>Ga0207664_10000917_pt1 | contig 19842 bp, 13 predicted proteins | sample LARL83metaG_FD_184349 | JGI IMG/M metagenome (GOLD analysis project Ga0207664, IMG submission 184349) | Corn, switchgrass and miscanthus rhizosphere microbial communities from Kellogg Biological Station, Michigan, USA - LAR L8-3 metaG... | ecosystem: Host-associated > Plants > Roots >... | reverse complement strand
GTCCCCGGCCCGCTGCTGATCCGCACGCTGAACTACATCAACACTCAGGTCGGCCGGATGGTGACCGCGATCCGGCAGCGGGGCCTGGCCAGCAGCACCGCGATCATCATCTCCGCCAAGCACGGTCAGTCGCCGACCGATCCGAACGCCCTACGTCGGGTCCCGGACGCGCCGATCATCAGCGCGGTCAACGCCGCGTGGGCGGCCAAGCACCCCAGCAACCCCAACCTCATCATCTTCTCCACCGATGACGACGGGATGCTGCTGTGGCTGAGCGACCGCTCGCAGCCCGCGGCGAACTTCGTGAAGAGGTACCTGCTGACGCATCCGGCTTCCGGGAACAACATCAACGACCAGCCGATCACGGTCTCGTCGTCCGGGCTCAGGAAGGTCTACGCCGGCGCCCAGTCGGCGGCCTTCTACGGTGTTCCCCGTAGCGATCCCCGGCACCCCGACGTTACCGGAATCGCCCAGCACGGTGTGGTCTACACCGGCGGCACGGCCAAGATCGCCGAGCATGGCGGGGACGATCCGCAGGATCGCCATGTGCCGATCCTCGTGGCGCTGCCGGGCCAGTCCCAGGGCAGCACCGTCTTTTCCTCGGTCGAGACCACTCAGATTGCCCCGACCATCCTGACTCTGCTCGGCCTCAACCCGAATGACCTGCAGGCCGTGCAGAAGGAGCACACTCAGGTCCTGCCCGGCCTCAGAGGCTAGGCGGGAGCCCGCAGTCCCCCGGTCTGGCCACGGCCGCGGTCGTGGCCAGGCCCCGGGCTAGAAGAGCTGCGGGCACCAGGGCGCAGGATCCCAGGACATGGCGGCCGACAGCGCGGCCAGCGTGCCCCGGCGGCGCTCGGTCACCAGGCCGGCACCCGCCAGCGAGCCCAGCCGGGTGCCGCCCAGGTAGGCGGCGCCGAGCGCGCTGACATCCAGGGCCAGGTCGGCCGGGCCGGCGTCGGGCTCGCAGACGGCCGCCAGCCCCATTCCGGAGCGGGCGGGATCGGCCTCGGCGCCGGTACTCGCCGCGGCCTCGGTGCGGAGCCGCCACGTGCCCCGGTTCGCCGCCAGGAGCGGATCGCTGACCTCGATGACCACGTCGACCGGGCAGGCGTACCTGCGCTGGGCCAGTGCCCGGGGCACATCTACCAGGCGTACCCAGAGGCCGTCCCCGACGTGCAGCCGGGCCCGGCGGGGGTCGGCCAGCATGTGCAGCACCGGATCGTCGACCGGCTGCATCCCGGCGGTGAACTCGGTGGTCAGGTCCCGGCTGAGCAGGTCGGCCCAGAGAGCCGCGGTCGCGGCCGGATCGGTGGCCATCGTCTCCCTGATGTTCAGCGCGCTGTCGGGCAGGAACGCCTGCCCATCCCACCCGGCTGTTCCGCAGTAGATCGCGTACCCGCGGGGGCCGCTGTCGTCCTCGGCGAGTAGGCACTGCAGCGGATCTCCGTCTACCTGGCCGCCGTGGGCGGTAGCCAGCACCCGGTTCCACCACAGCTCGTCCCGGGCGAACATTCCGGGCCTGGCCGCCAGCATCGCCTCGTACACCTTGGCCAGCTCGGCCCGGACCGACTCGGGGTCGGCGATCCTGACCCGCAGGCCGGGCCCGCCCTCGGGCGCATGCCGGCCGAGCGCGCCTTCACCACGGCCGAAGCTGAAACGCGCACGCCAGGAGGCGGTGCCGTAGCCGTACCGGCCGTAGATCCCCGACTCGGAGGCCCATAGCGCGGCGATGGCCTCGCCCCGGTCCCTGATGTCGGCGAACTGGCGCCGGATCAGGCTGGACAGGATGCCCCGGCGCCGGTACGTCGGCAGAACGGAGATGTACGTCACCCCCGCGACCGGGGCCATCGCGCCGGGCAAGGACAGCCGGAGGCTGTAGATGCCGGAGGTCCCGACCGGGACGTCGCCGTCGAAGGCGACCAGGCTCCGGTCGAACTCGAACTGCCTGAGGATCTCCTCGCGCTGCTTCTCCGGTAGCGGCCGCCCGTGGAAGGCCTGCTGGTCCACCGCGTACAGGGCGTCGAAGTCATCCGGGCCGATCGGCCGGATCGGGTAGGGATCTGCCATGACTGCTTTCCTACCCGGGTTGCGCCGTCGGGGCGACTTCTTTATCCACGGGAATGATCAGGCCCCGGTTAGGTGCCAGAATCGCGGCTGGCCGATACAGTGCGGCTCATCATGGTTTCCTCCCCGCGCTTCGGTCCGGTTCGTCTGATCGGCTGGGCGCGCCGGGGCGTGGAGTGGATCCGCGGCATGGTGGCCCGGCAGTTCATCACCGGGAACCGCCGGTTCGCTTTCCTGCTCGCCCTGGTCACGGTGGCCATCGCCGTCGCCGCGGTGCACGTGTCCGTGTCGTGGTTCTCGCCGGGGGTAATGATCCTGCCGATCCTGGCCGGCGGCCTGCTGCTCTGGCCGCGGGCGTTGCTGATCTTGTTCGGCGTGGTCGCGGTAGCACTGATCTACGACACGGTGAAGGACCGGGCCGGGCCGGGCATCATCGCCACGATCGTGGTGACCGCGGCCTTCGCCTACGTGCTGGCGCGCACCAGGGAGAAGCTCGGCATGCAGGTGCTGCGCGGGGACCGGATGCTCATCGAGCTGCGGCGGCGCATCCGTGCCCAGGGCAACCTGCCCGATCTCGGCGACGGCTGGGACTCGGTCTCCGTCCTCAGGCCGGCCGGCGGAGCGTCGTTCGGCGGGGACTTCGTGGTATCGGCCTGCGATGGCAAGACGCTTGAGCTCGCGCTGGTGGACGTCTCCGGCAAGGGCCTGGACGCCGGCACCCGCGCGCTGCTGCTGTCCGGCGCGTTCGGCGGGCTGCTCGGGTCGGTGCCGCGCGAGGAGTTCCTGGCCGCGTGCAATTCCTATCTGCTTCGGGTGGCCGCCTCGGAGGGCTTCGTCACTGCGGTGCACCTCGCACTCGACCTGGCCACGGGTGAGTACGTGATCGCATCCGCCGGGCACCCGCCCGCGGTGCACTTCGACGCGGGCAGCGGCAGCTGGCGGATCGGAAAGGCGCAGGGTGTCGTGCTCGGCGTGATCGCTGACACCAGGTCGAAGCCGGAGCACGGGCTGATGCGGCCGGGCGATGCGCTGATGCTATACACCGACGGGCTCATCGAGGCACCCGGGCGGGACATCGACTCCGGCATCTCCGACCTGCTCGGCGAGGCGGAACGGATGGTCATCACCGGGTTCAAAGCGGGCGTGCCCGCGCTGGTCCAGGCGATGCAGGCCGACACCGCGAGCTCCGACGACTGTGCCCTGGTGCTCATCTGGCGCTCGTGACCGAGCGCCCGCCACTCTGGTGCTCGTGACCGGGCGCCCGCCACCCGGGCCTGCTTTCCGTGGGCTGGCGGCCGGACCCGGCTAGTAAGCTCGGAGCCGCCATCGTTCCGACCGGTACCGGGGAGGGAAGTCGGCATGGGCATGGCCTCCGGCCACCGGCCGGCCTGGAACCATCAGTCGCATCCTCCCGGGAAGCCGCCGGCCGCCCGGGACCGGGTGTGGTCGATCCTGCACCGGGGCATCGTGGCGGGCACGATCCCCGGCGGGACGCGGCTGGTCCAGGCCCGTATCGCCGAGGAGCTCGGCGTGGGCACCGGCCCGATCCGTGAGGCGCTCAGGGAGCTGGCCGCGGGCGGATTCGTCCGGTTCGACCCGGACGGGGTGGCCGTGGTGCACGAGCTCAGCCGGACGGAGCTGGAGGACCTGTACGAGATCCGCAAGCTGCTCGAGCCGGTCGCGACCGCGCGCGCCGCGAAGTTCGCGGGGCGCGAGAGCATACTCGAGGCCGTCGAGCTGCTGGCGGCCATGGAGATCGAGACCGACGGCCAGCGCTGGGCGGAATACAACGACAGCTTCCACAGCGTGATCGAGGAAGCGGGGAGCAGCCCTCGGCTCGTCGCCATACTCAAGAACCTCAGGGATCTGTCCGCGCTCTACGTGACGCACTCGATCGTCTCCGAGCCGGACCGCGCCGTGTACGGCCGTGCCGAGCACGAGGAGATCTTGAAGGCCATCATCGCCCGCGATCCCCAGGGGGCGGCCGATGCCATGTTCAGGCACCTGGACGGGAGGCTGCGCACGCTGCTGACCGTCCACCAGGTCGGCGAGCCGCGCCGGGGAAGCTAGCGCCCAGCGGCGCCACAGGTCAGCTGCGCCGGGCCGGCCGGGTCAGCCGGTTCCGGTACCTTCGCTACCTTCGTTCCCCGACGAGGCGAGCAGGCGCTCGAGCAGACCCACCTCGGCCGCGTCCAGCTGCGTGGTCACCGGCCGGGTGCTCGAGCGGTCCTGGGCCAGGGCGAGGCTCTGGCGCGCGGCGCGCAGTTGCTCGCGCAGCCTGGCGTTCTCGGCGCTGAGCGTGCCGTGCATCGTCCGGACGCTGGCCAGCTCCCGCTCGAGCCCGGCCACCGTCTGCTCAATCGTGCCATCGTCTGTCCCGGCCGGCGAGCGTTCCTCGGCCGCGGACGCGAGCCTCCGGACCACCTGGACCAGCAGCCGCCGGGCCAGTTCGTCGTAGTCGAAGTCGACCTGGCCGGCCGGGCCGAGGTAACTGTCGCCCTTTTCGCCGGCCAGGGCGGCCGTGGTCCCTCGGGCCGCGCGTCCGGAGCCGGAAGCCGACCGGGCCGACTTGCGCTCCGTGGCTGCCACCTGAGCCGAAGCCCCCGGGACCGCGGCGATCCGGTAGGTCCGCTTGCCGCGTACCTCCCGCTCGATCAGGCCGGACCGTTCCATCCCGGACAGCAGCTGGGCGAACGCGATGCTGGAGCCGGGATACCCGACCTCGGCGGCGAGCACGGTGCTCGCCATCCCGGCCTCGTCCCTGATCTCTCCCGTCAACGCGAGGTGGGACATGATCCGGTTCCGCGTCCCGACGGCCCGCCGGCGCCTCATTCCGCTCTTCGGATCCGCCACGACAGCACCTCTTCCCACGAAGAATCCCCCGCCGCTCCGCCGGCAATCATTAACCCTCAACAGCTTTGGGAGCGTCAAATCAAGCCCAGCTTACCGGTCGGCATTCACATCATAGTGACCGCCAGTACATCAGATTGTCCAGTTCTCACCGAGTCAGTCACACTCTGAGACGATCAGGGCTGATGCGCGCAGGTCGTCCGGCTGCCGCCAGCGGCGCCCAATCATGGCGCGGCGGCTTATCACCGACGCCTACTGAAATCATCCCGCGGGTTACGGCGCGGGCCGGAATCACCCGCGGGTGTTGCCTTCCGGTGGTTATGCGCCGAGCACCGCGGCCCGGCCGAGCAGGCGATCACCCGCCGCGATGAGCGCGCGGGCCTGCCGCTCGCCCAGAGCGCGGCCGTAGAACGCGGCACCCAGCAGGGCGGACCGCATCTGAGAGGCCAGCGCGTCCCGCGCCTGGCCCAGTCGCTGCAGCTGACCCTCGATCCGGGTGTAGTCGGCATCGCGAGGCGCCTGGCTGGCCAGCGCCCTGGTGGATGCCCGCAGCGTGTCGAGGCCGAAGCTGCCGACGGGCGCCTCGAGCTGGGTGTACACGCGGCCGAGCCGGGTCAGCGTGGTCCCGTCGGCTCGCATCGCGGCGGGCAGGGCGGCGCGGTCGAGCACCTCGCCGAGGACCCTCCCGTCCGGCGCGTAATCGTCGCGCAGCCCGAGCAGCTCCATCATGGTGGGCTGGATGTCGGCGTGATCGGACCACAGGTTGTTGTCGGTGCCGAGGTGACTCACGCCAGGACCGACCAGCCCGAGCCAGGTGGTGTTGATCTTCCCGAGGACGTCCCCGTGGTTCCACGCGTCTGCGCCCGAGGGCTCGCTGACACACGAGGCGCCACAGTTGGCCGGGCCGCTGCTCAGCCAGAAGTCCGGGTTGGCGAACATGACGAACGACGGGGTACGTTTCGGATCTCCGGTAATCATGTGCAGCAGCTTCAGCTCCACCGGGTCGGCCAGGTAGCGGGTGAGCCGCACGGTCCTGCGCGTGGCCAGGTCGAGCGCGGACAGCCGCGCCGTGGCCTGCTCAACCGCCCGCACCTGCCCCGCGGTCCGCGCCGGCTGGCCGTGCACGTAGATCACCGGCGCAGAATCGGCGTTCACGTCGAACGGGGTGGTGATGCCCTTCGCGGCGAGCATGCCGGTCAGATTCCCGTCCACCTCGCCGACCTTCGAGTAGGTGCAGAGGATCTTCACCCCGTTGCAGTTGGCCGGGGACGGCGGGCCGCCGACGAAGTGGTCGCCCTCGTCCGCGGTGATCACGAACAGTGTGTTTGCGCGGGTGATTCCGTGCGCCGCCAGCTCGCGGAAGAACGTGCCGAAAGCGGCGTTCTCCCGGCGGAGCTGATGTTCGTAGGTGGCCGAGCCGGAGCCGAGCCCGGCGCCGGTCGTCCACGAGTCGTGCACGTCGCTGAGATAGGTGAAGGTCACCGGGATGCCGTGGGTCTGCATGTCCAGGGTGTAGGCGAGCGCGTTCGGGCCGATCATGCCGTCGTAGCCCGGGAAGCCGATGTCGCCGCTGGAGTCCTTGATGACCTGGCCGTCGAGGTTGCGCACCGGCCCGGATGGGCTGATCACCGGCTGGATGAACTTGTTCCCGTACAGCGCGTGGAAGCCGTGGTAGCCGCCGGGCTCGTCGGGCAGCACGTCCGGGCGGCCGCCGCGGCCCGCCGAGCACACCGCGCTGCCGTGGGCGCAGTGCACCGCCAGGCCCATGAAATCGGCCGTCGCCTTGCTCTGCAGCTTGGGGTTCTCCGCCTCCTTCGCCTCGGGCGAGTGGGCGCCGAAAACGTGCGGGACGTCGGGGAGGGTGTTCTCCAGCTCGGTGTTGGCCGCGGCGACCGTGCCGAAGTCGCAGCCCGCGCGGGTATAAGGCACCCAGGGTGCCGGGGGATTCTTGCCGTTCCGGCCGATCATGGTCGTGGTGTGGTCGGCGACAGGCTTGGCGGCCAACCCGGTGTCGTAGTCGACGATCGGGTCGGTCCAGTAGGCGAACGAGCCCGCCGTGTCGGTGCTGCCGTCCGGCTTGTAGTAGTTGTACTCGTTCGCGATCGGGATGCCGTGCTCGCCGCCGTACAGGCCGGTCTCGGAGGTCACGATGTCGTCGGCGGTGTGCGCGATGAGCGGCGTGTGCTCGTGGCTGATCAGCGTCCCCTGGCCGGTGATGAAGTGCAGCAGGTTCGGCATCTGCTGCAGGTCGCTCGGCACATTCGGGTCATCGCGGGTGTAGTGGACGTTGTCGAACTGGAGGTAGATCACGTGCTTGACCGCGCGGCCCGCGTGGCCGCCGAGCACGCAGCCCGCCGCGGCCGGCTGCGCGGAGGCGGTCTGGGTGCGCGCCGCGAAGGAAGCACCGGGGGCCATCCCGTTGAGCCCGAGCGCGGCCGCGACGAGGATCCCGCCGCTCCCGGCCAGCCTGGCGAACCGCATAATGCCCTCCCGGTCGGTACCAGTCCGCGCACGGTCTCGGCGAAACCCGGCCGCTTCGCGGGGCTATCTCTGACGAGAAGCTAACCGAACCCTGCCGTGCCGATCTGAACGCCCGGTGACGCGGTGGCAAAAGCGGCGGCAAAAGATGCGCGTCCGGTCCGTGGCGGCGCCCGCCTGCGCTGGCGAGTCGGGGGAAGGACGCCAGCAGGAGCGCTGCGCACTGTCAGTACCTTATCACTATCTTGTTATCACCTTGCGCCCCGGACCACGCGCCGTGCTCAGCGAAGCCTGGCGGGAGCGCCCGCTCCCCGGACGGACCCGGGCGTAATTATCACATTCGGTAAACTCGCCGCAAATGGTTTGCCTTGATTGCCCCCCGGGGGAGCCCAATTCGCCATTCCGGCACGCGTGGCCACCCGGCAGTCTCGTGTGTTAACCTCGCAGTCGATGAACCGGCCTAACGCCGCTTCTGCACAGTTATCGGCATACATGGGCATGTACCATCGTCGGACTCCGGGCCTGGCCAGCACGCTGGCGCGGACCCGAAACGACACGAGCGTCATGTGACACCAGCGTCATTTATGTCAGCCTGGTATGACGGGAAACGACGTGTCTGTCATGTGACACGCACGTCATTATTTGCATTTCTTTGGGAGTTGTGCAGAAATAGACAACGTGACGCGCGGCGTGACGCCACTCAGCCATGGGCGCGGTCCCCACAGCAAGTCCGGCGCAAACCTGCCCGGTCCGCAGCTATCACCGGGGACCGCCTTCAGCCCTGCGTCCGAGCATGCCCGCGGCGGCCAGGGTGACGCCCGGACCGCCGTCATCACGGCCGGTGCTGCCGCCCAGGCGACCGCGGAGAATTTCCCGGTCGCGCTGCGAGTGCTGCCCGCGCGTTACCGGCGGCACCTGATGGCCGTGTACCGGTTCGCCCGGACCGTGGATGACATCGGCGACGCGACGCTGCCCGTCACGGCCGCCGCGGTCGCCGGGCCGGCCGACGGCCCCCAGCGCCCGGATGAGGAGTCTCCCCCGGATGAGGAGTCGGCGGAACGGCTGCGGCTGCTGGACGAGCTCGACGATGACCTCGGCCGCCTGTACCGCGGCCGGGCTCCGCGGCTCGCGGTCATCGGCCAGCTCGCTGCGACCGTGGCCGAATGCGACCTGCCCAGCCAGCCGCTGCGCGACCTGATTCAGGCGAACCGGCAGGACCAGCTGGTCGGCCGCTATCAGACCTTCGATGACCTGGTCGGCTACTGCGAGCTATCCGCGAATCCGGTGGGCCGGATCGTGCTGTACGTGTTCGGCGCCTACACGCCCCGCCGGGCCGCGCTCTCCGACCACGTCTGCACCGCGTTGCAGCTCGCCGAGCACTGGCAGGACGTGGCGGAGGACCTGCGGGCCGGCCGGATCTACCTGCCGGCCGAAGACCTCGAGCGGTTCGGCTGCACGCCGCAGGATCTGGCCGAGCCGGCCGCCGGCCCCGGCGTCCGCGCGCTGATGTCGTTCCAGGTCGCGCGCGCGTCCGCGCTGCTGTCGGCCGGCTCGCCGCTGATCGCCACGCTGCGCGGCGCGGCTCGGCTGGCGGTGGCCGGCTATGTGGCCGGCGGCCGGGCCGCGCTGGCCGCGATCGAAAACGCGCGCTACGACGTGCTCGCGGCCACCCCGCGCCCGGCCAAGCGGCGGCTGGCGGCCGAGCTGGCCCGCGCCTACGCGAGGGGGAGGTGACCGGCGGCATGGACGTGGCCACCGCGTACCGGCACTGCGAGGAGATCACCTCGACGCAGGCCCGCAACTTCTCCTACGGCATCAAGCTGTTGCCGCCGGCCAAGCGGCGCGCGCTGTCGGCCGTCTATGCGTTCGCCCGCCGGATCGACGACATCGGCGACGGCACCCTGCCCGCCGCCGACAAGCTCACCGCGCTGGCCGAGGCCCGGACCGCCGTGCAGGGGCTGGCCGGAGGCCGGCCGCCGGGCGAGGACCCGGTGCTCATCGCGCTGGACGACGCGGCTCGCCGGTTCCCGATCCCGGTTCAGGCCTTCGGCGAGATCGTCGACGGCTGCGTCGCGGACGTCCGGGGCACCAGCTACGCCACCTTCGACGAGTTGCTGCACTACTGCCGGTGCGTCGCGGGCTCGGTCGGCCGGCTCTCGCTCGGCGTGTTCGGCGCCCCCGACCAGGACGAGGCCGCACCGCTGGCCGACGCGCTCGGCGTGGCGCTCCAGCTCACTAACATCCTGCGGGACATCCGCGAGGACTACCAGAACGGCCGCGTCTACCTGCCGTCGGAGGATCTCGGCCGGTTCGGCTGCAGCCCCGGCGACCTCGACCGGTCGGCCGCCTCCGGGCCGCTGGCCGGGCTGGTCGGGTACGAGGCCGAGCGCGCGCGCAGCTGGTACGCGACCGGCATGCGGCTGCTGCCGATGCTGGACCGGCGCAGTGCGGCGTCGGCCGGGGCGATGGCCGGCATCTACCGGCGGCTGCTCGAGCGGATCGCCGCGGCCCCGGCCGAGGTGCTCCAAGGCAGGCTCTCGCTGTCCACCGGCGAGAAGGTCGCGGTGGCGGTCCGGTCGCTCGCCGGGACCGTGGTACGGGCCGGCCCACGCACCGCGCCCCGGGTCCCGGGGGAGGCAGCATGACCGGCTCGCACCGGATTGTGGTCGTCGGCGGCGGGCTGGCCGGCATCACCGCCGCCATCGCGCTGCGCGAGAGCGGGGCCGACGTCACCCTGCTCGAGGCCAGGCCGCGGCTGGGGGGCGCGACCTGCTCCTTCACCCGCGACGGCCTGATGGTGGACAACGGCCAGCACGTCTTCCTGCGCTGCTGCTCGGCGTATCGCGGCCTGCTCGCCCGGCTGGGCATGACCGGCGCGGTCAGGCTGCAGGACCGGTTCGACGTGACCGTGCTGCGGCCCGACCCCGCGACCGCTCAGCCGCACCGCGCCCGGCTGCGCCGGACGAACCTGCCCGGCCCGTTGCACATGGGGCTCGCCCTGTCCGGCTATTCGCTGCTTTCTTATCCCGAACGGCTCCGGGTGGCACGTGCCGCCCTGGCCATGAAACGCCTCGACCCGGCCGACCCGGCGCTGGACCGGCAGCGGCTCGGCGACTGGCTGGGCGGTCATGGCCAGAGCGAGCGATCCCGCCGCGCGCTGTGGGATCTGTTCACCGTGTCCGCGCTGAACGTCGCGGGTGACGACGCCAACCTGGCCCTCGCCGCGACCGTGGTGAAGACCGCGCTGCTCGGCGCCAGGGACGCGGCCGACATCGGCGTGCCGGCCGTACCGCTCGGCGACCTGCACGGCCAGGCGGCGGCAAGCCTGCTGCGGCGGCTGGGTGCGCAGGTCCGGCTGGGTGCCAAGGTGTCGGCGATCGAGGTCGCCCAGGACAGGCTGCCCGGGATAGGCCGTGCCTTCACCGTCCGGCTGAGCCGCCAGGCGCTGGCGGAGCCGGTGCCCGCGGCGATCGAGGCCGACGGCGTGGTGGTCGCGGTGCCGCCGGAGCAGGCAGCGCGGCTGCTGCCCCAGGCCGCCGGCGTCCCGGCCGCCGCCTGGTCCGGCCTGGGGTCCTCGCCCATACTCAACGTGCACGCGGTGTATGACCGGCCGGTGCTGCGGCTGCCGTTCGTCGCCGCCACCGATTCCCCGGTGCAGTGGGTGTTCGACCGGACCGAGCAGTCCGGGCTGGCCCGGGACAAGACCCGGGCGGGCGGGCAGTACCTCGCGGTGTCGGTCTCGGCGGCCGACGAGACGGTGGATGTGCCGGCCGCGCGGCTGCGCGAGACCTTCCTGCCCGCACTGGCCGAGCTGTTGCCGGACGCCCGCACCGCGCGGGTGACCGATTTCTTCGTCACCAGAGAACGACACGCCACGTTCCGCCAGGTGCCCGGGTGCGAGCGGTTGCGGCCACCGGCCGCTACCGCGCTGCCCGGCCTGACGGTGGCCGGGGCGTGGACCGATACAGGATGGCCCGACACGATGGAGGGAGCCGTGCGAAGCGGACTCAATGCGGCGCGGGAGCTACGCCGGGCACTGGCTGTGCCCAGCCGGACGCCAGCAACGCAAGCCGTGCCACAGCCAGCTGGTGTCTGCGATGCCTCCGGAGCGGACGCGTGACCGCCGTGATGCCCGAGGGCGTGGCGATCGCCCGCGATCTCGTCGGCCCGGCGCTGGCCGCCTCGCTCGACCGGCTGACCCCCGAGGTGCGGGCGGTGGCCGCCTATCACCTCGGCATGATCGACGCCGACGGGCGCCCGTCGGGGTCCGGCGGCAAGGCGCTGCGGCCGGCCCTCGCGCTGCTGTCCGCCCGTGCGGCCGGCGCGTCGCCGCGCCGGAGCGTGCCCGCTGCGGTCGCCGTCGAGCTCGTGCACAACTTCTCGCTGCTGCACGACGACATCATGGACGGCGACACCGAGCGCAGGCACCGGCCGACGGCGTGGAAGGTCTACGGTGTCGGCCCGGCCATCCTGGCCGGTGACGCCCTGCTCTCGCTGGCGCAGGACATCCTGCTCGAGGAGTCCGGCCCGCAGGGTGCCTGGGCGGCCCGCTGCCTGTCCGCGGCGGTGCAGCGGCTGATCGCGGGACAGGGCGCGGACCTGGCCTTCGAGCGCCGCGACGACGTCACGCTGGGCGAGTGCCTGACCATGGCCGGCGACAAGACCGCCGCGCTGATGGCGTGCTCGTGCAGCATCGGCGCGGTCTACCTCGGCGCTCCGCCCGCACTGGCCATGGGCCTGGCCGCGTTCGGCGCGCACGCGGGGCTGGCCTTCCAGCTGACCGACGACCTGCTCGGCATCTGGGGCGCACCGGAGATCACCGGCAAGCCGGTGCGCTCCGACCTGCGGACCAGGAAGAAGTCGCTGCCCGTGGTGGCCGCGCTGACCAGCGACACCGATCAGGGCCGCCAGCTCGGCGAGCTGCTCGCCCGGCCCGATCCGCTCACCGAGGAGGACCTGGTCCTCGCGGCCAAGCTGGTCGAGGAGGCGGACGGCAAGCGATGGGCCGAAGCCGAGGCGGACACCCAGCTAGCCGAGGCCGAACGCTGCCTGGCCGAGACCGACATACCGGACGACGTGCGCGCGGAGTTTTCCGCGATCGCTCAGTTCATCACCACCAGGCAGAGCTGAGACGTTCCGATGACGCTGACTCACTCCGGACCGCAGGCCGCCCCCCTGCACGCTGCCCGGCTGACGCTGGATCGCGCCTGCGAGCACCTCGCCAGCCTGCAGCACGAGCCCGGCTGGTGGCAGGGTGAGCTCGAGACCAACGTCACCATGGACGCCGAGGACCTGCTGCTCCGCCAGTTCCTCGGCGTCAGGACGGAGGCCGACACCGCTGCGGCGGCCCGCTGGATCCGGTCCAAGCAGCGCGCGGACGGCACCTGGGCCAATTTCCACGGCGGGCCGGGGGACCTGTCGACCACGGTCGAGGCGTACGTGGCGCTGCGACTGGCCGGCGACGCGCCGGACGAGCCGCACATGGACACGGCGGCCCGCTGGATCCGCGCCCAGGGCGGGATCGAGGCCACCCGGGTGTTCACCCGGATCTGGCTGGCGATGTTCGGGCAGTGGTCCTGGGACGATCTGCCGGTCATCCCGCCCGAGCTGATCTACCTGCCGGCCTGGTTCCCGCTGAACGTGTACGACTGGGCGTGCTGGGCCCGGCAGACCATCGTCCCGCTGGCCGTGGTCGCGTCGTTCCGTCCCTCCCGGCCGTTGGGTTTCTCCCTGAACGAGCTGTTCACCGGCGAGAAGCCCCAGGGTAAAGAGCGTGACCCGTGGGCAATGGTGTTCAACGGGCTCGACAAGGTGCTGCATACGTATCAAAACCGGGCGCTCGGGGCGCGACGGCATCACTCGACCGCTGGCCTGTCGGCTGCGCCGAACGGCCCGCGGCCGACCGACGCCGCCACGCCAAAGCAGCCTGCGAGCGGAGCCACGGGGTTCCTCCGGCGGCCGGCCGACGCCGCCACGCCAAAGCAACATGCGAGCGGAGTCACCGGGTTTCTCGTGTCGGCAGACGCCGCCACGCCTGTGCGGTCTGCCAGGCGAACCATTAACTTCCTTAGGCTGCGCGCCGTCACATCTGCCTCCCCAGGGCGACGGCGCGCTCACAACCCCGCGGCCGTGGTCAGGCGGGCCGCGCTGCGGCGGTGCGCGGACTGGATCATCGCGCGGCAGGAGCAGGACGGGTGCTGGGGCGGGATCCAGCCGCCCTGGGTGTACTCGCTGATCGCGCTGCACCTGCTCGGGTACCGGCTGGATCACCCGGTGCTGGCGCGCGGGATCGCCGGGCTGGAGCGCTTCATGATCCGGGAGGACGGCCCGGACGGCCCGACCCGCAGGATGGAAGCGTGCCAGTCCCCGGTCTGGGACACAGTGCTGGCCATGGTCGCCCTCGGCGACGCCGGCCTCAAGCCAGACGACCCCGTGCTGACCAAGGCCGCCGAGTGGGTGCTTGATGAGGAGATCCCCGGGCCAGGGGACTGGCAAGTGCGCCGCCCGCACCTGGAGCCGGGGGGCTGGGCCTTCGAGTTCGACAACGACGGCTACCCGGATACCGACGACACGGCCGAGGTTATTCTGGCCCTCCGCAAGGTGTGGCCGGCGGGGCGGGACCACTCGGATCCCGGCCGTTCGGCGCAGCCGACAGGCCGGCGTCCGAGTGGTGGCGTCCCGTCCGCACCCTCAGAAGATAGGGCCGAGCGAGCCATCGACCGCGGCATCCGGTGGCTGATCGGTATGCAGAGCAAGGACGGCGGCTGGGGCGCGTTCGACGCCGACAACGTCACCGACCTGGTCAACAAGCTGCCGTTCTGCGACTTCGGTGCGGTGATCGACCCGCCGTCGGCCGACGTCACCGCGCACATCGTCGAGGCGCTGGCGGGCGAGGGGATGGCAGATTCCGAGGCCGCGCGGCGCGGGGTTGTCTGGCTGCTGAAGGCGCAGGAAAGCGACGGGTCCTGGTTCGGCCGGTGGGGTGCCAACTATGTGTACGGCACCGGCGCGGTGGTGCCGGCGCTGATCGCCGCGGGGGTGCGGCCGGACAAGCCGTGCATCCGGCGCGCGGTGGCCTGGCTCGAACAGCACCAGAACGCCGACGGCGGCTGGGGCGAGGACCTGCGCTCCTACGACGACCCCGGGCTGGCCGGGCAGGGCGAGTCCACCGCGTCGCAGACCGCCTGGGCGCTGCTCGCGCTCCTGGCCGCCGACGGAAGCGGGTCGGCGAATAGCCCAGCGGTGCAGCGCGGGATCGGGTGGCTGGGAACGAACCAGCGCGCCGACGGCGGCTGGGACGAGCCGCAGTACACCGGGACCGGGTTCCCCGGCGACTTCTACATCAACTACCACCTGTACCGGCTCGTGTTCCCGGTGAGCGCGCTGGGCCGGTACCTGCGCATCGCGGAGGGAGCGGCGTGACTAGCCCCGGGATCGACCGGACGCCAGGACGGGACGACAGGTCACTGGTCATCTGCGCTCCGCTGCGCGTGGAGGCGCAGGCGCTGCGGCGCGGCTTGCGCCGGGCCGGCGGTGACGGCAGCCGGGTGATCCGCACCGGGTACGGCCCCGATCGGTCACGCCGGCGGGCCGCGGACATCGGCACCTCCCCGTTCGGGATGATGGCCGTGGCTGGCGTGGGCGGCGGCCTCGTTCCGGGCCTCGAGCCCGGGGACCTGGTCGTGGCGACCGAGGTCGGCGGGGCGGGCCTGCCCGACGTCGCGTGCCCGTCGGCGCCGCTGCTGGCCGGCGAGCTGCGCCGAGCCGGGCTGCGAGTCCGCACCGGGAAGATCGTCACCGTTGATCACCTGGCCGACGGGGCGGATCGGTCACGGCTGGCCGACGACGGCGCTGTGGCGGCCGACATGGAATCCGCGCCGCTCGCTGCCGCGGCGGCCGGTCGCCCGGTGGCGGTGATCCGCGCGATATCCGACACCCCCGATCGCCCGCTGCGGCACCCGGGGATCGTGACCGGCGGGCTGGCCGCGCTGCGGTCGCTGCGCGCCGTCGGACCGGTACTCGAGCGGTGGGCGGCCGCCGCGGCGGAGCGGCGGGTGCTACTGGCCGGGCCGCGGTCGTTCTGCGCCGGCGTGGAGCGGGCCATCGAGATTGTCGAGCGGGTGCTCGACCGGCAGGGCCCGCCCGTCTACGTGCGCAAGCAGATCGTGCACAACACCCGTGTGGTCAGTGATCTCGAGCGGCGCGGCGCGATATTCGTGGACGAGCTCGACGAGGTGCCGGACGGCGCGACCGTGGTGTTCTCCGCGCACGGCGTGTCTCCCGCGGTGCGGGAGAAGGCCGCGGCCCGTGGCCTGTCCGCGATCGACGCCACCTGCCCGCTGGTGTCGAAGGTACACGCCGAGGCCAGGCGGTTCGCCGACGACGGGTACCTCGTCGCGCTGATCGGGCACGCCGGCCACGAGGAAGTGGAGGGCACGATCGGCGAGGCGCCGACGTCCACCGTGCTGGTCGAGACCGTGGCCGACGTGGCCAAGCTCGCGCCGCCGCAGGGCAAGGTCGCGTACCTGATGCAGACCACGCTGGCCGCGGACGAGGCCAGCGGGATCGCCGAAGCCATCACCAGCCGGTTCCCCGACGCCCGGGGCCCGCGCAGCGACGACATCTGCTACGCGACCACCAACCGGCAGAACGCGGTCCGCGCGGTCGCCGCCGAGGCCGACCTGGTCCTGGTGGCCGGCTCGGCCAATTCGTCCAATTCGGTCCGGCTGGTGGAGCGGGCCGAGCGGGCCGGCACGCCCGCGCACCTGATCGACGGGCCGCAGGACATCCAGCTCAGCTGGCTGGAAGGCGTATCCACCGTGGGCCTGACCGCAGGGGCGTCCGCGCCGCCCGCGGTAGTCGAGGAGATCATCGCCGCGCTTTCCGGGCTGGGCCGGGTCGAGGTCAGCGAGCGTGTGATCACCACCGAATCCATCCGTTTCGGCCTGCCCCGGGAAGTCAGGGCGAAGTAACCATCCGCCCCCGGACATTACAACAGGCCCTCGCAGGAGGTAGGGACTCATGAGCGTGTCGATGCGCCAGAGCATGCGGATCGGGAGCTACCTGATGCGCCAGAAGCTGGCTCGCAAGTCGAAATTCCCGCTTCTGGTCGAGCTCGAGCCGCTGTTCGCCTGCAACCTGAAGTGCGCGGGCTGCGGCAAGATCCAGCAGCCGCACGATGTGCTGAAGCAGCGCATGCCGGTCGAGCAGGCCATGGCGGCGGTCGAGGAGTGCGGCGCGCCGATGGTGTCGCTGGCCGGCGGCGAGCCGCTCATGCACCCGCAGATCGACGAGCTCGTGCGCCAGCTCGTAGCCAAAAAGAAGTTCGTGTTCCTGTGCACCAACGCGCTGCTGCTGCCCAAGAAGCTGGACAAGTTCAAGCCGTCGCCGTATTTCGCCTTCGTGGTGCACATCGACGGCCTGCGCGAGCGGCACGACGAGTCGGTCTGCAAGGACGGAGTGTTCGACGAGGCGGTCGCGGCGATCAAGGAGGCCAAGCGCCGCGGGTTCAAGGTGAACACGAACACCACCGTGTTCAACACCGACACCCCGCAGACGGTCATCGACGTGCTCAACTACCTCAACGACGACCTCGGCATCGACGAGATGCAGATCTCGCCGGCCTACGCCTACGAGAAGGCGCCCGACCAGGAGCACTTCCTCGGCGTGACGGAGACCAGGGAGCTGTTCAAGAAGGCCTTCGCGAACGGCAACAGGAAGCGGTGGCGGCTGAACCACTCGCCGCTGTTCCTCGACTTCCTGGAGGGCAAGACGGACTTCGGCTGCACGGCGTGGGGGATACCTTCGTACTCGCTGCTCGGCTGGCAGAAGCCCTGTTACCTGATGGCCGACGGATACGTGAAGACGTACAAGGAGCTGATCGAGACCACCGACTGGGACTCCTACGGACGCGGCAAGGACCCGCGCTGCGCGAACTGCATGGCACACTGCGGTTACGAGCCGTCCGCCGTCCTGGCCACGATGGGCTCACTGCGCGAGTCCCTGCGCGCCGTCCGCGGCAGCTAGATCCCGGCTCGCTGCCCGCCGCGCCACCCGACCTGGAGGTCAGCAGTTGCCGGACGGTGACGAAGTCGTCTTCCATCACGGGACCGTCTTCGACGGCCGCCGTTTCCTGCCCGAGGGCAGCACCGTCCGGGTCCGCGGCGGGCGGATCGCCGGAGTCGGGCCGGCGGGCCCGCTCGGGCGGGCGGTTCCGGTCGACCTGGAGGGCGGCACCGTGCTGCCCGGGTTCATCGACGCCCACGTCCACCCCGTCTTCGCCGGCGACCAGTTGCGCCACTGCGACCTGGCCCCGGCTTCGACCGCGGCCGGTTATACCGAGCTGGTCGCCGCCTACGCCGGGGACCACCCGGACGAGGAGTGGATCACGGGCGGCGGCTGGTCGATGGACGCCTTCCCCGGCGGCGTGCCCACCCGCGACCTGCTCGACGCCGTGGTGGCCGACCGGCCGGTTTACCTGCCTAATCGTGACGGGCATGGCGCCTGGATCAACACGATGGCGCTTCGCCGGGCCGGGATCACCAAATCGACGCCGGATCCCGTGGACGGCCGCATCGAGCGGGACGACGACGGCGAGCCCGTCGGCATGCTGCAGGAGGGCGCGGCCAGCCTGATCACGCGCCTGCTGCCCGAGCGCACCGAGGACGACTGGTACCAGGCCCTGCTCGCGGCGCAAGAACACCTGTTCTCGCTCGGCATCACGGGTTGGCAGGATGCCATCGTCGGGCCCTACCTCGGCACGGCGGACCCGTTCGATGCCTACCGCCGGGCAGCGGCGGCGGGCACCCTGAAGGCCACCGTGGTGGGCGCGCTGTGGTGGGACAGGCATCAGGGGCTGGAGCAGGTGGCCGCCCTCGTCCACAAGCGGGGCATGGCCCGCGCCGGTCCTTTCCGCGCCACCAGCGTGAAGATGATGCTGGACGGCGTGGCCGAGACGCACACGGCCGCGATGCTGGAGCCGTACCAGGACGGCGCGGGGTGCAGCACCGGGCACTCGGGACTCGACTTCATCGACCCCGCCGAGCTGCCCCGGTACGTGACCGCGCTCGATCACGAGGGATTCCAGGTCCACTTCCACGCGCTCGGTGACCGCGCGGTGCGGAACGCGCTGGACGCGGTGGCCGCGGCCCGGGGCGCCACCCGGCCCGCTGGCACGGACGGCCCCCGGCATCACCTGGCTCATCTGCAGGTCGTCCACCCCGACGACATCGCGCGCTTCGCGACGCTGGCCGCGGCCGCCAACATCCAGCCGCTCTGGGCCGCGCACGAGCCGCAGATGGACGAGCTGACCATCCCTTTCCTCGGCGACCGCCGCGCCGGGTGGCAGTACCCGTTCGGGTCCCTGCAGGCCGCGGGGGCGGTCATGTGCGCGGGCAGCGACTGGCCGGTCAGCAGCCCGAACCCGCTCCAGGGAGCGCACGTCGCGGTCAACCGCAGCCTGCCCGCGGGGACGGGAGGCGGCAGCGCGGAGCCGTTCCTGCCCGCGCAGGCGGTCAGTCTCGAATCGGTGCTGGCCGCCTACACCTCCGGCAGCGCCTGGATCAACGGGCTCGAGACGGTCAGCGGCTCGATCGCCGAAGGCCTCGACGCCGACCTGGCCGTGGTAGACGCGGATCTTTCCCGCCTGCCGGCCCCGGAGATCGGCCGGGCGGCGGTCACCCAGACCTGGGTCCGGGGCCAGCTGGTGTACCAGCGCGGCTAGCCGCGGGCCCAGCGCGTCGCGGTCGTGAGCAAGGGCAAGCTCTCGCTGCCATCGCCCAGCGCCAGCGATGTCCCGGCCCGGCTCAGCCAGTCGACGCGGGCGTAAATTCCCGGAGAACTTCCGCTGGCCGCCCGGTTGGGGCTAGAGTCCCGCACAGCCCCGCGCGGAATCTCCTCGCCCCCATCTTCACAGGAGTGTGATCGTGCATCGCATCCACAGGGCCTTGCGCCTGCTGCTTCCGGCCGCGCTGCTCGTGGCCGTCCTCGCGCCGGTCGCGGCCGGGCCCGCGCTGGCCGGTACCCCCGTTGCCACGGGGGCGGTCAGGAAACTCACCGGGACGCTCCCCGACGGGGCGACATACCTGATCCAAGTGCCCTCGAACTGGAACGGGACGCTGTTCCTGTACAGCCACGGCTACGTGGTGCCGGGCGCGCCCAATCCTGCCCAGGACGTCGGCGACCCGATCACCGGGGCCTGGATGCTCCACCACGGCTACGCGCTGGCCGGCTCGTCGTACGTGAGCGGCGGCTGGGACATCTCGGACGCCCTGCCGGACCAGATTGCCACCCTCGACGCTTTCGGCCAGCGCGTCGGGACGCCGACCCAGACCATCGCCTGGGGGCATTCGCTCGGCGGGATGATCACGGCCGGCCTCATCCAGCGCTACCCGAGCCGGTTCAACGGGGCGCTGCCGATGTGTGGCGTGCTGTCCGGCGGGGTGGCGACCT
>Ga0207664_10000916_pt1 | contig 19868 bp, 19 predicted proteins | sample LARL83metaG_FD_184349 | JGI IMG/M metagenome (GOLD analysis project Ga0207664, IMG submission 184349) | Corn, switchgrass and miscanthus rhizosphere microbial communities from Kellogg Biological Station, Michigan, USA - LAR L8-3 metaG... | ecosystem: Host-associated > Plants > Roots >... | reverse complement strand
CTGCCGACGCGAGGAGCTGGTGATGTCCAGAACAGCCGGGCCGTCAGACGTGATCTCACGTTCAAGGGCGTGGACGGCTTCGGGCAGGTCGGCGCCGTAGCGGAGACGGCGTTGGAGGGCCCGGTTCACCAGCGCGATCAGCACTGGCCAGCCACCGGTGAGGTGAATCAAGCCAGACAAGTCTGCACTGCCCGCGTGTTCGCCGAACCCATCGATGAGCAGTCGCAGCGCCTGGTCGTTCGGCATCGCGTCCACCATGACTGCGGCGCCGGCTTGCGGCAAGATGTTGCGGCTTCGAGTGGTGACCAGCCGGACGCAGCCCTGCCCACCGAGCAAGAACGGAGCCAGTTGATCGTCGTACCAGACGTCGTCAATGACGAGAAGCGAGTCTCTAGTGGCGAAGAGCATTCCTAGGTGCTGGCCGGCTGCCTCGGGGCCGGTGAAGGTAGGCCGTCGGCCAGAAAGCAGTTCCGAAACCTCGTTGATCCGGTTGGCCAGCGCCGGGCCGCGAACGCCCTGTCCCACGGTCACCCAGACGATGCCGTCGGGAAAGCGCTGCCGCACGCGCCGGTCCCGGCAGGCCATCGCCGCAAGTGTCGTCTTGCCAAAGCCGCCGGCTCCCTCAAGGCCCGCGATGCCCACCGTTTCAACAGCAGACTGGCTGAGTCCGAGGCTCACCTCTTCGCTTTGGCCTTCCTGAGGGCTCCGCGCCGCGGGAAGGCACAGAAGCTCGACGAGCGGTTCAAGCAACTCAGGGCGGGGTACTTCCGAACCGGTCAGTGCGGGAATGGCGAAGACCGGAGATCTGTCGATTCCGACCGGGTGCACCGGGGGGAAGTGCTCCCGCAGTGACGCGATCAGTTCACGAAGACCGGCGTCCCGGTCCCGGGTGAGATCCGCGATCTTGCCGTCGAAGGCGAGGTGGCGCAGGTTGGCATCAGTGTCTATCCGGACAACGAAGACACGCGGCGGGGCGCCTTCCGTGCGCGCGGCGTTGATCACGTGCTCGCACCACATGCTGCCGGCCGCCCGGACGGTACCGCAGACCACGATCGGGCCGCCGCGGGCGATGGCAGCGGCCGCCGCACCCATGAGCGATTCCCCGACCAAGGTCGTGCCGTCGTGGCCAACGTCGTACCCCACCGCGCGGAGAGAAGCGGCCAGCCACTCGGCCCTGTCTTCCTCTCCGTGAGCGTGTACGATCCACAGCTTCACGGCAACACCTCTAGCTGAGTATTTTGCGGATCAAATGATGACAGACTCACCCTCATGAGAGACGATAGCCGCTGTCACGCAGGGTCAGTTACTGGACAGCCTTGGGGACCGGAGGCCTAATGGCCAGTATTTTTGTGAGTCATCGTATAGCAGACGCGAATGCCGCCGAGCGGCTCGCCGAGGAATTGCGCGCTCGCGGGCACCGCGTATGGCTCGATTTCTGGGAGATCCGTCTCGGGGATTCCATCGTCGAAAAAATGAACGAGGGTCTGAGAGATTGCTCCTATGTCGTGCTCTGTTACTCGGACGCGGGCTCGACGAGTCCATGGATGAGCCGTGAGTGGATGTCGGCGCTCGCTCGCCAGCTCGGCGGCGCTGGGGTCATTGTGCTTCCCGTAAGGCTGACAGGAGGGTCACCGCCGGCGATCCTGGCCGACATCAAGTACGCCGATCTCACCGCTGACTGGGATGGCGGCGTCAATGCGCTCTGCACGGCGATAGAATGACTTGGATTCGTGCTGGCTCGATACATGCTAGAGGTTCACCGGATCTCCCCCATCGGGTGGCGGCAGGCTGGCGTCTGGCGGGCCTCTGCCGGTAAAGCTATTGTCTTTCCCATCGGCAGACGCAGCCGATACAGCTCCGCACAGAAACTGCGTCGCAATCGATAATAAGGCGCACGATAGCTGATCGTAGAAGTCGTTTCTGGCTAGGGCAATGATCGCGGTGCGAGAAGGCGGGCACACCGCCGTGTCCGCGAGTTCACCTCCTCAGCGTTGCACAAAACGGCGATGGAAACTGCTCCTCGGACAGGTGCTGCAGCTCAGCCGGGCATTGTCCCTGTCGGCTGGGCCGGCTCCTCGCGCCAGCGCGGGCCGCGACTCAATGGTGGCCCTGGGTGCCGTGAGCGGGGCATGGCTGACCGCCGCCGCGTTGACCGGGCTAATGCTGCTGGTGACCTTGTTCAGCAGTTGGACGGGTAGTCCGGTTCCGGGAGGCGGCGGTACAGGCTTGACCCTGGCAGAGCCAGCACACAGCGCCAGTGCGGTGCGTGGTGCGGGAACGCAGTCACGCTCTGCACGCAAGCCGTCCGCTCACCGCTGTACGCTAACCGCCGACCGGTATCCGCTGGGTGAGATGGTGCCAGGCCTGGTGTGGGCGAGCATAACGAGGTGATCGGTGGGCCCGGTACGGTCGGCGATCCTCCCATAATGCCGATGAGCGGACAGAACTGCCTCCTGCTCAGGGCCCGGCGGGAGCCAGGACGCTCGCTGGTTCCTTCCGGGATCAGTCGGTCTGCACGATATTCGCGGAGACGATCAGGCCGTTGTCGACGGTATAGGTGCCCTGGTAGGTATAGATGCTGCCATCGTTCTGCAAGGCGGCCAGGCTGACCGCTACCTGATCTGACCCGAAGTACGAGAATGTGCCCAGGCTGATGGAGACCGTCGTGGCGTACCCGGCCGCCCAGGACGCGTAGCCCGTGCCACCGTTGAGATAGCGGCCGCCGAGCGCCCACGCGGCTGCGTAGTTCTGGTCGGTGATGTCCTGGTAGTACTGCGTGACCACGGCCTCGGCGTTGACCAGCTGCGTCACCGGAGCCGCCGCGGGCGGGGTAACGGCGGGCATTGCGGTGGAGGGCGCGGCGGCTGGTTTGGGCGCGGCGGCCGGCTTGGGCGTGGCGGTCGGCTTCATGGCCTCGGTCGTGGTGACGGCTGGCTTCGGAGCGGCCGGGGTGCCGGCGGCGGCTGCGCCGCACCCGGCGAGCAGCGCGATGGCAGCGGCGAGTCCCGCGGCACGGAGCAGGTTTCTCATGACGCCGCAGCTTGCGTGGCGGCAAGCCGGCTGATGAAACGGCTGTCAGCGGTATCGAGGCTGGCTGCGGCGTTAACGCAGTCGCTCAGCGCCACATCGGCGCCGCCGGGACCCGGCCCTGACAGCCAGTCGCTGTAGGCGGCGTCGCCAGCCGGTGGCGTCGGGTGGGCCAGCGCGATGCCGGTGTCGGCTGGCAGGGTTAGGCGATCGGTGTCCGGGGCTGGGTAGGTGCCGGATTTCAGCTCGCTGCCGACCTGCTTCAGGTCAGGCTCGGCCGCTTTGTAATCACTCCAGCCCGCGTCATCGTGCCGGGCGGTAAGCTCTTCCCTGAATGACGGCTGGGTGATGGCAGCGGCCGGGGTCCTTGGCGGGACGGCGCTCGTATTAGCTGGCTTATGAGCGTGAGCCGGATGGGTGCCCGCGCCGGGGGTCCTGATCCGGATTACGCCCCGCAGCATGCTTCCGGTGATATATCTTTTCCTGATCATGGGATTTCCTCAGGCTCCCGGGCCCGCGGAGCGGGCGGTAGGTAGGAGTCTTATATTTCTAATATATCAGAGGCCTCGATATCAATTAACTTAGTAATGACTGCCTGCTCGGGTCCGAAATCTTCTTTAGAGTCACGCCAGATTATCAGCGGGAGCTTAATACCGGCTGGTCAAAGGGTTGCGGGAGAGCGCGGGGCCAGCAGGACCGCTTGCATAGCGGCCGGCTACCGCTGAACCCGCCCGGGCACATTTGAATGCCCTCAGATTTTTGACTTAAGAAATGCTCAAAAGCCATTTCAACCCCGAAAAAGGGCAGCATGTTGCTTCCGCAAGTATCGAATACTTTCGGCAGTTCTTGCCATCTGGCTGGCATTGGGGCATCGCCGCTTCGCAGTGCGGTGATTTCAAAGACCACGCCAGTTGCAGCAGCGCCTGGGCGCTTGGCGAGCACTACGCCAGGGCGGTCAAGGGCCGGCAAGGAGGCCTGCGCCCTTATCTGCGAAGCGCTCGCCACCTCCGGCGACATCATCCCCGGCCACGGCGAACTGCTCGTCCGCTCGACCCACTCACCGCCCCGCTAACAAGCACGTCCGCGAAGGACATGGCAGACATCCTCGACGCGCGCTCGCGGAGTGGAGCAGGCAGGTTCAGGCGAAGCTGGGCGGCCCCAAACCCGGCAGGGAGGCGCCGGACCAGCGGGTCGCATGTACGAAGCGTTCAGCGCCCTCGGCCCGGTAAAACGATCCCGATGTTCGCGCCATGCGTGACGGGCAATTGTGGCTGCTTGGCGACGCCTGCACCGCCCAGACCGGATGGGCGCCTCCCTGCATTGCCGGCGCCTGAAGACGGAGCGCTGTCCTGACTCTCGCAGCCGCGGCCAGGGCCAACATTGACTTTGCATATCGTGCGAAGTAGTTTGCGGGTTATGCAAAGAGGTCAGCCGCCGCCGCTCTTGCCGCTGCTGCGATCACGGCTGCAGGCTGACATGCTGACGCTTATCCTGCTCAACCCGGGGGAAGAGTGGACGCTCAGCGAGCTCGCGTCGCGTATCCAGGCTACGGTGTCGTCGGTTCAGCGTGAGGTGGTTCGCGCCGAACAGACCGGAGTCATCACTTCCCGGCGGCTGGGGAATACCCGGCTGGTTGCCGCGGCGCGGTCGCCCCTGACGGGGCCGCTAACGGAACTGCTGTTGCGCTCGTTCGGCCCTCGCCAGGTCCTCGCCGAGGAACTCGCGGTCGTCGAAGGGATCGACGACGCGTATATCTTCGGCTCGTGGGCGGCGCGGTACGCTGGCCAGCCGGGACGTCCGCCAGCGGATCTGGACGTCCTGGTCATCGGCGATCCTGACCGCGATGCCCTTGATGAAGCCGCCCAGCACGCCAGCGAACGCCTTGCCCGCGAGGTCAATGTGACGATCCGCTCGGCGCAGTGGTGGTGTAGCGGAGGCGACGGTTTCCATTCCGAGATAAACCGGCGGCCGCTGGTGCCTGTCTACGGGGAGATGAACGCGTCATGACATGGGAGCCTGGCCGCGAACGTGTGCAACAGCTCATCGATGACGGCGAGGTAGAACAGGTCACGCCGGATATCGCGGTCGCTCGCCGGCTGCTGGCGGATGCGGGCCGCCATCTTTCGACTGCGGCGGCGGCGAAAGCGGCAGGAGACATGTCCGGTGCGTACCAGCTGGCCTATGACGCCTTCCGGAAAAGCGCCGCTAGCCTGCTCGAAGCTCAGGGGCTGCGGGCCACGAGCAGGGGCGGCCACCTCGCTGTCCAGGAGTCCGTTACCGCCCAGTTCGGAACTGTCGTGCGCGTCTTCCGGTCCTTTGGCAGAATCCGCCGGGCACGAAATAGCTTCGAATACCCGAGCAGCAGCACTCCTGGCGCTGCCGCCGAAGATGTCGATGATGCGGTCAAGATTGCCGCCGAGGCGCATTCCGCCGCCGGAACTATCCTGGATCAAGGACTACTCAGCCCCTGGTAAAACCGCGACATGCGCGATGCTCCGCACCGATCCCAGACCGTGATACACCGGACGTTCTGCGATAAAGAGCGTTCCTGGATGAATGGCGGCGACTCTGGCTACGGTGGGTAGGAAGAGCGGCGGGGAGGAAGCCCGAATGAGCGAGGCTGGCCGGGACAAGCTGCCGTCCCCTCCTGACAGTCCCAGGAGTTCAGGTGCGGGACGAACTGAGGCAGCGTGAGAGGCGCGTCTATCACCCGATACGAGTGCGGAGCCGACTTGTCGAGCTTGCCACGGCCGGTCGGCACGGATATCACCGTGGTGTCTTGGCTTAACGTCTGAGAATGGCTGGGGTTCCGGCTGGGTCCCAGTAGTCAGCGTCGGTAGCAGGTCTATGAAAAGCGGCCTGACGATTCACCCACGGACTGATGTGGTGGGCCGATAATGGACCATGGCCGGTTACGAGGATGGCGACGAGTCGGCCTTCCAGGATGTGACAGGTACGGAGGATGCCTCTGTTACGGAACGTGGAGCGTATCTGGAGGCGGAGGCTGGGGGTCGCCGCGAGGCAGAAGGGCAACGCGCAAGCCGCGGCGGGGCGGCTAGGACGCAAGTCGGCTCGGGCAACTTCCCAGGTCAGCAGCGCGGCGGGCCGGCGGTCGTCAGCCGGAATCAGTCGAGGTAGTCCCGCAGGAGCTTGGACCGGGACGGATGGCGCAGCTTGGCCATGGTGTTGGCTTCGATCTGCCGGATCCGTTCCCGGGTAACCCCGTACTTCCGGCCGATCTGCTCAAGGGTCTTGGGCTGCCCGTCGGCGAGCCCGAACCGCATGGACACTACGCCCGCCTCGCGTTCGGACAGCGTGCTGAGCACCGCGTGCACCTGCTCCTGCAGCAGTGTGAAGTTGACCGCATCAGCGGGCTCGATAGCCGCGGAGTCCTCGATCAGGTCGCCGACCTCGCTGTCGCCGTCCTCGCCGAGCGGGGTGTTCAGGGAGATCGGCTCGCGGGCGTGCCGCTGCATCTCGATGACCTTGTCCGGGGTCATGTCCAGCTCGACGGCGAGTTCTTCCGGGGTGGCCTCGCGGCCCAGCTCCTGGAGTAGCCGGCGCTGTGCCCGGGCCATCCTGCTGACGGCTTCGGCCATGTGGGTCGGAAGGCGGATCGTGCGGGACTGATCGGCCATCGCCCGGGTGATCGCCTGCCGGATCCACCAGGTGGCGTAGGTGGAGAACTTGTAGCCCCTGGTGTAGTCGAACTTCTCCACGCCGCGGATCAGGCCGAGGTTCCCTTCCTGGATCAGGTCCAGGAGCAGCATCCCGTGCCCGGTGTATCGCCTGGCCAGCGACACGACCAGGCGCAGGTTGGCCTCCACGAGGTGGTTCTTGGCGATCCTGCCGTCTTCGGCGGCCCACTTAAGGTCAGACCTCACCTCGGCGGAAAGGTCCCGGTCACCGCCGACGAGCTTCTGGCTGGCGAACAGGCCTGCTTCGATCCGCTTGGCGAGCTGGACCTCCTGCTCGGCGCTGAGCAGCGGCACCTTGCCGATCTGCTTGAGGTAGTCCTTGACCATGTCGGCAGTAGCACCGCTGGCGGCCGGGGCGCCGGCCTGACTCAGCAAGCGGCCGGCCGGCTGTCCGGATAGAGCAGACGGCGAAGACGTCTGACGGTCGCGGCCGCTTCCGCAGAGGGGGTGACGGGCTCTTGGCCAAGGACCGATAGCAGAGAGTGCGCGGCCTTGATGAGTCTGGCATTGCTAGCGTCATCGTGGGCGGCCGCCAGCACATGGAGCACAGGGATGAGCCTGCGGCGCGGGTCGGCGTCGCGCCAGGTATCCGCGTGCGCGAGAAGGGCGCCAACCGCCGCGCGGAGTTCACCCGCGGCAGGCTGTGCGTGGATGATGGCCGCGGGCACGGGCCGGATCCGTGGCCTGCCTGCGGGGACGCCGGTGATCGCTTCGTCGACCGTGGCGAAGGTGGCCAGGCGCCGGTCCAGCCCGGTGACTGACAGAACCCTGACTAGCCCGGGCGCTGGCGAGACCAGGCGCAGCCATCCGCCGAGTAGTCCGGCGCGGCGGCCGGTGCCCACCAGGACTGCGGCGCCGCTGGCGTCCGCGAATCCGGCCGCCGACAGGTCGATGATCAGCCGGCTCGCCCCTGGCCGTAGCAAGCCCAGGAATTCCTCGCGCAGGGCAGGGGCCGAGACGATGTCAAGGTCTCCCGTGAGGACAGCGATCATGCAGCCCGCGCGTTCGGCGCGGGATGCGGCAGGCACGCCGGGGTCGCGGGTTGCTGAGCAAAGCATGGTATTCCCGATCAGGTGGGGGCGGGTCAGGCCGACGCGGCGCCCTCGGCGGCCGCTGGTCAGCAGCCGGCCGGGACGCGCGACAAAATCAGGCATGTGCCTTCGCTGGCCGCACCAGCGCCGTCATGTCGTTCTCGCGCGGCGGGGTCAGGATCTTGGCCCGGCAGCTTGGAGCAGGTACAGGGATGGCGGGCCTTGACGCGCCGCCGCGGGCCTTACGTGAGCGGGAAAATCATCGTGATCGCACGCCACCGATGCGCTCCTCCAGTAGCCCCGGAAGCTGGCGCCGTCTGGCGTCTACGTCCGGCACCTAAACTTAAACATATACTTGTGACTGGAAACTAGCAAGTTTTTTCCGGAATCCGGTAACTTACATATCGTGGCCAGCTGGACTTTCCTCACCGCGCACGCCAGGGTTCTGCTATGCGTCGCCCGTGACCCAGGAGTACGCCTGCGGGACATGGCGGCCAGTCTCGGCATCACCGAGCGGACCGCCTACGCCATCATCACGGACCTGACCGAGGCCGGATACGTGGTCAAGGAGAAGGACGGCCGCCGTAACCGCTACCGCATCCAGGAGCACCTCCCGCTGCCAGAGCCTACCGCCAGGGACCGTACCGTCGGCGAACTGCTGGCCATGCTGGCCGGCACGGAACAGACCGTGACGTAGGCGGGTCAGAGCTTGGCCAGCCGGGCGAAAGGCGAGCAGATCCGCACTGTGCAGGAGCCGAAGTCGACGACTACCGCATCGTCGTCCTCGACCAGGATGACCCGGCCGAGGCCGTACTTGTCGTGGTTGACTTGATCGCGAACGGCGAACACTTCAACGGGCGGGTCCTGGTGCAGCGAGTTGAAAGGACTTCCGGGCAGGAAGCGCCGGGACGCGGCGCGGGCTGGTTTCATCAATGCCAGTATGCGCCCTTCCGGCCCCCAGCGGCCGCGTACTGGCGCTATCCGCGGCCTGGCTCTGTCCTGACCGCGGTCAGGACCGGTCGGCACAGCGGCTATGACCGGGTAATGTTCCAGTTCTCTGGCAAGCTGCCGGACTTCACCGTGACGCGCGCCAAAGCCGTCCTCCGCGATCCGGAGCGCGATAGCGTCCGGCTGGCCGGCAGGCGTACCTGCACGCGATCTTCCACGGCGCCAGCGCGGTCTGGCCGCAGCGGCTGCGCAAGACCTACACCGGTCCCGAGATCCCGAACTGCTCACTGTCGCCGCGTCCGGTGACTTCGAGGGAGTGCTGTCGTTCGGCATCGGCCCGGCATGGGCCGCACAGTACGCCTGGTCAACGGTCATCAGCCGTGGCTGAGCAGTCCGTCGATGGTCGTCCAGGCGTGTGCACACAGCCCGTACGGCACCGCGGCGGTTACGTCACCTGGGGATCAGTAGTCGAGCAGGTCGCCGCTGACGGTGCTGCCCACGTGCCCGGCGCAGTTCCAGAGGAAGTGCGGGTGCGCGCAGCCGAACATGTAGGTGAGCAGCGATGTCCTCGTGGCATGTCGGCGGCGTCTCATCGGCGTGGCGTGCTGGATTGACCGGCTCGCTCACGCACAACAGACGACGCTCAGCTCGCCATTGCCGGCGGGACCGGACCGCCCGGGCGGCCGCCTGTTCCCGCGTGCAACGGGACGCGGATACGGGGCAGCGGCTTAGCGGCCGGCCTGACTACTTGGCTTGGAATGTGCACCCAGCCGCGATGCTGTCGGCCGGCCACGCGGACCCTGACCATCGGCACGTAGGCTTCGGCGTCGACGTAGCCGTGGCAGACGATTCCCGAATGGATCACTTCGGAAATCACCAAGACAAGCGGGGATGACGTCTGCCGGAGTGCCTTCTTGACCGGGGCGGAATCGAGGAGCCTGATTGCGACATCGATAGACTCGCCGTAAAAGCCCCTGCCATCGCCATGAATTTCGCCGGCGTGCACGACCGCGCGAAGTCGCATCTGCAGCGCGGGATGCGCCTCCGCCCTGGAATTGTGTTCGACGAGGAGAGCAGTGAGCGACGGTATGAGCTTGCCTAGCAAGACTGTCTTGGGTACGTCGTCGTGTGGCCGGACGAGAAGCAGGACGCCGTCCCCGCGGTCTGTCAACTGTTCCAGGTGTTTATCGGTGATCGCCGAAGCCTCTAGGGCTCGCCCGAGCAGGTCATACATTGTCCGCCGCAGTTCGCCCTTAACCGGATCGGTGCGCGCGGTAGAGCCTTCGAGATCAACGGTGACTATGGAGCGGTGCATCGGACCTGCGAGCCGACGGCTAGCCAAGAACGAAACAGATGCGAGCCGAGCACTCATGATTTCTCCTTGCCTGCGTTGTCTCCAGCATGACCGCATCGCCAGGGGAAGTCACACTCTGTGTGCGACCTTTGACTGCTGTGGACGGCTTTGCATGATCGCGATTGGCGGTGCCGTCCACGGACATCTAGACACTGCGCTGGCGTCGTGTGCACGACAATGCAAACCTGGACATAATTGGGGTCCTAGGAAGCCGAGCGGAGGGGGTGGTATCAGTCAGGCGTGATTCGGTGCCGGCAGGCCCCAAGGCCGATCTGTTCGCCCGCCTCGACGACCTGCACTCTGCTGCGGGTCGGCCATCCCTGCGGGTAATCGCTACGAAGGCCGGGCACGGGAACATCAGCCCGTCGAGCGTGCACAACATCTTCCGCAGTTCAAGGGTGCCGCGCTGGGACTTCCTTGAGCACGTCGTCAGGGCACTGGGCGGCAGTCATGACCTGAAAGAATTCAAGGCGCTTTGGGAGGCAGCCTGGCGAGAGGAAAACGCGGGCACCCATCGCGATACCTTCGCGGAGGGTCATGTCTCCGGACACTCGCCGCGACCTGACCGCGAATCTCTCACGGGCATCAACAGGACGGGCGTAAGTCTCACGGGTGTAGGCAGCGGCTGGGCTGATCCCAAGCCGCGGCCGTCCCAGCGGATCTGGTCGAACGAGATCCCGCCACGCAATCCTGACTTCACGGGCCGGGCAGCCGAGCTTGAGATGATCAGGGACAACCTTGCCCAGCTTCCGCCGCGAGTCCAGATAGTTTTCGGCACGGGCGGAATCGGGAAGACCGAGATAGCGGCCGAATTTATACATCGAAGCATGGACCGCTACGAAATCATCTGGTGGATACGTGCAGAGCATGGCGACCGGGTCAGGGACGCGCTGGTTAAGCTGGGTCACCGGCTCGCACTCCGGCAGGCGACCGCTGACGGCGATCGGGAAAAGACGATCAAGGCGGTCCTCGATGCGCTTGAGTCGGAGACCCAGGCGACCTGGCTGCTGGTATATGACAATACCGCCGATCCGCTCCAGTTGCAGAAATACCTGCCGAAGGGGCGGCCCGGCGGTCATGTAATTATTACCTCCCGCGACCAGCCCAAGAACAAGGATGTGGACGGCATTGAGATATCGCCGTTCACGTCGGACGAGGCGATCACCTTCTTGCGCAGCAGGGTCCCTCATCTCGCGCCCCAGGACGCCGGACGGCTAGCCGTGGAACTCGGCCATCTGCCGATCGCGATAGGACATGCCGCGGCATATCTCGCCGAAACAGCGCACGGAGTGGATACGTATCTCGCGGAGTACACGCCGCACGCGCGCCAGCCAGTCGGTGCTGATCTGCCCACCCAGGTCATGGGCACGTGGGCGATGTCCACCAGACTGCTGACTCCGGACGCGGCGCACTTGTTCAGCTTGTGCGCGTTCTTCTCTCCCGAACCGATCGCCATCGGGCTGTTCTTGAATGGCGACGTGGTGACCGACGATCCGCCCGGCATGCGGGAATTCCTCGCCTCGTCGCGCCGGGTACGTGCCGCGGCCAGTCAATTGCACCGGCTGTCCCTGGCGAAGGTCGACGGCGCCAGCGACCTCATCCAGGTGCACCGTGTGGTTCAGGCCGTTACGCAGGCACGGCTTAGCCGGGACCGCGGGGAACTATGCGACGCATACCGCGCCGCTGTCGAGATGCTGCTCGCCGGGTCGGATCCCGGCAATCCCGACAACAGCGGCAACGACGTGATTTACGACCTGTCGCTTCAGCATCTTGAGTCGGAAAGCCGGTTCCTGCACACCAGTAACCCGGCGCTGCGTGACCTCTTCATCGGTCAGGTCCGGCGGTTGCACCTGCGTGGCGCGCACGTGGAGGCGATGGAGTTCGGCCAGAGCGTACTCGACGTCTGGCGACGCGGCCTGGGCGAGGATGACCTCCAGGTACTGGCCTTGTCGGTGGAGGTCGCTGTCGCCTTGTACCGACACGATCGCGACGCAAGTTTTCACGAGCTGATCCTGCGTATCCGCCCGCTGCTGCAGCGTTACAGCGACGGCGACGGGTTCAAGGCATTCTTGCTGTGCGAGAACATCCGTGGCGCTGACTTGCGCAAGCGCAGCCAGTTCCGCGAAGCGCTCGACCTTGACCTCAGCATATTGCCGAAATTCACGAGCGCGTTTGGTGCGGATCACGAGCGCACCCTCAACGTCAGGCACAATATCGCGGTCGACTACCGGCAGCTGGGCTGGTTCCGTGAGGCCTTGGCCGAGGACCAGGAGACCCTGGAAGCCCGGCGTCGCCTGCCGGGCTCCAACGAGCAGGTCACGCTCAGGTCGCAGACGGCAGTGGCGCACGACTTGAGAAGCCTCGGCCGCTACCAGGAATCTCTCGACATGGCACGCGAGGTCGCAAGGGCCTTCGAGGCGGTCGGCGGCCAGGAGAACCTGCCCTGGCTCATCGCGTGCGACGGGTTCGCGACCGCGCTGCGCAAAGCCGGCCATCACTGGGAGGCGCGACGGGAGAGCGAGCAGGTGGTCCGCCGCTACCGCGACTACCTTGGCGTCGATCACATGTACACGCTCCAGGCGACGATCAACCTCATCAACGCGAGGCGTGCCGTCGAAGATTTCGCCGACGCCGAGGAGCTGGCTCGTGAGACCCGGGAGCGTTGCTTGCGGTCCAGACCGCCTCGCGATCTGCTCTACGCGGTGCTGGTGAACCTGGCATCGGTGCTTCGCTTGACCGGGCGCCCAGAAGAGGCGCTGCTCTACGAAGTGGAGGCAAGGGAAGGGCTTATGCAGATCTACGATGACCGGCACCCTTTTACCCTAGCCGCGGATATCAACTACGCGTCAGACCTGGCGACGGGCGGCAGGCTCGGCGAGGCCATTCAGCTTGGCCACGGAGTACTCAGCAGATGCCGTCAGGCGCATGGAGACGACCACCCGGGGACGCTGATGGCGGGGGCCAACCTCGCCATCGACGAAGCGGCATCGGGAGACCGGGCCGGAGCGGAGCGCAGGCTCGCTGAAGTTCTGCGACGATATGAACAGACGCTGACGCTGGAACACCCCGAGGCGCGGGCAGCGGCTCTGGGGCGGCGCCTGACCGCGGAGATCGACCCCTATGTGTAAGCCTGATGGCCGCCTAGTCGGCGCAGGTCAGCCGTAACGCGGTCACGGATGTAGATGATCAGGCGCATGAGGTCGTCACAGTAAACGGAGGGGTTCTGGAAGCCCGCTCCGTGGCGGTACCGGTGCGGGTACAAGCCGCCGCCGCAGATGTTCATCACCTGGCAATCCCGGCATTGCGCCGACAGGGCCGCCGTGCCTATCTGCCTGGCGACAGTCGTGGGGTGGTCAAGCGCGCCGTCCAGGCTGTTTGAGGAGATGTCCAGGCCGGTGTCGGCGGCGCCGGGATAGGTGGAACTGAGCGAATCGAGTTGCTTGATGGCGCCATCGGTGTCGATCACCAGGATCGTGCTTGGCAGCAGCCCTAGCCCTTCCACCGCCCCGGGCTGGCCGAAAACTAGCTGGATAAGTTCGCTGAACAGGCGAATGCGCGTTTCCTGATGAGGCCGGGAGTACCAGCGTTCGAAGACACTGATCAGCCAGTCGGCATAGCCGCTCCCAGGCGGAGGAGAACTCCAGTTGGCGTGCGGCAGCAGCAGGTCGAGCGCTGGCGGGCTGAACGACAACAGTGCTTCATACGTGGCCACCGGGTCGTTGCGGGTGTCGATCGTGCACAGTATGCCGCCGTAGCACTCGCGGAAATCGGGTGACGCGAGCAGACGGAGGCCTTCGGCGACGGCGTTGAAGCTGTTGCGGCCATCGGCGTGGCGGCGATGCCGCCCGGTGGCCTCGGCGTCGCCGTCGATGCTGACGCCGATTCGGATGTCGGCGCACTTGAGCGCGTCCAGCATCGGCCGGGTGAGCAGGGTGCCGTTGGTCTGCACGGCCACATTGACCTGGGCCGGCACTCGGGCACGCAGCGAGTCAACGAGCCCGGTCAGCCACCCGGCGTCGGCCAGCAGCGGCTCGCCGCCGTGCAGGATGATCTCAACGCTGCTGAGGGAGTGTCCCGCGACATGCTCGACGATACGCTCGACGGCCTTAGCGGCAACGTCGTCGCTCATCCGCCGGGGCAAGTGCCGCCACGCCTGGTCCGCCATTTCATACACGTAGCAATACGAGCACGCCAGATTGCAGCGGCTGTGTACCTTAAGAATGAATTGCCTGAAGGGGACAGATCGATATCCCGCCGCTCGCAGCGAGGCTATGTCCAGATCCTGGAATGGCCAGCGCGCGGGATGCGTCGCGATCGTGACCTCGGTCATGTGAACCAGGCCGCCAGTTCAAGCGGGTCGCAGCTAACACCCGCACGAGAAAGGCATGCGTGAACGTCGAAGATGAGCGGCAGATGGGTTGCGAGAGACTGCCACGGTGCCTGCTTCAGCCGGTGCAAAGCGAGCGCCAAGCCAATCCAAGCCTCCGGCTGACCTTCGGTGGTGGCAGCGATTTCGTCGCGATACGCCCGCACCGCTTCGGGTGTCTCGCCTCGCATCAGGTGGGAATCGGCGGTGTCGTTCGGTCCGCGCATGCCCGTGTCGCAGACCTCGCGGTATCGGCCTGGGTCGAGATAGCGCAGGCTCAGCAGGCCGCTGCGGACGGTCGAAACCACCTTCCGTGTTTCTTCGTCCACCCGCGTGTCAGGTAGCCGCTGGTCGCCGAACGGCTCGCCGCGCTGAAAGGCGGCCGCCAAGGCGGCCGCTGCGGCATCCTCTGTCGCTGAGTGCCTGAGCTGCCAGGTCAGCTGATGATCGAGGGCAAGCTCATCGGCGACCGCCGTCGCGTCCGCGGGCACCGGCTCAGCCGCCAAGCTCCGGCCCTCATCCCGCAGCGCCGCCACCAAGCGAGTTCCGGCCGTCGTGAGGCAACCCGCTCCCAGTAGCGTGCGGGTGGATGGCTCGATGGTGCGCCGCCAGCGCTCGTATGTGACCTGGGCACGGAACACGCTGTCCGGCTTGGTCTCCACCTGCCGTTGAATGCTCCAGAACCGTGCCACCCCCAGGTGCGCGTAGACCCCCTGCAGCAGGCCCCCGGCTGGCCGCGGGTCCGGCCGCCATGCCGCATAGACCATCTGGTCGCAGGGCTCGATGAGCGGGGTCATGTCCATCAGGCCGCAGAGCTTGAGGTGCTGGAACTCGTGGACCAGGGTTTCGGCGAGGATAACCGGGTTAGGCGGCGGTGAGGTCGCGATCGCACCAAAGGCCGCCGGAGTTGTCGCGCTATCAAGGGCGTTGCCGCCGCGCGGAGTCAGCGGGACTATCACCGAGACTCCAGCCGCGATCGGCCCGGCTGCCCACTTGTGGTAACGCACCAGTATCTGCCACGCGGACTGTACGCAGCGCCGCCAGATCACGGCCTCGTCCGGCGTCAGGTCCGGGGATATCGCAAGCGTGAACCTGTCGAGATACCGATCTGAGGTCTCCAGCAGCACGTCCCATGAGTGACCGTCGGCCGCCACCCGGGCAAGCGCGGTTCCCTGCCAATGCGGGATGCGCCGCACCAAACCGTCGTCCGGCACCACCGCCGCGCGCGGCGCCTTGACATGCGCGCCGACGGTCAAGAACTCGTTGTCGCCGTCTACTCGCACCCAGGAAACCTGATCCGGTACGCAGAAGCGACCAAGGCCGGGCAGTGGCACCAGGTGGTCGTGGACGGGAACATCCAGCTCAAACCGGATTCCAGCGCGTACCGCGGCTGCAGATGCCGCGGCGGCGAGGTAGCCGTAATCCGGGGGCATGCCCCGGTTCAGGCGGATCAGGCAGTCGTGGGCCCAGGCGCTGATGTGCGGCAGGCCGAGCAGCCACGCGAAGGAGTCTTGGCGGGCCGTCTGCACTTCGGCGAGGAGTTTGTACGCGGCGGTGAACGCCATGACCCCCGGATCCATCGGATCACTGTCGCCTGCAGCCTTGGCTATCGCGTGCAGCAGCATGATCTGCTTGCTGAGTTGCGCCGCGAGCAGGCACCGGATCACGTCGGGGTCGCCGCCACCGCTGGCCAGTGACCTAAAGGCCTGTTCGGGTAGCCGGTGAGTGGTGATCACAGTGAGTCTTTCAGGCTCGGTAAGGACTAGATCCCTGAGTTGAACGAGCTGAGCGGCACCCCGTTGTCTTTCAGTCGCTGCTGGTACAGGGCGATGGACTGGGCGAGCACCGAGTCGCCCAGCTCAGCGATCCTGTCCAGCGGAAGATTCCGCAGGTCGGGAATGGTGGATCTGAGGTCTTGCTGCGGCAAGGTCATCTCATCCTTAAGGGCGGTGTCTGGAGGTAGCGCGAGGAGCTGTTCTGATGCCCAGCACGGGACAGTGCCCATCGGGCAGAGACGTAGGAGAGATTCTGCCGTCCGGCCTGGCCCTTTGCAACACAGTAAGAGCGGTGTGGCGTCAGCGGCCTGCCGGTTTCGGCTGTGCAGGAGTGTGCACGGGTATCCATGGACAACCTGGGACGGGATCTGGCGTTCTTTTACAAGTTCCGCTAATCGTCGGGCTGTCGGACACAACGGGCTGTTAAGGTATCGGTAACAATTGGTGTATGGCTGACGTTCCACTCGCCCTCGCCATCATCAGCACCGTCTCGCCTGTCGTGGCTGGCGCGATCCCCGTGATCGTCGGGTGGATCAAGGATTCGGGAAACGATAAGAGAGAGCGCGCGGAGCGAGCCGAGGCCGAGCGCACGCGAATTGAGCAGAAAAAGCGCAGGGCATGCGTCAAACTGCTGAGGATGGTCCGCGATTTCCGGGTCGTCGTGGAGAACACATGTGAATCCCGGGGGTCGGAACTCGCCGCTCATGCCGAACAGATCCGTCAGTTCGCCGCGGATATCAATGGTCAGGCCGACGAGGTCGGATTCATGGTGTTCGAGACAGAGGCGGCGGCGAGTTCGCTGGCCGCCGAGGCACGCAGGCTCGTCGAGGTGATCGCGGACAGCAAGGTCAAAGCGCTCGGCGCGTCAATCCCCTCTCCGGATTTCACAACGTTTGACCGATGCCTCGCAGAGTTCAGGGCGACTGCTCAGACCGCGTTCGGTTATTCGGCAGCGCCTGTCGTGGGAAGCTCCGACGACGTTGCTGGCGGAGAACGCTCAGAGCTAGGGCTTGATGAGGCGCCTTCTGTCCCCGGCGAGCTTTTGGGCTAGCCGCCGGTGCGGAGGAGAGAGCGGGGGATCGGTGGCATCGATTGCCTCTTTGGCCCGCTCTCTTGAAGAAATCGTGTCACCGGCGAGATCAAACGCGCGCGCTGCGTATAGCAGGACAGGGCCGTTGCGCTGCGCGCTGGCCACGGCGTCATTGATCTCCTCGGTCGCGGCTGTGAGGTCACCAAGTTCGGCCAGCGCGAGCCCACGAGCCGCCCGGGTCGACGGGCGATTGGGGACCGCCCGATCGAGATCGGCCATGGCACTTCTGGCCTCCCCGAGATCCGCCAAGATCTCGCCACGCACACGGCGGGCCTCGACGTGTCCATCGTCGGTCGTTAGGACCCAGTCGAGGATAGAGATCGCCGTCCGGCCTTCGCCAAGCTGCCAGAGCGCGAGGGCGAGTTGAGTCTGGAGGCCAAGGTCATTGGGGGCGCGCTCCACCGCCGCGCGCAGTTCCGCAACCGCGGCGCGGGGATGGCCCCCGGCTAGCAGGACTCGGCCCACCGCTGCCAGGAGGGGGGCGGCGGCTCTGGTGTCGCCCGCGGCCTGCAGCAGGTTCGCGGCCGACCGGTACTTGGGTAGGGCCTGGCCTGGCCTCCCTCGCCGGTACGACACGTTACCAAGCAGGGATTTGGCATGGGCTTGCTCGCGGAAGCCGGCCGCGGTGTCAGCGGCGCGCTTGCCGTTGCGCCATGCGGAATCTAGTTCCCCCAAGCACAGCTGCCGCTCGGCGGCGACCAGATATTCCGCAGCGGACGGAGCAGCGGTGCGGTCGACGTTCGCGATCCGCAACGGCTCGATCAAGCGCCCTGTCAGCAACCGGTAGCATCTCGCGGACTCATCGGCCTCACGGGTCAGGAGATGGCGGTCAACTAGGCGGCGGGGAACCGCGTTCGGCAGGCTTGCAGTTGTGGGCATACGCTCGTATACGCCTCCGAGGTTGTCGTTATCGGTGACGAAGTTATCGAGCAGCCAAGTGCGCAACCACCTGGAGCCTAGCTTGTACTCCGCCGCGACCTGGCCGATCACGTGGGCGCAATGGTTTGCGAGCGCGATGTCGGAGTTACTGAATTCCATGATCGTCCATTCGGAGATCTTGGAAGTGTTTGCCGGCAATTCAGCCCACAGCCGTCTGCAGACTACCTGGAGCAGCGACGGTTCGATGAGGCCCGCCTTGTGGGTGGCCTGCTCGCTTATCCCGCCGATGCGCGGGCCGCGCAGATCATCGAGTAGCGTTGCGATCGCGTCGTCGGTAAAGGATCTGCCCGCTGCCAACGTTGGCTTTGCCAGCGCCTCAACCGCGTTCTGGAAGCTCAATCCGTCTATCGCGTGCCGGGCGCCGCCGCCGACCGTGGCGGTGAGCAGGCCAATAGCCTCGGGACGCGCCACGAGCAGCAGGTGCAGCCGGGGGTGGTCGTCGAGGGCCCGGGCCAGTTCGGCCAGGAACTGTTGCCGCCACATGGACTGGGCACCGGGTGGCGGATCGAGAATGAAATCGTCTAGCTGATCGATGGCCACGTAGGTAGGTTCGCTGGCGGCGGGCGTGCGGCGGCGCACAAAGTCGCTGATGCTCAACCCGGCGAGCCGGGTCGGAATGTCATCCGGCGACCAGGATCTGAGCAGCGCGAACGTGAACGGGTTATGATCACTGAGCGCGGCGAACGGAAACGTCATGCTCTGGATGAGGTTCCCGGCTGGCAGGATGCTTGACCGTTTCGCCGGCATTAACGGGTAGACGCCGGCTAGCAGCAGCGACGTCTTCCCGCTCGCGACCGGACCGGTGACCATGGTCAACCGGTTCGTCATCCACAAGTTGATGACCGAGGCGATGTCCGTGTCTCGCCCGTAGTAGCTCGCACTGTCTGCCTGGTGGAAGGCGCGTGAACCGGGGTATGGATTATCCGCGATCTTGCCCATCGAACGGGTCCTTCCCCAATTCGGCATGCGGGCACCGTAAACCCCGGCGCTTAGTCGTTAGGCTACGCCACGCCGAAGTGGCAGTACACGGCACCCGCTGTTCGATTCGAGGTCGACGGAGTGTTCGCGGCTGAAGTCTCAGCTAATGCCGCAATCTCTCAGATGCTCGAGCCAAAGCTGTTGAAGTTGCACTCAGTGTTCGAGGTGAGAATCCGCTGCAATGCCCGGTCGAGCGCGGACTCCTCGTAGCTGGACTCCAGGTCGGTGATGTTGATATCGCGGACGTCTAGGAGCAGACCGTCGGCAACGTCGTTCATGGTTCTCCTCAACACGGGCGGCCTTGTGAGCCCCGCCATCGCGACCCTCTGCCGCACCTTCGTTCCGGTGCTTAATTGACAGATACATCGTTTTCCCGTCCGTGTCGAGTGGTCACCGGGCAAAACGTGATGAATTGCCATCTAGGGCGTCAGGAGCAACATCTTTAGCTACACTCTCGGCTGTCAACGGCAAATGATCATGAATCTGAAATTCACAATATAGACGACTATAGTCGACCGTTTAAGTGTGATTATGTCATGGATAGGATCTGCTCATGACGGTGCCTGATGGCGGGATCACGCGGAGTATCCCGGCGGTCTGGGGCGATGTCCCGACGCGTAACAAGAATTTCACCGGCCGAGTCGATATTCTAACGAAGCTAC
>Ga0207664_10000914_pt1 | contig 19899 bp, 21 predicted proteins | sample LARL83metaG_FD_184349 | JGI IMG/M metagenome (GOLD analysis project Ga0207664, IMG submission 184349) | Corn, switchgrass and miscanthus rhizosphere microbial communities from Kellogg Biological Station, Michigan, USA - LAR L8-3 metaG... | ecosystem: Host-associated > Plants > Roots >... | reverse complement strand
CAGCAAGGTCCCCCAGAGGGAAGATTGCCGCCTCGTGGTAGATAGACCCTCGTAAACGACGGTCCCGTTACCACGAAGAGGAAATTCACCACGTTATCGAGGCCCTCGGGCCCGTCGAGCCCGTCCGCCGACCCCTGATCCACCCCGGCGGCCAGCGAACCAGGCACCTCCCCCGAAATAAGCCCAAATATCGTGATATAGGCGTGGGCTGCGTTAGTCACAGGCGGATGGGCGGCACGCCGCGAGCACGCGTTGTTCTGGAATGCGCGGCAACACGCCCGGAACCCGCCAGGACGGATCCGCCAGTAGGCGCAAATCCCGACATATCAGGAAATGCGCGGTATCGGTGCGGCGCGCCCCATGCGCGGTATCGGTGCGGCGCGCCCCATGCGCGGTATCGGTGCGGCGCGCGCCATCCGTGCAGCGCGGGCGGCGCACGCTCGTACGCGGAGCCGCGTGACACCCGACGTCGACCACGTCGGCCCGGCCCGCGACCGCGACCGCCACTCTCAGTGCGAGAAGTGGCCTCGGTAGTACTCGAAGACAAAGCCGATCGAGGAATACACCACGAACAGCATGCCGATCAGGAACAGCCACCAGCCGATCGCCGCGCCTACCGCGGTGACCGCGGCGGACGCGCCGAGGAACAGCGGCCACCAGCTATGCGGGCTGAAGAAGCCGATCTCGCCGGTGCCCTGCTCGATCTCACCGACGTTGTCGTCCTCGGGCCGCAGCGGCAGGCGCCGCCCGGTGAACAGGAGGTAGAACCCGGTCAGCAACGCCAGGCCCACGGCCAGCGCCAGCGCCGTCGTGCCCGTCGGGTCGTACGACAGGTACCAGTACACGATGTCCGCGCCGCCGAAGAACACGCCGCAACCGAGGAACAGCCAGCCTTCGACCTTCATCAGTGCTCGCTCCTGCCGTTCACGGCGTTCTCGTTCGCGGTTTCCAGCGGCGGGATCGTCTGCTCCAGGCCGTGGGAGGCGCGCCCGGCAACGATGTGCGGGTAATGCAGCTCGAACGCCGGCCGCTCGGACCTGATCCGCGGGATCCGGTAGAAATTGTGCCGCGGCGGCGGGCAGGACGTCGCCCACTCCAGCGACGAGCAGTAGCCCCACGGGTCCTCCACGTCGACCCGCTCGCCGTGCCGCCAGGACACGTACACGTTCCAGAAGAACACCAGGATCGACAGCGCCAGGATCCACGAGCCCACGGTCGAGATGACGTTCAGCGTCGTCACGTTCCCCGGCAGGTCCGGGTAGTTCGCGGTGCGCCGCACCTGTCCCTCGACGCCAGACCAGTGCTGCACCAGGAACGTCATGTTGAACCCGATGAACAGCAGCCAGAACTGGATCTTGCCGAGCTTCGAGCCGAGCATGTGCCCGGTCATCTTGGGCCACCAGAAGTAGAAGCCCGCGAACATCGCGAACAGCACGGTGCCGGCCAGCACGTAGTGGAAGTGGGCCACCACGAAATACGAGTCGGACACCGCGAAGTCCAGCGGCGGCGACGCCAGGATGATACCTGTGATCCCGCCGAACAGGAAGATGACCAGGAAGCCGACCGAATACAGCATGGCCGGCTCGAAGGTGAGTTGCCCGCGCCACATCGTGCCGGCCCAGTTGAAGAACTTCACGCCGGTTGGTATCGCGATCAGGAACGTCATAAAGGAGAAAAATGGCAGGAGAACGGCCCCGGTCGTGAACATGTGGTGCGCCCACACGGTCATCGACAGGCCGGCGATCGCGATCGTCGCGGCGATCAGCGTCTTGTAGCCGAACAGCGGCTTGCGGCTGAACACCGGCAGGATCTCGGTCACGATGCCGAAGAACGGCAACGCGAGGATATAGACCTCCGGATGGCCGAAGAACCAGAACAGGTTCTGCCACAAGATCGCGCCGCCGGAAGCCGCGTCGAACACGTGCGCGCCCAGTCGGCGGTCGATCTCCAGCACCAGCAGCGCGGCGGCCAGCACCGGGAACGCCATCAGGATCAGCATCGAGGTGAGCAGCGCGTTCCAGGTGAAGATCGGCATCCGGAACATCGTCATGCCCGGCGCCCGCATGCAGAAGATCGTGGTGACGAAGTTGACCCCGCCCAGGATCGTGCCGAACCCGGACAGCACCAGGCCCATGATCCACATGTCGGCGCCGACCCCCGGCGAGTAGATCGCGCTGGTCAGCGGCGCGTACGCGTACCAGCCGAACGCCGCCGACCCGCCCGGCGCCAGGAACGAGGCAAGCAGGATCAGGCCGCCGAACGCGAACAAGTAGTAGCTCAGCAGGTTCAGCCGCGGGAACGCCACGTCGGGCGACCCGATCTGCAGCGGCAGCAGCTCGTTGGCGAAACCGACGAACAGCGGCGTGGCGAACAGCAGCAGCATCAGCGTGCCGTGCATCGTGAACAGCTCGTTGTACTGCTGGTCGGACACGAAATGCAGGGTCGGGCCCAGCAGCTGGATGCGCATCATCATCGCCATGACGCCGGCGCACAGGAAGAAGAAGAACGAGGTGATCAGGTACATGTGCCCGATGACCTTGTGGTCGGTCGACGACAGCCAGCCGGCCAGGATCTGACCCTTGGTGTGCGTCACCCTCCGCGGCGCTGCGATGACCGGTTGCTCGATAGTGCTCACTGTGTGCTCCCGGAATGCTGTGCGGCCTGTTGCTGCGCCATGTACTGCTGGAACTGCTGTGGCGTGACGATCTTGATAGTGGCCAGCATGCGCGAGTGGTAAACGCCGCAAAGTTCGCTGCAATGAATGATGAAGGACCCGGTCTTGGTCGCGGTGATCGTGAAGTGGTTCGGGTGGTCCGGGATGACGTCCCGCTTGAACAGGAACTCCGGCACCCAGAACGCGTGCACCACGTCCGCGGACGCCAGGTTGAACTGCACCGTCTCGCCGACCGGGATCTCCAGCAGCGGCAGCGACTGCTTGTCCGCCGGCCGGGCCGGGTCCCACATGTTGCCGACGCTCGTCACCTTGTACTGCGGGTACTCGAACTCCCAGCTCCACTGGAACCCGGTGACGTCGACCGTCACCGCCGGGTTCTTCGGCAGCTTGTCGATGTAGTTCTCGTCCTTCGCGGTGAAGTAGAAGAGCACCGCGATCAGCACGAACGGCACCGCCGTGTACATGATCTCGATCGGCATGTTGTACCGCACCTGCGGCGGGAGCTTCTCCCCCCGCTTGCGGTGGAATACCACCGCCCACAGGATCAGGCCCCAGACCACGGCGGCCACGAGCATGCCGGCGATCCAGGAACCCTGCCACAACGTGACGACGGTCTTCCCCTGCTCGGTAACCGGGTCAGGAAAGCCGATCCTGGTGAACGAGTTGTTCGCACAGCCGGACAGGCCGATGACCACGGCGGCGAGCACGAGAGCCCGCACGGCGTTGCGCGTGCCTGGCCGCCGACGGGGAGACCCCGGGGCGCGGTCGGTAGTCAAGGCGAGGGCCTTCCTCGGTTCTGCTACAGCGTGTCGTGGAAACAGTATCGCGCTCGCACCCGCGCCTGGCGAGTGACCCCGCCGTTTCCGGAATCCCCGGGCGTAGCCGCCGCTCGGGCGGGCATCATTGACAGGTGAGGCTGCACCGGGCTCGCTCGAAACCCCAGGAATCGGAACGGCCTGTGGTTTCTCCTCCGGCACCTGCGCCACCCCAGCAGCCTGCCGTCGCACTCACCATCGACGCACTCGGCCGTAAGTGCCCGATCCCCATTATCATGCTCGCCGAGCAGATCCGGGATGTGCCCGTAGGCGCCGTAGTGGCCGTGCTCGCCGACGACCCGGCCGCGTACACCGACGTCCCGTCCTGGTGCGCGATGAAGTCGCACGACTTCGCCGGCTACCAGACACTCCCCCGCGGCTGGGCGCTCTATATACGCCGCGGCTACTGAACGTGCCGAATGCGCAATCGAGCCCACTAGAGCGTGTCTGCGCGCACCAGATCCGCCGACGAACCCTGCTTCGGCTCCCATGACGCAGCACGTTGACACGCTCTAGTGGGCTCAACTGCGCGATTGACACGCTGGCGGGGCGTGGCGGGGCCTGCCGGTAGGGCATCGTGGCCAGGACCAGCGGCCCCACGCCGAGTCCTAGGATCCAGATCGGGCGGGCCACGCCCCACTCGGTCACCCGCCGCGCCCGGCGCATCGCGTACAGGTACCCGCCACCGAGCACGACCACCAGCGCGAGCGCCCACGGGTCGAGCGTCCAACGGGTGAACGCGCCGCTCAGGGTGAGGGCCGGGGGCCGTGGTAGGGCATCTCACCACGCTGCCGGCCGCCGTCGGAGGTCAAGTGCTCGGTAACAGTTCAGTACGGAATTGTCATGTTCGCTCTTGCGCGAAATTGAATCCGGCAGGAAGGTGATCTCTGGGGACCCATCGCCCATCTCCGCACAGGATCAAAGGAGCGGAACATATGCCTCACCTACCACGAAGTCTGCGCGCCGTCACAGTGGCGGCCGCGGCTTCTGCCCTTCTCGCCGGCGTGCTGTCGGCTACCGCATCGGCCCAGCCCACCGGCCGGGCGCCGATCGCCGGCACGCACCCCTCCTGGGCCAGCACCACAAAGCGCATGGCCCAGCAGCAGGTGACGGGCGCCGTTACCGCCAACGTGTACCTGGCCAGCCGGGACGCGTCGGGCCTCGCCGCGTACGCGAGCGCGGTCTCGACGCCAGGCAATGCGCTGTACGGGCACTACCTCACCGCGGCGCAGGTCGCCGCCCGGTTCGCGCCGACCGCGGCCGAGTCGAGCGCCGTGCAGAGCTGGCTAACCGGAACCGGCCTGCACGTAGTAAAGGTGCAGAACGGCATCGGTGGCTTCGTCCAGGTCCAGGGCTCCGTGCAGCAGGCTCAGCAGGCGTTCGGCGTGACGTTCGGCATGTTCAAGGGACCCGACGGCAAGACCGACCGGGCACCTGAGCAGACCGCGACCGTGCCGGCCAGCGTGGCCAGCGCCGTCGCCGACATCAGTGGCCTGGACACCGCCAGCCACCAGGCGAAGCCGCAAGACACGCTGCCGCCGCCCGGCCCGAACTTCTGGGTCGCGCCGCCGTGCTCCCAGGTCTACGGAGAGATCCGCGCGAACACCGAGCCGAAGGCCTACGGCACCCACCAGCCGTACGTCAACTGCGGGTACACGCCCAAGCAGGTCCGCGGCGCGTACGGCATCGCCGGCTCCGGGATGACCGGCAAGGGTCAGACGGTCGCCGTCGTGGACGCCTACGCCTCGCCCACCATGCTGAGCGACGCGAACCAGTACGCCAAGGTCACCGGCGACCCGGGCTTCGCCCCCGGCCAGTACACCCAGGTCCTGGCCAGCACGTTCACCGACACCGTGGCGTGCGCTGCGCCGGGCTGGTACGGCGAGGAGTCGCTCGACGTCGAGGCAGTGCACGGCGAGGCGCCGAACGCCAACGTGACGTACGTCGGCGCGGCAAGCTGCAATGACAGCGACCTGCTCGCGGCGCTCGCGCTGGTCGTGGACAACCACCTGGCCAGCATCGTCAGCAACTCGTGGGGCGAGCCGTTCGACCAGGCCTCGCTCATCGACACCTACGACCAGGTCTTCCAGGCCGGCGCGGCCGAAGGCATCGGCTTCTTCTTCTCCACCGGCGACAGCGGTTACGAGAGCCCGGTCGAGGACCCAGGCTCGGATCAGATCCAGGTCACCTGGCCGGACTCGAGCCCGTTCGTCACCGCGGTGGGCGGCACCAGCCTGGCCGTCGGGGTGTTCAACAACTACGAGTTCGAGACCTCGTGGGGCACGGTGACCGACCCGCTGGCCGCGGACGGCCGCTCGTGGTCGGAAACCCCGCCGGGTAGCAGGTACGGCGGCTCCGGCGGCGGTGGCGTGAGCACGTTCTTCAACCAGCCGTCCTACCAGGCCGGCGTCGTGCCGAACAGCCTCGCGACCTCGCTGCCGAATGGCGCCCCGGCAACCCAGCCGATGCGCGTCGTGCCGGACGTGGCCGCGCTCGGCGACCCGAACACCGGGTTCGCGATAGGCCAGACCACCCTGCAGCCGGACGGCACCACGTTCGCGTTCTCGATGAGCCGGATCGGCGGGACCAGCGTGGCCTGCCCGACGTTCGCCGGCATCGAGGCGGACGCGCAGCAGGCCGCCGGGCACCCGCTCGGCTTCGCCAACCCGGCGATCTACCAGCGGTTCGGCACGCCGGCCTTCCACGACGTGACCGACCACCCGCTGGGCCCGGGCTTCCTCGCCGAGGTCCGGAACAACTACACCAACTCGGCCACCAAGGCCCTGCCGCTCGTCACGTCGCTGCGGACCCTCGGCATCAACGGCGTGGGCGCGTACGCCCTGCCCGCGGTCAGGGGTTACGACGACGCGACCGGTGTCGGGTCACCCAGGCTCTACGTAGAGTCCTTCCGCTAACGAAGCAGTCTCCCGGCAGGGTCACCTGACCCTGCCGGGAGCCGCGGACTCGCGCTTTCGTTAGGAAATAAACGGGGTTAGCTCGGCCGCGGCGGACTCGCCGTAGCAGGCGGTGAACCGGGCCGTCAGCGGCTCGGGCTTCAGCTCATACTCCTGGGTGCCGATCGTCTCCAGCGCGTGCACCGCCAGCAGGTTGCCGAGCTGAGCGGCGCGCTCCAGAGACAGCCCCCAGGCGACCGCGGCCAGGAAGCCTGAGCGGAACGCGTCGCCGGCTCCGGTCGGCTCGGCCATCGAGGCATCCGCGACACCGGGCACCAGGACTGTGGGCTCGCCCTTGCGCTCCACCCGGGCGCCGTCGGCGCCGAGTGTGGTCACCCTGATAGCCACGTGATCGAGGACCTCGGCGGGGGTCCAGCCGGTCTTCTGCTCGATCAAGGCGCCTTCGTACTCGTTGGAGAACAGGTACGCGGCCCCGTCCACCAGGTCATGCACCCCGGCCCCGTCCACGCGGGCCAGCTGCCAGGACGTGTCGGCGGCGAACGGCAGGCCGAGCTTGCGGCACTGCGCGGTAAAGCTCAGCATGGCCTCGGGATCGGTGGCCCCGATCAGCACCAGGTCGCACTGGCCGGCCAGCGGCGTCAGATCGATCTCGACGTCCTCGCTCATCGCGCCCGGGTAGAACGACCCGATCTGGTTCCCCACCTGGTCGAGGGTGGCGGTGAACCGCGCGGTGTGCCGTAGCCGCGACTCGCGGACCTGGCTGGTGTCCACCCCGTGCCGCTCCAGCCAGCCGCGGTACTCACCGAAGTCTGGCCCGACGCTGCCGACCAGCTGCGGGCGCAAGCCGAGCACGGCCAAGCCGAACGCGATGTTGGCGGCGACTCCGCCGCGCCTGATCTGGAGTTCGTCCACCAGAAAGCTGAGCGCCACCTTGTCGAGCTTGTCCGCGACGAGCTGGTCGGTGAACTTTCCGGGGAACGTCATCAAATGGTCGGTCGCTATCGACCCGGTGACGGCTATTCGCACCTAACGGAGCTTAGCGTGCGTCAGTGGAACGAGTCGCCGCAAGCGCAAGAGCCGGTCGCGTTGGGGTTGTCGATCGTGAAGCCCTGCTTCTCGATGGTGTCAACGAAGTCGATCGTGGCACCCATCAGATACGGAGCGCTCATCTTGTCGGTGACCACGTGCACGCCACCGAAGTCGCTCACGATGTCGCCGTCAATCTCGCGCTCGTCGAAGTACAGCTGGTAGCGCAGACCCGAGCAGCCGCCCGGCTGCACGGCGATGCGCAGCTTGAGGTCGTCCCGGCCCTCCTGGGCAAGCAGGGTGCTCACCTTGGCGGCAGCGCCGTCGGTGAGGTTGACACCCTGGGAGGTCTCCTGCTGAACGGTCACCTTTGTACTCCTCGGATCGGCCTTGGCTAACGTTCCAGCTACAACTCTATGCGGTCGGGGGGCATTCCCTACAGCCCGGGGGCGCCCCATACCGGGAACCAGCGGGCGAGGTCGGGCTCCCACTTGAGATCGTCCCCGATCACGCCCTTGACCTGGAGTTCCAGGGAGTTGTCCCGGCGCTCGCCGCTGGTAGGGGCGAACGGGTAGAACGCGCCGCGCTTGTACAGGTACACCAGGCCGAGGCGGCGTTCCTCGGTGTCCTTGAAGGCCACCAGCGTGCACAGCAACTGCGGGCCGAACCCGTTGTCGACCAGCGCCGAGTTGACCGCGTGCAGGTCCGTGACCAGCGCCTCCAGCTCGGTGGACATCCGGGAGCTGACCAGCCAGGTGAACCCGTACTGATCCTTGGTCACCTCGACCGGCAGGCCGCCCTCGCTGCTGGAACTGGCGTTGAGCAGGTCGCGGACGTCCTTTTCGACGTCCGCGAACGAGCGGCCCTCCACCGAGCGGAAACATACCGAGCCCGAACCGGTCGGCGTGAAGCTCGCCCCCGCCTCCAGCGTGATCGCGGCGCTGGGCAGCGCGAACAGGTCGTCGAGCTTCGGCTGGACCGGCTTGGTGCGGCCCAGGATCGTGTCTAGGAAGCCCATGTCCGCGCGGCTCCTTACCGCTGGCTGAGCTGGCGCTGGACCTTGTCGAGCTCTTCCAGGCGGCGCTCCAGCGTCGGGTGGGTGGAGAAGATCCGGGACAGGCTCGCGCCGCCCTGCAGCGACATGGCGGGAGCGAAGAAGAACGCGTTGAGCGGCTCCGAGGTCCGCAGGTCCCTGGTCGGTATCCTGGCGATGTCGCCACTGACCTTGATCAGTGCCGACTTGAGCGCGCTCGGCTGCCCGGTGAGCAGCGCGCCGCTGCGGTCCGCGGCCAGCTCCCGGTACCTCGATAGCAGCCGGATGAGCAGGAAGCTGATCGCGTACACCACGACCGAGACGATCATGATGCCGAAGATCATCAGGGCGGCGTTGTTGTCGTTGTTGTTGCGGCGCCCACCGCCGAACAGCTCGGAGTAAAAGGCCATCCGGACCATCAGGCCGGCGACGATCGCCAGGAACGACGCCACGGTCATCACCGTGACGTCCTTGTGCGCCACGTGCGACATCTCGTGGGCGAGGACGCCCTCGAGCTCTTCGGGGGTCAGCCGGCGCATCAGGCCGGTGGTCGCGCAGACCACGGCGTGGTCGGCGTTGCGGCCGGTGGCGAACGCGTTCGGCATGTCGGTGTCGGCGATCGCGACCCTGGGCTTGGGCATGTCGGCGAGCGCGCACAGCCGGTCGACCGTGCCGTGCAGCAGCCTGGCGTACTCGCTCTCGTTGGGCGACACCTCGCGGGCGCCGGCCGCGGCCATCGCGATCCGGTCCGAGAAGAACAGCGACCCGATGAGCATGCCGCCGCCCAGCACCAGGCAGATCAGCACGATAATGCCGGTCGAGCTGTGGGTCGCCGCGCCGATGCCGATGATCAGCCCCATGAACACCACGAAGACCAGACCGAGAAGGAACATCGTCGCGGTCATCCGCGCCGTAAGCCCCCGGTCAGGCGCATACCTGGTACGCGCCATAGTGCACCTCCGTCCGGGCCCTCGCTTGGTCCGCGGGGTCCCTAATTACCAGCGTATCTAGCTGGAATGTATCCGATGAACGCTGGACATCAGCTGAACGATTCCTGCGGAACGTGTTAGCGTCGGGCGCGCCGGGCTTTGCCCTGCTCAGGCGGTGCCCTGCTCAGGCGGTGCCCTGCTCAGGCCGTGGGGAGGCCGTCGTCGGACAGGAGCTTGCGGACCTCTTCCATGCTCGACCCCTCGTGCGGGACGATCAGCTCGGACGGCTCGAGGCTGTCCGGCGGCACCTCCGTCCCGTGGTTACGGACGTGCGCGAGCAGTGTGTTCAGCGAGATTCTGAGGCCGCCCTCGTCGTCGCGCTCCACCGCGGCCTCAAGCTCGGCGTCCATCCGGTTGAGCTCGGCGACCGCGTCATCGTTCACCCGGAACTGTCCCTCGCCGAGAATTCGGACGATCATGGTCAGGCTCCGTCCTCGGGAAGGTCGGACACCGGCAGGCTAGCGGAGTTGCCGCCCGTGGGCCTGGCCTGCTGGGCGGCCGCGCCGTTCTGGGCGCCTTGCGCGCCCTGACCACCGTTCTGACCGCCCTCGATCTGCTTCGGGGCCCCGGACTCCAGCTCGCCGCGGAGCCGGCTCAGCTCGGACTCCACGTCGCTGCCCGCGCTGATCGCGTCGAGCTCGGACTGGATGTCGTCGCGACGGCCGCCGATCGCGTCGTCGAGCGCGCCGGAAGCCAGCAGCTCGTCGATCGCGCCGGCCCGCGCCTGCATCTGCGCCGTCTTGTCCTCGGCCCGCTGGATCGCCATGCCCACGTCGCCCATCTCTTCCGAGATGCCGGAGAAGGCCTCGTTGATCCGGGTCTGCGCCTCGGCGGCGGTGTAGGTGGCCTTGATCGTCTCCTTCCGCGTGCGGAAGGCGTCGACCTTTGCCTGCAGTCGCTGGCTCGCCAGCGTCAGCTTCTCTTCCTCGCCCTGCAGCTGGGCATACTGCGTCTGCAGGTCGCCGAGCTGAGATTGCGCCGAGGACTTGCGCGTGAGAGCCTCTCGTGCCAGGTCCTCGCGGCCCATGGACAGGGCCTTGCGCGCCTGGTCCTCAAGCTTGGTCGACTGCTGCTGCAGCTGATTCATCTGGAGCTCGACACGCTTACGCGACGTGGCGACGTCCGCTACCCCGCGGCGGACCTTCGTCAGCATCTCAAGCTGCCGCTGATAGGAATAGTCCAGGGTCTCGCGAGGGTCCTCCATGCGGTCCAGGGCCTTGTTGGCCTTGGCCTTGAAGACCAGTGAGACTCGCTTCATCACGCCCATACGCGCGGCCGTCCCCTTCTGGCAAGTACGACTAGTCGCAATCCACCCTACGCGGTCCCCAGCACGCCGGCTACCATCGGCGATCCCCCGCGGTAGGGGTGATATGCCCGGTCCGCCACGCCGCTAAGCTATGCCCGTGTTCCGACGCCGAAGCGCCGGGGCGCCGGACGGCACGGCCCAGGATTCCCCGGGCGCGCAAAGCCCGGACAGCCCGGCAGAAGAAAAGGAAATCCGCCCGGCCGAGGCCGCCAAGGGGCGGCCGACACCGAAGCGCAGCCAGGCCGAGAAAGGCCGTTATCAGCCGATCGGCGGCAGCCGAAGCCGGTCGGCCGGGCCGCGCACAGCGGCGGACAAGACCCGCGACCGCGGCGACCGGGCTCGCAGGTACGAGGCCCAGAAGGCCGGCGAGGAATGGGCGCTGCCCGCCAAGGACCGCGGCCCGGTACGCAAGCTGGCCAGGGACTACGTGGACTCCAGGCGCTGGATCAGCGAGTACTACATGTACATCCTGATCATCCTGGTGGTCGCGCTGTTCGTCAGGAACAAGTCGATTCAGACCTACTTGGCGCCATTTGTCCTGCTGCTGGTCCTGATAATCGCCGTCGAGGGCTGGTTCATGCGCCGCGGCTTGCGGCGGCTGCTGGCCGAGCGGCTGCCCGGCGAGTCGACCAGGGGCCTGACCGGCTACACGGTGATGCGCGCGATCCAGATCAGGCGGTTCCGCATGCCGCAGCCTCGAGTGCGGCCCGGCGACAAGATCTGAGACACTCGCTGGCGTGGAGTACCGACACCTGGGCCGCAGCGGCCTGAAGATCAGTGAGATCGCCTACGGCAACTGGATCACGCACGGCTCGCAGGTCGAGGAGGAGGCCGCCGTCGCCTGCGTGCGGGCGGCCCTGGACGCCGGCATCACGACGTTCGACACGGCGGACGTGTACGCGGGCGGCCGGGCCGAGGAGGTGCTCGGCCGGGCGCTGACCGGTGTTCCGCGCGATTCGATCGAGATCTTCACCAAGGTCTACTGGCCGCTGGGCGCGGGCCATAACGACCGCGGCCTGTCCCGCAAGCACATCATCAGGTCGGCGGAGAACTCCCTGCGCCGGCTCGGCGTCGACTACGTGGATCTGTACCAGGCGCACCGCTACGATCACGAGACCCCGGTCGAGGAGACGATGCGCGCCTTCGACGACCTGGTGCGCTCCGGCAAGGTCCTGTACGTGGGGGTCTCCGAGTGGCGGGCACCCGAGATCGAGGCCGCGCTGCGGGTGGCGGCCGAGCTCGGGCTCGACCGGATCGTGTCGAACCAGCCGCAGTACAACATGCTGTGGCGGGTCATCGAGGCCGAGGTCGTACCGCTGTGCGTGCGCGAAGGCATCGGCCAGCTGGTCTTCTCCCCGATCGCACAGGGGGTGCTGACCGGCAAGTACGTGCCGGGTTCACCGCCGCCCGAGGCGTCACGGGCCACCGACGCCGCCGGCGGGTCGCGGTTCATCGCGCGGCTGCTGACCGATCCGGTGCTCATCGCGGTGCAGCGGCTGCGGCCATTGGCGGACGAGGCCAGCCTGTCGCTGGCGCAGCTCGCGATCGCCTGGACGCTGCAGAACCCGGCCGTATCGGCGGCCATCGTGGGCGCCACGCGGCCGGAGCAGGTCTCGGAGAATGTGAAGGCGTCCGGGGTCCTGCTGGAGCCGGAGCTGATGCGGCGGATCGACGAGGCGCTCGGGGACGTGGTGGAGCGGGACCCGGCGCGGACGGCCAGCCCGCCGTCGCGGCCCTAGTTCTCCGGGTGCAGGCTCATCGGGCCGTATTCGACCCGGGTGTCGTCGAACAGGGAGACCTGGTCCACGCCGCTGGCGAGCAGCGCGCGCCAGTTCTCGCCGAGCCAGCTCTCCGCGTCCCCCTGGCTGGCGAAGATCGCCTCCTGCAGGTCGTCGGCGGGCACCACGGTGCCGTCCGACTTCTCGTAACGCCAGGTCCAGGGCATCGGAATGTGCCGCCTTTCGCTCGCTCGGGTGGGCACGCCTTCGCGAGCGTAGCCTAGGCGGGCGCCGGCCTGCCAGCACTGTGCTTGGGTAGTCACGTTCCGCGACGCTCGGGACCGCACGCTGTCCGGGAGCGCCGGCCGTGGCGGCAACGTGGAAGTTCGTCCGTTCGTAGAAGGTTAACCCCCGTCCCTGGGGGTCAGGCCACCGCAAAGGGGGTAATTCGCCACGTTGTCCGGCGATGCGGGACCCGATCCGGGAAATCCGTTCGGAAATACACTGGCAGTAATTAACGCATTCGAACGGATTTGATGGAAATTTACAACATGAAATGAAAGGCGCGGCGATCGCTTTGGGCGGAGGTCAGGCGCAGAAGAGAATGGCCCAGACCGCCTTGCCGCGACCGGTAACGGGGCTCCAGCCCCAGACGTCACTCAGCGCGTCGACCATCTGCAGGCCGCGGCCGGCTTCATCGTTACGGCTTGGCTTACGCAGGACCGGCGCGTTATCGCTCGGGTCGAGCACCGCGCACATCACCTCACCGGTCCGGCGCAGCAGCCGCAGGCCAAGCTGCATATGCGGTCCGGCACCCCGCGCCGCGTGCGACACCGCGTTCGCCATGAATTCGCCGACGATCGCCTCTACGTCGTCCGCGAGCCCTGACAGGCCCCAATCCTGGAGGGTATCCCTGGTAAACCGCCGTGCCGCCCTGGCAGACTGAGCTGTCGTGCTGAGCGCGCAGGCCGCCACCGCGGGCGAATCCCACCAGTCAGACGGCATCCGCACCACCCGCGGCCGCTCTGGCGCGCATTCCAGCCGAGCGGAAATGTCGAGTGGCTCCCGCAACGAAGGATCGAGCTTCGTGCGAGTGGGCAGTCCTACCTGGTTTAGGCTCATCGCGACCCCGAAGCGGTGTCCGCGCCGAATCCCTGCTGACCGACGCACAGCAATACTGCCCGAAATCTCACATCTTATGCAAGACCATATGCACGTTCATTTGACACGTGCAGCATGTAATTCCATCTGATTGCTGTACCTTTCAAGTAAATATCCGGGCACCCGCACTGTCGCGGACGTATCTGGAGCATCATGGGCGAGGAGTGCGGTTCTGGGTACAGAGCCTCCTGGGCACATCATCAGACACGGAAGAACACGGGAGAACACGGGAGTGCGCGATGCTCGTCGCCGGCGTTGATTCGTCGACCCAGTCCACCAAGGTCGTGCTCTGCCGGGCCGAGGACGGCACGGTCGTAGGGCACGCTTCGGCGCCCCACCCGCCCGGCACCGAGTGCGATCCCGAGGACTGGTGGCGCGCGCTCACCAAGGCCGGCCGGGACCTGCTCGACCGCGCCGACGCCATCGGGGTGGCCGCCCAGCAGCACGGCATGATCGTGCTGGACGAGGACGGCCAGGTCATCCGGCCCGCCCTGCTGTGGAACGACCTGCGCTCAGCTCCGCAGGCCACGACGCTCATCGGCGAGCTTGGCGGCCCGGCCGAGTGGGCGCGGCGGACCGGCAGCGTGCCGAGCGCCTCGTTCACCGTCACCAAGCTCCGCTGGCTGGCTGAGCATGAACCCGAGGCGGCCGCAAGGACCGCGCACGTGCTGCTGCCGCATGACTGGCTCACCTGGCGGCTGGCCGGCGCGCCGCCGGGCGGCCAGGCTACCGACCACGGCGACGCGTCCGGCACCGGATACTTCGGGCCGGCCTCCGGCGACTGGCTGCCGGACCTGGCGACCGCCGCGCTCGGCCACTCCCCCGCGTTGCCCCGCCTGGCCGCCCCGGCCGAGGTCGTCGGCCACCACCAGGGCACGGGCGCCCCGCTGTCGGCCGGCACCGGGGACAACATGGGCGCCGCGCTCGGCCTCGGCCTCACCCCGGGCGAGGTCGTCGTGTCGATCGGCACGTCGGGCACCGCGTACGCGATAACCGCCAAGCCGGCCGCTGACGAGACCGGCGCGGTGGCCGGCTTCGCGGACGCGACCGGACGCTTCCTGCCGCTGGTCGCGACCGTCAACGCGGCCCGGGTGCTGAGCGTCACGGCCGGCCTGCTCGGCATCGACGTCGCCAGCTTCGATCAGCTGGCGCTCACCGCGCCGCCGGGGGCGGAAGGCCTCACCCTGCTTCCCTACCTGGACGGCGAGCGCACCCCTAATCGCCCGGACGCCGCCGGCGTGCTCCGCGGGCTCACCAGTGCCAACATGTCCCCCGCGAACCTGGCCAGGGCGGCGGTGGAGGCGGTACTCTGCTCCCTCGCCGACGCGATCGACCACGTCACCGCCCTCGGCGTGGCCGCCGAGCGGGTCCTGCTGATCGGCGGCGCCGCCCAGTCCCCGGCGGTCCGGGCGATCGCGCCCGCGGTCTTCGGGGTACCGGTGGTCGTGCCGGAACCGCGCGAATACGTGGCGCTCGGCGCGGCCCGGCAGGCGGCCTGGGTGCTGACACAGCCAGGCGCCGCCGAGCCGCCGCGATGGCCGCGGGCGGTCACTGAAACTTTCACGGCCGAGCCGGACGCGGCGCTGCGCCGCCGGTATGCCCGGCTCCGTGACGGCACCGCGGGCTGGCGTGAAACGATGGACTGACCGATGACCGCCGCCAGGGAGGACCATTGTGAGCGATAGTTTCGAACCCAGCCCGGAAGACCGTTTTTCGTTCGGTATATGGACTGTCGGCTGGCAGGGGACGGATGTCTTCGGGACCGCGGTCCGCCCGCAGATGCCCGCGGACCGCGCCGTGCGCAAGCTCGCGGAGCTCGGCGCCTATGGCGTGAATTTTCATGACAACGACGTGTTCGACTTTGACGCCACGGAGGCGGAGCGGGACGAGCGGATCGCCGCGTTCCGAAAGGCGCTGGCCGAGACCGGCCTGGTGGTGACCACGGCGACCACCAACCTGTTCGGCCACCCGATGTTCAAGGACGGCGCGTTCACTGCGAACGAGCGCGAGGTGCGCCGGTTCGCGCTGGCCAAGGTCATGCGCAACCTGGACCTGGCCGCCGAGCTGGGCGCGAAGACGTACGTCTTCTGGGGCGGCCGGGAAGGCGCCGAGTCCGGCGCGGCCAAGGACATCCGCGCCGCCCTCGACCGGTACGCCGAAGGCCTGAACCTGCTGTGCGAGTACGTCCGCGACAACGGCTTCGAGATCCGTTTCGCGATCGAGCCGAAGCCGAACGAGCCGCGCGGCGACATCCTGCTGCCGACGCTCGGGCACGCGCTGGCGTTCATCGGGTCGCTCGAGCACGGCGAGATGGTCGGCATCAACCCCGAGGTCGGCCACGAGGAGATGGCCGGGGTCAACTACGCGCACGGGATCGCGCAGGCGCTGTGGCACGGCAAGCTGTTCCACATCGACCTGAACGGGCAGAACGGGCCGCGGTACGACCAGGACCTGCGGTTCGGCGCCGGGAACGCCCGCGGGGCGTTCTGGGTGGTCGACACCCTGGAGGCCGGCGGATACGACGGACCCGTCCACTTCGACTACAAGCCGCCGCGCACCGAGGACGACGACGGCGTGTGGGAGTCGGCGGCCGCGTGCATGCGGAACTACCTGATCCTGCGGGAGAAGGTAAGGGCATTCCGCGCCGACCCGGAGGTGCTCGAGGCGCTGGCGGCGTCGCGGGTCGCGGAGCTCAGCGAGCCGACGATGGCGCAAGGGGAATCGTGGCGGGACGTCCGCGGATTCCGGCCGGAGCCGCACGCCATCGACGCGCTGGCGACCCGCGGCATGGGCTACGAACGGCTGGACCAGCTCGCCCTGGAGCACCTGTACGGCGTTCGCTGACCGCCTGACCGCCTGACCGCCCTTCCGCCCTTCCGCACAGCATGCCAATTGCGCAATCGAGCCGCCTAGAGCGTGTCAATACGGGAACGCGGAGCCCGGCGCCTCCCCGGGTCGCGCTCAGACACGCTCTAGTGGGCTCAACTGCGCAATTGACACGGTGGAGCGGCACGGTGGAGTGGCGGTGGGGGAGGTCAGCCGGCGTTCTCGTCGGTGGCCACCGTGACCGCAGTGGCCGGAGTGACCGCAGTGGCTGACGGGGCTGGCGAGGGTGGCCCTGCCGAGTTCGCGCGGAACGCCCGCATCTGGAAGAAGATGACGACCGCCACGAGCGCGATCGTGAAGTACAGCCCGTAATGCGAGATCGTCTTGGCCACCGACACCGCGGGATGCCCGATCGCGTACCCGAGGCCGGCCAGCATGCCCGCCCACAGCAGCGCGCCGAGCACGTCCAGGATCAGGAAGGTGACCAGGCGCATCCCGGCCCAGCCGGCCACCACATAGATGATCGCCGTGGGAATCGGGATGAAGTAGCTGAGCACCACGGCGGGCCACAGGAACTTCCGGCCGGCTACCCGGACCCGGTCCATGTACCGCACGCCCCGCCGGCTCTTGCCGGACAGCATGATGACGATTTTCTCGCCCCACAGCCGGCCCGCCCACCACCAGATCAGGTCGAACTTCATCAACCCGGGAATCGCGGCGAGCAAGGCGACGATGAGCGTGCCGTGGCCGGTCCGGGCGAACGCCGCCGAGGAGATGATCGACTCGGTGCTGCCGTTGAGCAGCTCGGAGAGCACCGGGTGGGTACCCACCAGCGAGGCCCGCCACGGGATCAGCAGCAGGTAGAACAAGCCGCTGCACACGATGCCGAGCCAGCACAGGATGTCCTGCGTGCGGGGCTTCCCGGCCCACGGCAGCCGCGGATCGCTCCACGGGTCCGGCTCCGCCGGCGGCTGCGCGGCGCTGCCCGGTTCCGTCTCCGGCGTGCTCATGAGGCGATCTCCCAAGGTTGCGGACACGACCCGGGGACACCCCAGGGCCGCACCCGTCGGCCGTCTAAGCGATGATAGTTCGCCGTGACCAGTGATCCATTCGAAGCGGCCGAGGCGAGTGCCGCGCGGCTCGCCGAACTGACCGGTCAGCCGGCGCACGACGTTGCCGTGGTGCTCGGCTCCGGCTGGGCTCCGGCCGCCGACGCTCTCGGCACGCCAGACGCCGAAGTCCCGCTCGCCGATCTCGGCGGCTTCCCGCCGTCGACCGTGGCCGGCCACACGCCTACCGTCCGCTCGGTCAGCGTTGGCCCGGTGCGTGCCCTGGTATTCCTCGGCCGGGTGCACCTGTACGAAGGCCTGCCGCCGTCGGCCGTCGTGCATGGCGTCCGCACCGCGGCGCTGGCGGGCTGCCGCGCGATCGTGCTGACCAACGCCGCCGGCGGCATCCGGCCGGGGCTGAGCGTCGGCGAGCCGGTGCTGATCAGCGATCACCTGAACCTCACCGGCAAGTCCCCGCTGGCCGGCCCGCCGCCGTCCCGGGGCCAGCGGTTCACGGACCTGACCGGCCTGTACTCGCCGCGGCTGCGTGCGCTTGCCCGGGAGGACGATCCGGACCTCGCCGAAGGCGTCTACGCGATGCTTCCCGGACCGCACTACGAGACGCCCGCGGAGATCGCGATGCTCGGCCGGCTTGGCGCCGACCTGGTCGGCATGTCGACCGCGCTCGAGGCGATCGCCGCCCGCCACCTCGGCGCCGAGGTGCTCGGCATCTCGCTGGTCACCAACCTGGCGGCCGGCCTGGCCGGCCACGGCCTAAGTCACGCCGAGGTGGTGGCGGCGGGCCAGGCGTCGGCACTGCGGATGGGCGCCCTGCTCTCGACAGTCATACCCCGGATCTCATAACGACATCGGCGCGACTACCCGGACACGTGATCCGCCAGCAAGGCGTGGTGATCGGCGCCTTCGGCGGGATACGGGTCGGCGTGGACCGCGGCGGCGACCAGCTGGGGAATGGCGTGGATCAGCGCGTGTTCGGCCTCGACCGCCACGCGGTGGGCCGCCGCCGCGGTTGTTTCCGGGTCGACCTGGATGTCGCACTCGCCGCGGAGCCGGTGGCCGATCCAGCGCAGGCGTACCTGGCCGGTGCCCAGCACACCGGGCACCGCGCGCAGCGTCGTCTCGGCCGTCAGGGTCAATGCCGGGTCGACGCTGTCCATCAGGCGCCGGAGCACCTGGCGTCCGGCCTGCCAGCCGGCACCGAGGATCGCGACGGTGATCAGCAGACCGACCGCGGGGTCCGCCCACCGCCAGCCCAGCGCCGCGCCGCCGGCCCCGAGCAGCACGGCCAGCGAGGTGAACCCGTCCGTCCTGGCGTGCAGCCCGTCCGCCACCAGCGACGCGGAGCCAATGCGCCGCCCGGTACGGATCCGGTACCGCGCCACCAGTTCGTTTCCCGCGAACCCGATCGCCGCGGCGACCGCCACCGCGGCCAGGTGGGTGACCGGACGCGGGTGCAGCAGCCGCTGCACCGCGGCGGCCACCGCGCCCGCCGAAGACAGCGCGATCACCAGCACGACGACGATCCCGGCCAGATCCTCGGCCCGTCCGTATCCGTAGGTGTACCGCTGGTTAGGCCGGCGGCGGCCGAGTATAAACGCGACGCCGAGCGGTACCGCGGTCAGCGCGTCGGCCGCGTTGTGCAGCGCGTCGCCGAGCAGCGCGACCGATCCGGACAGCGCGACGACCGCCAGCTGCGCGCACGCCGTCAGCGCGAGCGCCGCCAGCGAGACCCGCAGCGTCCGCATTCCCGCCGCGTCGTCGGCGTCCGGGGCATGCGAATGGTGATGGTGGTGCCAGTGCTTGTGACTCACATCCCCAGCATCGCCCAGAAGCCCCGTTGCAGCATCTCGACACCAGCCACCAGCCCGCTCCTGCGAACGCTTCGCAGATCATCGCCCGATAGGAAGGCGATAGCGCACGTTTCTACGCTGGCGGTAAACCCACGAAGGGAGGATGCGTAATGCGCTACGCGCTGGCTCCCGATGACAGGCTTCTCGCACTGTACCGGGCGCTACTTGACGCGGACGACCAGCGGGACGCGCCGGCCCTCGCCAGCCTCGGCTGGCAGCTGTTCGCGCTGGCGAGCGCGGCGCAGCAGGAGAACCGCGAAGCGGTCGTCTTGCTGGATGAGCTGTGCGCCGCGGCCCGGGCCGCCGTGGCCGGTGCGGGCAGTCCCGCGTCGCTGGCGTTGCTGACCCACGTGCTCGCCCGGCACGGATGGCTGCCGAAACCGGGGGCGACTCCGCTGCAGACGCTCGCCGAGTGCGGCCCGCGACTCGCTGAGCCCGCCCCCGCCGGTACCCGTGCTGGCGATGCGGGGTCCCGGCGGGAAGAACGCTTGTCGTTATGATGCCAAAATGGAATGC
>Ga0207664_10000913_pt1 | contig 19940 bp, 8 predicted proteins | sample LARL83metaG_FD_184349 | JGI IMG/M metagenome (GOLD analysis project Ga0207664, IMG submission 184349) | Corn, switchgrass and miscanthus rhizosphere microbial communities from Kellogg Biological Station, Michigan, USA - LAR L8-3 metaG... | ecosystem: Host-associated > Plants > Roots >... | reverse complement strand
CGCACCGCCTTCGTGGTGAATTCGCAGGGTGTCTGGAGACAGAGCCTTGAGGGATCGACACCGAGCCTGGCTATCGCCTCACCCGACAAGGGGCAGAGTGGCTCCATCGTCACCGGGACTGGCGGCACCAATGCTGTTTTGGCGTGGGTCTTCGGGTCTGCGGCCGCAGCTGCATCGCCCGGGAACCCGCTTCAGCCATCGGCCTCGCTTCAAGGCGGTATGTACAGCTGCGACGAGCAGGCGTGTCGTTATCTCGGCCCCTCGCCGCTTCCGAGTCCCGGAGTCTTAGTGGCGTCGGCGAGCGCCTCCGTCGACCACCGGTTCGCTGCCATGGGCGTCGACAGCATGGCGTTGTCGACCGATGGCGGTGTCACCTTCGAGAGCGTGCCCCTGCCCACTGGCACGACCGCGCTACTGTCCCTCGCTCTTGCCGCCAAGGATGTTTGGATTTCCACACAAGATGCGTCTGGCGACGTCCACGTGTTTCGCCGGTCGGACAGTGTCCCCTCCTGGAAGGACGTGACCGCCGCGCCCGTGGCTGTAACCGGCACCTTGGTTGCGCTGCCCGACGGGACGGTGCTGGATTTGTTGGGACAACATGGTTATTGGTGCCTGCGTCCAACCGCTGACCGCTGGCAAACTGAGTGCGCTGCGCCTTGATTGACTCGCCGGAAAGTCCGCCCTTGCTCCGTTAACCCGTCTTGGCGGGTGGCGACGCACCTTGTAGAACTGGTCGCTCTCGTCTGGAAGGGAACGAGCGATGGAGCGTCGTCTGCAATGCATACGTCTATGGAAGATCTCGCTTGCGATCCTCGCCGCCGTGATCACTCTTGCTTGGCAGGCCAACCTGGTGTCAGCGCTCACGTCAGGAGGAGGGACATTCACCGCCGCCGGCGTGCTGCCTCAGATGCCATGCGCTCGCTGCGCGCTGGACGTCTCTGGGTCGATGTCGGTGGCGGTTGCGGGCCTCGACGTCGACGGCGCGCCCTTCGAGGCGGTCTGGCCTGACCCCACGGTCAGTAGCTTGACGACCAACCTCACGGCCACGATCGTGTACTCGGATTCGTGCGGCGTCACCGCGGGGGCGCCCCCTTCGATCACCGGGACGGCCGCTGGCAATTTCCAAACCAGCGGCGGTCTGCTGATTCGCGGCAGTAGTGTTTCGCACAACGCGACGCTCACCGGGGGAATCGGGTGGTCGCGGATGGCGGGCGCGTTACTGCTGGACATCTCGGCGACGAATGTCTACGCGAACGGAGCCTTGGTCGCGACCACGGCGAACCCGGGCCTCCCGCTCTTGGACGGTACTGGCCTGGGGATATTCGCTCCGAATACCTGGCTTGGAACCTGTACCACCTTCGCCACCAACGTCGGCGTCGAGCTGGGAGGAGCGCTAACGCAGACTCTCTGAAGAGAAGGATCCCGCAACGGAGGGCGCTGACGCTGTTGTTTGCCGGCAAGCGCCTGCCCACGCATCTACTGCCCCCGGAAACACCACTGTGCCGCTACGCGCATCGATGACCACGATCTCCGTTGTGGGCTGACCTCCGGCGGAGTCCGGCCGCGCGTCGAGGCTGGAACGGCGCAAGAGGAAGGCCAGCAGAGGCGTCCGGGATCGTCCGCGGGGGCGTCGGGCCTGGCCAGGTCGACAAGCTGCGCATCGGTGACGGCCAGCTGCCCGCCGATCGCCGTCCGCATGTCGTCCTCGGCGGTCGCCAGGGGGCAGAGCCCCGTCGGTCGCGGTCGGGACGTAGAAACCAAGCCGAGGCTGTCCATCATCGCGGCGTCGACGCCGGTGAGGGTCACCAGCGAGCGCGCCGGCGTACTCGCCGCCCCGCCGTCACTACCCCCAGCACAGCTCGCCACCACGGCGCCGACTGTGCCGGTGATAGCCACCGCGGCCAGGGCGACCAACCGCCAGCGCCGGGCGCGCGCTGGCCGCGGACGGGGCCGTCTGCGGGCGCGTGAACGCGCGGCCACGCTAGGCCGCCGTGGGCCAAGGCGTCGACCACGAGACGGAGACCCCGATCGGGGAGGCCGCCGGGTACCGCACGTTGCTGGCGTGGAGCTCGAGACGGCGACGTCGAGGAGGACGACGGCGCCGCCCGCGCGGCGTTCGGCCAGGCGTGCTCGGCGATCACCGCGAGCGTGCCGTCTCAGTACGAGGGCATCTCGTGGGCGGTGTTGGCGTGAGCCGCGGCAACGGCCGTGTGGGCCGGTCAGGTCGACGCGGTACACCGCTGGCGGCCCGGCGGCAGGACAGTCTGGATTCCTCGGAAGCCACGTGGGGCCCGCCACTGCCCGGTCCAGGCACCCTCGCGTTGCAAATACCACCAATAGTTTCTATCGGGCGTGGAGTTCGCCAGACCTTGAGCCCTCTCTGTGTCCTGACCCCCGGTAAGAGTCCCTGCGGCCGGGCCATTACTCGTCAGCACATCCGATGCACGTCAGTTCCGCGGGTCGGCACGGTGTCGCTCATTTGCAAACCAGCCGGGCTGACCTACCGCCAATTCCTGCTGCAGCTTCGTACCCGGGCCCGGACCCCGCACGCCATAGAGCCATTGCTTCAAGCGCTAAATCGCGATTCAGCTCACTAGACGGGGTCGGTGATGGACTGCCCGTCGGCGGTCAGGGCGGCGAAGGTCTTGGGACCGACGATGCCGTCCTGCACGAGGCTCCGAGCTGCCTGGTAGGACCTGGTGGCGGCGTCGGTGGTTGCGTCGAAGTCGCCGCTGTCTTCAGCGTCGTAGAAGGCGAGGTTTGCGAACGCGACCTGGATCTTGCGAACGTCGTCGCCCAGCACGGCCCAGGTGAGGTCGCCGACCTCGCCGTCCTGGGTGAGGTTGTGGCGCTTCTGGATTCGCTTCACCGCAGTCTCGGTTGCGCCATCGAAGCTGCCACTGATCGGGCCGAGATAGCTGTTCAAGCCGCGCAGCGCGCGCTGCAGGCGCTCCACCTCGGGACCACTGTCGTTGAACTGCAGTAGGGGGTCAGCGTAGATGTACGTGCCTGCGACCACGACTGCGGACGTGCCTGCGGGTGTCGTCACGGTGACGTCGACGCTGCCGCTGCCATGTGCGGTCACGGCCGTGATCGTCGCGTCGTCGACGACCACGAAGTTGCGCGCCGGTGAGGCGCCGAAGCTCACGGCGGTGGCGCCGGTGAAGCCGCTGCCAATGATCTGCACCGACGTGCCACCGACCGTGTCGCCGCTGTCCGGGTTGAGTGACGTGACTGTCGGCGCAGGCGGTGGCGGTGGCGGTGGCGGCGGAGGCGGAGGCGGAGGCGGAGGCGGAGGCGGAGGCGGAGGCGGAGGCGGAGGCGGCGGTGGCGGTGGGGCGGCGTCATAGGTGAACCTGCCGCTGGGCACCTTCTTCGACTCGCCGCCAGGGGTTCGCACCACGACGTCGACGGTCCCGCTGCCCGGCGGCAGCGTCGCGTCGATGAGGTCGGTTCCCACGACCTGCCCGAACGATGCCGCCCTTCCGCCGAAGAGCACCTGCGTCGCGCCGGTGAGATTCACCCCGGTGATGCGCACCGCGATTCCCCCGGCCGCGGGGCCGTGTGCCGGCGCCAGGGTGCGGACCTCGGGCCGCGCCACCTTGAAGTAGAAGGGATTGATCTCGCCCACCACCGCGGGATCGTTGACGGCGTCGAAGGGGAGCGCGGCGGGGAAGTTGTCGCGGCTGCGCCCGCGGTCCCCGACCGAGAAGACGCCATGGAAGACGTTGCCGACCGCGATGAGGCTCGCATAGTCGCCGAGGAACGGTTCGCCCGTCTGGAACTTCGCTTCAGGGAAGCGAGAGATCTCCAGTGGCTGCGCACTCCAGTCGACGCCGTCGGACGACCGATGCAGAACGCTCACCCATTGCCGGTTCGCCGGTTGGGACGCATTCTCCAACTGTTGGTATGAGAAGCCGACCTCGCCGTTGGCTACCACGGCGAGACTAGGACTGGTCGCATCCGGTACGGGATCGTGCACCTCCTTCCAACTCACGCCCGCGTCCACCGAGCGATGCAGATGAAGGACGTACCGGTTGCCCTCCCGCGCACCGTAGGCGACGAACACGACGTCGCTGTTGCCCGGGTGCACCGCCAGCGCCATCGCACCCCCCACCCTTTCGAATCCCAACTGGTCACCGTCGATGATGTGAACCGTGGCGATGCGTCGTCCCTCTGTCTTTCCGGGCGCATCGCCGAGGTCGGCGAAGAAGGCAGACCCGGACAAGCCCTGGTCGTCACGGAAGACCCGCACGTCGGCAGTGGTGTTGTTGCCGACTGAGTTGGTGAGGAGGTACCGCGCGAGGTACACGCGCCCATCGGCGTGTGCTGCGATCCGAGTTCCGGGCATCGGTGTCTTGATCGCCTGCGTCCAACCCAACGGGGCGAAAACCGCGCCTGGCTTGCCCGCGTCTTCGCAACGAAGAACGTCGACGCCCTGAGGGGCGTCGTTGGGACCGAAGTGTCCGTAGGAGACGACGATCCGGTCCTTTCCGCCGACCACGGCCGTTGACAGCCATGGCTGGTCGACGAGCAGGTCCGGAGGCGGGCCGAACAACTGTGTCACCGTCGGCGCAGCGGTCGTGATGTCGGTGCTCCGCAACAGCGTGAGCGGCTTGGAATCGCCTCCGTGCGGCGTTGTCGGCGGCTGCATCAGCGCGATGTAGAGCGCGCGCGTCGCGGTCCCGAAGACGCAGGTCAGGTCGGTCGACCGCGGCGGCAGGATGCGGTGCGCCGTCCAGCTCAGCCCACCGTCGGCGGACACGAAGAGGGCTTCCTTCTCCGAGACATTCTGCTTGAACTTGTTGGCCGCCGTGACCACGACCCGGTTCGGATCGGCGGGGTCCACCGCCACGCAGGGTTCCGGGCGCCCGTCGAGGCTGATGTGGCGCATGTCCTGGGGCACGACTTCGACCAGAAAGAACATCGCTCAGCCGCCCACCATCATCCTTCCTGCACTCCATGTCGCCATGCGCCGCACCTCGCGGGCGGGTGGCGAGGGTAAGCTCCGCCGGTGCCGGAGCGCAAGCCTCACCTTGACAACCGTGTCCCGCGGCGGCCACGATGCCCGCCTTCGGCGGCGAGGCGGACCAGGGCGAGGTGGCGATGGAAGGGATCAGCGGCAGCGGGCACGAGCAGCTCGACGCTGCTCCGCTGCACCACGCCGCACCCGCTGCGCGCCGGTTCGGCGAGCTGCTGCAGCGGCCGCCGGTGCTGCACCCGCTGCCGTGGTGGTGGACGCACCCGGTCGAGCCGCCGCCACCGCCCGACCTGAGCTTCGAGCTGATCCGTCCCGACGACCTGGTGGTGATCACCTTCCAGGGCTACAACCTGCAGCTCGAGGTCGTCGATGGCGTGCCGTGCCTGACCCGCCTGGCGGGCGACCAGCCCGCGTACCTGGTTGCGCTGATGCAACCGCAGAGCATCGTCGAGGAGGCGCTGCGCACGCAGGCTCTCGGCTTTCTCGGCATCGAGCTGTACGTGACGCCGCCGCCGAAACCCCCACCGGTGCCGGCGCGGATGGCGGGTGCCTCGCGCGTCGCCTTCGCGCTGCCCGACGGCGTCGACATCCTTCCGTACACATACGAGGGCCTGCTCGGCTGGGGGTGGCTGCCCCTGTCGCTGCCGCCGGCGTCACTGGTCGCCACCACGCAGGACGGGGCGTCCCCACCCATCACGCCGCCGGCCTACAACCAGACTTCGATCGAGTTGCCCTATCGCATCGCGCTCGCGCCCGACGCGCCGGCGGTCTTCGTCGCCGCCACCGCTCCGGTGACCCGTGGCGGCCGCACCGAGCTGTGGCACGCACGGCTCGCCACCCTCGTCAACCGCGGCGACGGCGGCGACGGCGACGGAGTGGCAGCGGCACAGACGGTCGCCGAGCTGGACGGCACGGTGACCGCATCCGGACGGGCGGTGTGGTCGCCGGATTACCCGGGCCCCGGTGCCAAGTTGCCCAGCGGAGCCGCCGTCGATGCCGCCATGACCGCGCTCGACCGCGCCGAGGCGGTGATCCTGACCGCCGGGTTCGACGGGTACACCTACGAGGACGAGACGCCGTACACGCCGCGTCCACTGGAGTTGCACCACCTGCAACTCTCCGCCCTCGGCGGGCGGCTGCATTCGCGCGGCGACTGGAATGTGCTGAGCGACAACGGCAAGTACCTGGTCAACGTCTACGGCGACGGGCGCGACGACCTCGACCAGATCACCATGAGCCAGTGGGTGCACATCGCCTCGCAGGGCCGCGACCACTACGTGCGCATCGTCAACGAGGGATTCCTCTTCCCGTTCGGCCATCGGGCCGCGATGATCACCGTCACCGAGCGGCGCTTCGTCGCCCTGGCAAACGGTGAGCCGGTGGCCGAGCTCTTCCAGCGGCAGTACATCATCGTGCGGCGGCCGCTGCTGCAGCTCGACGCCACCACGTACCCGCACCAGGGCCGTGAGATGCCACTGCAGTCGGTGCGGCTGACCACGCTGATCACTCCCGACCTGGCCAGTCCTCCCCCGCTGACCCCCAAGACCCAGCCTCTGACCAACTGGGTGCTAGACACGGCGGGCAATCCGGTGCCGTTCCACGCCGTTGGGGTCGACGCCGGGGGCGCCAGCTTCGACTTCACCACGCCGCTGATCTACATCGACGGCAGCAAGAGTGACGACATCGACGCGGCCATCGCCGAGTGGACCAAGCAGTCCAACGAGAACCGGGTCACCATCGCCCTGGACGGCAAGCGGCTGCACCTCGCCGAGCCGACGCCTGGCACCGAGGACACCCGGCTGGTAACCGACGCCGCCGTATTCGATGCCATCCACGACGTGTCGGGACGCGTCGCGGCGCGCTTCCTGCCGGTGCTACGCCATGCCGATGTGCACGTCGACGCCGTCGAGCACCTGCTGGGCAGGCCGACCGCGTCGCGCGTGGCGCTCTACCAGGGCTACGTCGACAGCGGCTTCGACGGCAACGTCGGGCTCTTCGCCCGTTGCCTCGACGCGCCGAGCGTCAGCTTCTCGGCCGACAAGTCGGGGGGCATGGCCACGCCCAATCTCGACGTCAGCGGCATCGGCCGGCTCAAGGGCGCCGTGGCCGGCGACCTCGACTCCGCCGCAGCCGGCGACTTCGACCCCAAGGCGGTGTTCAGCGGCATCACCGGGGCCAGCCTGCTGGGCTCGGTGCACCTCGGCGACCTCGTCTCGGCGGCGGGCGGACAGGACAGCAGCGCACCTCAGATCGCCGTTGCCATGGTGCCCGGCTCCAACCCACCGCAGACGGTGACGACGCTGACCTGGCACCCCCCGCTCAACCAGGGTTCCTACGGACCGGTCAGCGTCGACGGCGACACCGACCTGTCGATCACCTCGACCATCACGCGCCCGGCATCGGCGCTGCAAGCAGATCCCGGCATCTTCGTCACCCGCGGCACCCTGCGGAACGTCTCGCTCGACCTCGGCGGCATCATCTCCTTGCCCATCCCCACGTTGCATTTCGAATCGCGATCGGGCAGCAAAGTGCAGATGAGCATGGACGTCGGCAGCGTCGCCTTCGACGGCGCCCTCAAGTTCCTGCAGGAACTGGCCGAAATCATCCCGGCGCAGGGGCCGGACGGCGGTGGCCCTCGCATCGAGGTCACCTCGTCCGGAGTGTCGGTGGGATACGCGCTGGGCCTGCCGCCGCTCAGCCTGGGCGTGTTCGCACTGCACGACCTGAGCTTCACCACCGCCACGGCGATCCCGTTCGCCGACGGCACGCCGACGGTCGACTTCGCCTTCGCCGACCGGCACCATCCCTGCCTGATCACCGTGGAGATGCTCGGCGGGGGCGGCTTCCTGCACGTGCAGCTCGACTCCGCCGGCATCCGCATGCTCGAGGGCCAGATCGAGTTCGGCGGCGACTTCTCGCTCGACCTCGCGGTGGCCAGCGGCGGCGTGCACATCATGGCCGGCATCTACATCATGCTGGACAGCAGCGAGTCGCAGATCAGTGGCTTCGTCGACGCCGGCGGCGAGCTCAGCGTCCTCGGCATCGTTTCAGTCAGTGTCGACTTCAACCTGAGCCTCACCTACCAGGCGGGCGGTGGCAACGGCAAGGTGATCGGCCGCGCGACGCTCACCGTCTCGGTGGAGGTCGCCTTCTTCAGCACCTCGGTGGAGCTGACTGTCGAGCGTAGCTACGGGAGTGGGCCCGGCGACCCCAGCGCCGACCAGGTCATTCCCGACGCCGCGACATGGGCCGAATACACGGGGGCCTTCGCGTGAACGCCGTCGAGAGTCTCTCCCTCGTCGCCTGCCCGCACGGCGTCGACGAACGCCGGCGCAGCGCACGGCTCTCGCTGCTGGTGGTGCCACGGTTGAGTGGTGCCGCCAGGCTGGGCGACTACCCCAACCTGGGCAACTGGCCGGGCACGCTGCAGCGCGGGCCGGTCGAGGCCACGCTGTCGTGGGCAGGCGGCAGCATCACAGTCCCGGTGCCCACCGGCGGGCTCCGCCACGACCTGTGGCCGGCCATCCTCCCCGATGGCGCGCCGGTCGTCGACCACACCTTCGACGACCACAGCGGTCGCCTGGTGGTCAGCTACCCGGCAATGCTTGCGGCCGCAGTAGTCAAGAGCACGTACCAGGAGATGGCCCTGACCAGCGCCGCGGAGCTGCCCAGCGCGGTGGTGGTGCGGCGCATGACCGAGGAGCTGCAGACGGGCTGGGGCGGCAGCCAGTCCAAGGTGCGTGACGCAGTGCGCCGCGCGCTGTGGGAGAGCCAGAACGGCCAGGGCACCATGCGCATGGCCGTCGCCGCCTCCGCCGACGGCGGTATCACCACCCTCCCGGCCGGCGTGAACACCGGCGACGTCGCCGCGAGAGTCGCGCTTTTCCACAACCCGCCGCAGGGCGAGCCGCCGCACCTCGACCCTGACACCGTGCTCGACGTGCATCGCGCCATCAGCGCGCTGGCCGCGCATCCCGCTCTCATGCGCGCGCTCGGTCTGGTGCTGGACGTCACCATCCCTCTCGATCGCGTCGGCGGCGCCACGCCGCAACCGGGCAACCCATACCCCACCGTTGCGGTCGAGAAGCTCACCGCCTCGTGGGAGGGCGACGCTCCCGCGGTGCACGGGCCACCCACCGCGTTCCGCCTCGTCCTCGCGGGACCGGATCGGACGCCGGTGACGTTCGAAGCGGCCCCCGCCGCAATCATGGCCGATGTCCCAGATGCCGGACCGGTGGCCGGCGGCATGCTGCTTCTCCCCGGCGAGCTGTTCGGTCTGCTCGCCCTCGACGTCGACGGCGCAATGCACAAGGTCGCCGCGGCGGCGATGGGCGCACATCGCCCCACTGGACGCGCCGGTCTGCCGGCACTGCGCTCGGCGGGCCTATCCCTGGTCGCTTCGGACCGCGGCGAGGAGCTCGTGTCGCGTATCGCGCGCGCCAAGCAGCTCAACGACAGCCTCACCAACCCCGGCGCGCTGCAATCGCCGCTCACCGCGGCCGACCTCGTGCGCGGCTATCGTTTCGACGTGTGGTCGTCCGACGACGCGACCTGGCGTTCGCTGCACCGCCGCACCGGTGTCTACCGCACCGGCGCCAAGGCATCGCTCCCCGTCGAGGACGACGAGGGCTTCAGTCAGCTCGGCGCCACCTCGGCGGCGGGCCGCGATGCCGTGCCCCAGGGCGGCGGCCCACCACCGCCGGAAACCGACCTGCGCGTGCACGAGCGCATGGCCCGATGGAGCGGCTGGAGCCTCAGCGTGCGCCGCCCGGGCAAGGCGCTCAACCGCAGCGCGGACCCCGGCCAGTCACTCGATGACGACCCGTCGATGGACGACTCGCTGACGCCCTTCAAGCTGACCACCGACTTCAGCGTGGTGCGCGGGTCGCTGCCCAAGCTCCGCTTCGGCCGGCGCTATCGGATGCGCGCCCGGGTGGTCGACGTGGCCGGCAACAGCGTGCCGCCGGACACGGCGGAGGTCGCGGGTACGGCGTTGCCCGCCGATCCAGCGGGTTTCGCCTATCTGCGACACGAACCCGTGCCCGCTCCCGTGGTTGTCGCCACCTCTGCAGACTTCGGGACGGGCGGCGACCTGCACCGCTTGGTGATTCGCTCGCGCAACGCCGATCCCTCGCAGGACGCCGTTCCGACGACCGAAGAGGACGCCCGCCACATCGCTCCGCCGCGCACCTCGATTCGCATGGCCGAGCACCACGGTGCGCTCGACGGCGTCGCCGACTCCTATGCCGTGGTGCAACGCGACGCGGTGGCGCCGCCGGCGACCGAGCCGTCGGTGCAGATGGAGGTCGGCTACGTGCCCGACCCGCTGAGCCGCGGCGCCGCGCTGCGCGGCCTGCCGGGTGCGGCCGGCGCCACCCTTGCCGACACCGCCACGCACCTCCTCGACTTCCGCGATGAGCCCGACGTGGACGCCAGCGGTCCGCCCACCGCGGTCATACGTTTCGGCAACGCCTGGCCGGATCTCGAACCCTTCCGGCTGCGCATCGCCGAGGGCGACGGTCCGCCGCAATGGGACGACACAGGCCGCCAGCTCACCGTCTGGCTGCCCAAGGCGGCATCGGCCTCCGTCCCGCTGAGTAGCGTGGTGCGACCCGAGGACCTGGCCCTGCTGGAACCCTGGCGGTGGATCCGCGAAGCCGTGGAGAAGGCGGAGGGCGACGAGCTGCGGCCAGGCGGCGGCTCGGCGTCCTCGCTGGTGGGACTGGGAGCGGGCATCGCCCGTCTGGTGCGTGCCGCGCTGCGCGGTGGTCTGTGGATGCTCACACCATCGCGGGAGATCACCCTGGTGCACGCCGTGCAGCAGCCGCTGCGCGCACCGGAGTTCGTGTCGCTGCAGCTCACCTCGGCGATCGCCGGCTTCGACACCGAGCCCGACCCGCTCACCGGCCGCGGCGCCACGCTGAATGCGCTGCTCGCCGAACGCGATCCCGGTTCGACCAGCGCGTTGCTCCTCGGCGGCATGCGGGTGCACGGCGCCAGCACCGCCAAAATCGACATCGACGCGACGTGGAGCGACATCGTCGACGACCCGTCGCAGCGCTACCCCTGGACCCGCTCGACGTCGGCGCACGTCGAGGAGGTCGCCCTGCACGAGCTCAGCGATCACGCCATCGCCGCCGACGGTGCGCAGTCGCGCTACGTGGGCATCTACGTGGCCTCGCACGATCTGGTGTGCTTCCTCGACGCCGCCGGCCGGGTGGGCCGCTTCAGCGGCAGCTCCGTCGCGCAGAGCGGCGACGCCGCGCCGCTGCACCGCATCGGCGACACGCGCCACCATCGCGTCACCTACCGGGCCACCGCGACGACCCGCTTCCGCGAGTTCTTCGAGGCTCCCGCGGCGCCGGCGCCGGGCGCGCCGCCACCGGACGACACACCCTACGTGCGCGCCGGTGAGCCGGTGATCGTCGAGGTGCCGAGCTCGGCGCGACCCCATGCACCCGCCGTGCTCGACGTGCTGCCGACCTTCGGTTGGGACCGCCAGCTGACCACCGACGTGCGCGCCAGCGTGCGGCGCGGCCGCGGCCTGCGCGTGTACCTGCAGCGACCGTGGTTCAGCAGCGGCGACGGGGAGCTGCTCGGCGTCGTCCTCTGGGACCGCGACACGCCGCCGTCGGACGGCGAGCGCCACGCTGTCGCGCCGTTCGTCACCCAGTGGGGGGCCGATCCGATCTGGACCGGTCGGCCGGTCAGCGCCATGCCCACGGTCCTCGACTTCGAGGACGCGGTCACCGCCGACGGGCTCAGCGTGCCGCGACTGGATGCATCCGTCGGCGTCGCCGGCTTCCCCGTGGAGTTCGACCCCGACCGCGGCCTGTGGTTCGCCGACGTGGTGTTCTCCACGAGCCAGGCGTATTCGCCGATGGTGCGCCTAGCCCTGGCGCGCTACCAGCCCCACAGCATCAGCGGTGCCGAGTTGTCACCCGTCGTCCTCGCCGACGTGGCCCAGTTCCTGCCCGACCGTTCGGTGGTGGTCACCACTGATCCGCAGCATCCCGAAACGGCACGGGTCGTCGTCTCCGGCGTCGCGCCAGACGGCCCCCGGCAGAACATCGTGGAGCTGACCGTACAGCAACGGCGCAGCGACTTCGGCGGCGAGCTGGCCTGGGAGGACGTGCCCAACGGAACCGTTCAGGTGCTCGAGATGCCGGCAGCACTGACCGGCGCAGGAGCACTGTGGGCTGGCGCGTTGCACTTCGGCTCGCCACCGCCCCCGGACACCTACCGTCTGCTGGTGCGGGAGTACGAGAACCTCCCCGTCGACCCGCCGCCGCTGTTGATCGCTGGGGCCGCGGCACAGCGCACCGCGCAGCGCGACTGGGTGGGACGGCGCGTGGTCTTCGCCGAGCACGTGCCGCTCGGGCCGCCGTCGGCCGCCGCGGCCCTTCACTGAGCGGATCACGCCGTGACGATCGAGACCAAGATGCAACGCGCGTTGCCTCGCGAGGAGCCGTTGGGGATTCCGACCGACAGCGCGTCGTCGTTCAACAGCGTCGGACCACGCTTGTCCACCAGATTGGGCCGACGGCGCCGTGAGTGCGCGGCGGCCGCCTCCCCGAGGCGTCCCACCTCGCCGTAGAGACGATCTCTGCGGAGGTGGTGGACCAGATCGGCGCTGAACCGCTCCGGCGCGCGAGTGCTCGCCTTACCACCTTCGCCTAGAGGTTCGTACATCGTGTTTAATCGGGCTGCGCATACGTCCCCGCGATCGCCACGGAGACTGTCTCTTCGTTCGAGCAGCTGGGCGGCAGGCTGCCGACCGGCGGCACCGGCGCACCGAAGACGCCAGCGCCAGCGCCGGCGCCTTGGGCGACGGCCAGAATAGTGCCGGAGGACGTCTGCAAGTTCACCGAGCTCACAGTGATGATCACGCCCGCCTCGGTGCGCCCCCATTCAAGCCAGCCCGACAAGGTAGCGAACCCAGCAGGGGTCCCGTCTTGAAGTAGCACGCCGCCAGTGATGGAGAAAGGGCCGCTGGCGGTGCCATTGTCGGGGGGCAGCGCGGCGACCGTGCCACAGGATTCGTGATACGTCATCGCGCCCGGGATGAGATTGGGACTCGTGTTGCCAGGCCACGTGACGGTGTAGGTCGTCGATCCGCTCGTGGCGGTGACCGTTCCCGCGAAGTATCCGGTGAAATCAGCGGCGTCGATCACGCAGTCTCCAGTGCACGGGTACGGCGAGAGCGACACGACGCCAGCCCATATCCCACCGCCACTGATGGTGGATGAGGCGGCGTACACCGGTGCCGGCTGCGCCGCTGACGCCGCTGAGCTGAGCGACGCAACGACAAGAAGGCCGACTGCGTGAGCCGGGGAGCTTACGCGACGGCCGCACACGAACCTCAAGAGACGCTCAACCATCGGTGCAGCGGCCAGACCAAGTCGTTCCGCCGTCCGTGGTGCACCGCATCGCTCCGTTGACGAGCAAGACGATCACGATTTCGTGCGACACGGCGACCACCTCAACAGCGCGAGCGAGCGCGGGATCGCTTGTCGTCACGTCGTGCCACGCGTCCGCACTAACATCCATCCAAGCGACATGAGGACGGTGGTCGGCGCCAGCGAAGAGGGTCCATAGGCGTCCTCCGGCCGTGCTCATCGCGGTCGGTGACCCTTCAGCGCCCGCAGCAGGAAGCGTATGGAACGTGCGCGCTCCATCCAAGGATGCGCCCATCCCCCCGGGGCGGCGTGTAACAACGGTCGCATCCGTCTCGCCGAACCCAGCAGTCGTCATACCCTGCAGGTCGGACGGCGCCGAGGACCGAAGGACACACCCGCCTGCAGTCGTCGTGGCGCAGGCGTACATTCCGCTGGGATCTGAGAGGCCGCCCGGGACCGCGCTCGGTGGCGATGTCGGCACGGCAGCCAGGATTGCTTCCCCCGACTCGCCAGTAGCTGTCGCGATGAGCGCCGGCGTGGCCGCGCCGGGGTACCGCAACTGCACGTGCGGCTGTGAGGCGACGGTGTCGAAGCTCCACACAACCGAGCGCGCCGCGACGAACACCCGATCGTCGCCTGCGTCGAACCCTGCTGCAAGGGCGATATCCCCTGGGGGGCCGGGCAGCGGCATCGGAGCGCTGTCAAAGGCTGCGAGGACATAGTCGGGGGCAGTGCCGGTCGCCGGCGAGCCGACGAAGATGCGGCTGTCGTTGGGATACGTTCGGGGGAGCACGACCTGTTCCGCGCCCACGGGAGCGGCACGTCCGGTCCAGGTGGCACCGCCGTCTTCGGATCGGTACAGGACGTAGCACGCGCAGGTGCGGCCGACGCCCAGCGCCACGACCTGATGGGTCCTAGGAAAGGTGGGAGCCGGAGCGACATCCAAAATCTGCGCGTCGTCCGGGGGCTCACTTGCCGCCGTGTGGCCGACGAGCAGTGCGGGCGTCGCTCCAGGCGGCAGAGTCGCCAGCGCCGTGGACCCTGCGGAAGCATGGGTTGTAGCCGGCGTCTCCGATCCCTGAGCCGCCGGCAGCTTGGCGGCCGTGTCCCCCGGCCAGCGATGGACGCTTTCGACCAAGGCCGTAGCGGCCGCCGGTCGCGTCGCGGCCGGCAACCCCGTCGAAGGCAGACCGGAACCCAGGCTGCTGATGGCCAAGAAGCCGGTCGCCAGTTGAAGCATCCGCTCGGCACCGGGCCAGTTCGGCGCGCAGGACACGATCCGACGACGGCGCCACCGCCACTGCTGCCGGTACACCAACAGCCAAGCTGGAAGGTGCTGCGCCCGCTCGCGGATCTGCGCGAGATGCCGGCGGGCACGGTAGAGCCGCATGCGTATTGCCTTCGGGGAGAGGTGGAGTCGCCTCCCGATCTCGGCAGGCGAGAGACCCTGCTCGGCGCTGAGGAGCATGGCTTCCCTCTCCGCCCGGGTGAGTCCCTCGAATTCGGACCTTTCGCGCTCGGTGAGCTCGTCGCCCCCTGCCGAATCGAGGCGAACCCTGGCCCGATAGCACCGCTCTCGAAACCGCTGCATGACCCATTGAAGCGCCTGGTCCCGTCGTACCCGCTCGCGGGCCTTCATGTCGGCGATGAACTGTTCGACCAGCTCCTCGGCCTCTGGCCGATGGCCGAGTTGGATCACGGCCTGGTCGAGAAGCAGCCCACGGTTGTCGTCGAGGAGGGCGGCGAGCTCCTTCGGGCCATCGACACTGACCGCCGGAAGAGCAGCCCGAACCATCCGCCGGGCACGACGCCCTGTCCCTTCCTTTGGCGCGTCCGTCATCACCCCTACCTGCGGTCAATAATGTTCGTGGCTCCATCGCCGCCGCGCCTCGTGCGACAGCCGTTCCACGCGCGTACGCGTGCGAGTCCTTAACGCGGCGACGGCCGCTGTCTGGCGTTGGCCATCCGTAGGAGTGGCTCCGGGAGGCATAGTCGGACGAAGCTGCCGTATTTCGTCAGTGCGAACAAGAAGTGCAAGGTAGGTTATTGCGCGGTCGTCTACGGAGTGATGCCATTGGCGGGCTTGCGGTCTGTGGACCGCTGGCCGAGGGCAAACGGCCGCGGCTGGCGGTGACGACCCCCCTGGGCAGGCGGAAGGAGTAGGTCGGGGAACGGCGAGGTTTCCAAGGGTGCGTCGAGGCGCGTCTGGCCACGCGCGGGGCGCTCCATCACAGCAGTCGACAGCGGCGCACCGCCAGCTCTGAGCCGCAGCTTCAAAGGGCAGCGCCGGGACTTTCGCCCCGGCGCCAGAACGTCGTGGCGGCCCCGGCTACGTGGATCAGACGGTCCCGAGGTCGCCTCAAACCATTCGGCTTGGAGTTTGCCACAGTGGTCCCTACCGGAACGTGCGACGCCTTCGGCGAGCAAGAGAAGAACGCCCACGACTCAACTGCCGCGCTTCGTCCATCAACAACCGGCCCGAAAGGGACCCCTACATCGGTGCGCGCGCGGCGGTCACGCTCTCGTCTCGCCCTGTCGGCCGTCGCAATTGCGGCCGGACTGCTCACCGCCGCGCTCTTCCCACGGAGCGCCCTCGTGGCACACGCCGGACCGGCGCAGAATCAGGACGTCACGGGTGGGGACTCGTTCTCCGTAGTCCTCAAGAGCGATGGCAGCGCCTGGGCCACGGGCGACAACACCTACGGCCAGCTCGGCGATGGAACGACGACGAGCACCGCCTCGCCGACCGAGGTCGGCTTCTCGCCGGTCGGCGTGCCGCTACCGCCGCCGGTGGGGCAGATCACCGTTCGAGGCCTGCAGTCCGTGGCCGCTGGCGCTCGCCATGTGGTCGCCCTCGATACGACCGGCGCAGTGTGGGCCTGGGGGGCCAACGCATCGGGGCAGCTCGGCGACGGAACCACGACGAACCAATCGTCCCCCGAGCAGCTCAGCGGGATCAGCGGTGTCACCGCCGTCGCCGCCGGGCAATCGTTCAGCCTGGCGGTGAAATCGGATGGCTCCGTGTGGGCCTGGGGCGACAACTCCTCGGGCCAGCTTGGCAACGGCTCGACGACCAACTCGGCGACGCCCGTGCAGGTGAGCGGGGTCAGCGGCGTGGCCGCAGTGGCGGCCGGTGCGGGCCATGCACTCGCGGTGAAGACGGACGGCACGGTGTGGGCCTGGGGGGCGAATGGAAGCGGCCAGCTCGGCAACGGGTCAACGACGAGCTCGCTGACGCCGGTGCAGGTCAGCGGATTGAGCGGGGTTGTCGCTGTCGCCGCAAGCTTCGAGGGCACGTCGTCGTACGCCGTGAAGTCGGATGGCTCCATCTGGGCCTGGGGCGGAAACAGTTCGGGCCAGCTCGGGGATGGCACCATCGTCCAGCGAACGACGCCCACTCAGGTCTACAGCGTCTACAACGCGGTTGCCGTGGCGGCCGGAACGACCTTCGGCGTCGCGCTGCGCAGCGACGGCACGGTGGCCGCATGGGGGGCCGACGACTGGGGGCAGCAAGGCAACGCCACCTTCTCCTTCAGCCTTCCCTACCTGGCGCCGTCCACGGTGCCGGGTCTCACCGGCGTCACCTCCCTTGCGGCGGGTGCCGCCCACGGTCTTGCGATCAAGTCCGACGGCACAGTCTGGGGCTGGGGCAGGAACTCCTCGGGGCAACTCGGCGACGGCTCGACGGCGACGCGGACGACGGCCGTGCAGATGCCTTCCATGACCGGGGCGGCGCAGCACGCGGCGTACACCGCGCCGACAGGACCGGCGCCGACACCACCGGCGGATGTGCCGTCCCAGGATCGCGTCATCGCCGGCGGCGATCAGTTCGCACTGGTGCGAAAGAGCGACGGGACCGCCTGGTCGACGGGCTCCTACGTGTACTACGCGCAGCCGTACTACGGGGAGCTCGGCGATGGCAGCACCCAAGCGAGTTGCTGCAACTACAGCGGGACCACCACGCCGGTTCAGGTGTGGGGCCTGAGCAACGTGCGGTCCGTGGCAGCGAACGACTTTCACGCGCTGGCGCTGCTCTCCGACGGCAGTGTATGGGCGTGGGGACGTGACAGCTCGGGAGAGGCTGGCATCGGCTCGACGACAACGAACGTGCTCTTCCCCGAGCACGTCACTGGTCTGACCGGGGTCACGGCCATTGCGGCTGGCGACAACTTCAGCATCGCGGTGAAGGCTGATGGGACCGTGTGGAGCTGGGGCGACAACACCGGCGGTGAGTTGGGCAACGGCACGACCACGAGTAGCAGCGTCCCGGTTCAGGTCAGCGGACTCACCGGCGTGACCGGCGTCGCCGCTGGGCGTCAACACGCCCTCGCCGTGAAGTCCGACGGGACCGTCTGGACGTGGGGCGCCGACAACCAAGGTCAGCTCGGCAACGGCAGCACCACGGGAAGCAACGTTCCTGTGCAGGTGTCAGGGCTTGCCAATGTGATCGACGTCGCTGCGGGCATCGGCGGCGATTCGTCGTACGCTCTCAAGAGCGATGGACTGGTCTGGTCGTGGGGTGACAACACCCGCGGCCAGCTCGGCGACGGAACCACGGTGGCGCGCAGCCAGCCGGTGCAGGTCTACGCCGTCTACCGCGCCGTCGCAATCAGCGCCGGCAAGTCGTTCGCCATCGCCCTGACGCAAGGCGGAACCGTCTTCGCGTGGGGATGGAACCCGCACGGCCAGCTCGGCAATGGCAACGGCAACTACACCTCGGGGATGAACCAGCCGAATCAGGCCGCGACCCAGGTGCCCGGCATCAGTGGTGTGGTGGCCATCGCCGCGACGGGTGACGATCCCTACGGAAGTGGCACCGGCGCATCGCTGGTTGTCAAGGCCGACGGGAGCGTGTGGGGCTGGGGGGAGAACCTGGCGGGCCAGCTTGGCACGGGTGGGAGCGCAAGCGGTCCCACAGCCGTGCAGATGACCGGGCCAGGTGGTGTCGGGCTATTCGCGGGAGCCGCGCAGCCCGCGGCGTACCCAGCGCCAACCGGACCGACAGGCCCCACGCCGCCGCCGGATTCGCCACAGCAGGATCGTGTCATCGCCGGCGGCGATCGGTTCGTCCTGCAGTTGAAGTCGGACGGGACGGTGGTGTCGTGGGGCTCGTACCTGTGGTACGCCCAGTCCTACTACGGCGAGTTGGGCAACGGCGTCCCATCGATCTGCTGCAACGGGTACAACGGCAGCACTGCCCCGACCCAGGTATGGGAGTTGACAGGCGTCCGATCCGTCGCGGCTGGCGTCGTCCACGGCCTGGCACTGAAGTCGGATGGCACGGTGTGGGCGTGGGGACGCAACAATCTCGGCCAGCTCGGCAACGGTTCGACGACCGACTCCAACACCCCGCAGCTCGTCAGCAACCTCAACGGGGTTGTCGCCATCGCCGCCGGTGAGACGTTCAGCATGGCGCTGAAGTCCGACGGCACGGTGTGGACATGGGGAAGCAACGACGCCGGCAACCTCGGCAACGGTGGGACGGCGGCCAGCTCGACTCCGGTGCAGGTCAGCAACCTGACCGGTGTCATCGGCGTGGCAGCGGGTTACCGCCACGGACTCGCCTTGAAGTCCGACGGCACAGTATGGGCCTGGGGCGCCAATGACGCCGGCCAGCTCGGCAACGGCACCAACAACCTCAGCCGCACGCCGGTGCAGGTGAGTAACCTCGCCGGAGCCATCCAGGTTGCGGCGAGCATCGGCAACTCCTCGTCGTACGCATTGAAGGCGGACGGGTCGGTGTGGTCGTGGGGTGCCAACAACGTCGGGCAGCTTGGCGACGGAACCAGCGTGAGCCGGAACGTGCCGGTGCACGTGTACAACGTCTACCGCGCCGTCGCCATCGCCGCTGGAGGGCGACACGCGCTCGCCCTCACGCAGAGCGGCACCGTCATGGCCTGGGGGTACAACATGAGCGGCCAGCTCGGCAACGGAATGGGAAACTGGCAGTACGGCATGACGGCACCGAATCAGATTCCGACCGCCGTGCCGGGCATCGCTGGCGTGGCGGCCATCAGCGCGACAGGCAACTCGACCCTCGACTCCAGCGGCGCCTCGCTGGCAGTGAAGCCGGACGGAACGGTGTGGGCGTGGGGCGAGAACGGGGAGAGCGAGCTGGGCAACGGCAGCAACGGCACCAACACGAGTGGACCGACTCCCGGGGAGGTCGTTGGACTCGGAGGTAGTGGGTTTGATACCGGCGCCGCCCAACCCGCCGCGTATCCAACGCCCACCGGACCGAGCGGTCCTACGGCCGTCAACGACGTGCCCTCGCAAGACCGCGTCGTCGCGGGCGGCAATGGCTTCTCCGTTGTCCTGAAGTCGGACGGCAGTCCGTGGTCATGGGGTGCGCACATCCTGTGGAGCAGTCTGTACTACGGGCAGCTCGGCAACGGTGTGCCGCAGCAGGGCTGTTGCAGCGGTTACAGCGGTAGCCTTACACCCACACAGGTGTGGGAGCTCTCGGGCATCCGCTCGGTCGCGGCCAGCGACTACCACGCGCTCGCGTTGAAGTCTGACGGCACAGTGTGGGCCTGGGGCCACAACAACGCCGGTCAACT
>Ga0207664_10000912_pt1 | contig 19958 bp, 25 predicted proteins | sample LARL83metaG_FD_184349 | JGI IMG/M metagenome (GOLD analysis project Ga0207664, IMG submission 184349) | Corn, switchgrass and miscanthus rhizosphere microbial communities from Kellogg Biological Station, Michigan, USA - LAR L8-3 metaG... | ecosystem: Host-associated > Plants > Roots >... | reverse complement strand
TGTCGGCTTGGATACCGGCACCGCCCGAGGGATCGGATGCGGCGAAAGTCAGCACTACGGGCGGGAAATCGGACTCGGCGTCGGACGGCTGCGGCATTGCGGCGGCGCTTTCTGTGCAACCGGGCGAGACACGGAATGCCCGGGCCGGCGCTAAAGGCCGGCGAATGCTTGCTAAAATGGGATTTTACTCCAGTCGAGCTGTAGCGAATGAAAAAGTACATGTGCCTGATCTGCGGTCATATCTATGATGAGGCCTACGGCGACCCCGACACCGGCATACCTCCGGGCACGAAATGGGAGGACGTCCCGCCGAACTGGACATGTCCCGATTGCGGCGCCCGCAAGGAAGATTACGAACTGGTGGAATTCTAGATGCGAATCCTGCATACGATGTTACGCGTCGGCGATCTCGCGCGCTCGGTCGCCTTTTATACCGGCGTGCTCGGCATGAAGGTCCTGCGCACGACCGACCGGCCCGAACAGAAATACACGCTCGCATTCGTCGGCTACGGCGACGAATCGGCGCACGCGGTGCTCGAGCTCACCTACAACTACGGCGTGGAACGTTATCAGCTCGGCGACGGTTTCGGTCACATCGCGATCGAGGTGCCCGACGCCGCCGCGGCATGCGCCGACGTCCGCGCCAAAGGCGGCTCCGTGACGCGCGAAGCCGGTCCGGTCAAAGGCGGCAAGACAGTCATCGCCTTCGTTCAGGATCCGGACGGCTACAAGATCGAGCTCATCCAGCGGTGACCGGCGCCGGCCGGGGCCCGACCTTGCCGCGCTTCTCCCTCGTCGTCTGCAGCATCGATCGGGCGCGCCTCGACGAGTGCATCGCGCGTTACCGCGTCGCCTTCGCCGACGAAGCGTTCGACCTTATCGTCATCGACGATGCGAAGTCGCTCGCGGAAGCCTACAACCGCGCTATCGCACGCGCGAGGGGCGCCAACATCGTGTTCTCGCACGACGATGCGTTTCCGATCTCCGGCGCATTCGCCGATCGACTCGCGACGCATCTCGAACAGGTCGATGTCGTCGGAATCGCCGGGGCCACCGCCGCGCTGTCCGGATTCTGGGGCTACGCAGGCCAGCCGCACACCCACGGCCATGTCGTCGCCTCGGCGCCCGGAGGATCGCATGTCGATCTCTTGGTCTGGGGCGCGGCGGGCCGACGTGTCGACGGGATTCGCCTCCTCGACGGATGCCTGATGGCGGCCCGGCGCGATGTTGCCGCGGCGATCGGCTTCGACGCGCATCGTTTCGACGGCTTTCACTTGTACGACGCCGATTTCTCGTTTCGCGCCAGCGGCGCGGGACATGCGGTCGCGGTCGCCTCGGACATTACCGTCTTTCATCGCTCGCCGGGTGCGTTCGACGCCGAATGGCACCGCTATAACGAGAAGTTCGTCGCCGCGCACGCGGCGAGCTTCGACCGCGTCGCCCCGCAGCAGCGCCTGGTCGCCCGGGTCGCCTTCGCCGATATCGCTTCCGCGGCCAAGGACATCGACGAGCGGCGTGTGGCGGAGTTGACGCGGCAGTTGCGCGCTCCCCGCGCGCGTCAGGCTTGAGCGCTCGCCGCGTCGTCGCAGATCGTCAGCAGCAGCGCTTCCCAATCGCGGGCGAAGCCGGCGGTGTCGAACAGGGGATTGGTGTCGCGGCTGGCTTCGAGGTACGCTCGGTGCCCGCGCAACGCCGCGCGATCGGCGCAGAGCGCCAGAAGGCGCGCGCGATAATCGTCGAGCGTATTCGCCACCAGCTCCGGCAAACCCGCTGCGAGCAACAGGCTCGCGCCGACCCGGCCCGCAAACGTGTCGCCGCGACAAGTCAGCATCGGTACGCCCGCCCACAATGCATCGACGCCGGTCGTGTGCGCGCCGTACGGCAAGGTGTCGAGCGCCAGATCGGCGCAGCCAACCCGCGCAAGATGCGCTTCCTGCGCCGCGGGCCGCGCGAAAATCAGCCGCGCCGGATCGACGCCGCTGTTTGCCGCTTCGGCGCGAAGATTGGCCTGCGCCCGCGGGTGGCCCGCGAGCAGCCATAACACGGCGTCGGATTGCGCGCGCAATGCCTCCATCCATGCGGCGAAAAACGGCCGGCGCAGCTTGTAGCTCTGATTGAGACACGCGAGCACAAGCGCATCGTCGGGCAGGCCGTTGTCGCGGCGCGTGGCGGCGCGAGGAACGCCGCGGCGGTTGTCGTTGACGTAATAGCAGCGCGGAAGCCGCCAGACACGCTCGTGAAAATCGCCTTCCGCACCCGGCGGCACTACCTCGCCGTCGGCGATGATGCCGTCGACCGCGTCGTAGCCTATCGTCCCGGGGAAGCTCATGTAATGGATCTGCACCGCCGCCGGCCGCTGCGCGAGAATGCCCAGCCTGCCGCCGTGAGTGTGACCCTTGCGCTCGATCAACAGATCGATCCCGTCTTCGCGGATCGCGCGCGCGATGTCCGCGTCGGACAGTTCGCGAACGTCACGCCAATGCTCGAACGAGGCGCGGACGCGCTCGCGCAGCGCGCTGCCGTCCTCGGGTCCGTAGCTGTACCCGGTCACCTCGAAGCGTTCGCGGTCATGCGCCTCGAACAGACCGACCATCAGACGCGCGGTCGGATGTTCGTGAAAGCTGCCGGACAGGTAGCCCACGCGCAAGCGCTTCGCCCGCGGCGGCGGGCGCCGTCGCGGCGCCGGCGCCGGCAGCATCGCGCGCGACCAGCGGCGCGCAACCTCGAGCTGCTGCGCCGGCGCCAGCGGCATCGCCAGAGCGACGAATGGCGGCCAGCGCGGATCTCCGGCCGGATCGGCTAGGGTCGCCGTCAGGCGGCGCTCGCTTGCCTCGAGCGCATCCCAGGCGCACAAATACTGCTGCGTGTAGACCAGGTTGGCCATCGCCGGCGTCAGCGTCGGTGCGGCCTGCAGCGCGCGCTCGAATGCCGCTGCCGCACCCTCTTCGTCGCCTACCGCGCGACACGCGAGACCCAGGTTGTCCCACAGTTCGCTCTGGCGGGCACCGAGATCGATCGCGCGCTCGAAATGCCGCCGCGCCTCCTGGACATCATTGAGGTCCAGGCAGGTCGCTCCCAGCGTGATGAGTACGTCCGCGTCGCGCGGCGCGAGCTTCGCGCATTGCTCGAGCGTCGCACGCGCCGCGACCAGCGCTCCCGCGGCCTTTTGCGCCTTGCCCAGCGCATGCAAGCGCGCGGCCTCGTGGCCGGTCGCGGCGCGAAAGCACCGTTCGGCGACATCGAATCCGCCGGCGTCGCGCGCGAGCTCGCCGAGCTGTTGCGCAACGGACCCGCTGGACGGCGGCGACGACATCGCCTGCACGACGGCGTCTACCGCAGCTTCGTGCTCCCCCTGCGCCAGGTGCGCACGTCCGGCGACCAGCCAGATCTCGTGCGCCGGTAGCGATTGCGCGGCCGCGGCCTTGAGCGCGCGCGCCAGCAAGGCCTGTGCCGCGTCGATGCGGCCGCCGGCGATTTCCTGCTCGGCGATCCGCAGCAGCGCACCCGGATGCTCGGGCATCGCCGCGAGAATCTGCTCGTAGATCGCGCGCGCATCGGCTGGGCGCCCGCCGGCTTCGTGCTGCGCCGCCAGCGCAAAGGCGTCCTGGACGGTGGTCTGCATGATCGCCGCCAACGCGCGGGCGCGCCGCGCGCAAGCCTTCTCAGGCCGCGGGTTTCAGCACTTCGCGCAGGTCGTGCGCGTAGACATCGGGGCCGGGCCCGTAGTTTTCATAGACGCGAAGCCGGCCTTGCGGATCGAAAATATAGGTCCCCGCCGAATGATCGAGCGTATAGCTTCCCGGCGTCTTGCCCGGCTGCTTCTGATAGATGATCTTGAACTCCTTGGCCACTTCCGCGGTCGCCTTGTCGTCGCCGGACAGGCCGAGAAACGACGGGTCGAATGCCGGAACGTAATGGGCGAGCACGTCCCGCGTGTCGCGTTCCGGGTCTACGGTGATGAACAGCACCTGGACCCGGCTCGCATCGGGTCCGAGCTTTTGCATCGCCGCGGCGAGCTCGGCCAAGGTCGTCGGGCAAAAGTCGGGGCACTGCGTGTAGCCGAAAAAGACGACGACGGCCTTGCCGCGAAAGTCGGCCAGCGAGCGCGGCTTGCCGTTGTGGTCGACGAGATGAAAGTCGCGGCCGAAGGGGGCGCCGGTGACGTCCGAGCCCTGGAACTTCGGCGCGGCCGGGCCGCAGGCGGCCACGGCGAGGGCGAGCGACAGGATGGCCAGCAGGCGCATCGGACGATCAGGCGCTAGTGCAAATAATGGTCGAGCAGCAACGCGGAAAAAAGCGCCGCCAGGTAGACGATCGAATAGCGGAAGGTCCTGCGCGCCAGCCCGTCGCTGTACCGGCGCAGGAGGGCCACGGCGTAAGCCGCGAATACCGCGCCCAGCGCGACCGCAGAGGCGAGATAAAGATATCCGCTCATCCTGATTGCGAACGGCAGCAACGTTACCGCGATCAGCGCCGCCGTATAGAGCAGGATGTGGAGCCTCGTATAGGCGGAACCGTGCGTGACGGGCAGCATCGGCAGGCCGGCTTTCGCGTACTCCTTGGCGCGATACAACGCCAGCGACCAGAAATGGGGCGGTGTCCAGACAAAAATGATCAGGAAAAGGATCAAAGCCTCGGGTGCCACGTCATTGGCCACCGCAGCCCAGCCGAGCACCGGCGGCATCGCGCCGGAGGCGCCGCCGATGACGATGTTCTGCGGCGTGGCGGGCTTCAACAACACCGTGTACACGATCGCGTAACCAACGAACGTCGCCAGCGTCAGCCACATCGTCAGCGGGTTGACCATCACGTGCAATATCGCGAGGCCCGCGGCGCCGACGATGCCGGCGAACACCAGCGTCTGGGCGGAAGTCAGGTCGCCGCGCGGCAGCGGGCGCGCCCGGGTGCGGGCCATCACCGCGTCGATCTTCTGCTCGACCAGGCAGTTGATCGCGGCTGCAGCGCCGGCGACCAGCGCGATGCCCAGCGTGCCGAACACCAGTGCGTTCAGCGGCGGCAGCGCCGGCGAGGCGAGAAACATGCCGATCACCGCCGTGAACACGATCAGCGAAACGACGCGCGGCTTGGTCAGCGCCAGGAACTGGCGCAGGCGGTCGGGGCGAAGCGCGAGGGCGGTCATCGGACTGGGAGCGGACGAGCGGAACAGGAGGTTGATTTTACCATCGCCGCTTAGCCGATCTGGGAGGCCTTCAGCACCCGCTGCAGATCGTTGGCAAGCCGCCGGATGTCGGGGTCGGCGCCATAGCGCAGCACGAGATTGCCGCGCGGGTCGAGCAGCAGGATGCCGGCGGCGCTGTCGCCGAGCGGCAGCTGCTCGAGCGCATGCGGATCGATGCTGACGACGACCAATCCCGGATCCGCGGCCGCGAGCTCCTGCGGCGGAGTCGATGCCGCCAAGGGCTGCAGCAGCAACCGGACGACGCGGTCCTGCTCGCGTCCCTGGATCGTGCGCGCCTGGCGCGTCGCGTAGAGAGCGCGCGCACAATCGTCGCTGCATCCTCGGCGCGTCGCGATCAGCAGCAGCCATTTGCCGCGCAGGTCGGTCAGCGCAAACGCTTTTCCGTCGCTGTTTGTGCCGACGATGACCGGCGCCGGCATGGTTTCGAGGAGCTCGCCGTAGTTGACCCGCGCCGAGGGCGTGAACCAGTAATAGGCGGCGTACGAGGCGACGATCGGCGCCAGCCCGATCGCAACGATCAGCAACAGCGTGCGCCGTCCCCCTGACTTAGCCTGATGCCGCGGCATCGTCGTCCGTTCGCCAATTGAGCCCGAGCCAGAGCGCGATACCCAGCGCCGCCAGCGAATACCATTGCACCATGTAGCTCCTGTGCTGCTCGATGCCGAAATCGGGCGCGGGCCACTCGCGCACCAGTCCGTCATCGGTCTTTTGCGTCTGCTCGATGATAAAAGGCAGCAGCGGCAGTCCGGTGCTCGCAGCGATTCGGGCAATGTCGAGGTTCTCGCGTATCGGGCCGGCGGGCGAATCGGCGCCGAGCTCGAGATAACGCGCCGGCGGCAGATTGATCCGGCCTTGGACGACGACGGTGCCCGCGGGCGGCGGCAGCTGCGGCAACACCGCGCGGCTTGGCCCTTGGGCAACCCAGCCGCGGTCGACCAGCACATAGCCGGCACCTTCGAGCTTGAGCGGCGCGACCACGTCGAAACCGGCGCGCCCGGCGTGCACCCGGTTGTCGATCAGCAGTTGATGGGCCGCGTCGTACGTTCCCCGCGCCTGGATTGCGCGGAAGCGAAACCGTTGAGGATCGGCGGCGATTGTCTTGTCCGCGTCGAGCGCGAGCGGCGGCGCACGCGATGCCGCTTCGTACTGCTCGCGCAGCGATTGCTTGTCGTATGCGCGCTGCCGTTGCCAGTTGCCCAGTGCGACGGTGACGGCGACCAGCAGCAGCAATGCCAGCGTCGGCACAAGCGACGGACGAAAGCGGCGGCGGGACAACGTCGCACGCAGCTTCATCGGCATCGGGTAGACTGGCTCTTCACGCCTCATTCACAACCGCGAGAGCGCATTGATTCGGATTATCGTCATCGTCGCCCTGCTGCTGATCGTCGGCAGTCTGGCCAGCGCGCTCTACTATCTTTATCACGATCGCGGCCAGGGCACCCGCATGGTCAAGGCGCTGGCGATCCGCGTCGCACTCTCGGCGTGTCTGTTGATCTTCCTGGTGATCAGCTACAAGCTCGGCTGGATCGGCGAATCCGGCCTGCGGTGAGCCGCGGCCGGCGCCGCGGCCCGCCGCGAATGCGTCACAGCCAGTAGACGAGAATGAACAGCAGCAGCCAGACGACGTCGACGAAATGCCAGTACCACGCCGCGGCCTCGAAGGCGAAATGATGCGATGCATCGAAATGCCCGCGGAAAGCGCGGGCGAGCATCACCGAGAGCATCAACGCGCCGATGGTCACGTGAAACCCGTGAAAGCCCGTCAGCATGAAGAACGTCGATCCGTACACGCCGGTCGACAGCTTCAGGTTGAGCGCGCTGTAGGCGTGCGTGTACTCGTAGGCCTGCAGGCCTAGGAAGGTGAAGCCGAGCACGATCGTTACGAACAGCCAGGCCTTGAGCGCGCCGCGATGTCCGGCCTTCAGCGCATGATGCGCAATCGTCAGCGTTCCGCCGGAACTGACGAGGATGATCGTGTTCAGCAGCGGGATGCCAATCGCCTCCATCGGCGTGAAAGCGTCCTTCAGATACGGACCGTTGGTCGGCCACGACGCGGTGAAATCTGGCCACAGGAGCTTCTGGTCCAGCCCGCCCAGCTCGGGCACCGACAAGTTGCGCACGTAGAAGAGCGCGCCGAAGAAGGCGGCGAAGAACATGACTTCGGAAAAGATGAACCAGCTCATCCCCCAGCGAAACGACACGTCGACCTTGGCGTTGTACAGGCGGTGCTCGGATTCGTCGATGACGCGGCCGAACCAGCCGAACATCATCAGCAGCAGGATCAGGAACCCGGCAAGCACCAGCCACGGGCCGAAGGCATACGAGTTGAACCACGACGCCGCGCCGAATCCCATCAGCAACAGCGCGCACGAACCGGTGATCGGCCAGTACGACGGCTGCGGCACGAAGTAATAGGGGCCGGCGCCGGTGGGGTTTGTGCTCATCGCTTGTCCTTCGCTTTAACCTTGTGAACTTGAAAGCCGCTGGCGGCAGCTACGAGTTGTTACCCTCGACCTCGAAGAACGTGTACGACAATGTAATCGTGCCGACGTCTCTCGGCAGTGCCGGGTCGACGACGAACACGACCGGCATCTGCCGTTTTTCGTGCGGCGCAAACGCCTGCCTCGAAAAACAGAAGCATTCGAGCTTCTTGAAATACGCTGCGGCGAGCTGCGGACCGTAGCTCGGCACCGCCTGCCCGGTCAGCGGCCGGTCGGTGGTGTTCTCGACCTCGTAGACGACCTGGGTCACCGCGCCCGGATGAACGTCGACGGCCGGAGTCAGCGGGCGAAACGTCCACGGCAGCTTGCGCACGTTGGCGTCGAATTCCATGCGCACGGTGCGTGAGGTGTCGACCTGCGTATTCGTCACCCGGTCGGCGGTGCCGATGTCGCGCAGTCCGGTTGCCTTGCAGATCTGGTCGTAGAACGGAACCAGCGCGAAGCCGAAGCCGAACATCAGCACGACGACGACCGCGAGACGGGCAACCATACGGCGGTTGGCGCGGCCCGGGTCGTCCGCCGCGGATTCGGGACGAAAGACGGTCATCGCCGTCCTCGCCTTCCCACGTTCCGGCCGATCGAAATGACGAGAAAACCGAGCACCGCCAGGCCCAGCACGCCGATCGCGACTTCCGGTGCGTCAGAGTATTGAGCGACGATGATGCCGCCAAAGAACACTGCTGCGATCGACAGCAGGATCGTTGCCGTGCGCAGGTTGGCCGCACGTCGCGGCCTCATGCCGATGTCCGGTTGCATCGTCTCGCCAAGCTTGTCCGTTATTTCACGACCGGCGGAGTCTCGAACGTGTGGTACGGCGCCGGCGAAGGCAACGTCCACTCGAGCGTGTCGGCGCCGTCCCACGGGCGCGCCGGCGCCGGCGCGCCGCTGCGGATCGTCTTCAGAACCGCGACGAGAAGCAAGAACTGCGACAGGCCAAATCCGAACGCGCCGATCGACGCGACCACGTTCCAGTCGGTGAACTGCGTCGCGTAGTCGGGGACGCGGCGGGGCATGCCCGCAAGGCCCAGAAAATGCATCGGAAAGAACGTGACGTTGAAGAAAATGAACGACAGCCAGAAATGCCATTTGCCCAGCGTCTCGTCGTACATGCGGCCGGTCCATTTCGGCAGCCAGTAGTAGATGCCGGCGAAAAACGCGAACAGCGACCCGGCGACCAGCACGTAATGGAAGTGCGCAACGACGTAGTAGGTGTCGTGCAGGCTGATGTCGACCGGAACGATCGCCAGCACCAGGCCGGTGAAGCCGCCCATCGTGAAAAGGAAGATGAAGCCGATCGCGAAAAGCATCGGCGTCTCGAACGTCATCGAGCCCTTCCACATCGTCGCCAGCCAGTTGAAGACCTTCACACCGGTCGGGACGGCGATGAGCATCGTCGCGTACATGAAGAACAGCTGTCCGGCCGCGGGCATGCCGACGGTGAACATGTGGTGCGCCCAGACCAGGAACGACAGGATCGCGATCGACGCGGTAGCGTAGACCATCGACGCGTAGCCGAATAGCGGCTTGCGCGCAAATGCCGGGATGACGGTCGACACGATGCCGAACGCCGGCAGAATCATGATGTATACCTCGGGATGCCCGAAGAACCAGAACACGTGCTGGAACAGCACTGGGTCGCCGCCGCCGGCGGCATTGAAAAAGCTGGTGCCGAAGTGGCGGTCGGTGAGCAGCATCGTCACCGAACCGGCCAGCACCGGCATCACTGCGATCAGCAGGTAAGCGGTGATGAGCCACGTCCAGACGAACAGTGGCATCTTCATCAGCGTCATGCCGGGCGCGCGCATGTTCAGGATCGTCGTGATGATGTTGATCGATCCCATGATCGACGATGCGCCCATGATGTGCACGGCGAAGATCGTCATGTCCATGCCCATGCCGGTCTGCACCGACAAAGGCGGGTACAGCGTCCATCCAGCGCTTGGCGCTCCGCCCGGTGAGAGGAACGAGCCGAGCAGCAGCAACCCGGCGAAAGGCAGCAGCCAGAAGCTCCAGTTGTTCAGGCGCCCGAACGCCATGTCGGGTGCACCGATCATCATCGGCACCTGCCAGTTCGCGAATCCGACCGCGGCCGGCATGATCGCGCCGAAGATCATGATCAGGCCGTGTACGGTATTGAGCTGGTTGAAGAACTCAGGCTCGACCAGCTGCAATCCGGGCTGGAACAATTCCGCCCGGATCAGCATCGCCATGCTGCCGCCCGCGATGAACATGATGAACGAGAACCACAGGTACAAGGTGCCGATGTCCTTGTGGTTGGTCGTCATGATCCAGCGCATGATCCCGCCGGGATGATGCTCGTGCGCGTGCTCGTGACCCGCGGCGTGATCGTGTGGAATGCTGCTCATCGCTTGGCTCCGGTTTGATGGGCTCGGATCGAATTGCGCCGAATCCGACGCCTTGTCATTTCGCTGCCGTCTTGGCGCTCGTCACTTCGGCGGGCTGGATCGCCTCGCCGGTATGATTGCCCCAGCTGTTTCGCTCATAGGTGACGACCGAGGCGATGTCGACGTCGGAAAGAGTTCCTTTCCAGGCGATCATCGCCGTCGGCTTGCCGTCCCTCGTCACGCCGTTGAGAACGGTCGAGATGTGCGCGAGCTTCGGACCAGTCGCGACTTTCGAGCCGTCGAGCGGCGGAAACGCCGGCGGCAACCCCTTGCCGTTCGCCTGGTGGCAGGCGACGCAGTTCGCCGCGTAGACCTTTTCGCCGCGCGCCGTCAGATCCTTGATGTCCCACGTCTTGTTGACGTCACCGGCGGCGGAGGCGAGTTGTTTCTTCTGGTCGCCGACCCAGGCCGCGTAGTCCTGCTCGGACTTGACCTCGACGACGATCGGCATGAACCCATGCTCCTTGCCGCAGATCTTCGCGCACTGGCCGCGATAGATCCCCGTCTTGTCGAACTTCATCCAGTCGTCGCGCACGAATCCGGGAATTGCGTCCTGCTGCACCCCGGCCGCAGGCAGGTACCAGGCGTGGATGACGTCGCTCGACGTGATCAGCAGCCGGATCTTCTTGTTGACCGGCACGACCAGCGGGCGGTCGACTTCGAGCAGGTAATGCTCGTTTTTCTTCTCGCGGTTCTCGATCTGCGCGTACGGCGTCGCAAGCTCGCTGAAGTAGCCGAAACCGTCGTTCAGGTAATCGTAGTTCCACTTCCATTGCGAGCCGGTGATCTTGACGGTCATGTCGGCGGCGGACGCGTCCTTCATCGCCAGCACGGTCTTGGTCGCCGGCCACGCCATCAGCACCAGGATGATGAACGGGATGACGGTCCAGATGATCTCGACCGTCGTGTTCTCGTGGAACTGCTCGGCGACGTGACCCTTCGATTTGCGATGCGCGTAGATCGAATAGCCCATCGCGCCGAAGACGACGAAGAAGATGACGACGCAGATCCAGAAAATGATCGCGTGCAGCTCGAAAATCTCGTGCGCGATCGGAGTTACCGGCGGCGGCAGGTTCCACTCGCGATCGGCCCATGCCGCGCCCGATGCCAGCGCCGTAATCAGTAGTGCAGGAAGCAACCGCCCGATCCGCCACGCCGCCTTGATGCGATCCATGCTTTCCCCGAAAACGTCAACCATCCCCGAAACCCTGTGCCGTCGGTCCGACCGCTGCCGACAACAGTCGGCGCAGCTCGCGGCCAAGTCTTATTCGCTCGCCGGCCGGCAATGCTTCGCCGAACGTCGTTCGCTGTCCCGCGTAACGCAATGCCAGCGCCGGCGGACGGCCGAAACTCCGTTCTTCCAGCTCGACGCGCAGCCACTGGCGGTTGAATACCCGCTGTGTCCGCACACCGCTTTCCTCCCTTTCGACGATCACGCGATCGCCGCATACCGTAATGCGCTCCCAGTCGGCGATCCGCCGCTCGAAGCGATGGAATGCCCAGAACAATACGGCCATTTCCAGCGCCGAATACGGCAGCACCGGCCAGGCGCCGCGCAGCGCGAACATCAGTGCAAAACCGAACGACAGCCCGCAAAGCGAAGCGAAAAGCCACCATCGGCCGCGCCGCCCGATCGCATCGTGGCGGCGCGAGGTAAGCGAAAACTCGCCCTCTGCGTCCGGGCCTGCGGCGACCGGCTGCAAAACGCCCGCGCTACGCATCGAAGAGCTCTGCGCGCAAAAAACCCGAGCGATCTTAGCATGGCCCGCGCTGCCCCGGAAAGCCGGAACAACGATACCTGGCCCCGCCGCTGCTGCCGCATCTAGATCTTCGCCGTGCAGTTCCATGCTGGCGTGCCGGCATCGCTCCATCGCAGCGTGGCAAGCCGCGGCGCGGCAAGCCGGCGCTCGAGGGTCGCGATGTTTTCGTCGAAACAAGGCAGTGCCGGATCGATTGCGTTGGCGACCCATCCCGCCAAGGTCAATCCGCGCGCTCGAATCGCCAGCGCCGACAGCAGTGCGTGGTTCAGGCAGCCCAGACGGATGCCGACGACCAGCAGCACCGGCAAACCGATCGTCGAGGCGATGTCCAGCATGTCGTGTTCGTCGTCGAGCGGCGAAAGCGCGCCGCCGGCGCCTTCGACGACGATGCGATCGGCGCAGCGCGCGAGCTCCCGATAGGCGCGCTCGATGCGGCTCAACTCGATTTTCACGCCGGCCTGCGCGGCGGCGAGGTGCGGCGCGATCGCCGGGGTGAACGCGTATGGATTGCGCAAGGCCAGCGTAACCTGGACGTTGCCCGCTGCTTCGAGCGCCGCGACGTCCTCGTTGCGCCCCGAGCCGGCGGCGATGCCGCTGGCGACCGGCTTCATGCCCACCGCGCGCCGGCCTCGCGCCGCGTGCGCGCGGAGCAGCGTGCACGCGGCCACCGTCTTGCCGACGCCGGTATCCGTCCCGGTGACGAATATCCCGCTGCTCATCGCGCGGTTGCCCTCGCCTCCGTCGCCGCGGTGTGGCGGCTCACCGGCGCTCGTGCGGGGCGCGATCGAAGCGCACGATCGCACGCCCGTCGTCGACGAGGCGCGGTTCGGGCTTCCACGCATGTCCATAAACGACCTCAAAGCTTGCCGGCAAGCGCCCATCGCGGCGAAACTCTTCCAGCGCCGCTAACATCCGTTGCCACCGGTGCCTTCCGGTGAGGCTGCGCCTGCGATCGCTTCGCGCGTTCTGCGCGCCGATGGCCCTGAGATCGCGCATCAACGCGGTGGCATCGGCATAGGTCATCGTGATCATTTCCATGTCCATGACCGGATCGGCGAACCCGGCCTGCACCAGCATGTCGCCGACGTCGTGCATGTCCAGAAAGCGGTTGACGTGCGCGGTCGCGTCGGCCGCGGCGAACGCGCGGCGCAGTTCGCCCAGCGTATCGGGGCCGAACGTCGTGAACATCACGAGGCCGCCGATGCTCAGGACGCGATGGAATTCGGCGAGTGCCTGCGGCAGCTGGTCGACCCATTGCAAGGTGAGATTGCTCCAGACCAGGTCGATGCTGCGCGTTGCCAACGGCAGCCGGCAGACGTCGCCGCAGACCAGCGCACAGGGTCGCTCCTCGCCGGCGAAGGCGCCGAGCAGTCGCCGCACGAGCGGTCGCGAATCTGGTTGCGGCGCGAGATGCCGGCCCCGCGCCGCCTGCAGCATCGGATAAGCCAGGTCGAGGCCGACCAGGCGCGCACGCGGGTAGCGCGCGCGGAGCTCGCCCAGCGCCTCGCCGGTGCCGCAGCCCGCATCGAGGACCGCCGCGGGATCCAGCCGTACGATGCCCAGACGCTCGGCCATGCGCTGCCCGACTTCGCGCTGCAGCACCGCCGCGCTGTCGTAAGTCCCGGCGGCTCGCTCGAAAGCCCGCCGCATGCTGGCGCGATCGAGGCTAGCACCGTCGCTCGCGCGATCATCGGCCATCGCAGAACCCCTCCGCCGCCGCAAAGAACGCTTCCGGGTGCGACAGAAAAGGCGCGTGCGCCGCGCCCGCGATCGAGACAAGGCGGCCGGCGGGCAGTGCAGCGGCGAGCCAGGCTCCCGCGGCGGCCGGGACCAGCGTGTCACGCTCGCCCGCGATCACCAGCGCCGGGTGCCTGATCGCGCCGACCCGATCGCGAACATCGATCGCAGCCAGCGCGGCGAGCGCATCCTCGAGGTTTTGCCGGGAGGGGACGCCGCGCGCAAAGAGCTCGGTGCGCATCTGTGCGAGGATCTCGCGCGCATGCTCGCTGCCTTGCAACTGGAGCGTCACGAAGCGCTGCAGCGTCGATCGATACGACACCGCGAGCTCGTCACCGAAGCGCCGCAGCGTCTCGCCGCTGATCGCCTGCTGCCAGTCGTCGCGCGCAACGAAGCACGGCGTCGTGCCGACCAGGACCAGCCTCGCCACCGCATCGGGCTGGTCGAGCGCCCATTGCAGAGCGACCGCGCCGCCGAGCGACCAGCCCAGCACCGTCGGCGGCTCGGGCAGCGACGCGAAATGCCCGGCTACCGCGGCGGCGATCCCCGCCAGCGTCGTCGCCGCCATTGGCGGGCTGAAACCGTGGCCCGGCAAATCGACCAGGTGCACGTGAAAGCGCGACGCAAGCCGCGGCAGCGCCGGTGCCCAAAGCCCCGAATGCATCGCCCAGCCATGCAGCAAGACCAGCGGCGGGCCGCTGCCGGTCGATTCGACGTGAAGCTTCATCGCGCGGCGCCGTGCGGCGAGTCCGCGCCGATTTCAGCCAGCGCGACGACCAGCCGATCGACATCGGCAGCCGAATGCGCCGCCGACAGCGTGATGCGCAATCGCGCGGAGCCCCGCGGGACCGTCGGCGGGCGGATCGCCGGCACCCAGATGCCGCGGTCCCACAGCGCGTCGCTGACAGCGAGCGCTTCGCCGGCTTCGCCGATGATCAGCGGCTGGATCGGCGTGATCGACGGCAACAGCTGCCAGCGCAAATGCGACGCCTGGGCACGCCATCGCCCGATCGATGCGAACAGCCGGTCGCGGCGCGCGGCGTCGTTGCGAACGAGGGCCAGGCTCGCGGCGAGCGCGCTCGCCAGCAGCGGCGGCGATGCGGTCGTGTAGATATAGCTGCGCGCGCTCTGCAGCAAGGTTTCGATCACCGCCGGGTGCGCGGCGACGAAGGCCCCGGCCACGCCGGCGGCCTTGCCCAGCGTGCCCATGTAGACGATGCGCTCGGAGGCGAGCGCGAAATGCGCCAGGGTTCCGCGTCCGGCGTCTGGCCCTTGGCCGAGCACGCCGAAGCCGTGGGCGTCATCGACGAGCAGCCAGGCATCGTGCGCGTCGGCGAGGTCGAGCAGCTGCGGCAGCGGCGCCAGGTCACCGTCCATGCTGAACACCGCATCGGTGCAGATCAACTTCCGCCGCGCGCGGCTCGCCGCAAGCCTTGTCGCGAGTTCGTCGACGTTCGCATGCGCGTACCGGACGAATTCGGCGCGCGACAAAAGCGCTGCGTCGTTCAGGCATGCGTGGTTCAGCCGGTCGCCGAACACGGCGTCCTCACGGCCGACCAGCGCCGTGACCACGCCGAGGTTGGCCATGTAACCGGTCGAGAACAGCAGCGCACGCGCATTCGCGCAGGGAGCGACCCACGCGGCGAGCTCGCGCTCGAGATCCTCGTGTGGTTGGAAGTGCCCGGAGATCAGATGCGAGGCGCCGGCCCCGACGCCGTAGCGCGCCGCACCCCGCTGGGCAGCATCGATGACGCGCGGATCGGCGGCGAGTCCGAGGTAGTCGTTGCTGCCGAAATGCAGCGTCTCCCGGGCCTCGACGACCGGGCGCGCGCCTTGCGCCGAAGCAACGATCCTTCGACGGCGCAACAGCTGCCGCCCGGCGCGCTGTTCGAGCGCGGCGTCGAGCTCCGCGATCAGACGCAACATGGTTTCGCTCGGGCCGAAGCCCGCTTGAGCGGCGGGACGCCGGCGCTAATGCGTGTCGCCGCCGGCGTGCAGCCCGAGGCGTTCGAACAATGCCTGGTCGGCCGCGACGTCGGGATTGCCGGTGGTCAACAGTTTCTCGCCGTAGAAGATCGAATTTGCGCCGGCATGGAAACACAACGCCTGGATGCCGTCGCCCATCTGTTGCCGACCGGCCGAAAGCCGCACCATCGCGCGGGGCATCGTGATGCGCGCCGCGGCGATCGTGCGCACGAATTCGAACGGGTCGATCGCTTCCCGGCCGTAGAGCGGGGTGCCTTCGACCTGGACCAGACTGTTGATCGGCACCGATTCCGGATAGGGATCGAGATTGGCAAGCTGCGCGATCAGCCCCGCCCGCTGCGCGCGCGACTCGCCCATGCCGACGATTCCGCCGCAGCACACGCGCACGCCCGCCGCGCGCACGCGCTCGAGCGTGTCGAGCCGGTCGCGGTACTCGCGCGTCGTGATGATTTGGCCATAGAAATCGGGCGCGGTATCGAGATTGTGATTGTAGTAATCGAGCCCGGCGTCTTTCAGCCGCTCGGCCTGGCCGTCCTTCAACATGCCGAGCGTCGCGCAGGTCTCGAGTCCGAGCGCCTTCACCTCGCGTACCATCGCCAGCACCGGTTCCAGATCGCGGTCTTTCGGGCCTCGCCATGCCGCGCCCATGCAGAAACGCGACGCACCGGCGCCCTTGGCGGCGGCCGCCGCGGCGGCGACCTCGGCCAGCGAAAGCATCGCCTGGTTGTCGACTCCGGTGTGGTAGCGCGCCGCCTGCGGACAGTATCCGCAGTCCTCCGGGCAGCCGCCGGTCTTGATCGACAGCAGCGTCGAAAGCTGCACGGCATTAGGATCGTGATGCGCTCGATGCGTCTGCTGCGCGCGATGCAGCAGATCGTTGATCGGCAGCGCGAGCAGTGTCGCGACGGCATCCACCGTCCAGCGAGCGCGGGGCTCGCGGCGCGTCGCGCGATCGACTATCGGTACTGTCCGCATCGTGCGGCCGGCTGGTTACAATGCTCGCAAGTGTCGGGGAGGGTCATCGCGTTGTCAAATTTTCTGGCCGGGACATTTGACCGCGCCTATAACCGCCTGCAGCGCGGTGCGGTTGGCGCGGTGCGGCGCGCATTACCGCAGCGCTGCGAGCTTTGCGCGGCGCCGTCCGGCGACGATCTGATATGCAAAGCGTGCGCGCACGATCTGCCGCGCATCGGACCGGCTTGCCCGGTGTGCGCGCTGCCTGAGCCGGGCGGCCGCGCCTGCGGAAGCTGCCTTGCCCATCCTCCGGCGTTCGACGGGACGATCGCCGCATTCGCCTACGCTTTTCCAGTCGATCGGCTGATACATGCGTTCAAGTACCAGGGGCGGCTCGCCCTCGCCGATTGGTCGGCCGGTGCGATCCTGGCCGAGCGACGGCGCCTCGCGCGGGCCGATCCCGATCGGCTGGTGGCCTTGCCGCTTTCGGTCGAGCGCCAGCGCGAGCGCGGTTACAACCAGGCGGCCGAAATCGCGCGCGTCGTGGCGGCGCGCACCGGCATCCCGCTGTTGTCGGCGGCCGTGAGGCGCGTCCGCGCCGCGCCGCCGCAGGCGATGCTTCCGTGGGCCGCGCGGGAGCGCAATGTGCGGGGCGCCTTTGCCTGCGACGCCGACCTCACCGGCCTTCGGATCGCGGTCATCGACGACGTGATGACGACTGGCGCGTCGCTGTCGGAACTGGCGCGGACACTGCGGGGGGCCGGTGCGGCCGGCGTGGAGAACTGGATCGTCGCGCGGACGCTCCCGCCGGCACACTAAGCGACGAGCCGGGCCGACGTGATCGCCATCGTCCTCGTGCATCCGGAAATTCCTCCGAACACCGGCAACGTGATCCGGCTCGCCGCCAATGTCGGCGCCGAGCTGCATCTGGTCGAACCGCTGGGCTTTCGGCTCGACGATCGCGAATTGAAGCGCGCCGGCCTCGACTATCACGAGTACACGCGCCTGGTCGTTCATCGCGACTGGGCGGCGTGCCGCGTCGCGCTTGCCGGGCGCCGGCGCTACGCATTGTCGACCCGCGCGGCGACGTCGCTGTTCAGCTGCCGACTTTCGGCCGACGACGCTTTCGTGTTCGGCTGCGAGACCGGCGGCCTGCCCGACGCCGTGCTCGACGAATTCGCGGACGGAGCGCGATTGCGGATTCCGATGCGCCCGGCGGTACGCAGTTTGAACCTGTCGAATGCCGTCGCGATCACCGTCTACGAGGCGTGGCGGCAGGCGGGATTCGTCGGCGCGGCCGACCGACATCGGTAGAGGCGGGTTGAGCGCGCGAGCCCAGGCGGCCGTTCGCCGCTGCCTAGAACTCCGGCCCGGGCTCGCGCGCCAGCAGCGCCTCGACCGCCCGCCTAGGCGGCAGGTTCTCGTAGAGGACCCGGTAGACGGCGTCGCAAATCGGCAAGTCGACGCCGAGTGCGCCGGCCAGCGCGTGCGCCGCCTGCGCGGCCGCCACACCCTCGGCGACGTGGCCGAGCCCGGCAAGAATCCCGGCCAGCGGCTCGCCCCGCCCCAATCCCAGTCCGACGCGCCGGTTGCGCGACAGGTCGCCGGTGCAGGTCAGCACCAGGTCACCGAGGCCGGAAAGCCCGGTGAGCGTCTCGCGCCGGCCTCCCAACGCGACCGCGAGCCGCGCGGTTTCGGCTAATCCCCGTGTAATCAGCGCCGCGCGCGCGTTATAGCCGAAGCCCAGACCGTCGCTCGCGCCGGCCGCGATCGCCAGAATGTTCTTCACCGCGCCGCCCACCTCGATTCCAGTCAAGTCGTCGCTGACGTAGGCGCGCAATGTCCCCCCGCGCAGGCGCCGGGCGATCGATTGCGCGAGCCCGGGCTCGGTGGCGGCGACGCTGATCGCCGTCGGCAGCCCGCGCGCGACTTCCTCGGCAAAGCTCGGACCGGAAATCACACCGACCGGCGACGGCCACATGGGGGCGATGATGCGATGCGCGAGCGCGACGCCGGGCGGCTCGGCCGCGGCGACGAAGCCTTTGCCGAGCCACGCGAGCGGTGCGTTCGTATGCCCGCGCAGCGCCTGCGCGACGCCGGTCAGGGCGCCGACCGGTGTGGCCACGATGATCAGCGAAGCGCCGGCGATGGCGGCGGCCGGCTCGCAGACGACGTCGATCTCGGGTGGGATCGCGATGCCTGGCAGGTAACGCGAATTCTCGCGCGAGGCGGCCATCGCGCGCGCGGCAGCGGGATCGCGCGCGCAAAGACGCAGCATGGGCGGCTCGGCGACGCCGGCCAGATGCACCGCCAGCGCCGTTCCCCACGCGCCGGCGCCGACGATTGCGACGGTATCGCTCATCGAGGCGACGGCGCGTGCTGTTACAGACCCCAGACCTGCGCGATGCGAACGTAGCCCTGTTGCCCGTCCCGATGACGCACCTTGGCCCACCCCGGCGTGTTGCTGACATGGGCCGGGTCGATGAGCTCGAGCACGACATTCTGCTCCGCCTTGAACACCAGCGGCGCATTGGCCTCGGGCGCGGCAAGCACATCGGCCACGGGCACGCGGACGATCAGCGTGCGCCGCTCCGAAACGGCCTTGCGTTCGATCCACGCGACGGTGCCGCTGGCGTCCCGGATCTTCAGCCAGCCCTCGACACCTACGATGACTTCGAACGGGGTGTCGCGGCCGATGACGAACAGCGGCCTGGCCTTGAGCGACGGCGCGTCATAAAGAACCACCGCTTCGCTTGCCGACTGGAACTCCGCCGCCGCCGCGCCGCCGCTGAGCGCGATCGCCGCGACCAGCAGCACGCTAGCGCGTCTCATCGCCGGCTAGTTCGTCGCCGGCACCGCGGACGCCTGCTGCTGCATGTTGGCGATCTGCTGCTGGTACAGCGCCTCGAAGTTGATCGGGTCCAGGTGCACCGGCGGAAAACCGGCGCGCGTGACCGCATCGGCGATCGTCTCGCGTATGTACGGAAACAACACGGTTGGGCAATGGATGCCCATCAGCGGCTGGATATCGGCCAGCGGCACGCCGACGATGCGGAAGATTCCCGCCTGCGCGGCCTCGACCAGGAACAGCGTCTTGTCCGCCGTCTTGGCGGTCACGGTGATCGTCAGCACGCATTCGTAAACGTTTTCCTCGATCTGCTCGCCCCGCGTGCGCAGTCCGACTTCCACCTGCGGCGCGTCGGACGTGGTGAACGACTGCGGCGCGCCGGGATTCTCGAGCGAAAGATCCTTGACGTAGATCTTCTCGATCGACAGCGACGGCGTCGGCTGGGCTTGGGTGTCGGCCATGCGATTTCCCCGGCGATAAACCGATGATTATAACGTAGCGCCGGTCGCCGCGCCGGCCTGCGCGTCTGCGGCAAGCAGCGGAAGCAGTTCGCCCGCGCGGTCGAGC
>Ga0207664_10000911_pt1 | contig 19961 bp, 15 predicted proteins | sample LARL83metaG_FD_184349 | JGI IMG/M metagenome (GOLD analysis project Ga0207664, IMG submission 184349) | Corn, switchgrass and miscanthus rhizosphere microbial communities from Kellogg Biological Station, Michigan, USA - LAR L8-3 metaG... | ecosystem: Host-associated > Plants > Roots >... | reverse complement strand
ATTCGAAAGCATAGGAGCTGTTATGAATTTCGAACTGAAATCCATTTCCGTGCAGAGCATTCCCGAAGCGCTGGCGAAGGTCGAGCGCTATCGTCTTCTGAATGAACCTGCTCTGGCAGAGAGCATTTGCCTCGATGTGCTGGCCGTCGTGCCCGATCACCAGCAGGCTCTAATCTCATTGCTTCTCGCCCGCACCGATCAATTTCAGTCAGGCGTGAATGCGAAGGGCGCGCAGGAAGTCCTGTCGCAAATCCAGGGCGAGTACGAGCAGGCCTACTATGCGGGAATCATCTGGGAGCGATTGGGAAACGCGCGCCTTCATCAAGGCGGATCGGGGTCTGGAGCGTCGGCTTACCACGCTCTTCACCAAGCAATGGAGCACTACGAGGAAGCCATGAAGTACTCGGCACCCGGAAACGACGACGCCATCCTGCGCTGGAATACGTGTGCGCGGACAATCATGCAAAATTCGCAGATTCGTCCAGCACCCGAGGCCGACCACGAACACGCATGGGCCGGAGACGAAGCAGGCTCCGCCATTGCCGACGCTTAACTCTCGACAGCTTTCAGCACTTCGTACGCCGAAGCGAACTATGCCGATCGTTACTCCGAGCTGTTATATCCCTTTGTCCCTCGGTCCTATCTGAAGATGACACAATAAAAGCCACACACCGACTACCACAAATTGCGGGAGGAATATAAATTGCCAGTTAAACATTTTGTCTTCACTTTCCACGTTCCTCCAAACGCACCTCCGATTACTTAGCTAGTAAGAGCCCACCACGAACCTGGTATTCCGCTTGGCGCTTTTAGTGCGCGTACCCATGACAAACCAGTGTGCAAGTATTCGTACTGCGGTTATACGAAACAGGAGTTGCGCCGTTCGGCGCGACCACATTCGCATCGAAGTTGACCATGCGCTCACCGGTGATGGTAGCTGCTTGCGCGCCCATCCCGTGTGCCGTATGACACGTTGAGCAGGAGAAACCATCCTGCTGCACGTGGTTCAAGTGCCCGCTGAAACTGCTGCCATTGCTGAGAATCTGCGTGAGGTCGTGGCACTTTCCGCACAACGCATAAGGCCCGGCGACGCTCAAATCTGGATTTGGAAACAAGTTGCTGATGGCCTGCCCCGGCGACGGCGCCTGGCTGAATTCGTATCTCCGCTCCAGGATGTGGTAGTACTTCGATCCGTGCGGGCCGTTGGCTCCCGTCCCTCCGAACTCGCGGTTGTCGTCGCTGTTGTGGCAATCACTGCACAGGATACGGACTCCCATGGGTCGCCCCTGCGTCACTCCATCCACATTCAGCATGAACGGCCGCAAGCTTGGTTGAGGAAATGGACTGGTCCGGTCGTGCATCACCGGATGACTGGAGGTAGCAGTCAGAGCCAACTCTGGAATCACATTCAACGGATCCGTAGAGGCGGCGATCCGCACCGGCAAATACCCGAACACCGCGGGATTCGTTGTCTTGCCGGTGCTGTTGCCGTGACAACGTAGACAATTCTCGAATTGGTTCACCGCTGACGTCAGCACCGTCGCGCCATCTGCGGCGCTGATCCCGGCAACGCCACCTTGTGACGCCCGCATTGCAGGTGGCGTTGGGAATGTGCTCACCTGGTTTGCCGAATGCGAATTATGGCAATCCGCGCAGGTCGCGTGACGGTTCTGATTCAGCAGCACGCTCTCGTTCGCGTCATGGGTCCCAGAAGGCGACGAGAATGGGTGCGCGCCCGCCTTCGAGAACTCTGCGAAAACGTTCGGCGCCACCGGCGACAAGTTTGTCCCGCCGCTGTGACAACTGATGCAATCCGTTTCGTTGCTGGCGCGCAGGAGCCTGGCAGCGCCCGCGCCATCATGCGGCATATGGCACGACAGGCAAGCGAATTCAGCGACTGTGTTGTATCCTCCGAAACCTGCTGTAGGCTGCACGAGATTGGGTGCGTTCGCGTGAATCCCAGCAGTCCATCCGGCAAGCTGGTTTTGGCGCGTATTTACCGTGCGAGGGGTGGTCTCGTGGCACGCCAGGCACAGCGCACCTTTCAAATCGTCTCGAACGAGGAAATTGGGTGACAGTTTGTCCACGCTCTGAATATGGGGATTGTGGCAACTGGTGCACTCTACATTCCCACCTATCAATTTGACGGAGTGCGTCGAATCAGCCGTAGTCTGAGTCGCAACCAGGCTGGCGACGAGCGTCGGGGCGTCCTTCATCGGAAGTTGCAGGCTGAAGGGGTGCGTGTTCTGCAGCTGCGTACCCATGGTTGTCGTCGATCCCGACATGAGATAAGGACCGTAGGGCGTGACCTGCCCAATCGCAACGGTTCCGTCATGGCAGCTCAGGCACAGCGAACTGGACTCGCCCAGCGGTGGCTGGACTGTCGTGTTCTGGACTGTCGTGCTTGTGTACGTCGTGTAGGTCTGGGAGGAGAGCGTCTGTCCCCAAAGAGCAGTCCTTCCGCTGCCCGAATGCGGCACATGACAATACAGGCACGCCGCCGACATCCGCCCTTTCACCCGCGAGCCTCCGCTCATAGAGAGATCGTGCGCGCCAAGGATGTCGCTCGACTGCCCGTGCGCAAGAGAAGCCGCCAACAGCACGACGCTTGTGAGCCACAGCCTCATGGCATGGCTCCTTGTCCGCTCGTCTTCAGCCCGTGATATTGAAAGACCTGTACCCGGCGGTTGTAGGAATCGACGACATATACGCGATCGTTGCGATCGATGAAAACTCCCGCCGGAAGCTGGAATTGACCGAGTGCCGTCCCACGCTGGCCGAAGAAATAAAGCAATTGCCCTTCGCGGTCGAACACCTGAACCGTTCCCGAGAGCCCTTCGACAAGATAAATATGGTTCTCCGAGTCGAGGCTGATCCCCTTGGGCCGAAACAGGGCATCCTCTGAGTCGCCGATGTTTCCGATTGCACTCTGAAATGCACCGTTGCGGTCGAACACTTGGATACGAAAATTCATCGCGTCCACGACGGCGACCATGCCATTCTTGGCCAGCAACTCGGTCGGCAAATTGAACTCGCCATTTGCTTCGCCGTGCTGGCCAAACCACTTCAGCACCTGTCCGTGCTCATCGAGGATGTAGACGCGGTCGCGGAGCGTATCAGTCACGTAGACGCGTTGCGTTTCCGGATCGATTGCAATTCCCGTGGGACGTTTAAAAAAACCTTCTCCGCGCTTGAGGCTACCGAATACGCCCTTGTATTTGCCGCTCGGCTCGAAGATGAAGATCTTCCCTGCCTTCGAGTCGGTCACGTAAATGTTGTCGTTGGCGTCGAGAGCGATGCATTGCGGCTGCAACATCGCATCTTTGGACTTCTCTCTGCGGTCGATCAGCTTGTACTTGTGCTGCTCGGGGTCGAAGATGTGAATGCCGCCGATACCGGGGTCAGTGACGATAATCCGACCATGCGAATCGACAGCCAGACCATAGGGCCGCACCATCGCTTTGTATTCGGGCTCACCTGCAACCACGTCGACAAGCTTCTTAAAGAATCCCGGCTTGCCGCGAATATCCCGCTCAGAAGCGAGCGCGCGTTCGAAGGCCAGCTTTCGCCCGCCTTCCAGCAGCAGATCGGGCGGCGCGGCCACGGCGGCCTGGCCTTTCTTATTCGCGGCGAAGAGATTCCCAGGAAGCAGAACGGCAACACAAAGTACCCACGCCGCTTTGCGCAGTGTCCTCACGTGTATGCGGCTTAGAATACGTTGAACCATCGTGAAACAGTGAAGAAATAGGTGTTGTCGAGCGTTGGTCTGGTTAGGTTCGCTCCCACGCCCTGGTACACCCTCCAATAACCCGCTCGAAAAGACAGTTTGCGAAGGTTGTACTGCATCTGCGCGTAGTAGCGCTCACTGTTATTCTGCGAAAAAAGAGCTGTGGTCTGCGTGTCGGAGCGAACCCTATACCAGTTAACGTTGATCAACATTCTCTTGAGTGGCGTAACCGAAGCGCCGACGCCGTAAACCTTCCCCCCATAAACAATCTGTTCGGGCGTCAGTAATGTCGCCACCGGCGTGGGGGTCAAGGTCCCGGTGGAACTGAGCAGGGCCGTGCCGTGCGACTTGGAATAACTCGCGGAGAAGTCATAACGTCCATCGACAAAGTTCGTGACAAACGAGTCCGCCCGGTTGCCCGAGCCCGCAATCTGGGTCACGCCTGTCTGGGTCCCTCGGTAAGAGCCGCCCCAGAACATATTTGATCCAAAACGTCGCCGGACATTGCTGCCGTAGTTAAAGCCGCTGGTTGTGTAATTTGCGATGATGGCTTGCACATTCTGCGAATAGGAAAAGTCGGCTGCATATTCCCATCTGCGGATACGCCGTTTCAGATCAGCATTGCCCACAAACCCAAGGCTATTTCCGCCCATGGTGGTGCCGTTGTTCACCATCCCGAAGCTTAGATAAAGCATGCCAAACAGGGGACGCGCATAGTTGTATGTCAGCGTGCCGCCGGCCTGGTGGAAATCGTAAGTGGTTCCGGCGAAATCCTGGATCTGCCGGTTCGCGTATCCCACCAACCCGAATCCGTGTCCGATCTGATACGCCGCGTAAGTGCTGAGCGCCACCCCATGCGAGTTCTCCTGCTCCGAAAAGAGCCCCGATGTCTGCCCGGCCAAGTACGTCTGCCGCAATGCGCCAATCAGGTTTCCCGTGTACCGAACCTGCCCACTGACGCTCAGACGCTCAACCGGCTTAACCGTGACGATGGTATCCGCCGTGTCGGTTGAGCCGCTAGTCCGAAACGCTCCGGTTTGACTATCGTAGTCGGTCCGGTTGTAGTCCACAGTAACGGTGCCGGACAGTGGCAAAGCATGGTTCGCGGAAATTCCGTAAGAAGTTGTGGCTGAATCCGACTGCGTGTTGGCCGGTGCGAGAAATGCCGGCAGCTCGACGTTGTAATTCTGGTGACTCACGAATCCCGTCAGCTGATATCCATGCACCTTATAGTTCGACAGGACGTTGAAAATCTTCGACGCTGTGTCGCTCGTGCCGGGTTGACCCAGGATGGTCGAGGAACTCGTGTTGTCGGCAAACGTGGCTGTCAGCGAAGGCAGGTTCGGCAGCAACTCGCTCCAGGTTGTCGAGAAAGTTTGCGTGTTGCTGTCGGCACTCAGGTTGGCACTACCCGGCAGTCCGTATTGACTGCCCCTGGCAAACGATTTGGTGTAACTGATGGAGCCTGGGAAATGGCTCCCGGAAAAAATCGAGGTCGAGGCGTCAATTCCCGTTTCGCTCAGAATCGACGTATATGCGCCGTTGTCCTGATTGCGGTTGTAGAACGGGCGCACAGTAAACGAGAGGAAGTTGGGATTGTAATAAGAGCCAGACAAGAGCCCCATGCCCGTTCCGAAGAGGCCATGCCCGGCAGTTCCCGCATTTCCAAAATCCCCCGAGTAGCCCATCCCAATATTGCCGTTCAGGGTCATCTTCATATCGTCACCGACAGTGACTTGCGCTTGTGCGCCCGGCACCAGCATTGACACGGCCAGGAATCCAGCACGAAGAATCTGAAGACCAACCTGCCTGTGACCGCACATTTCTCTGCTCTGCGCTACAGAATTTCAATCTTGGCGTTCTTTTGCAGCTTCGCCCACAACGCCGAGCGCAATTGCTGCGTTCTTTCCTTTTGCATATCGGACTGCAACTTGGACTTCACTTCCTCAAAAGAAGTCGTTCCGGCAGGCACCCGCTCTTCCAGCCGGAAAATGGTGTAGTTGCTGCCGAGTTGAATCAAGCCACTGACGTCTCCCACTTTCATCTTGTCTGCGATACTCACAATCGGCGGCGGCAACTGCGCCGCGTCCTGAAGCTTGTGGTCGCCCATGTTTACGTGGAAATCGTCATCGGACATTTTTTCGGCGAGCAATCCAAAGTCTCGGTAAGTTTTCGCATTCTGCGCCAGTTTCGTTGCCTGGTCGGCGCGTTCCTTCGCCTCTTTCAAAACCGCCAGGGTCTGATTTGGCGGGATAATGGAAATGCTCTGAATGTGCAGTTGCTCTCCATGCTTATATTGCTGCGTATTCTTCTCGTACTGTGCCTTGGCTTGCATCGTGCTAACTCGCGCCGGGTCGTTCACTTCCTGCTTGAGAAGTTGTTCTATCAGCAGAGCGCGGCGGACCTTTTCTCGCATCGCGACTTGCGAACCATTCACCTCGGAGAGCAGGAACTGCCGATAGGCGGTAGGACTGCCAAACTGTTTGCGAAATTCGGTTTCCGCCTGCGTGAGTTTTGCATCGGACACCGTCAAGTGGCGCCGAGTGGCTTCCTGATACACCAGCTCCTCGAAGATGATCATCTGCAGTGCCCCACGGCGGATCTCCGGCTCTAATTGTTTGGGAAAGCCGTTGTGCTGCTTCGCATATGGGAAAATGGCGAACATCTCCCGTTGCAGATCCCGTTCCACCAGAACTGTGCCGTTCACTCGCGCCACCGGCTTCCATCGGGTGGGAACCTTGGGCGTGAGCGGGGCGATGGCGAAGTTCTTCTTTGCTGCTGAAGCGTCCGAAGATTGAGACCACGCCGCTGGTGTGCCGGCTGCACTCACGACCGCGATGCTTATGATTCCGATTCTGAGCCAGGTTTTCATGTTCACCCCACATTGCGCTCAGGCCGAAAAACCAGGGGGAGTGATTTACTCCCCCGGCCTGAGAGTTAGAAAGCAGTGGTAACGCTCAAAATTCCGCTGGCTTCGTTCGAGCCACCCGCGCCACTGTAGTGGCATTGACGGCAGAACTGCGTCGCGGAAGAGGCCTGCGTAGCACTCGGGTTGGAACCCGGGTTATACGGGGCCGCGAGGAAGAAATAAGTTGGATATTTTGCGCTGGCCTGTCCGGCGATCGGGGCGTCGGCATTGGCGCTGGCTACGTACATCGAATGCGGCGTGTGGCACGTGATGCACAGGAGGTACGCATTCGCAGGATTGGTATCCGGCAACGCGACCGGCGAGGAGTGCCCATTGGAGGTGATACTGGGTACGCCATAGTGGCTGATGAACGCGGTGAAATTGGGGTCGGTACCCGCACTCTTCAGGCAGTCGAACTTCGTACTGCTGCCGCAACCGCCGACCACATATTGCAGTTTCCCAGAAACGCCCACCGCGCCCAGGGTCGCTTGCGGTCCAACCGGATGGTCATTGTAGTAGTTGCCCGCAGTCGTGCCGTCGTTCCCGAGCAGCGTCGGAATCGCATTCGGGCCGTAAACGCCCGCCGGCAACAGACCTGCCGCCTGCTCATAGGACTTGTTCGTCATCATGGCGCCCTTGGCGATGTTGCCGTCATGGCAGCTCAGGCACGTCATGATGCCCGTGATCTCCTCAGGCATGCTGGCAAATTGTGACGATGCCGGAAGAGTAGTTTGGAAGGAGTTGTGCCCGGTAACCGTGGTGTTGTCGCCCTGGTTCAGGACATACCCATAAAGAGGACCCAGGTCTTCGCCCCACAGTGCGTAATTTCCTGCGTTGGTCTTGTCAACGGTTTGCCCGGTGATGGCGTTTCCGCCAGCTCCGAAGGCCCCGCTGTGGGGAGCATGGCAGCCGGTGCAGCCGCGTCCACCATTCTGGTGAGCGCCCAGCTTATCCACACCGGTGATGCCGCTTCCCGACGTGTAGGTCTGTGCCATCGCAAACGCTGCGACGAACAGAACCACTGCGATCACATACATCGCTTTTTTCATATATTTATGAAACCTCCTGGATGTAACAGCTGTTACCTCGTTACTGCTTTTAATAACTGCCGAACCACATCATCAGCCGCCCGCGGGACGGCTAAACTTTGCGCCGCCTACTTCGGCGACGTCTGCGCAGGCGTCGTTGCAGCCTGCTTGGCTGACAACAGTCCCGGCCTGGCTCCTTCACGCCGTGCCAGTTCTGCCTTCGCTTCTTCATCTGTGAAGTAGCGGAAGATCTGCACTCTGCCCGGGTACTGTTCGGAGGTGATCACGCGGTTCTGCTTGTCGATCAGCACCCCCGCAACCATGCTGAACTGGCCGGGCAGCATCCCGTGATTGCCGATCCAAATGAGCAACTTCCCTTCCGGCGTGAAAACCTGTACGCGATCCTGCATCGCGTCGGCGACCCAAATGTGCCCGTCGTGGTCTATCGCGAGGCCCTTAGGCCTGGTGAAATAACCCGGCCCGTCGCCGGGCTTGCCGAATTCCCGGACAAACTTGCCATCCGCGTCGAAGATCTCGATTCGATCGTTGAAGGTGTCGGACACGTAGACATTGCCGTCTTCATCCACGGCGGCGTTCGTGGGGCGCGAGAAATCGCCCGGTGCCGTCAGTTCATGTTTTCCGTCGCGCTTGCCAATCGTGCGCAGCAGGCTGTAAGGCGGGTCGGCGTCGTATACCAGCACCTGGTCGAGGTCGGTGTCGCAAACATACAGGAAACGGTTCTCGTTATCGATTGCGAGCCCAGCGGGGCTGGACATTCCCTGGCTGATGCTGGCTTGCACCCGATGTTGTTTGTCGAATACAAGGACATGCCGCAGTTCGCTGTCGGAGACGAACAGGTTGTCGGCATCATCGAGCGCCAGCCCGGTGATCAGCCGGAACCGCGCCTGCTGCCCATTCTTGATCAGTTCGACTTCGCCAGTCTCAGGATTGAAGATGAATACCGCGAGCACTTTCTCGTCAGCGACATAAATGCGCCCCTTACTGTCTTCCCCGATTCCGTAGGGCCTGACGAGTTGGTAGAACAGTTTGTCGGAGGGGGACGCTTCGCCAACCGCAACACCCGCCAATTTGTCCATCCACGCACTTTTCTTCGGGACCGCCTTCAGTTGGCGCTTTTCGCCGGAGAAATAGTTCAGATACTTGATCCGCGTGATCGCCGGCGGATTCGGCCAGACAATCTTCGAATAGTCCAGCAGTTCCAGAATGTTCTTCTGCACCGGGGGCACGGCCTTTTTTTTATCTTTGGCCTGAACCGGCACTATCGCAGTTGTCAGCACAGCGATGAGTAGCGCCAGGTTCAACACCCTACGCGGAGCCGTGTTTAAGCGAGCTTGAATGGTCTCTTGTCGACTCATCGCTGTACCCCCAAATTCTTGTGGCAGGAAGAGCAAAATGCTGTATTCGCTTCCTGGTCTTTCACCAGCAGGTTGGCCTTCTCGGACGCATGTGGCTGGTGGCAGGTGGCGCAATTCAAAGTGACCGCCACCTTTTCAGGATTCGCCGGATCCATCTGGTCCACCACCGGATGGTGTTCCACCGGATGTCCAAGTCCGTACTTGATGGGCAGAACCGGCACTTTCGCGAAGTAGTCTTCCGGCAGCTTCACTTTGCCGTTGAAGATCGCGACCAAATGTTCACCCTCAAGCTTCTGCGGCTTGGCGTCCGGCCCATGGCACTCCAGGCAAAGCGGGTTCGGGTTGGACGCCCGCAGCAAGTGCAGGTTGTCGTTCCCGTGCGGGTCGTGGCAAATGGCGCAGGACTGGTTAAAAACCGGCTGGTGCAGGTGCGCCTTCTTGCCCATGTCGGCAACTTCGCTATGACACCCGAGGCACATATTCACCGCGTCGGTCTTGGGCAATCCCGGCTGCGAACTGGCGTGTGGATTGTGGCAATCGGTGCAATCGCCCAAAGCTCCGGGATGCTGAACTTTCGCCGACTCAATGTGTTTGGCCTGATCATCGTGGCAGGTGATGCAAAGCGACTTTGCATCCTTTTCTACGAGAACCACTTTCCCGTCCTGTGCCGGCGCGTGGCAGGTCTCACAGTTACCACCTTCAAAAGCCGCATGCTGAAACTTCGCCATCAGCTTCGGAGCGGATGACTGATGGGGATCGTGGCACTGCAGGCAATCGGCACCAGCAAAAGGCTGGTGGTGATGCGCCTTCTGCAGGCTGGCATCTTTTGCGTCGTGGCAGTCGAGGCACAATGCCGGGGTCGCCTTGGTCAGGTGGAACTTGTTTTCCGTCGTGAGGTCGGCGCCGGTCTTGTGCGTCGTATGGCAGGTGTCGCAACCCATATCAAGCGCGGCGTGCCGGCTACCTTTTTCTGGAACGTTAGTCCCCTGGGTGTGGCAGCTCAGGCAGAGGTTCTCTTTCTTGTCTCCGGACGTCGCTTTCAGCAGCTGGTTCTTGTTGTCTGAGGTGTGAGGGTCGTGGCAGCTCAGGCAATCTCGGATGGCGGGCTCGTGCACGTGCCCTTTGATCTGCGCTGCGTCTTTTTCGGCATGGCAGTTGAAGCAGAGCTTGTAGGGAACGGCCGTGATCAGCTTCACCCGGGTCACGTCTTTGTTGACCCGTACTTCATGGCAACTCAGGCATCCCATCTGGATCGCGGAATGAACTGACTTGCCTTTCGATTTCTCCTCGTGGCATTGCAGGCAGGCAGCGGAATCTACGTTCTTCTCGAGAGGGACGGGGTGGACTTTGGCGAATGCGGGAATTGCGAGAAAGATTGTGGTGCAGAGCGTGAGCTGTAGGATTTCTCGCCACCGTGTTGAGAAACTCCGCATGCGGCGGAGAATCGCAACATGGTGCGCGTGCGTTCCAGTTGGGATTGCTTCCCATGACGGAACTGGCGAGACCGCGTTTGGAACGTCCTTTAACACCGCGCCCACTCTCCGTTCAGCCCCGAATGCGAAAATTCTGAGTACGAAACGAGAGTAGATGGTGCAAAATCAACAACGTAGGATTCTCGTCACCCGTATTTGTGCGTGGAATCACTACTTTTGAACAAATGCAGTATTTCCAGCAGCTTAGAACGCGAATATCCGCTAAGGCCGCCCCCCACAATCCGTTCCGGTATCGAACCGCCAACGGCTCCAAATTCGTGGCGCCCGAACGCCTGTGAGCCAACTCACTCCGCACGCGGTTTCGTTGCCCACTCCGCGTTGTGACATTGATCACATCGCGTAATGAGCCCCGACACAGACGCAAACTGCCGCCGTGCCCGAAAGTTAACGTGCGAGTGTGTGGCGTTTTGCTGTAGCGGAAACACACCGCTTCCCACTTGGAGGAAAGCAGGATGTCGAGAACGAGCGCATTATTCAACCCGGCAGTCTTTATATTTGCAATCTTAATGACGATCTTTTTCTGTGCAATCGACGGTAGGGCCCAGGACGCCGCCAGTCTCTACAAGGCGAAGTGCGTGATGTGCCATGGCGCCGACGGTAAAGCTGATACTCCGGCCGGCAAGAGCACTGGCGCCCGGAGCTTCAGTTCGGCTGAAGTTCAGAAGGAAAGCGACGCCGAACTGACCCAGATCACGACCAAAGGCAAGGCCAAAATGCCGGCCTATGAGAACAAGTTGACAGCACCTCAGATCACTCAGGTTGTGGCCTATGTCCGCGAACTAGGGAAGAAATAGCCGTCGGTTCGGGAACCCAACTGTCTTACGCCGCGGAATCCTAAGGTTGCATGGATGTCGCGCTTGGGAGTGTGCAGCAACGCCTGGCAGCAATCCCCCGCTGCACACTCCCCATCATTTCAGCCGAGCGAACCCTCCATCTTTTCCCGGCACTCCCGGCACAGCCCCGCATCTTTAATGTCGATCCACTCTACGGCGTGGGAAGCTGCCATCGCACACAGATAGTTTTCACAATGGGTTAGTGTGCAGGTGTGTCCGATTTCGTGGATGGCTTCCTTCAACAGCCGCTGTTCCAGTAGCGCCTGGTCCGGTGCCAGGCCGTAAAACTCCTGACGAAGCCGTCGTGCCGACACCAGCGCGCACGAGCCTCGCATCTGCGCCTCTCCAAATACAAACGTCAGAATGGGGATATACAAGTCGACATCTGTGACTCCCAAAACTCGCCATGATTCCCCGTCGTCGAATCTCTGCATGCCGGCCAGAAGTTGCGACGAGTGGTACTGTCCACGCTCAGCATGGAACGTCGCGGAAGGATCAAGCACCACGGGAATGATTTCGCATGGGACCTGCAGGTGTTGCGGCAGGGCTGACCGCAAGAACGGTAGTACTCCGTCATTCACTTCGCCGATCGGTAGCAGGCGCAATGGCCTCATCGGCTTTCAACTGGGGTGCGGGTCCAACCGTATCTTTTCAGCTTGTGATGCAGCGTGACACGATCGATCCCCAGCTTCTCCGCCGCGCGGCTCTGGTTCTGACCACATTCCTCCAGCACTCGGAGGATGTAACCGCGCTCCACCTCTTCGAGCGTCTTCCCTCCATTGCTGCCGTTCGCGATGGTTTGCCGAAGCGCAAAATCCTGGTCCCGCAACATAGGTTCCTGCGCCACGACCATCGCGCGCTCGACGGCATTCTCCAGCTCGCGGACGTTCCCCGGCCAGGGTTGCTGCTGCAACTGGTTCATCGCGCTAGGCGAGACTTGAGTGATCCGCTTGTTCATCGATGACGAGAACTTCTGCACAAAATGGTTCACCAGCAGCGGGATGTCTTCGCGCCGCTCTCGCAAAGGCGGCAACTCGATCCGAAACACGTTGAGCCGATAGAAGAGGTCCGACCGGAACCTTCCCTCCTCGATCAGTTTTTCGAGGTTCTTGTTGGTAGCGGCGACACAGCGAAAATCCACCTTAAGAATTTGGTTCCCGCCGACTCGGCTGATCTCACGCTCCTGCAAAACTCGCAGCAGGTCGGTTTGCGTCTTCAACGTAATGTCACCAATCTCGTCGAGAAACACGGTCCCGCCTTCCGCGATCTCGAACTTCCCCTTCTTGCGATATTGCGCTCCGGTAAAGGCTCCTTTCTCGTATCCGAAGAGTTCGCTTTCAAGCAGCGTCTCCGTCAGTGCACCACAATGAAGGACTACGAGTGGATGGAACCGCCGCGTGCTGCCAGAGTGAATGGCGCGCGCGACCAGTTCTTTGCCGGTACCGCTCTCGCCGGTTATCAACACCGTCGCGTCGGTAGGAGCGACGGTTTCAATCGCCTCAAACACCTTGCGCATGGGAGAACTGTTTCCCACCAACTCTCCCGGTCGCACCGCTTCAGCAACCGTTTCCTTTAATCGCTCGTTCTCTTGCTGGGTGCACTTGTGAGACAACGCATTTTTCACCAGGTGCGCGATCTCGTCGGGATCGAGCGGTTTCGTGACATAGTCGTAAGCCCCATTCTTGAGCGCAGCGACCGCGGTTTCCACGGACGCATATCCCGTCATGATGATCACCAGCAATCCGGGATCAATCTCCCGCAGCCGCCGCTGCAGTTCGATCCCGTCCGTGCCGTGCATCTTGATGTCGACAAGGGCGAGGTCCCAGCGCGACTCCGCCATGCGTGTGAGGGCTTCGCTCGCGCTCTCCGCCGTTGCAACTTCGTAGCCTTCTTCATGAAACCATTTGCCCAGAGAATCACGCACCGTAAGTTCATCATCCACAATCAACAGACTGCCTTTTTTGCTCAATTTCATCACCTCACGACAAGAACTTCGCGCCTTCCTGCACCATCCACCGCCGTGGCAACGGGAAGGGCGAGGCTGAACCGGGTACCCTTCCCGACTTCCGAGTGGACGTCAATCCTTCCGTTGTGTTGCTCAATGATGCTGCGGCTGATGGCAAGCCCCAGGCCGACTCCGTGGCCGCTTTCTTTCGTCGTCAAAAACGGCTCGAAGATCTGCGGCAAGATTTGCTGCGGTATGCCCATGCCGTCATCGCGCACATCAATTTCGATCTCGGGCCTTTCACCGCTCATCCGCGTAGAGAGCCAGAGATTTCCACCTTTGGGCATCGCGTCGATCGCATTTTGAATCAGCGCCAACATCACTTGCTCGATTTGCGGGGCATCACACAGCGCCAGCGGAAGGTTGGCCGCAAGCTCCAGTTGAAGATGGATGTTGGCAAGCTCCAATTGATGTTGAACCAACCGCAGTGCTCGTTCGATCACCCCATTGAGTGCGCTGGGCTGAATGTTGACGGCAGAAGTGCGAGAGAACATCAGCAGGTTCTTGACCAGATCTCCGCAGCGCCGGCTTTCTCCGGCAATCAACTCCAGGCATTGCGCCGTCTCGGCGCGCTTGTCACCTGCTGCTTCACCGCGCTCCACCCATTTCCGCAGCAGCTTGGCATAAGTCAAAATCCCCGAAAGCGGATTGTTAATCTCATGCGCCACAACCGCAGCCATCTTGCCGATCGATGCCATCTTTTCGAAACGGAGCGCATGGTCATGTGCGCGCTGAAGTTCTTGCGACTTTTGCGCAACCCGGTCCTCCAGCGTCTTGGCCCAGGCAACAATCTGCTCATTGGCATCGCGCAACTGTACGCTCATGGAGTTGAAGGAAAACGCCAGGTCACCGACTTCATCACGCGAATGGACAGTGATCTGGTATCCCAGTTCGCCCCTCGCCAGGCGCTCGGTCCCGGCTTCGAGCGTCTTGATGGGAACGCCAACCACTCGCCAGATGAACATCCAACTCAGGGCCGCGATCATCACCAGCGCGAATACGGTGTAAATCACCATCCGGCGCGTGCTCTCCGCCAACTGCATATCAGCCTTGGCCAGCGACATGTCGGTATCGAGCACGCCGAGAATTCGCTGCTCGGCCGGGTGCGCGTGGCAATCCGCGTTAGAGCACGACGCCTGGTTCTCAATCGGATTGATTACGCCGAGCACCCGCTCTCCCGAGGCGTTCCGATAAATGCGGAAGCGGTCAGGTCGGTTCAGGTGCGCGAGCGGCTGGGATTGAGCGTGGCAGTGGAAGCACGCCTCCTCGGTTTTGTCGACCACATGATTGACCTCGGCAGCATCAGTGGAATAGGTGATCCTTCCCTCGCGGTCGAAAATGCGCACCTTGGCCACACCCGGTTCTTCCGCAATGGTTTTCATCACGTGATACAAGCCTTCGCGATTGTTGTGCAGCATCTCGTAATTGGTGCTGCGCTTGATGAGGTCGCTGACCCGCTCTGCGGCTGAAAGCGTAGCGGCCTCCAGGTGTTGGCGATGCAGTTGGATGTTGAGGTATCCCAACAGCGCAAAGATCGCGACCACCGCCGTGAGCAATGACACAATCAGCTTCGCGCTCACGCTATAGGTAAAACGCTTCCAGCGCGGCAAACTGCTGCGAGTTGGTTCAGTCTCCGGCATTGTCAAGTACGACAACTGGAAGAATCGCTTTCGTCGGATTCGGCGCCGTACGCGCCTCCGACACCGGGAAGATCGGCAGGTATTTGACTGCCAGGCTGAACACGGCAAAGCCGCTTGCGGTGATCGCCGCGGTGATGGCTAGTTCCGTCCACCGCGGGATGTAGTGAACGCCCGCAGATGCCTCGAGTCCCGTAATACTGACGTTCAGCCGGTTGGTGATAAACCCGAGCAATACCAACACCGCCGCTACATACAAGCCATTGGCGCTGCTCCGGATTGCTCGTCTCGTCAGCAGAACCAGCGGAGCAATCAGAGCCAAGGCGAGTTCCAGCCAGAGCAGCGTCATCTCGTAGCTCGGCTGCAGCATTTTGCCCAGCATGCCGCGATGAAAGAGATCTTCGAAGCGGAGGACGGCATAGACACAGAGCACAACCAGCAAAATTCGTCCAAGCTCTCGCAGAATGCCGATTTCGAGTTCGCGACCGAAATACTTGGAACTCAGGGATGACTCGAAGATGGTCATCGCCAATCCCACCGCCATCGCCGATATAAAGAAGAAGACCGGCAGCAACGGGCTATACCAGAAGGGATGCAGCTTCTCCGGCATGATCAGGTACAGTGATCCCAGCGAAGACTGGTGCAACGTGGAGAGAAGTACTCCGCCGATCACCAGCGGAATCACCGCACCATGAATGATCTTCACCGCCTTGTGTAAATGAAATCGCTCCAGCACGATGGGCGAAAACTCCAGGGCCAGCACGGTGGTGTAGAGCATCACGCAGTACGCGACCTCGAACATCACGGAATGCGGGTTGCGCATGATGAGCGGATGCCAGATTCGATACGGCCGCCCGAGATCAAACATCAGTGCCACAGAAACCAGGAGGTATCCGAGGAACGCCGTCAAGACTGTGGGCCGCACGATCGGTTGAAGTCGTTTCAGATTGAAGATGTGGACGGCAGCGGTGAGCGTAAAGCCTCCAGCGGCCAGCATCACTCCGCACAGAACGTCGAATCCGACCCAGATGCCCCACGGGAACTGATCGTTCAAATTTGTTGCTTGACCCAAGCCACGAGTGAAGCGCACGAAAGTGGCGTAAATCCCTGCGGCCATTACGAGTAGAAAGACGACCTTCCAGAACGTGAGCTTAATCTTCATCGGCCTTCCCTTTCGGAGCGCGTGATTGCGTCTTCTTCCCGGCGCCCTCAGCAGCGGCAACTTCTTCGCGACGGTGCGTGATCCACCACACGCCCCCTAATAGCACGCCGCCCAGCGGGATAATGTCGGGAATACGTGACAATACGCGGTACGTGAGCATCGGCAAGGGGTCGCCGGGCAGTTCCGCGCGATACCCGAATTGCTCGAATGCCACGCCCGACAGCAGAAGCACAGAGGTGCCTCCTACCTCCGTCAGCCCATATATATGGTTGGTATATTTCTCGGGACTGTCGTGGATGCGCTGGCGAGCTTCGGCAATCAGTTCGTCCCGTTCACCGAATTTGGTTGCGCCGGTCGGGCAAGCCTCTGCGCACGCTGTCTGTTGTCCCGCACCGACGCGATCCGGACACATGGTGCACTTGCGAACCCGCGGCAGGACTTTGCCCCATTCGTATTTCGGCACCCCGAACGGGCAGGCCGCCATGCAGTACCGGCACCCCATGCAACGATTCTCTTCGTAGATCACCGGTCCCGCTGAGGTTTTCCGTAATGCACCGACCGGGCATACGGATGCGCAGGCCGGATCCAGGCAATTCATGCACAGACGTCGCATGAAGTGCTCGCCTTTGGTGACCACTACCGTGTATTTGTGGTCGGACTGCTTCTCTTCAGCTCCAACTTCCGTGCTGTAGGGAAGTTGGTTTTGATCAGCGCATGCTTGCTCGCATGCCTTGCATCCAATGCAAAGGGTCGCATCGTATAAGAGCGCTTTGCTCATTTATGTCGTCCTTCGGATAAATGCGTACGCCGTGTGGCAATAAGAAAGAAAAAAGAGAAGGGAGGTCCTTAGCGTGCTTAGCTAAGCACACGCGTAGCATGCGCGCACGAATCGGGCGAGACGCCTGCAGCGGTGTTGCGAGTTTCACCACCGCCTAAACCTCCTGAATGCCAGGCCGTAGCGACTTTCATCACCTGCGGCCAAGTCATTCTCAGTCTGAGCGTGCGGTACCGGTAGCAACCGTGATCCGAATCACGGATGGAGGTGACTCGCATCAATAGGCGCGGCTCTGGGAAGAAAGTACGCATTCCCTAAGGCGCATTTCATCGATACGCGCTGTTGTGAAGTTCATCGACAGCGTTGCGTCTGTTTACAGTCGTACGAGAGGAGCGCAACCTATTGCAGATCAAGCACAAACCCCTCTAGCGTTCTGAGCTGCAACGAATGCTGTTGTGATCCTAAACATCACGCAAACCCCAGGACGCCCGGGCAAAGCCAGGGACACCGAATTTGCTTGTCGATATCTCCTTCATCCTGTGCTGGTTGGCCAATGTTCGTGGATCCGTAAACACCCGAGCTGATTCTGGCAAACGAACTGCCTTAACAAAGTTGCAGTTCACCAAACAAACGAGGCTCGCCATGACAGCTCTATTAGTCGTTCTGATGTTTGCGGTCTTCATCCTTATTGATCATTACTTCCGCAGTGCAAAGCAGCCCGTTGTAAAGATCGAGCCAGCTTCATTTTTAGAAAAACCATCCCTGCCGCCCTCGCCAGTAGTTGGCGGCTTTAGAGTTCCAGACCATCTTCGGTACCATCCCGGACACACTTGGGCGTTGAGCGAAAGCCCAACACTGGTGCGAGTTGGCATGGACGAGTTCGCCGCCAAGTTGGTGGGGAAGATTGAGCGCATCACGCTGCCGCAACGAGGTCAGTGGGTCCGTCAAGGGCAGAAAATCTGGACAGTGTTCCACGGCGGCGAATCGGTGGACATGCTTTCGCCGATCGAAGGTCAGGTGACCGACATCAACGAAGCCGCCATCAGCGATCCCGATCAGGCCCGCAAAGATCCTTACTCCGACGGATGGCTCGTGGCGGTACATTCCCCAGACGCCAAGATCAATCTGCGCAATTTGCTCAGTGGGGCGCTGGCTCGCGCCTGGACGGAACAGTGTGCTGCGCGACTGCGGGCAATGCTGCCTTCACCGGCAGGAGCCCTTGCCCAGGACGGTGGCGTCGCCATCGACGACCTGTCGTTCCAGCTTTCGAACAGGCATTGGGCCAGCGTCTCAAAGGAGTTCTTGTTGTCGTAAGCTCCGCTGCCGTCCTATGGCTCAATTGCCCCGGACCTCTCCGGAATTGAGCCATTTACCCGCTCGACGAGGCTTTTACGGCATCCGGATATTGGAGGACCTGCTGTAGTTTATGTAGCAGATCGTGCATGCGAAATGGCTTCTGAAGAAGCGCCACATCTCTATCGCTGGCGACGATCTGCAGCTTGTCGTCCGTATACCCTGACATGTAGAGGACCTTTAAAGCAGGATGAATTTCTCGCAAGCATTGCGCCAACTCCGGCCCATTCATTTGCGGCATGATGACATCGGTCAGAAGCAGGTCAATGGCCGCCGAGCTTTGACTGGCAACGTGCACAGCATCCACACCGTTCTCACCGACAAGGACTTGATAACCGGCTCCTTGCAGTCCTTCCAGCAAGAGATCGCGGAAATCTGGCTCGTCTTCCACCAGCAGAATACTGGCTGACCGCTTCGCGGGTAGATACACCCGTCGAGCCTCGACGCTTTCCGGTGTCGACTCGGCACAAGGAAAATAGATTCGGAAGGTGGTTCCGTTCCCAACCTCGCTTTCCACAAAAATGAACCCTTTGCTCTGCTTGACAATCCCGAAAACGGTGGCCAGCCCCAAGCCCGTCCCCTTGCCGATCGGCTTGGTCGTAAAGAAGGGTTCGAAGAGGTGCGCCTGTGTGAGTGCGTCCATACCGAAGCCCGTGTCCTGCACGGACAGGGTGACGTAGGCCCCAGGCGGAAGCACCACGTTCTGGAAAACCATTGCCTCCGGGTAGAAGGCCGAATTCGTTGAAATGGTCAGGGTACCGCCATTGGGCATGGCGTCACGAGCGTTGACCGCGAGATTCATAAGGACCTGGACGACCTGTCCGGAATCCGCCTTGATCATACCCAGATCGTGATCCAGTTGGAGCCGGTGCTCAATATCTTCTCCCAACACGTGCTCGAGCATTCGGTTGGTCTCCATCACCAGCACATTGAGGTTCAAGGTTCGCAACTGCATCACCTGCCTACGGCTGAACGCCAGCAACTGTGCAGTCAGAGACGCGGCGCGTTCCCCCGCCTTCTTGATAATCTCAACCCGCGACTTCGCCGTGCCTTCATCCTTCAGTGTGTCAGCGAGAAGTTCGCAATGCCCGATGATGACCGACAGAAGATTATTGAAATCATGCGCGGTGCTGCCGGCCATCTGCCCCAGCGCTTCCATTTTTTGAGCGTGCCGCAATTGCTCTTCCAATGCCCTGCGGGTGGAGACGTCCTCTACGATGATTTCGAGGACGTCTCCGGGTTCATTTGCGGAAAGCCTTCGTCCACTCGCTCGTACGGCCAGCGGTTTCCCATCTTTTCGTTTCCAGGTAAACTCGACATCTCGGAAAAAATCTGCGCGGGTGGGCTGCGCGCGGAATCCTGTCGAATCCCCTTCCAGATAAAGATCGCGGGACAGCTTGAGGGCCAACACCTCGTCCGCGCTGTCGTATCCCAGCATCCTCACCAGCGCGGGATTTGCGGTTAGAAACCTGTCTTCTTTCACGCTGGCGCGGGCGATGCCATAAGGAGCGTTCTCCACAAACGAGCGTGACTGCGCCTCGGACCTTCGCAGTGCCGTCTCTGCTTGCTTGCGAGCGCTGACATCGGTGCCGATGGCAGTGATGTAGGGTTGGCCTTCCAGCTCGACGCGAAGCGCATTCCAGTAATACGGAGTCACACTGCCG
>Ga0207664_10000909_pt1 | contig 19988 bp, 26 predicted proteins | sample LARL83metaG_FD_184349 | JGI IMG/M metagenome (GOLD analysis project Ga0207664, IMG submission 184349) | Corn, switchgrass and miscanthus rhizosphere microbial communities from Kellogg Biological Station, Michigan, USA - LAR L8-3 metaG... | ecosystem: Host-associated > Plants > Roots >... | reverse complement strand
GATGCTGTGCAAAACAGCTATCCCTAGAAGGGGGCCACTCCGAAAACTTCCGATGTGCATAAGAGCCTCGATCGATGGAGTGGTACTCCATCAAGGACCTCATCGGATAGCGATCTCAAATCGTTAATCTAGGTTATGTTTCAAAGCCTGGCGGACGGTGGCGATGGAAGTTTGTCCGATCCTGAAAAGCCTTGCCGATGGCCAGTAGCGTGTTCTCACTGAACGGGCGGCCGACCAATTGGATGGCGATGGGCATTCCGTCCGCGAAGCCGCAGGGTAGCGAGAGCGCCGGGAAACCGGCCAGGTTTCCAGCGGGGATGAGCGCGGTGAGTCCGGGAGTCTTGGGCAGGGGGCGATCGCTCAAGGGACGATCGAGGGGCTGGGTGATCTTCGGAGCTGGACCAAGACGCGCCGGCGCTAGCAGCACGTCAACGTCGGCGAACAGGTCCCTGAACGCATCCTGAATCAGGCTGCGGATGCGCATGGCTTTGAGATAATCCTTGGCGGGAATTTCGAGGCCGGCCTTAAGCCCGGCGATCTGTTTCGGGTCGACCAACTGGTCGACCTTCCCGCTTTGGATCAGGGGCTCGAAAATCGCGGCGGCTTCCGACGAAACGATGGTGCTGATAGTCGGGCCGTAGGGAAACTCAGGCAGCTTGACCTCGGTGACTTCGACGCCGAGGGAACGGATGGCCTCCAGGGCTTTGGCGAAGTCGGGGCGCGCGGAAGGCTCGGCCCATTCGTCAAAATCGACAGGAGCGAAGCCGACTCGAATAGTCTTTAGCTCACGGCTGAATTGCGGCGTATAGTGGAAGCTCTTGCCCGCAGAGGCCGGATCCTGAGCATCGGCGCCGGCGATCTCATGCAGGACCAACCCGCAATCCTCAGCCGAGCGGCACATGGGACCGATCTTGTCGAGCGTCCAGGAGAGCGCCATCGCGCCGTAGCGGCTCACCAATCCATATGTAGGGCGAAGGCCCGTGACGCCGCAGAAGGCGCTAGGCGTGAGAATCGACCCGGAAGTTTCCGAGCCGAGCGCAAAGGTCACGAGGCCCGCTGCGACGGCGATTCCCGAGCCGCTGGAGGAGCCGCCGGACCAGCGCGTGCGATCCCAGGGATTCAAGCCTGGCCCGGTGAGCGACGCGTTGGCGTAGCGATAGCTGGGACCGCCGGCGAGTTCGACCATCGCGAGTTTGCCCATGAGGACGGCGCCGATTTTTCCGAGCTTCTTGAGTGGCGTAGCGGTGTAGTCGAACACCTGCCCGGCGTAGGGGCGCGCGCCCCAAGTGGTCGGCTCCTTTTCGTAGGACAGCAGATCCTTGGCGCCGAAGGGAATGCCTTGCACGGGGCTGCGATAGCGCTCGCGCTTGAGATCGCCGTCGATATCCTTGGCGGCTCGGTAGGCTTGCTGGCGGAGAGACAGCGCCAGTGCGTTGTAGCGGGGACCGAGGCGTTCCAGGCGATCGGAAAAAGCTCTGGTCAGCTCGACTACTGAAAACTCTTTGGCCTTGAGCTTCTGGTTGAGTTCGGTGATGGTGGCGAAGAAGATGTCGTCAGGAATGGAAGCCATGGCGTGCCTTAGGCTTTGAAGTGCGCCGCCGGCTCGGTGGACATGGGGAGCGGAAATTTGGCGAGCTGCTCAGAGTTCTGACGGTTGGATTCACGGGCGGCCTTGAGCTCGTCATCCGGATTTTGTGGAAGTGGCGGCGAAGGGCTCTGCGCGAGCAAAGCCGCGGACGTCGACAGGGCCGTTGCGATCTCGCGGCGAGTGAACTTGATCTTAGTGCCCATTACACGGAGTTTAGCGCTTCCAGCGCGGCCTTTTCCATGACGGTGCGCGGGGCGGAGCAGCCGGTCCAGATCTCGAACTGGCGGACGGCCTGTTCGACGAACATCTGCAATCCCGATATTACGGTCAGGCCTTGCTGCGCGGCGTGACGCGTAAGGACTGTCTCGATGGGGTTATAGACCATGTCGAACACCAACTCGGCTGGAATCGAGTTCTGAAAGAAACAGCCTTCGGTGTTGGGATACATACCGAGGGGAGTGGCATGAACGACGGCGTCGAACTTGCGGGCTTCGACCTGCTCGCGCAGCAGCGGCTCGGCGCCACAGGCTTTGGCAAGCGATCGGACACGGTCGGGATTGCGGCCGACGATGGAGACTTTGGCACCGCTGTCCATGAGTCCGTAAGCGGCGCTGCGAGCAGCGCCTCCATTGCCGACCAATAGAACGGAGGACTTGGCCAGCCGGATCTTGCGGCCGAGCGGCACGGTGACGGCCTCGGCATCGGTATTGGCGCCGCGCCACTTCCCGGCCTTCTTCCAGACCGTGTTGACCGCGCCGATGCGCCGCGCCAGCGGATCGACGATGTCCAGATAGCGCAGCACTTTCTGCTTGTGCGGGATGGTTACGCTGAAGCCGGCGACCGGCAACTTGTCGGCCAAAACGAAAAAGTCCTTCAGCTGTGATGGCTGCACAAGAAAGGGCAAATACACCGCGTCCATTCGATGGGACTGGAAAGCTCGATTGTGGACGGCAGGAGAGATGGAGTGGCGAACCGGGTCGGCAATGACGCCGTAGATTTTCGCGGCGCGGGTGAATTTCTCGACACGATACAAATGGCGCAGGAGGCGCGCGGTGACCTGGCCGGTGGCAGTTCCCTCGGAAGCATTGGGCGCGGCGTAGGTAAAGATCCCACCCCAAGCGGTAGATAACACGCGAGTGGGAAAGCCAGTTTCGCCCATGGCAAGAACCACGAGGGGCGTGCGCGGATGAGTCTTGGTAAGCGACAGGATGCGGTAGTTGTCGGAGGGCTTGCGAGCGGTGGTGACGATTTTGTAGCCGTCGGCCGGGATGCGCATCATGCGGCGCAGCAACGTTTCGGGCGATGGCGTTCCATCGTAATTGTGATACGACAGGATCAGGCTGCCCTTGCCGCGAAAGCTCTCCAGACGGGCGGCGACATTTTCCGCACTCTCGATCTCGATGTCGACGGCGCGCGCCCCGGCGTCCAAGGCCGCATTGAGAATCCGGACCTGATCTTCCACGCTGCCGTTGAACTTGCCTTGGTTCTGGTGGCGGCGGCAGGTTGCGAGAATGCAGCAGTCGGGGTGGGCCGAGAGGAACTTGCGGATGATCGGAATGCCTTGTTCGGGCGACGGGAGATAGTCCAGGCGAAACTCGAAGAACGACTCACCGGCGTTGGTCTCGCGGCGCGCACTCTCGAGCAGCCGTTGTGCTTCGGGGAAGCCCATGGCGATACAGACGCGAGGGAGCGCAATGGTCGGCGGCATGACTGCGGCGAGGGAAACAGCATAACACACCGGAGTGGACGGCAATCGGGCGTGGAAGGACGCGAGGGCAGGAAATCGCTTAACGGCGCCGGGCGCCTTTCTTGGACGCGCTGCCGGCTGCGACGTTCAGTCCCAGATCTTTGAGGCGAGCCTTGGCCTTGGCGGCGAGATCGGTATCGGGATAGCTGGTGTACACGTCGCGGAATTCGCGGGCCGCGGAGTCATTCCGGCCGAGCGCCATCAACACCACGCCCTTCATATAGTGGGCGTCGGCGGTTTTGTTGCCGTCGGGAAAACGCTCCAGAACGTTGTCGAAGGCCTGCAGCGCGTTGGTGTAGTCCTGCTTCTTGTAATAGAGATCACCGATGTAATACTGCGCGTTAGATGCAAATTGCGTGTTGCTGTAAAACTTCAAATAGTCGGTGAACTCCTGCATGGCGAGATCGTACTTGCCGGTGGTTTGATCGCGCACTGCGTTAGTGTATAGCACCTCGGCCGACATGCCCGCGGGTGGGCCGGCTTGCGAAGTATCCGGGACACCTGGTGCGCCAGTGGGGGAAGCGGCGCCCGGCGGTGGGGGCGGCGGAGCCTTGATGGTGTTGATCAGATTCGAGAGATCGGCCATCTTGGCGTCGAGCTTGCCCATGCGCGTGTTCATGTCGAGGACGGACTCTCGGACGGCGCGGAAATCCTCGGACATCTGGTCGAGTTTCTGGGTGACGGTCAGCACCGGGCCACTCACCTGTTGTTGCTGCTGCTTCATGGCGTCGCCGAAGCGGTTCTCCATCACCGCCACCGCGGTATTAGTTTTGTTGACACTTTCCAGTGTCTGCTGCACCAGGGTCTGGATGGTGGTGACCTTTTCGTCGAGAGACTTCTGGACGTTGCGCACCTGATCCTGCAGCATGGCGACATCGCGCTGCAGCTCGACGATTTCCTTACTGGCGCCAAAAGTGAGGGGCGCGAGAGCAACCAACAGAATGAATGTTCGGGACAATTTCATAACAACTCCTGTGACGTTCGGCAGGCGCCAGTTTTGAGGCCGACGCCTGCTGTTCGCTTACCTAAATGCTACTGCCCGGCCGAGAGATGCGCGCGGCGGTTCTTCTGCCAGCAACTCTCGTTGGCTTCGGTACACTGCGGCCGCTCCTTGCCATAACTAATGGTCCTTATGCGCTCGGCTGGAACGCCGAGCTGAACCAGCATATCCTTGGCTGACGCGGCGCGACGGTCGCCAAGCGCGAGATTGTACTCGGCCGAACCGCGTTCGTCGCAATGGCCTTCCACGACGACGCTGAAGTTCGGATCCTGGGCGAAGATCTGCTTCAAGAGTCCGGCATCGTGAGTAAGAGCTTCGCGGGCGTCGGGACGGATGTCGCTCTTATCGTAATCGAAGAAAGCGTCCTGGGATTGTTGCGCCAACATGTCCCCGCTAGACAGCCGGGGTGTGCTGGGAGGGCTAGACGGTGGTGGAGGCGGCGAACTGACTGTTACGGTAACGGATCGCGAATCGTTGCCTCCCGGCCCTCGGGCGGTCAAGGTGTAAGTTGTAGTGTTAGTCGGAAACACCTGCCGTTGGCCCTGGCTCTGCACGGCGCCGATCCCGGAATTGATCGACATGTCGGTGGCGTTACTGATGGACCAGCTCAAAGTGGAGGACTGTCCACGTTCGATGGTGGACGGCTCGGCGGTGAAATTGTTGATGGTCGGCCTCTCCACTCTGGCAACAGGCTCGGGAGCCGCTGCTGCGGGCGGTGGTGGAGGCGGCGGTGGTGGAACTTTTTTCTTACATCCGGAGGCAAACGCAATCAGCACGAGCGCCAATAACACGGCGCTCATCTTGCCATATAGACGCGCAGAGCGGGACGCAGGGCCGGAGTGTTTCTCGTCAAATCGGGGGCCGCCGCCGCAACCTGTGCGCTTGAAAGCGTGCAATCTGTCACTCTCACTCATCGGGAACATTCTCCTCTTCTGTTTTAAGCAATCTTCCGGCGCGGGCTGGGATCCGCGCCCCGTGCGTTGCTACTGAGTCGCTCTACTCCAAACAGGCTTCTCGTTGTTTCCTTGCGTTGTGAGCTGTTGTACTCCGGTGCCATCGGCGAGCATGGTGTAAATCTGGGTGTTACGATCGCGCGTCGATGAGAACACCAAATGGACGCCATCGGGCGCCCAGCTCGGATTTTCATTTCGTCCCGCGCCATGGGTAAGCTGCACGAAGTCTCGCGTGGCAACGTCCATGACGAAAATGTTGAAGTTTCCTGGTTCGAATCCACGAGTCCACGAAAACGCAATATGCTGGCCGTCGGGACTCCACGAGGGATTAACCGCATCGCCTTCCCCCGTGGTCAAACGGACCACATCTGTTCCATCTATATTCATTCTATATATTTGCGGCGTGCCTCCGCGCCCCGAGACAAACACGACGTCGTTGCCGGTCTTGGGATTCACCTTGGCTTCCACTTCGAGAGATCCGGAATGGGTGACCCGGCGCAGCCCGCCGCCGTCGAGATCGGTCTCGTAGACCTGTGAAAAGCCGCTGGCGGTGCAGTAAATGAGCAAGTGCCGGCTATCCAGCAAAAAGTCGGAGGCGGCGTTCATAGAGGCTTTCTGGTTGTAGTAAACCAGCTTCCGTCCGGTCTCAAGAGAGTGCACATAGATCTCAGGCTGGCCTTCGCCGATCACCTTACCTCCCGCGCCTTTTCGGACCGGATAGGTTGTGAACGCGATCTTGGTCCCGTCTGGAGACACGACCGGAAAAGTAGTGATGGTTCCGTAGGCCGTAAAAGCTTTTTGATTCGATCCATCATAGTCCATCGACCAGATCTCTTTGTGGCCGGTGCGGGCGGAAACAAAATAGATCTTGGTGCCGACCAGGCTGGTGGCGCCGAATATTTTCAAGATGTCGGCGGCAAACTCGCGCGCGACTTTGGCGGCGCCGGCCTCATCGAGCGTTCCGATATAGACTTTGCCTATAAGTTGCGCGGAACTAGTGTTGGACTGCGTCACGTCGTCCAGCCAGCCGTACAAGACCAGCTGATTGTTCTGGACGGCCGTGTATCCGAAGGCCAGATAGTTGGCGTTGACGGGCGGCCCGGACCAATCGGTCAGCCAGGGGCCCTGACTTCGACCATTGAGAGGCGGATGCATGTCGGTGGGCTGCTGGGGAACCTGCAGCGGGTAGACCGTCTTGGGAATCAGCTTGAGCTGGCCGGAGGTCTGGAGCTCGCGGAAGAGCGTGGCGTTGAAGGGGTCCATGAGGCGCTGAGCGTCGCCGGAGCCGCGCAGGTCGGGAACAGCGATGGCGGGTTTCTCACCTGCGCCTTTTATCACGCCCTTGATTTGAGCGAAAACCAGAGCGGAGATGCCGAGGGCAATACTGCTAAGAACGATAGTGCGTTTCATTGCTGTAATTGAAAATGGAGTTCTACGTTAGCCTCATTCCGCTCGTAGCCGGGCGGAAGGGGAGGGAACGGCGCTGCATCCATAACGGCGCGAAGGGAGGAGCCGTCGAGAGTGGCGTTACCACTTCGCTGGGCGACTTGTGCATTCCGGACTGAGCCATCGCGCAAAATATCGAACGTAATGACGGCCACTGGAGTTGAGGGCGATCCAGCGAGGCCGTTTCTCGACCACTTTTCTGTAACTCTTTTGACGACAAGATCGGCGTACGCACCAAAGCGGTTTCCGAAAACACTGTTCGGCCCGATGCCAACCCCGGCGGAACCGGGTTTCTGAAACATTTCGGAACGCGCGGCCGGCGCTTCACTGCTAAAGACCTGGTTGGGCACAGGTGGGTAAGGCCGATAGCGCTGCTGAGCCTGCGGCCGGGGCTGTCTTTCCACAACCCGGCTCTTCATCGGAATGGCCTTGGGTTCCGGTTCTTGCACTTGTTTCTTGGGCTCCGGCTTGGGTGGCTGTTGAACCTGCGATTCAGTATCGTTGGCCACGGGATTTACACGGCCGGCTCGTGACGGTAACGGAATGTTCTTAACCGCATTGACCTGTACCGCATCGCCGGACTGGGTATTCGGCCCGCCCCAAATCTCGCGGGAGTGCTGGTAGCTGATCCCGCCGACCGCGAGCAATCCGAATACGGCCGCGTGAAAGGCCACCGATTCCAGAAAGGGCGCGCGTATCGAATCTCGTTCGTCGAGGATGTCTATTCGCGGTTGTGGGCGCGGCGTCATGCTAGCGCCGCCTTTCGGACTGGTCCTCGGGCTGGGTAACCATGTTGACGGCCAGCTTGGCGTCGCCCAAGGTTGCGACCACCTGCGCGATCGGGTCCCAGGGAGTTCTGCGGTCGGCGCGCACATAGACGGAGGAAGCGCTCTTGAAACGCTTGTGGACTTCGTCGGCCAGCAGGTTGATGTTTACCGGCTTGTCGTTCAGGTAGGAAGTGCCGTCGCGGCCTATGGAAATCACCGGCAGCTCCTGCACATTTTCTTTCACCGGCTTCACTTTGGGAACGTCGATCTCGAGGCCGAATTCCATCACGTGCGCCGTGAGCATGAAGATGATGAGCAGCACCAGGACGACGTCGACCAAGGGGACGATATTGATCTCGGCCAATGACGTGGTGCCGCCGCGAAACCGGCCGCGCCTGATTCCGCCCGATGATGTTCCCAACGAGAAGGCCATGTTACTCCATGCTTCTTTCGGTGAGATTCAGGAACTCGAGCATGAAGTCCTCCATGCGCGCGGCAAACTCCTTGATCGTGTTCCCAAAAAGATTGTAGAAGATTGCGGCCGGGATGGCGGCGGCCAAGCCCATGGCAGTAGTAATCAGAGCCTCGGAGATTCCGGGCGCGACGGCGCGGAGGCTCGCTGCACCAGCGGTGCCGAGCTGCTGGAACGCATCGATGATACCCCAGACGGTTCCGAACAGTCCGATGAAGGGCGATACTGTCGCGGTGGTGGCGAGCAGGCTCATGTTGCGCTCGAGGCGCGTGATCTCTTCGCTCATTCCCAACTGCAGACTGCGCTCGAGAGCCATCGGATTGGTGACTGCTCCGCGGGATTTCATCTGACGGGCGACCTCGCTATAGCCGAAATCGAAGACGCCGATCAGCGGCGAACGGCGGAATTGTTCGCTCGCTACGGCCACGGCTTCCAAGCCCGGCGCTTTTCGAAACGCTCGGAGAAAAGAGCGATTGGCGGAGCGAGCGCGACGAAACACGGCCCACTTGGAAAAGATCACCGCCCAGGAAAGAACGGAGAAGATCAAGAGAAGCACCATAACGGCCTTGGGCAACGGGCCGGAGCTTTGAACAAGATCCCAAAGATTCAGCTGCAGAAACAGCCCGCCAAGTTGGGGAAATATCAACCGGGCTCCTTTCGACTCAACGCTTCCATGATAGCGTGCTACCGGTAATCGCCGATCCAAAAAACAGATCTAAAAAACAGAACCAGAGCAGTCTGTTTCACAGTATGACGCAATCCGCGGTCAAATAGACGGCGATCTAACCGTTTAGACGAAACAAAACCTCGTATAATTTCATCGAGTGTTGCTGGAACTGGTTGTGGAAAACTACGCGGTGGTAGAGCGCGTCCGCGTTCGATTCCATCCCGGCCTGAACCTGCTGACGGGCGAGACGGGCAGCGGGAAATCCATTGTGGTGGATGCACTTGGGCTGCTGTTCGGAGGCCGGGCATCGCCCGATATGGTAAGGCGAGACACGGACCGGGCGCGCGTTTCGGCTATTTTTGAGGCGCCCAAGGACCCAGCCTGCCGGGCCTTGCTGGAGGAGGCCGGCGTGGCGCTGGAAGACGGGGAATTGCTGCTGGAGCGCGAAGTCCTGGCGGGCGGCAAGTCGCGCGCTTTCCTGGGCAGCCGTCCGGTGACCGCGGGATTGCTTCGCTCGCTCGCGCCTTACCTGGGCGATATCCATGGCCAGCACGAGCAGCAGGAGCTTTTTTCGGCGGAGGCGCAGCTGGAGTTGCTGGATCAGTTCGCGGGGCTGGAGGAATCGGTGGAGCGCGTTGGCGTGTTGTTCCACGACTGGAAGCGCATCCAGGATGAGCTGGCTGAACTGGACAAGTCCGAGCAGGAGAAGCTGCGCCTTGCGGATTTGTGGAGCTTCCAGAGGAAGGAGATTGAAGCGGCGGGTTTGAAGCCGGATGAAGACTCCGAGCTGGAAAACGAGCGTCTGGTATTGAAGAACGTCGCTAAGCTGCAGGAGAGCGCGAACGCCGGATACTCGGCGCTGTATGATGCACCTGAAAGCGCCGCGTCGCAGATCCGGATGGCGATCAAGAAGCTGGAGGATCTGTGCCGCATCGATGCGAGTGTGCTTAGCACCCTGGACACACTGCGCTCGGCGGAAATCGGAGTGGAGGAAGCATCACGCGCGGTACGAGATTATCTGGACCGGCTGGAGGCTGATCCGGACCGGTTGGAACATGTCGAGTCGAGGCTGGCGCTGATTGATCGGTTGAAACGGAAATATGGCGCGAATCTGGGTGAGGTGCTGGCGTTTCTCGAAAACGTTCGAGCGCAAATCGACTCGATCGAGACGGCTGGGGCACGCAAAACCAAGCTGGAGGCGGAGCTGACCCGGATGAGCGACGCTTATCGCGATGCGGCTGCTACGTTGACTAAGACGAGAAGGACGTCGGCTGAGAAGCTGGCTAAGAAAGTGGAAGGCGAGTTGGGCTCTCTGGCGCTGGAGAGCGCAGTCTTCAGGATCGAGATTCAGCCGGGTGGTTGGTCTGAGCGGGGTGCTGATCGAATTGAGTTTCTGATATCGGCCAATGTGGGCGAGGAGCCGCGAGCGCTGGACAAAGTTGCTTCGGGCGGAGAGCTTTCGCGGATCGCACTGGCGCTGAAAACGTCGGCGGGCGGGACGGGCAAGAAGGCCGCAACACAGCGCACGCTGGTGTTCGATGAGATCGACAGCGGGATCGGTGGGGGCGTAGCGGAGGCGGTCGGGCGGCGGCTGAAGAAACTGGCGGGCGGGAGTCAGGTGCTGTGCGTCACGCATCTGGCACAGGTGGCCGGGTTCGCGGACCATCACTATTTCGTCGAGAAACGCGAAGTAAAGGGGCGGACGATCGCCGAAGTGGAGGAATTGACCGGCGAAGCTCGCACGCGCGAGATCGGGCGCATGCTATCGGGTCAGCAGGTCACTGCCGAGGCGCTGAGGCATGCCGAGCATCTGATCCGGTTGGGTGGGGAGCCGCGGCGGTAGTGAGTCTGGTGGGAACGCTCAAAGCCCTGCGGTCCTCGGAATGGCTCCTGATCGGCTATTTCGGCTATGTGGCTGCGATCATCCGGGCATTTTCGCTCGATCCGCAAGTGAAGTGGCTAGCGCTGGCCGTATTCGTCCTGGTTGCCAGCCAGCTAGTGGTGTTTGCAGTGGCTGAATCCTTCGGTAGCCAGGAGTTCTTCAGCATCGCGCGCGATTGGATTCCGCTGGCGCTGACGCTGATCGCATACCGGGAAATGGATTGGTTCGCGCCACTGCCGCGCAATAACGATCTGGAACTGCATTGGCTGGAATGGGACCGCAGGCTGTTGTATGACGCCGGTTTACAGCGCGCGATCGAGTGGCTGGGCGCATGGCTGCCCGGGTATCTCGAGTTGTGCTATTTGCTGGTGTATGCCGTGGGCGTGTTCTCGGTGGCGGTGTTGTATGCGCAAGAGCGGCGCGCACTGGTGAACCGGTTGCTGAGCATGTATCTGGCCGGGACGCTGCTGGCTTATGCGCTGTTTCCTTATTTCCCGTCCGATCCACCGCGCACTCTTTTTGGCGGCAGCGACATGCCGAATATCGTGACACCGCTCCGGCAATTCAATCTCTGGATCGTAAGCGGCTACGGGATTCACTCCAGTGTCTTTCCGAGCGCACACGTATCGTCGGCGTTTTCGGCAGCGTGGGGGCTATTATGGCTGCTACCGGACAAAAAGAGGTTCGGTTTACTGATGCTGGCTTACGCGGTAAGCGTGGCCGTGGCGACGGTGTACGGGCGCTACCACTATGCCGCAGATGCGACTGCAGGGTTCGGTGTTAGCGTGATCGCGGCTCTTACGATTCTTCTGTTTTCTCTTCGCCGCCCTCGTCGCCCTCACGGCCTTCCTTGATGGCCTTCAGACGCTCTTCGCGACGTTTGGCGCGTTCGGCGGCACGCTTCACTAGTTCAGACCCAACCAGCTCGAGCATGGCCTGTTCAGCGCCATCACCCTTGCGAGGGCCGAGGCGGACGACGCGCGTGTAGCCGCCGTTGCGCTGCCCAAAACGAGTACCCAGCTTGTCGAAGAGCTTCTTCACCGAGTCCGGCGTTCGTAGAAATGCCGCTGCCTGACGGCGCGCGTGCAGCGTGTCCTCTTTCGCCAGGGTGATCATCTTTTCCACCAGCGGCTTGGCCGCCTTGGCCTTGGGAACGGTGGTGATAATGCGCTCCTCCAGGATTACGCTGGTCACTAATCCGCGCAGCAGCGAATCGCGCGCTGCTACGTGGCGCTTGAGTTTGAATCCGCCTCGTCCGTGTCGCATGGCTATTCAGGCGCCTCTTCCGCGCCCAGCGCCTCATCCTCTTCCGGCGCTCCTGCGAAATGGGGCAGGGCACCCGGAGCCGGCACTAAGCGGCCCTGCGCGTCAAATTTCATGCCAAAGCCCAAGCCGAGGTTGGAAAGAATCTCTTTGATCTCGTTGAGTGATTTTCGCCCGAAATTCTTGGTGCGGAGCATCTCAGCTTCAGTTCTTTGGACCAGGTCGCCGATGGTTTGAATATTGGCGTTCTTCAGGCAGTTGTAGGAACGCACGCTCAACTCGAGCTCTTCAACCGAGCGATTGAGCACTTCGTTCATCTGGTTCAGGGCGCGCTCGGCCGGCTCTTCGGCGGTCTCTGGGATTTCCTCGAAGTTGATGAAGATGGCCATGTGGTCCTTGAGCAGCTTGCCGGCTTGGCCGATGGCATCCTGGGGAGAAATCGCGCCGTTGGTCCAGACTTCCACAGTGAGCTTGTCATAGTCCGTCACCTGGCCGAGACGTGCGGCTTCGACGGTAAAATTCACTTTGCGCACCGGCGAGTGGACGGAGTCGATCGGGATGTAGCCGAGCGGCAAGTCTTCGTCGTAGTTGCGGTCCGCGGCGACGTATCCGCGCCCGGTCTTCAGGCGCATTTCGATATTCAACTTGCCCCCTTCGCCGACGGTGGCGATGGGCATATTGCGGTCGAGAACCTCGACGTCCTGATCGGTTTCGATCTGGCCGCTGAGAACCAGGCCGGGCTTGTCGACTTTGAGACGGGCGATGCGTGTACCCTCGCCGATCATCTTGAAGGGCACCTGCTTGAGGTTGAGGATAATGTCGGTGGCGTCTTCGACCACGCCGGGAATGGGGCTGAACTCATGGGCCACACCATCGATCCGGACCGAGGTGATGGCCGCGCCTTCAATGGAACTCAGTAGCACGCGGCGCAGGCCGGTGCCAATGGTGGACCCGAATCCGCGCTCGAACGGTTGGGCGGTGAACATTCCGAAGCGCTCGGTGAGCGTCTCGGTGTTGGCAACTAATCTTTTTGGTTTCTGGAAGCCTTTAAACATATTTTTCGTTCCTAATTTTCTTACTTCGAATACAACTCGACGATCAGTTGTTCGTTGAGTTGAATCTGGACGAGTTCTTCACGCTTGGGGTTGGCCAGCACGCGGCCTTTCAGGTTATCGCGATCAACCTCCAGCCAGTTGGGCGAGGGCGCATGGGCGGTGGCATCACGCGCAGCCAGGATAGTCGGATTATTCTTGCTCTTTTCGCGGACTTCCACTACGGCGTTCGGCCTGACATCAAACGACGGGATGTTTACCTTGCGGCCATTCACCATAATGTGTCCGTGGCGAACCAGTTGCCGCGCCTGACTGCGGCTGGTGCCGAATCCCATGCGGTACACGACGCTATCGAGACGCCGCTCGAGGGAACTCAGCAGAGTTTCGCCGGTGATGCCCTTTTGTCCAGCAGCCTTCTCAAACAGGTTGCGGAACTGGCCTTCCAGCAATCCATAATAACGGCGCGCTTTCTGCTTTTCGCGTAACTGGAGACCGTAGCCTACCAGCTTGGGCTTGCGATCCTTACCGTGCTGGCCGGGGGCGAAGTTGCGCTTCTCGATGGCGCACTTTTCGGTGTGACAGCGCTCACCCTTCAAAAATAGTTTCATGCCCTCGCGCCGGCAAAGCCGGCAGACCGGGCCGATGTATCTAGCCATTCGTTCTTTACCTTCCTTAAAAAGGTGCAGTTTACAACCGGCTCAGCTTTAGGGCCGACCCGGTCTTCGTCCTGCTTTCGGCCGCGTTAAACGCGACGTTTCTTCGGAGGCCGACACCCGTTGTGCGGGATCGGCGTGCGATCCTTGATCGCTTTCACTTCAATTCCTACCGTAGCCAGGGCACGCACCGCCGACTCGCGGCCGGCACCTGGCCCGCTCACTCGAACCTCCACCACGCGGAGACCGTATTCCTTGGCCTTGTTGGCGGCCGTCAACGACGCCTGCTGCGCGGCGAAGGGAGTTCCTTTTCTCGAGCCACGGAATCCTAACGAACCCGAGCTCGACCAGGCCAGAACATTCCCCACCAGATCGGTAAACGTCACGATGGTGTTGTTGAACGACGCCTGAATATGCATGATTCCGCTGTTGACGACCTTCTTCTCTTTCTTCTTGAAGGTCTTCTTTTTTCCGGTCTTTGCGGGAGCTTTGGCCATGTATTAGTCCTTAGGTCTTGGCGGACGCCTTCTTCTTGTTGGCAACAGTGCCACGGCGCGGTCCCTTGCGGGTGCGCGCGTTGGTATGAGTGCGCTGGCCTCGCACGGGTAGACCGCGGCGGTGGCGAAGCCCGCGATAGGCGCCCATTTCGATCAGGCGCTTGATGTTCATCGAGACTTCTTTGCGCAGGTCGCCTTCGACGGCACCCTCGTTTTCGATCAAGGTACGGATCTTGTTGACCTCGTCCTCGGTCATATCAGAAACTTTCTTGTTAGCGTCCACACCCGCCCGGTGTAGCAGCGAACGCGAACGAGTCCGGCCGATGCCATAGATATACGTCAGGCCAATCTCGGCCCGCTTCTTGGCTGGTAAGTCGACACCTGCAATACGCGCCATATGATTCCTTTTTCTCTGCCGTTAGGCTTCTAGCCTTGCCGCTGCTTATGTTTCGGATTGGGGCAGATGACCCGTACCACGCCCTCGCGGTTGATCACCTTGCACTTATCGCACATCTTTTTCACCGAAGCTCGCACTTTCATGATTCACTCCTACTTCAACAACCGGACAATTCTTCCGCGGCCCGGATCGTGAGGCGATAACTCCACTTCCACCCGATCTCCCGGCCGCACCCGCACAAAATTCGTCTTCGTCGCCGAGGCCGGATGAGCGAGAACCAGATCCTGATTCTCCAGCTTCAAGCGAACCACTGCGTTCGGCATCAATTCCACCACCACCGCTTCGACCGGCTTCACGGCCGCGTCAGCACCCAGGGTCCGTTCTCCGTTACGGCGACGCAATGCTCGAAATGCGCCGAGAACGCGCCATCCTTGGTGACGGCGGTCCACTTATTCTTCATCATCAGCATGTCCGGGCCGCCGGCATTCACCATGGGCTCGATGGCCAGCACCATGCCTTCTTTCAGCCGTGGATTCTCGTTTCTACGATCCACATAGTTCGGAATCTGAGGCTCTTCATGCAGTTTGGTCCCAATTCCATGCCCCACCATTTCCCGAACCACCGAAAATCCATTCTCGACCACGTGCTGCTCTACCGTTCCGCAAATATCAAACAGCCGGTTACCGGCTCGGGCCTTTTCGATAGCCATCTCGAGCGATTCCTTGGTTACCTGCAGCAGGCGCTTCGTGGAATCGCTGACCTCACCGACGGGAACCGTGATGGCCGAGTCGCCAAAATAGCCGTTCAACTGAACTCCGGTGTCGATGGAAACTATGTCGCCCTTCTTCAATTTTCGCTGGGCCGTCGGCATTCCATGCACGATTTGCTCATTCACCGACGTGCACAGCACATACGGATACTTGCTTCCGGCGGTGGGTGTGTAATATCCCTTGAAAGCCGGCTTGGCGCCCGCATCCTGCATCATTTTCTCGGCCGCCGCCTCCAAATCCTGGGTGGTGACGCCCTCTTCGACCATCTTGCCGAGCTCCTGCAGGATCTGCCAAACCAGCAGGCCGCTGCGGCGCATCTGTTCCAATTCCTTTTTGTTCTTGCGGATAATCATCTCCGTTCGAGCGCAGAACGCCCCCGCGGCGAGAGGAGATCGGTACTTTTATTGTAATACAAGAAACGGCTCATGAGAAACTGCTCCGGCGGCCCCGAATCCGGCCCGCCCTGGGGGTGAAGCCCTCATAATGCCGCATGATGAGTTGCGCTTCAATCTGGTTGACGGTATCCATGGCCACGCCGACCACGATCAGCAGCGAGGTGCCACCGAAGTAGAAGTTGACGTTCAGACCATCCAGCAGCCAGCGCGGGAAATAAGTATCGATCCAGTTGCCTACCAAGGGCAGGCGCTGCAGCTTGATGCCGGCGATCATGATCTGCGGGATCAGAGAGAGCACCGAAAGATACAGCCCGCCTACCACGGTGATCTTGGTGAGGATCTTGTTCATGTAGTCAGCGGTGTTCTTACCCGGCCGGATGCCTGGAATGAACCCGCCGTACTTACGCATGTTGTCGGCTGCTTCGTTGGGATTGAAGATGATGGACACGTAGAAGAAGCAGAAGAAGATGATCAGAACGCAGAACAGCAGGTAGTAGAGCGGCTGGTTGCCGCCGATGGAGGTCAGCATCCCGCTCAGGAACGGGCTGTTCTTCACCATCTGGACTCCCATCAGAGTCTGCGGGAAGGCCAGGAGCGAAGAAGCGAAGATCACGGGGATTACGCCGCCGGCATTGACCTTGAGCGGCAGGTGAGTGGACTGGCCGCCCATCATACGGCGCCCCACCACGCGTTTGGCGTATTGCACTGGGATCCGGCGCTCGCCGCGCTCCACCAGAACGATGAAGGCGACCACGGCGATCATCATCACCAGGATCACGATCAGATGGATGGGCGTCCATTCCTTGGTGACGAAGACGTGCTGGTAAATGTCCTGAATCGCGCGGGGAAGCCCGACCACAATACCGGTGAAGATGATCAGGGACATACCGTTTCCGATGCCGCGCTCGGTGATCTGTTCACCCAGCCACATGATGAACGCAGTGCCGGTGGTCAGGCTGAGCATAGTCATCAGCATGAAGCCGACGCCGGGATTCAGGACGAATCCACCTTCGGCTTTTTCGAGTGTCAGCGCGATTCCGAAGGACTGCATCAGAGCCAGGATCACGGTCAGATAGCGGGTCCACTGCGTGATCTTGCGGCGGCCGAGTTCCCCTTCCTTCTGGAGTTTTTCGAGGGTCGGCACGACCACCGTCAGAAGTTGCAGAATGATCGAGGCCGTGATGTACGGCATGATCCCGAGGGCGAAGATGGTCAGGCGGCGTAGCATTCCGCCGCTGAACAGGTCGACAAAGCCGAAGATGCCACCCGAGTTCTGGTTGAAGAATTCCTGCAGGCGATTGGCGTCGATGCCGGGGGTGGGAATGTGCCCGCCCAGCCGGTAGATAGCCAGCAGCCCCAGCGTGAACAAAATGCGTCTACGCAGGTCCGGAATTCGGAATATGTTTGCGACGGCTTCGAAAAACTTCATCTTTGCCTACCTTGAGACTTCACAACCGCTCCCTTACGGTCACGGCTCGGTATCAAAAACTCTACAACCGCTCCCTCACGGTCACGGCTCAGAATGACGGCACGGATCAGGAGTCGCTCCCGATCACTTCGCCGCTTCCCCCGGCCTTCTGGATTTTCTCCAGAGCCGATTTCGAGAACACATGGGCCTTCACAGTAATCTTTCTGGTCAGTTCACCGGAGCCGAGCACCTTGATACCGTGGCCCAGTTTCTTGACGGCGCCCAGCTCGAGCAAGCGGCCCGGGTCGAAAGCGTCCCCTTCCAGCTGTTCCAGACGCCCTACATTAATGATCGCGTATTCTTTCCTGAATATATTAGTGAATCCGCGCTTCGGCAGGCGGCGGTGCAAGGGCATCTGGCCGCCTTCAAAGCCTCGCATGATACTGTAGCCGGAGATGGATCTGGCGCCTTTCGCGCCGCGGCCCGAATATTTGCCGCGACCGCTGCCCATACCCTGCCCTATGCGCTGCTTCTTGTGCTTCTGTCCGCGGGGCGGCTTGAGTTTGCTGAGATTCATATTAGTCCTTCACGATTGCGAGCAGATGCGGTATCTTCGCGACCATGCCGCGAAACGCAGGCGTATCCGGCCGCACCACCACGCGGTTCATAGTCTTCAGCCCCAATGATCGCACGATCGATTTATGCTTCTCAGGGCAGCAGATGGTGCTGCCGATCAGCTTGATCTTGATCCAGCTCGACTTATCCTTCGTCATTTTAAACCTTATCCAGGGTAAGGCCGCGCATTTCCGCTACCTGGGCCTTGTCGCGCAACTGCTCGAGCGCGTTGATGGTGGCCTTGACCACATTGTGCGGATTATGGGAGCCGATTGATTTGGTCAGCACGTTCGCAATTCCGACGGCCTGAATCACGGCTCGAACCGGGCCGCCCGCGATTACTCCGGTTCCTTCGGGAGCAGGCTTCAGCAGCACCAGACCGCTGCCGAACCGTCCCAGCACGGCATGCAGGATGGTGGTTTCGAGAACGTTGATCCTGCGCAGATTCTTTTTCGCCGCCTCGATGCCTTTCTTGATGGCGGCCGGAACTTCCTTGGCCTTGCCGGTGCCGAATCCGACGATTTTAGCGCCCGGATCGCCCACCACGACCAGCGCGGAAAAGCTCAGATTCTTGCCGCCCTTCACCACTTTGGTGACGCGGTTGATCGAAACCACTTGCTCTTTGAGGTTCAAAGGGCCCGCGTCGATTCGTTTTGCCGAGGGTGTTGCAGCCATTCGTTAGAACTCCAATCCTGCTTGGCGAGCGGCATCGGCCAGGGCTTTTATCCGCCCATGGTAAAGATAGCCGCCGCGATCGAAAACAACTTTCTTGACGCCTTTTGCCTGCGCGCGCTCAGCGATGAGTTTGCCCACCTCTTTTGCGCCCGCCAGGTTGCCGCCGTTACGTGCGCCAGCCTTCTTCCCTCCGGATGAAGCGGAAGCCACGGTATGTCCCTTGCGGTCGTCGATCACCTGTGCGTAGATGTGATTCAGGCTTCGGAACACGGCCAACCGCGGCCGTTCTTCGCTGCCACGGACCTTAAGGCGAATCCGTGAATGGATGCGAACACGCACGTCGTTTTTGGAAGATTTCGCCATCTTATTTCGCTCCTGCCGCCCCTCCGGCTCCGGTCTTGCCGACCTTCTTGCGCAAGAGTTCGCCGGTGTACCGTATGCCCTTGTTCTTGTACGGATCAGGCGGACGCAGGGCCCGGATATTGGCGGCTACCTGACCCACCATCTGCTTGTCATAGCCGCTGAGCACCAGATGAGTCTGCTTGTCGATCTTGAGCTCGACGCCCGCCGGCAACAAAACCTCAATGGGGTGCGAATAGCCTAGCGTGAAAGTTGCGACGTTGCCCTTCACGTCGGCGCGATATCCGACGCCCGTAATATCCAGCTCGCGAACAAATCCGGTAGAGACGCCCTGGACGGCGGCGGCAGCCAGCGCACGCGTCAACCCATGCAGGGGCGCGCGTTGGTCGGAGTCACGCCTGAATTCCAAGTGTCCATCGGTTTGGTGCGGCTCGATGCCTTGCGGAAGCGGGACTTTAAGCTTACCCTTCGGTCCCTCCACCAGCAAATCTTCGCCAATGGTGATTTTGACGCCTTTCGGCAGCGGAATGGGTTTATTTCCAACTCTCGACATATATTTCTACCTCATTACCAGAGCTGGCAGAGGACCTCCCCTCCAACGCGTTCTTTGCGCGCCGTGCTGCCGGTCATGACACCGCGCGGAGTGGTGAGAATGTTGATGCCCAACCCACCCAGCACCTTGGGGACTTCCTTGCTGCCCACGTAAACGCGGCAGCCGGGACGCGAAACGCGTTCGATGCGCGAAATTACCGGCACATTTCCGGGCGTATATTTCAGGTAAATACGAATGCTTCTCTTGGCGCCCTCTTCGGCCAGCTTGAAGTTCATGATGAAGCCCTCTTCCTTGAGGATTCGGGCGATCTCCATCTTCAGCTTTGAGGAAGGCACGTCCACCTTGGGATGATGCGCCATCTGCGCATTGCGGATGCGCGTCAGCATGTCGGCGATTGGATCGGATGTGGCCATAGTTTCTTGTCCCCCGTAATCCTTTCTTTACCAGCTAGCCTTGATGACGCCGGGAATCTCACCGGCTAGGGCAAGCTTCCGGAAACAGATGCGGCACAGATTGAATTTCCGGATGTAGCCGCGCGGACGGCCGCATCGGAAACAGCGGTTGCGAAGCCGGATCTTCACCCTGGGCGGACAGTCCTTGGACAACATCTTGACTTTGGTCTTTTCTTCTTTCGCGATCTTCGCGGTAGTTGCCATGTAAGCTTTATTCCTCGAATTCCTACTGTCTGAACGGCATTCCCATCTGTTTCAACAGCGCCAGCCCTTCGGCATCGGTCTTGGCCGTGGTGGTGATTGAAATATTCATTCCCTTGACCTTCTCGACCTTGTTGTAGTCGATCTCGGGAAAAATCAACTGATCCTTGATTCC
>Ga0207664_10000908_pt1 | contig 19993 bp, 15 predicted proteins | sample LARL83metaG_FD_184349 | JGI IMG/M metagenome (GOLD analysis project Ga0207664, IMG submission 184349) | Corn, switchgrass and miscanthus rhizosphere microbial communities from Kellogg Biological Station, Michigan, USA - LAR L8-3 metaG... | ecosystem: Host-associated > Plants > Roots >... | reverse complement strand
GCGGGCGGGGGCCGGGACCCGGGCCGGGGCCGGGGCGGGGGCCGGGGCCGGGGCTCCGGCTGGAGCGGGGGCGGGGGCTGGGGCCGGGGCTCCGGCCGGAGCGGGGGCTCGGGCGGGGGCGGGGGCTGGGGCTGGGGTCCAGGGGGTTGCGGCGAGGGGCGGGGAGTGGCGGGCTAGCGTCAGCAGGGCGTCCAGGTCGCAGCTTGCCTCGACCAGGGCGGCTAGGCGGGCGATGATTTCGGAGGCTACTGTTCCGCGTTCTTGTGCGGGGATCAGGCCCAGATGGCGGGACGGGGTCACGATGCCGTCGGTGCGGCGGATGGCGCCGAAGACCGGGAGGCCGAGTGGGGCCAGGGCGTCGCGGAGCAGGCGTTCGTGCCGTTCGGAGCCGACCCGGTTGAGGATGACGCCGGCCAGCGGGCTGTGCGGATCGAACGTGGCGAAGCCGGCGACCAGGGCGGCCACCGAACGGCCGGCCTTCGCCGCGTCCACGACCAGGACGACCGGCGCGCGCAGCAGCCGCGCGACGTGTGCCGTGGAGCCGAAGTCGGGACACGAGCGTGGTACCACGGCCCGTTCCGATATCCCATCGAAGTAACCCATCACCCCCTCCACCACCGCCACCTGCGCACCAGCCGCACCGTGCGCAAACAGGGGTGCCACAAGTTTCTCGCCGCACAGAACCGGGTCCAGGTTCCGTGCGGGCCGGCCGGTGGCCAATGCGTGGTACGACGGATCGATGTAGTCCGGGCCGGCCTTGTGGCCGGATACTGCCAGGCCACGGGCGCGGAACGCCGCCATCAGGCCGCAGGCGACCGTGGTCTTGCCGCTGCCGGACGCGGGGGCAGCCAGCACCAGGCGCGGGATCGTCACCACTCGATCCCCTTCTGCCCCTTCTGCCCCGCGTCCATAGGGTGCTTGACCTTGGTCATCTCGGTGACCAGGTCGGCGCCGTCCAGCAGCTTCGGGTGCGCGTCGCGGCCGGTGATCACGACGTGCTGGGGCCCGGGGCGGGCGTTGAGGGTGGCGAGAACCTCGTCGACGTCGACCCAGCCCCACTTGATCGGGTAGGTGAACTCGTCGAGCACGTACAGGCGGTATGTCTGCGCGGCGAGGTCGCGGGCGATCTGAGCCCAGCCTTCGGCCGCCTGGTCGGCGTGGTCGGTCTGGTCGCGCTGTGCTTGCCGGAGCCAGGACCAGCCCTCACCCATCTTGTGCCAGGTGACTGACCCGCCCTGGCCGGTCTCACCGAGGGTGCGCAGGGCGTTCTCCTCGCCGACGCGCCACTTGGCGGACTTGACGAACTGGAACACGCCGACCGGCCAGCCCTGGTTCCACGCGCGCAACGCCAGGCCGAAGGCGGCGGTCGACTTTCCCTTGCCGGAGCCGGTGTGCACGATCAGCAGCGGGCGATTGCGGCGCTGTTTCGTGGTCAGGCCGTCGTCCGGGATCTGGGCCGGGTTTCCCTGGGGCATTTTCAGGCCGCCCTTTTCCGCGGGGGTCCGGGGGGACGGTTCCCCCCGGTTAGATCAGAACGGCGGAGGTCATCCAGGCTGAGGACCGGAGCGTTGAGCGAGGCGGCGAGGCGGGGGGCTAGGCCGAGGCGGACGACGGAGTCCTCGCAATCGACCACGACCGACGCGATGCCATGCAGCATAGCGACGGCTTTGCGCAGGTCAGCGTCGGTGCCCGAGGTGGCGCGACCGTCGGTGACCAGGACGAGCAGGGGCCTGCGGCGGGGGTCGCGGAGGCGTTCGGCGGCCAGGACGCGGGCGGCCTCGGCCAGGCCGGCGGCCAGCGGCGTCCGGCCCCCGGTTGGCAGCGTGGTCAGGCGGCGTGCGGCGATTTCTATTGATGACGTCGGCGGGAGGGTGCGTTCGGCGGTGCTGCCGCGGAAGGTGACCAGGCCGACCTTGTCGCGGCGCTGATAGGCGTCGAGCAGCAGGGACAGGATCGCTGTCTTCACCACCCGCATGCGTTCGCGGGCCGCCATCGAGCCGCTGGCGTCCACGACGAACAGCACCAGGTTCCCCTCGCGTCCCTCGCGTACCGCTTCGCGGAGGTTTCGGGGCGTGATAGTGAGGGCGCGGCGCGCGTTGACACGGTCTAGTGGGCTCAATTGCGCAATTGACACGTTGGGGAGCGGGGCGGCGGCGGAGTGGGCGGCCGCGGGCAGGGTGGCCGGGGAGTGGGCGGCCGGGGGCTGGGTGGCCGCGGCTGCACGGATCGTGGCGGGGAGGTGGAGCGGGAAGCGGCGGGACGCGGGGATGCGGGCCGCGACCGTGCGGCCGGAGGGGCCGCGGGCGGCGGAGCGGCGGCCGGGGCTGCCCTCGCCGGTGCCGGGCACGGTGAGCAGGCGGGCGCGGAACGGGGCGGCGGGCGGCAGCGTGGAGGTTCGCTGGCCGGCGGCCGGGGCGGGCTGGGAGCCGGCTGGCTGGGGGGTCGCGTCGGGTCGGCCGCCGCCGTCGGGGCCGTCGGGGTCGCCGTCGGGACCGTCTGGGCCGTCGTCGGGCGGGCCGCCGGATGGACCGTCGGACTCGGTCGCCGCTTGGATGGCCTCGTCGAGGGCCTGCTCGTCAAGGCCGGGGGCGTCGAACGGGTCGCGGCGACGGCGGTGCGGCAGGGCGAGGCGGGCCGCGGTCCGGACGTCCTCCGTGGTGACGACGTCGCGCTCGTGCCAGGCGGCCAGCGCGATCGCGGTCCGCGCGGTGACCAGGTCGGCGCGCATGCCGTCCACGCCGAACGCGCCGCAGACCGCGCAGATCTGGCGGAGCGCGGCGTCCGGCAGGACCACCGCGCCGAGCCGGTCGCGGGCGGCGGCTACCTGGGCGGCGAGCGCGGCCGTCTCGTTCGCGAACCGGTTCGCGAACGAAACCGGGTCGGCCTCGAAGGCGAGCCTGCGCCGGACCACCTCCGCGCGTTCGGCCGGATCGCGGCTGGCGGCGACCTCGACGGTCAGCCCGAACCGGTCGAGCAGCTGCGGGCGCAGCTCGCCTTCTTCCGGGTTCATGGTGCCGACGAGCAGGAAGCGCGCCGCGTGCCGGACCGAGACGCCCTCGCGCTCCACGTAGTTGACGCCCAGCGCGGCGGCGTCCAGCAGCAGGTCGACCAGGTGGTCGTGGAGCAGGTTGACCTCGTCGACGTACAGCACGCCACGGTGCGCGTCGGCCAGCAGGCCGGGCTGGAACGCCGTGACGCCGCTGGTCAGCACCCGCTCGATGTCCAGGGAGCCGGTCAGCCGGTCCTCGGTGGCGCCCACCGGAAGCTCCGCCAGCGTTACGGGACGGCTTTGCTCGGTGTCGTAACCGTCGTTCAGGTGCGGGCCACCGGGGCAGTCCGGGTCGGGGGCGGCGGGGTCGCAGGAGTAGCGGCAGCCGGCGATCACCGGCACCGGCGGGAGCAGGGCGGCCAGCGCGCGCACCACGGTGGACTTCGCGGTGCCCTTCTCGCCCCGCACGAGCACGCCGCCGATGGTCGGGGACACCGCGTTCAGCAGCAGCGCGAGCTTGAGGTCGGCCATGCCGACGATGCCCGCGAACGGATAGCCGCCATGTGTAGCCGAACGTCCGGCAGGCATTGTCATCGAGCCTGTTCCTTCCCTCGCCAGGGTTCCGCGCCCTAAGTCCGGAAAAACTGGGCAGCCGGAGTCTCCTGGCTCCCGGATCGACGCTCGCCCTGGCCTTCCCGTCGCCCGGCCCGCTAGCTGGGCGGCGGTGGCTTGATCAGGGGTCACTCCCCGGTCACAGTTGCGGGACAGCCCCGGATTCGCACCGGCGTTCCTCCGCGTTGCTACCTCAGCACAGCATGACACATGACCGAAGTCACCGGGGCACGGGCACGTCTATCCGGAAACCGGCCCCTTGTGGCGGGTACACTTAGGGCCGCCGTTGCCACCCATTCACCAGGAAATTCTCGGTGCATGCGGGTAGCGTGAGCGAACGGATGCGCCGCGGGCTACCGGCCACGCATGGCGGACAAAGGTGACGTAACAGGTTGAACGGAGCGTTCATGGCGAAGAGTTCCCGTGTCCTGGTGACCGGCGGCGCCGGCTTTATCGGCCGCAGGGTGGTCCGTGCCCTGCAAGCCGAGGGACACGAGGTCACCGTGGCCGACCTCAGGGCCTTCCCTGACGACGATGTCCAGTCGGTCGTCGGGGACCTTTGCCAGCCAGGCACGATCGGGCAGGCCGTGCGGCCGGGTACCGACGTGATCATTCACCTCGCGGCGCTGACCTCGGTGCTGAAGTCCGTCGAGGATCCGGTCAGCACGCACCGGCTGAACGTGGACGCCACCGCCCGGCTGCTGGAGGCGGCCAGAGAAAACGAGGTCGGCACGTTCCTGCTGGCGTCGACAAACGCGGTCGCGGGCAATGTGGGCGGCGCGGTGATGAACGAGAGCGTGCCGCTGCGGCCGCTGGTCCCGTACGGCGCGACCAAGGCGGCCGCGGAGATGATCCTGTCGGCGTACACGAACGCCTACGGCATCCGCGGCGTGGCGCTCCGGTTCTCCAACGTGTACGGCCCGGGCATGGAGGCGAAGGACAGCTTCATTCCGCGGCTGATGCGCGCCGCCCGGGACGGCGAGGGCGTTCAGGTTCGCGGCGACGGGTCCATGATCCGTGACGTGGTGCACGTGGACGACGTGGTGCAGGGCCTGTTCATCGCCTGGAACGCCGGGCACACCGGCCCGCTGATCCTGGGCTCCGGTGAGTCCGTGACGGTGAACCAGATGGTGGAAACCGCGCGCCGGGTCACCGGACGGCCGATCCCGGCCGAGCATGTTCCGGTCCCCAGCGGGGAGATGCCCGCCGTGGTACTCGACATCTCCGCCATCCGGGCGCTCGGCTACCGCCCCCAGTACGACCTGGAGCGGGGCATGGCCACGGTGTGGCCCGACTTCGACCCGGACAACGCGGCGGAAAGGCCGGCCCAGTCATGATCTACTCCAGCGCATCGGACAAGGCGACCGACGACCACGCGCTGGCCGCGTTCCGCGCGGCCTACCCCGACTCCGCATCGCTCCCGCCGGTGGCGATCGTGATCGCGGCCTACAACGAGGAAGGCGCCATCGGCCCGGTGATCAGGGCGCTCCCCGACAAGGTCTGCGACCTGTCGGCCACCGCCATCGTCGTCGCGGACGGCTGCAAGGACGCGACGGCCGCCGAGGCGGGTGAGGCCGGTGCGCTGGTCTGTGACGTGCCGGTCAACCGCGGCCAGGGGGCCGCGCTGCGGCTCGGCTACCGGCTGGCCCGCGAGGGGGGCGCGGCGTACATCGTCACCACCGACGCCGACGGTCAGTACAACCCGGCTGAGATCGAGACCGTGCTCGGTCCCGTGGTCGCCGGCGAGGCGGACTTCGTGACCGGTTCCCGGCAGCTCGGAAGCCAGGAGACCAAGGACGCGATCCGGCGGGCCGGCTCGTGGTTCTTCGCGTTCACGCTGAGCGCGCTGACTGGTCAGAAGATCAGCGACACGACGTTCGGCCTGCGCGCGATGCGGGCCGAGGTGACCGATGCTGTCCGCCTCGACCAGCCGCAGTACCAGGCGTCAGAGCTGCTGATCGGCGTGATCACCCACGGCTACAAGGTTGCCGAGGTGCCGGCCACGATCCACCGGCGCCGGGTCGGGGAGAGCAAGAAGGGCCACAATCCACTCTACAACCTGCACATTCCGGGCGTGAACAACTTCTTCTACGGCCTGCGGTTCGCCCGGGTGATCTACGGTACGTGGTGGCGGGAGCGTCAGCGGGTCAGGTCTTCGGCGGGCGCCATCTCAAGCAACTCCCCCGGCGGCGCCTCGGCGGCCGCCTCCGATGTGCCCCGGTCGGCGAAGAGCACGTAGTGGAAGATCAGGAACCGCGCGACGAACGTGACGCAGTTCGCCGCGAAATAGGTGCCGTTCTCGACGACGATCTTCTTCCACCCCTTGTGCAGCCCCATCTCGTGCACGAAGTACACGCCAAGCTTGTTCGCCCCCGCCAGGATCAACCAGACACACACCGATATCGCCCAGAACGGCAGTGTCTCCTTCAGCAGGTGCGGCCGTCCCTTGCGCTCCCACGCCCACCGGCTCAGCACATAGCTGACCCCCGCGCCGACGACCGCGGCGGTGAATCCCGCGATACCGGCCGTGAGGTGCAGCGTGTGGTTGAACACGATCAGCGCGATCTGGCTGGTCGCCAGAGACGCGATGGCAACCGGCACAAACCGGGCAAACCTAACGCCGACCTTGCCGCGCACCTTGCTCCACAGCGCCGCGGTGGCCTGGTTTCGGGAGAGATCCAAGTAAATGTCCTAGGTTAGCTGGCGGGCAGCGTGCCAAAAGCCGACGATACTGGGTGACGGGGCCGCAGGCCCGGCCAGCCGTACTAGAGCACGTTACCTGCCCAGGCGAGTCCGTGAGGCACGGACACAGGAGGTTCCGGCAATGAAGATCTTGGTCCTCGGCGGGGACGGATACCTCGGCTGGCCGACGGCGCTGCACCTTTCCGAACAGGGCCACGAGGTAGCGGTCCTCGACAACTTCGCCCGCCGTGGCTATGACAACGAGCTTGGCCTCGAGTCGCTGGTGCCGATCGCGCCGCTGCAAACCCGCATCGAAGTCTGGCGCGAACTGACCGGCAAGGCCATCGGCTGCTACATCGGCGATCTGTGTGACGCGCAGTTCACCTACCAGGTGCTCGAGGACTTCGAGCCGGCGGCGATCGTGCACTATGCGGAGCAGCGAGCAGCGCCATACTCGATGATTGACCGCCAGCACGCGGTCTACACCCAGCAGAACAATGTTGTGGGCAACCTCACGCTGCTTTACGCGATCGCGGAGCTCAACCCGGACATCCACCTGGTCAAGCTCGGCACGATGGGCGTCTACGGCACGCCGAACATCGACATCGAGGAGGGCTGGCTCGAGCTCGAGTACAATGGCCGCCGCGACCGCATGCTGTTCCCCAAGCGGCCCGGCTCGTTCTACCACCTGTCCAAGGTGCACGACAGCTACAACATCGAGTTCGCGTGCCGGATCTGGGACCTGCGCGCGACCGACCTGAACCAGGGCGTGGTCTACGGCCAGCAGACGCCGCAGACCGCTCTTGACGAGCGGCTGGCTACGCGGTTCGACTATGACGCGGTGTTCGGCACGGTGCTGAACAGGTTCACGATCCAGGCGGTGATCGGCCACCCGCTGACCGTCTACGGCACCGGCGGGCAGATCCGCGGCATCATCGACATCCGGGATACGGTCCGCTGCATCCAGCTGGCCTGCGAGAACCCGGCGAACCGCGGCGAGTTCCGGGTGTTCAACCAGATGACCGAGTCGCTGTCCGTGCGCGAGATCGCGGACACGGTGGCACGTGCGTATCCGGGCGAGGTCACGATCGAGAACCTGGAGAACCCGCGGATCGAGGCACCGGAGCACTACTACAAGGTCAACCACACCAAGCTGGTCGACCTCGGCCTGGAACCGCACCTGCTGTCGGACACGCTGATCGAGTCGCTGTTCGACATCACCAAGCAGTATGCGCACCGGGTCCGCGTGGACGCGCTCCGCCCCACGGTCAACTGGCGCAACACCCGTACCCGGTAAGGGTCCGGGGCGTCACGAGCCCCTCGCGCCGGCCGGCCGGCGGGCGGGCTACTCCGGCTGGGGGACTTCGGTCATCAGGTCGGGGGCGGTCTCCATGCCAGCGCGCCAGACCGAGCGGGAGATGATCTTGGAGGGGTCGACGCGATCGCGGTAGCGGCCGGCCACCTCGGTGATCTCCTCCATCAGGCCCTCGGACAGCGTGGTCGGCTGGAGGCCGAGCGCGAGGAACTGGTCGTTCAGGACGCGCAGCTCGTTCTCCTCCGCCTCGCGGCGGGGGTTGGGCAGGCAGGCGACCTCGACGCCGGTCATCTCGTTGATCAGCTTGGCCAGGTCGCGGATCCGGTGAACCTCGGTGATCTGGTTGCGCACCAGCACCTGGTCACCGGGCAGTGGCGGGTTCTCGCACGCGAGCTCGATGCAGCGGACCGTGTCCCGGATGTGAATGAACGCGCGGGTCTGACCGCCGGTCCCGTGCACGGTCAGCGGGTGGCCGATGGCCGCCTGCATGAGGAACCGGTTCAGCACGGTACCGTAGTCGCCGTCGTAGTCGAACCGGTTGATCAGCCGCTCGTCGCGAACGGTCTGGTCGGTCTGAGTGCCCCACACGATGCCCTGGTGCAGGTCGGTGATCCGCAGCCCGTCGTTCTTGGCGTAGAACGCGAACATCAGCTGATCGAGCGTCTTGGTCATGTGGTACACCGAACCGGGGTTGGCCGGGTGCAGGATCTCCCGCTCAAGCTCGCCGTCCGGGGTCGACACCTTCACGGTCAGGTAGCCCTCGGGGATCGGCGCGGTGCCGGACCAGCCGTAGCCGTAGACGCCCATCGTGCCGAGGTGTACGAGTGAGGCGTCAATCCCGGCGGTGACCAGCGCGGTCAGCAGGTTGTGCGAGCCGCGGACATTGTTGTCCACGGTGTACCGCTTCGTCCTTTCGGTGCGCATCGAGTACGGCGCGGCGCGCTGCTCCGCGAAGTGGACGATCGCGTCGGGCCGGATCTCCAGGAGCACAGCGACGAGCTTGTCGTATTCGGTGGCCAGGTCCAGGTTCACGTAACTGATCTGCTTACCGGAGACTTCCTGCCAGGCCCGCAGCCGTTCGCTGATCGGACGGATCGGCGTCAAGGACTCCACCTCGAGCTCGACGTCGATCTTCCGGCGGCTCAGGTTGTCGACGATGGTGACCTCATGACCACGATCCGACAAGTACAGCGACGTCGGCCAGCCACAGAAACCGTCACCACCGAGGACGAGAACGCGCACGACTACTCCAATTGACTGATCGAAAACGCTGGATCGGCCTTGATGCTAGCAGCTCACGGAATTCGGACAATGCCAAACCTCTGGCCTGGGATATCTGACACGTTCTCGGGCGCAAGACGTGCTATAAGCTTAACGGTCGTGGCCAGTGTGATTGTGTGCGCTACCTGTGGCCCGGGCTGACCGGTATCGGCGCGCAGCCCGCGGTCGCGATCGGCCAGCGCTCGCTGCTGGTCCAGACGCCGGACGGCAACCTGCTGTGGGACCCGTCGGGGTTCATCGATGACGACGCACTGACTAGTCGCCGCCGGACGCATGTCACCTGTTCTGGGGATACGGGGGGTCCCAGCGGTCGCGGGGCGGCGCCTTCGGCGGGGCACCGGGTGAACCCGTCTCCGCGTACGGCGACAGCGTGAACCCGGTCGGGTAGACAAGGGATGCTCTCGCCGGAACCGCGCGGCGGCGGTTCCGGCGTCGCCGCTCGTCGGCGTCGGTGTCGGCTTCGGCTTCGGCGGCAGCGCTGGCGAGCAGTTCGCGCACCGCGGCGATGCCCTGGCCGGCGCGCAGCGCCGCCAGCTCGGTCAGGTCCCAGCAATCGATCGCGTTCACCGAGCTGGTCCCTGCCGCAGGGCTGCGCACCCGCCCGCGCACCAGCAGCAGCCACGAGCCGAACAGCCGCGCGGCACACCTGTCCTGCACCGACTCGAAGAATGCCAGGTCGACCACGCCGACCGCATCGTCCAGGCTGGCGAAGATGATCCGCTGGCCGGAACGGATCGCCGGAGTCTGCGTCGCCACCTTCACGCCGGCCACGAGCACCGTGCTGCCCGGGCGGCACCCGGCCAGCTCACTGGACCGGACCACGCCGAGGTCATCGAGCAGCTCGTCGTAGAAGCCCAGCACGTGCTGGGAAACGTCGAACCCCAGGATGTCGAGCTCGGCGGCGACGCGTTCGGCCGGGTCCAGCTCGCGCAGCTCCCCGGCCGGCACCAGATCGGCGAAACCGTCGCCCAAGATGTCTAGCTCAAGCGTTTGCTGCGGGGCGGGACGATCGAGCACGCCGAGCCGGGCGAGCAGGTCGCGGCGGGTCACGGGCGGCGAGTACAGCCGGTCGAACGCGCCGACTGTGATCAGCCGTTCGGCGACCGGGCGGGATACCTTGGCGCGTTCGGTGAAGTCGCGCAGGGAATGGTATGGCTGGCCCGCGACGATGCTCGAGACCTCGGCCTCGGTGATGCCCTTTACCTCGCGGAGCGACGTCAGCAGCGCTGGGGTGGAAACGTTTGTCGTTATGATCCACGAGGCCTGAGAGGTGCTGACATCGGGACCTAGCACGCGGACCCCAGCGAGCCGGGCGTCCTGGATGATCACGCGCTTGGGGTACATGCCGGGGTCGTGCGTGAGCACTCCGGCGTAGAACGCGGCCGGATGGTGCCGCTTGAGCCAGGCCGACTGGTACACCGGGATCGCGAACGCGGCCGCGTGCGCCTTGCAGAAGCCGAACGCGCCGAACGCGGCGAGCACCTCCCAGACGCAATCGATTACCGGCTGGTCGTAGCCGCGGGCGCGGGCCGCCTCGCGGAACCACGCGGCCGCGCCGGCTTGATCCGTGGAGAGCCTGCGGCGGATCCGGTCGGCCTCGGCCAGGCCGCAGCCGGTCAGTGTGTCGATGACGCTGAGCACCTGCTCGTGGAAGACGATCACGCCGCCCGTCTCATGCAATGCTTTGCGCAGGTCCTGATGCGGGTAGGTGGCGTCCCTGGTGCCCTGCCGGGTGGCCAGGTAAGGCGTGATCATGTCGGAGTTGACCGGGCCGGGGCGGAACAGTGAGATCTCCGTGATCAGGTCGTCGATGTCACGCGGCGCGACCTTGGCCACGAGCTCGCGCTGGCCGGGCGATTCGATCTGGAAGCAGCCGATCGTCCGCGCGGTCCTGATCAGCTCGAACGTCGGCTCGTCGTCGCGCGGAATCGTTTCGAGGTCGACCGCTTCGGGTATCTGCGTGAGCGCGTAGGCCATCGCGGACTGCATCCGGACGCCGAGCACGTCCAGTTTGATCACCCCGGCGGTCTCCGCGTCGTCCTTGTCGAGCTGGCTGAGCGGCAGGTCGTCTCCGCTGCTCCGGGTGATCGCGGTGCGATCAGGCAGCGTGGCGTCGGACAGCAGCACCCCGCACGGGTGCATGGCGACGTGCCGCGGCAGGCCGTCAAGACGTTCGGCCAGCCGGAACAGGCCGGTCAGCTGCTTGACGCTGGGCAGGCTGCTGCTGCGCAGTTCGGGCAGCTCGGTCAGCGCGGCGCCGATGTGCGCCGCCCTGATATGCGGAAACGCCTTCGCGAGCCTGCCGATCTCGTCGCGCGGCAGGCCGAACGCGGCGGCGACATCCCTGATCGCGCTGCGCGCCCGGTAGGTCTCCATCATGCATACGGTTGCGGTGCTCCGTTCCCCGTATGCGTCGATGATCACCCGGTACGCCTCGATCCGCCGCGCCGACTCCACGTCGAGGTCGATGTCCGGCATCGTCTCCCTGGTCGGCGACAGGAACCGCTCCATGATCAGGCCGTAGTCGAGCGGGTCGATGGCGGAGATGCCGAGCAGGTGGTTGACCAGGCTGCCGGCGCCCGAGCCGCGGATCGCGCAGCGGATGCCCCTGGCCTTGATGCGGTCCGCGACGTCGGCGACGGTGACGAAGTAAGGCGCGAGGCCGGTCGCGGTGATTATCTCGAGTTCGTCCGCGAGGCGGTGTCCGGCTTGTTGGCGATTGCCCCGGTAGCTGCGCAGGGCTTGCTCGCATCGTGCCCGGAGTTCGGCGTCGCCATCTTCTCTGGGCAGGTGACGGGTGCCGATGCCGAGGTCGCCGGCCGGGTCGAGAGAGCAGCGCGCGGCGATTTCCATGGTGTCGCCGAGCAGCTTGTCCCGGTCGCGTCTGTCTTCTGCCAGGACCTCCGCTCGCTGGGTCATCTCGTCGGGTCCGGCGAGGCGGGCCTGGCCGTTGTGCTTTTGCAAGCGGGGGGCGCCGAGCGGGACGTTGCCCCGCGCGGCGTCGAGCACCTGGGCGACGGTGCTGTCCGCTGCGGAGATGTACCTGACGTCGTTGGTGAGTACGGCGGTTGTCCCGGTCTCGCGGGCCAGCCGGAGCATGGCGCGGGCGCGGCGGGTGTCCCCTGGACCGCGGTTGTCGGTGACCTCGATCACGACGGCCACCGGGGCGGCCGCGCCTCGCCAGTGGCGGAGGGCGGCTTTTGCCAGGTCCGGGCGCCTGGCGGCGACGGCCTGGCCGACGTCGCTGTCCGGGCCGAGGAGGACGACGAGGCCGTCCAGCTCTGGCGCCGAGGCCGGCGTGACGGGGCAGCCGGTGCTGACGAGACGGCACAGCGCTGCCCAACCCCGGCGGCCGGTGGCCAGCAGGGTGACCCGGGTGTCGTTCCCCGCCCGCAGATCCGCGCCCAGGATCGGCGCGATGCCGACGGCTTTACAGGCCTGGGCGTGCTTGAACGCGCCGTAGAGCCCGTCGCGGTCGGTCAGGGCGAGCGCTGGCATGCCAAGGTCGCGCGCAGCGGCCGCCAGGGCGGCGGGGCTGGCCGTCCCGTAGCGCAGCGAATACCACGACGCGACGTGCAAATGCGCGAACTCCACCATCCCCCCAGCCCTGCCGCCGGTCAAGCCGGTTCAGCTGGGTCAGCGACCGTCAGTCGCTGACCCTGCGCAGCGTCCACGTGTCCTCCGCCATGTCACGGCGAAGTTCGTAGACGCCGACGGCCAGGCCCTGTCCTGGCGATGCCTCTACCCGCCAGAAAACCAGTTCAGGCTGCCGTGGTTCCCCTTCCGGTTGCTGCCACCACTCTCGGTTGATGACCCAGTGCTCGATGATCGCGCGAACTGTGTACAGCCGTCCGCGCCACACGAACCTGACGGGCCTGCCGTCTGGCCGGTACTGCACGTCGACAGGCTCGCCGTAAGCGCGGTTCATGCGCCTTTCCTCCCTGCCGCGGGTGACGAACTGCCACCTGTGGGGGAAGACAGGCAGTACTATCTGTAATCGGTCCCGGTGCCGCTCCGAGCTGATACCTCGAATATAGGTTCCTTCGAACTGGAATGCAAATCGAACGGCAAAGAAGACAATCCTTCCGAACGACAGTGGCTTGACGGGCCATTTTCGCTGTTCACGCAGCACGGACGGCGAGTGGCCGCTGCGGACAGTGGCCGCTGTGGCCGCTGTGGCTCAGGAGTCCACGTGGCGGCGGGGGTACGCGGGTCGGTCCGTGGGCGCGGGTCCGTGGGTCCGGGTTACGCGGGGGTTGGCGACCAGCCGGCGGCGGGGAAGCTTGCGAGGAGCTCGCGAACTTCGGCGGCGATGCGGTCGAGGGTGGCCTCGTCGGACTTGCCGGCCGCGGTGATGGCCTCATCCATCCAGGCGGCGACCTTTGCCATGTGCTCTGTGGTCAGGCCCCGGGTGGTGATCGCCGGGGTACCGATCCGCAGGCCGGACGGGTCGAAGGGCTTGCGCTGGTCGAACGGCACCGTGTTGTAGTTGGTCTCCAGGCCGGCCCGGTCCAGCGCCTTGGCGGCGGGCTTGCCGCCGATGCCCTTCGACGTGAGATCGACCAGGATCAGGTGGTTGTCCGTTCCGCCAGAGACCAGGTCGTAGCCGCGGTCGAGCAGACCATCGGCGAGCGCCTTGGCGTTGGCGACGACCTGGTGGGCGTACTCACGGAAGCCGGGCTGCGCGGCCTCGCGGAGCGCGACGGCGATAGCGGCCGTCGTGTGGTTGTGCGGGCCGCCCTGGAGCCCCGGGAACACCGCCTTGTCGACGGCGGAGGCGTGCTCCGCATCGGACATGATCATGGCACCGCGCGGGCCGCGCAACGTCTTGTGCGTGGTGGTCGTGATGACCTGGGCGTGACCGGCGGGCGAAGGGTGCGCCCCGCCGGCGATCAGGCCGGCGATGTGCGCGATATCGGCGACGAGGATCGCGCCGGCCTCCGCCGCGATCGCGGCGAACGCGGGGAAGTCGATCGTGCGCGGGATGGCGGTGCCGCCGCAGAAGATGATCTTCGGGCGTTCCTTCAGCGCCAGGTCGCGCACCTCGTCGAAGTCGACCCGGCCGGTGTCCGCCCGGACCGCATACTGGACCGGCCGGAACCACTTGCCGGTGGCCGACACCGGCCAGCCGTGCGTTAGGTGACCGCCCATCGGCAGCGCCATGCCCATCACGGTGTCGCCGGGCTGCGCGAACGCCAGATAAATCGCCAGGTTGGCCGGAGATCCCGAATACGGCTGCACGTTCGCGTGGTCAACGCCGAACAGCGCCTTCGCCCGGTCCCTGGCGATCGTCTCCAGCGGGTCGATGAGCTGCTGGCCCTCGTAGTAGCGGCGGCCGGGATAGCCCTCGGAGTACTTGTTCGTCAGCACGCTGCCAGATGCCTCGAGCACCGCCAGCGACACGTAGTTCTCCGACGGGATCAGCCGGATCTTCTCGAACTGGCGCCGTGCCTCGTCGTGAATCAGCCCGGCGATCTCCGGGTCTTCGCTGTCGACGTGCGGAATCGGCGGCTGGTGCATGCGACCTCCTCGTACTCCTAGCTCGCAGCCAGGCTACAGGTCAGCGGCAGGTAACCGTTGGGTAGGGTAGTGCCGCCATGGCTGCCTCCATCATTCTTGACTGCGATCCCGGCATCGACGATGCGCTGGCGATCGCGTTCGCGCACGGCCATCCCGGCATCGACCTGCTCGGCATCACCACCGTCGCCGGCAACGTGGGGCTGGCGAAGACGACGGAGAACGCGCTCGCCGTCTGTGAATTCATCGGCGCGGCGGTGCCGGTGACTGAGGGCTGCGCCACGCCGCTGGTGCGTCCCGCCCTGGACGCGAGTCATGTGCACGGGGAATCCGGGCTCGGCGGCGCGAAACTCCCGCGGCCGGCCGCGGGACCCGCGGGCGGGCATGCCATCGACTACATCATCGAGACCGTCCGCGAGGCGCCGGGCGAGATCACGCTCGTGGCGACAGGACCGCTGACCAACATCGCGCTCGCGGTGCGCAAGGAACCGCGGCTCACGCAGTGGGTACGTGACTTCGTGATCATGGGCGGATCGTCCGGGCGCGGGAACACCACCCCGGCCGCCGAGTACAACATCTGGGCGGACCCGGAGGCCGCGGCCGCGGTTTTCGCGGCGGGCTGGACGGTCACCATGGTCGGCCTGGACGTGACGCAGCGGAGCGGGGCGAGCCAGGCGGTGCTGGACCGGATGGCTCAGCTCGGACCGCTCGGCACCGAACTGCTGCTGCCGGCCCTGGAGCAGTACCGTGCGACCGCCGGCGAGGGCGGCCCGCCGGTGCATGACGTGTGCGCGGTCGTGCACGTCGCGGAACCGGGCGTGTTCGGCTTCGTTCCCGCTCACGTCGAGGTGGAGACGGCCGGACTGCTGACTTCGGGGATGACCGTCACCGACTTCGGCTACGGCACACGCAATACTCAAGTGGCCATGCTCATCGACATCGGCAGGTTCTGGGAGCTGACGCTCGGGGCCTATGGCCGGCTTGCCGAGGCGATGACACCCTAGGCGATGACACCCTAGGCGCCGGCCCTCAGGCGCTGATCAGGTCCGGGGCGCGCTTGGATGCGAGTACCTCGTACTGCCACACCGTTTGCTCAGCGACCTCCACCAGGTCGGCGTAGCTCCACGTCTCCCGGTATCCCGCGGTTCCGGTCAGGGACACCGTGCCGGACCGGCACCACAGCGTCAGCCCGCCGCACACCGAAAGCACCGACATGTCGGAGGCCGGCTCGTCCGTGCGGACCAGGCCGCCGCCCTCGTTTCCGATCCCGCGCTCGGCGAGCATGTCCTCGAGTTCCCTGGCGGCCTGGCGAGCGCTGATCCGTTCGTGCCGCCGGGCGGCGGAGACGTCCACTGACCGGGTATACGCGCGCAGGCCGGTGACGTCCGCGAGCCTGGCGTGCGCGAATGGCGCCGGGACGGCGAACCAGACCGCCTTGCCGCGGACCTCCCAGCCGCCGAGCCTGGCCCGGGTCGGGTGATGACCCCAGCGGCCGCCGGACAGCTCCTGCACGATCTGGAGGCCGCGGCCGCTCGATTCCTGGACGGCGAAATCGTCTTCTGCCGCCGGGCTGGCCGGCTGAGCCGGAACCAGCGTGGCAGGCGCGGCTCCGTCCAGCCAGCCGCGGTAGCCGTCGAATACCTTGCACACGAGTTCCCGGCCGAGGCCCAGCCCGCGCAGGTAGAGCCATAGCTCAGGGCAGCCAGGTACCCGTTTGCCGGCTCCGTCGGCGGTGCGGACCGCGGCGCTCGCGTGCAGCGTGTTGGCGGCGAGCTCGCTGGCCATCAGTACCGCGTCGTCGAGGACGCCGGGCTCAAGGCCAATCTCGGTGACCGCGTCCTTGAACAGCCGTCGCGCGATTCCCGCGCACGTCTCGTCCGCTGGCAATGGCCACGCGGCACACACGCCCGCGCGCACACCACGACGTCTGATAATCCCCTGCTGCCTCATTGCTGGCGCCTCCGGCAGATGTCCTGACATCAGGCCGCCGGCAGGAGGGGAGCCGTCGGCTGTGCAATCTCTGGGAAGTAGAGTACCCGGCTTTTGAGTTCAAATCTGTGAAACACAGGTTACGACTCGTGTGGGCTGTTTCGCAATATCAATCTAAGGTTCTTATGTAATCAACGGCTCCATCTTGGACTATTCGGATATTCCAAGCATTTTGCAACATATGTTTGCATCAGCCCCGGGATAAGGCGTTCGGCTGCTAGCCAGCAGGTGAACCCGCGGTGTACAGTCGCGAATGGTTGCGGCCGGACCGGACGCGGCCGGGCCTCGAGACAGGCTCACATAGCAGCGGGCCCCGCGGAGGCTGCATCCTCCGAGGGGCCCGCTGTTGCCGTTACGACTCCTTCCCGCAAGTCGTAACGCCCCCCCTTCACGTCGGCCAGGAACCGCGCGAAGTCATCCCTCCCGACAACATGCGCGCCGCCCGCTGGCCTCTTGCTGTCCCTGACAGCCGTCACTCCGCGAAGGTTGGCCGCGATCTCTACGCAGCCTCCGTTATGTGAACTGCGGCGGGCCTTCCGCCAGATTGCTCGAGACAGGTCGTTCATCTGTGATTACTCCATTCGCCTTGCCAGACGTTCGAGATAGCCGGCGGTGTCGAGCGGTTCAAGCGCCGCATCGCTGGCTCGCTCAAAGGATTCGATGTACCCCTTCACTGAGGCCGGCGTGCTCACCTCCTCGATCGCGTAATCCGTTTCCAGGAAGATCAGGCTCGGCTCGTCGTCACGGAAGCCGAAGATGTTGATCATGGAGTGCATTCCGGCAGGCGGGCCGTCCTCGAACCGCTGGATGCGCAGGTCCACGTTCCTACGTTCGGCTATATCGATCAGGTGCTCAATCTGGAGGCGACGGTCTTCCCTGGCACCCCATCGGTAAAGCAGCGACGCCTCCGTGATCACCGCGCTGAACGTTGGCGCGCTGCCGTCGGTGCGGTCGAGGATCTCCTGGCGCCGCTGTCTGGCGTCAAGCGCCTTGCGGCGCCAGGCGGGCGGCCGCGGGCCAGCGCGCAGCAGCGCCTCGGAATAGGCCGGCACCTGGAGCAGGCCGGGCAGCACCAGCGGCATGAATACCCGGATCGTGGTGGCGTCGTTCTCATAGCCGGGAAACTCGCCGTCGAAAATCTCCGGCAGTTCCCGCCACCAGGCCCTGGCGCGCGACTTTATGGCCAGCTCCTCGATCTCCTCGGCGCGTTCGCCGTCGATCTCGTAGATGCGGACCAGGTCCCTGACGTCGCTCATCTCGGGACGCTTCCACTGATTTGCCTCGAACCGGCCGACCTTGCCACGCCCCCAGTTCAGGATGTCGCACACGTTGTTGGCGGTATAACCAGTGCTTTCGCGTGCCTCCCTGAGCAGCCGGGCAAGACGGCGTTTGGCGATGGTCGCCCCATAGGCGTCATCGGCCATGCGGCTCTCCGTTCTCATGCGCGATCCTTGATGTAAACGTACCCATGTTGCGATTCGCAAATCAAGGGGCTGGATCAGCGGGTTCGCAGATTGGTCCGTTCATTACGCGCTGACCGCCGACACGATTCGCGGATGGCAGTGAATGCCCGTAAGTACGGCATACCAGACATTTGCCTATCCATGATCATGAGTCAGCGCAGCCGCAACCGGCGCAGCCGACTCATGATCATGAACTGGATTCGAGGCTAGAGCTCCGCCGCGTCGTCGAATTCGCCGTTTCGCGCACCGTCCAGGAAGCACTCCCACTCGTTGCGGTCGAACACGAGCACCCGCTCCGCGGGGTCACCCGCGACGCGCATCAGGATCCAGTCCTCGTCGTTCGCGCGGGTGAACGCGACCTCGATGGATCCGTCGCCCTCGCCGGAGCGCTGCCAGGCCTGACTGGACAGGTCGATGCGGAGTGCCTCAACCGTGGGTTTGGCCGTCATGGCTTCTTCGCCACGCCGCAGTACAGCCACCGGGATCCCTCGCTGTCGGCCAGCTCTACATCCTCGCAGCCCCAGTACCCGGCGAACGTGACACCCGGCTCGGCCCCCTCGTACGGCGAGACGAGCTCGAGCCCGTTGAAGAAGCGCTCGACCTTCGCCAGGGAGCGGTAGTAGAGGTGATCGGCCGCCGAGTCGAACACGGCGCGGAAGTCCTCGGCGGCGACCGGCGGCTTGTAGTCGTCGGTGAAGTGAGACAGCGACAGGTAGCTGCCCGGCGCCAGCAGATCCATATACCGCGACAGCAGCGTCCACGGATCGGCGGGGTCCGAGACAAAGTGAAACACCGCGGTGGTCAGCAGTCCGACCGGCTGGCCGAAGTCGATCATCTTGCGCAGGTCGGGATGCTCGATGATGGTTTCCGGCTCACGCAGGTCGGCGCAGATCACGCTCACCGAGTCGTTGCCAGCGATGATCGCGCGGCTGTGCAGCGCGACCATCGGGTCGCGATCGACGTACACCACACGGGCACCGGGCGCGATGCGCTCGATGACCTCGTGGGTGTTCCCAACCGTCGGCAACCCGGAGCCGATGTCGACGAACTGGCGGACGCCCTGCTCGGCGATCCACTTGGCCGCCCGCTGGTGAAAGCCGCGGTTGGCCGCCGCGATGTCCCTGGCGTGCGGCACCGCGTTGAGCAGCCGCTGGCAGGCACGCTCGTCCGCCTCGAAATAATTGTGACCACGGAGCATATAGTCATAAATCCGTGCGGCTGTCGGCACGCTGGTATCCACACCAGCGGGAACCTCCGGAGCCTGATGCATTTCTTGCCCGCCTCCCTGGAAACAGTCAGTCCTCAGTCTTGCACAGAACGTGCGAATCACGAATCGCGGCTCGGCGTCTTAGCGGTCACGATTACTGCTCACCGCGGATACGGTGCGGCTCTCCGCGATACTAGCGGCAATCGGACATGGCGCACGTTCACGTGATGCCAGAGTTGCGTATGGCCTCGCCGGGAAAGATGCAACGTCAGATAAGTGGCACTGCCGAGAGCCGTTTTCGGAACGGTGTGGCGAGTCGCGCGGCCGACTGCGACGGCCAGCCTACGCTCGCCCGACGAACCGGGCATTTAACCCATTGCGGGCGAGCGGCGGCCGACCACGAATGATCGTGTACATTTAACCCCCGGATCGGGCCCTGCTGGTTTATTCCGGGGGCTGGCCCGGATCGCTGGCCGCCCCGGTAAGGTCAGCGGCCGACGTTCGGGCTCGGTCGGCTCGATGGGCCCGCGATAACGTGGCAGTTTCCCGCTTCGTGGTGGATTGACCTTTGTTTACGAGGGTTAATTCACCACGAGGCGGTAATCTTCCACGTCGTTGACGGGCGTGCCGGTGCGGCCGTATCCCGGCAGCCGCATACGGCACTCCAGGCACACAGACGGCGCGCCGGCGGCCAGGCCGCGGCGGACGGCGGGCGGACGGCCGGCACGGCCATGCGCGCGCAATTCGCCAGCAGTCTCGGGTGGCCGTATGGGCGCCGTGCAGCGTGTAAATAGCACCGCATCTGCCCCAGGAGCCTCGTCCCGTACCTATTTACGGACCAGGGTCAAACTGGGTGGGTAAATGTCCACGATCATTTCCGGACCCTCATCCGCACTCCAGGTCGCCGCAAGAGAGCGCGCGGTCGGCGCGCTCATTCG
>Ga0207664_10000907_pt1 | contig 20001 bp, 17 predicted proteins | sample LARL83metaG_FD_184349 | JGI IMG/M metagenome (GOLD analysis project Ga0207664, IMG submission 184349) | Corn, switchgrass and miscanthus rhizosphere microbial communities from Kellogg Biological Station, Michigan, USA - LAR L8-3 metaG... | ecosystem: Host-associated > Plants > Roots >... | reverse complement strand
CAGCGCGTCAACCTGGACGGCTTCGCCCTGGAGGATCCCGGGCTCGGCCTGATCGCCCTGCGCTCACCGGATGATCCCGAGCCGAGCCTGGTGATCTCCGCCGGGCGGGTGGTGGAAATGGACACCGTGGCGGCGGGTGCCTTCGATTCCATCGACGCCTACATCGCCCGGCACGGGCTCGACCTGGCAGTGGCCGAGGAGGCCATGGCCGTGCCGGACATCGAGTTCGCCCGGCGGATGGTCAGCCCGGACGTGCCCCGGGATGAGATCATCCGGCTGAGCGCTGGCGCCACCCCGGCCAAGCTGGCCCGGGTGCTGGCCCTGCTGCGGCCCGCCGAGCTGGGCCTGGCCATGACCAAGCTGCGCGGCCGGCGCACGCCGAGCAACCAGGCCCACGTCACCAACCGGCTGGATGACCCGCTGCTGCTGGCCGCCGACGCGGCCACCGCCGCCGCGTTCGGCTTCCGGGAGATCGAGACCACCGTCCCGGTCCTCGCCGACGCGCCGAGCAACGCGGTGGCCTGCCTGATTGGCGCCGCGGTGGCGGCCCAGGGCGTGCTCATCCAGTGCTCGGTGGAGGAGGCGCTGGAACTCGAGCTGGGCATGCGCGGGCTCACCTCGTACGCCGAGACGGTCTCGCTCTACGGCACCGAGCAGGTCTTCACCGACGGGGACGACACCCCCTGGTCGAAGGCCTTCCTGACCTCCGCTTACGCCTCCCGCGGGATGAAGATGCGGGTGTCTTCCGGGGCCGGGGCCGAGGTGCTGATGGCCGGCGCCGAGGGCAAGTCCATGCTGTACCTGGAGGCCCGGTGCGTCGCGCTGGCCCGGGCCATTGGCGCCCAGGGGGTGCAGAACGGCGGCATCGACGGGGCGAGCGTGGCCGCGTCGGTACCCGGCGGGCTGCGCGAGCTGATGGCCGAGAACCTGATGGTGATGATGCGCAACCTCGAGTCCTGCTCCGGCAATGACGCGCTGATGAGCGAGTCGGACATGCGCCGGACCTCCCGCACCCTGCCCATCGTGCTGGCCGGGTCGGACTTCGTGTTCAGCGGGTTCGGCAGCATCCAGCGGTACGACAACATGTTCGGGCCCAGCAACTTCAACGCCGAGGACATCGACGACTTCCTGGCCATGCAGCGCGACTGGGGGGTGGACGGCGGGCTGCGCACCGTGCCCGCCAGCGAGATCGGCGAGCTGCGCCGGCACGCGGCGCAGGCGTGCCGGGCGGTGTACCGGCACCTCGGGCTGGCCGACTTCACCGACGCGCACGTCGGCCTGGCCGTGGACGCGGCCGGGTCCAAGGACCTGGGGGAAACCGACACGCTGGCCGTGCTCAGCGCGGCGCACGCGATCCGCGAGGGCGGCCTGACCGTGGTGGACATCGTGGCCGCGCTGGACGAGACGGGCTACGAGGCCGAAGCGGAACGGATCATGGACATGACACAGGCCCGGCTGTCCGGCGACTACCTGCAGACCGCCGCGATCTTCGATGAGCAGCTCCGGGTGCTGTCGCTGGTCACCGACCCCAACGACTACGCAGGCCCGGGCACTGGCTATGCGCCATCGCCGCCCCGGCAGGCCGAGATCGACGATATCCGCCAGGCCCGCGGGGTCGAGGACCTGCGCGCCGAGCAGGCCCAGGCGGCGCAGCTGATGCTGGCCCCGGCCGGGCCGGCGCACCCCGGCCAGGATCCCCGGGACGTGGTGATCGGGGTGTCGCCGTCCATCGGCCGGGACGTGTGGCGCACGCTGTCCGGGCTCACCGTGCCCGAGGTGCTCGGCGAACTGCTCGCCGGACTGGAAGAGGAAGGCTGCACCGGCCGGGTGGTCCGGTTCAGCGACACCGTGGACCTCGGCCGGATCGGGCTGGCCGCCGCCCGGCTGGCCGGCTCCGGCATCGGCATCGGCCTGCAGGGCAAGGGGACCGCGCTGATCCACCGCCGTGACCTCGCCCCGCTGGCCAACCTGGAGCTGTACTCGGTGGCCCCGGCGGTCACCCCGCAGCTGTACCGGCTGCTCGGCGCGAACGCCGCGCGGCACGCCAAGGGCGGCACCCCGGACCCGGCCCGCAACCCGTACAACGACGAGGCCATCGAAGCCCGGTACCACACCACGGTGATCGCGCTGATGGCGCTGGAACGCGGCTGGGTGCGGCCCGGGGCGCCGGCCGAGGAGCTGTCCCGCGAGGGGCTCCAGTGACCGGCGTGCGCGGCCTGTCCGGCCGCCCGGTCAGCGAGCTGACCCTGGAGGCGGTCCGCCGCGGCGAGATCGGCCTGCCCGACCTGCGGATCCATCCGGACACGCTGCACCGGCAGGCCGCGGTGGCGCAGGCGCATGGCAACCCGCAGCTGGCCGAGAACCTGCGCCGGGCAGCGGAACTGACCGCGCTCGGTGACGACGAGGTACTGGCCATCTACGAGGCGCTGCGGCCGGGCCGGTCCACCGCGCAGCAGCTGACCGCGCTGGCCGCATCGCTCACCGAGCGCGGGCTGCCCCGGTGCGCGGCCCTGCTCACCGAGGCGGCCGAGATTTACACCAGCCGCGGGCTCACCGCATGACCGTGATTGCCGGGGTGGACGTCGGCAATGCCACCACCGAGGTGGCCGTGCTGGACGGCGGGCGGCTGCTCGGCACCGGCCGGCTGCCCACCCGGGGCCGCAAGGGGTCACCGGAATCCGTGCGCGGCGCGGCCGCACTGGTCCACCGGATCGAGCGGCGGCTGGGCCGGCCCGTGGACGAGGCCAGGATCGCCCCGCTGCGGGCCGCCGACACGGCCACCCTGGCCGTCCCGGCGGTGCCGCCGCAAACCGGCCGGCTCCGGGTACTGGCCGCCGGGGTGGCCACGCCAGGGGGCGCCGGGACGTGCATCGGCGTCCCGCTATGGCTCGACCAGGCCAGGGTGGACGTGGCGCAGCCGGTGCCACCCCGGGTGGTGCTGGTGCCGCCGGGGCTCGGCTACGCGGAGGCGGCGGGCCGGGTGCGGGCGCTGCTCGCGGCCGGCGTACCGGCCGGTGCGGTGCTCGCCGCGGGCGACGAGGGTGTGCTCATCGCCAACCGGCTGGATACCCCGCTGCCCGTGATCGACCAGGTGGACACGGCGGCGGCCGGATCCTGTGCGCTGCTCGCGGTGGAAGTCCGCGGGCCCGGCCAGCCCCTCACCACGCTGACCGACCCGGTGGCCCTGGGCGCCGGGCTGCGGCTCCGCGACGAGGAGACCGGCGATGCGGTCACCCTGAGCCGCTCCCTGCTCGACTACTCCAACGCGGTGGTCGGGCTCGACGGGGTGGCCACCGCGGCGGTGGCCGGGGTGGCCGAGCCGTGGGTGGTCAGCGGCGGCCGCAGCGTCCCGCTCCGGGCCGCCTGCGCGCTGCTGCCCGGCTGGCCGGTCGGCAGCGTGACCGCGCTGGGCACCCCGGACGGCCAGACGCCCACCGACGACCTGTTCGCGCTGGACCTGGCCGCGGTGGCGGATACCGCGACCGCCCGCCGCGGCAGCGTGGGACGGACCGCGCTGGTCGCGTCCGTGCAGCGGCTCGGCTCCGGCGCCGACCACGCGGGGCTGCTCGGCAGCATCCTGGGCTGCCCGGTGCGCTGCCTGATCACCGAGCCCGCCGCGGCCCGGCTGGGCGCCTGCACCAGCCCCGGGGCGCGGCCCGACGCCGTGGTGGTCGACGTGGGCGCGGGCACCATCGACGTGATCGCGCCGGACGGCGAGGTGGTCGCCGCGGGCGCGGGCGAACTGCTCACCGCGGCGGTGGCGGAGACGCTCGGCCTGTCCCGGGCCGCGGCCGACTGGGTCAAGCGCGGCCCGTGCGTCCGGGTCACCGGCAGCCAGCAGTTCGAGGCCGAGGACGGCCAGCGCGGGTTCCTGGACCGGCCCGCCGACGGCACGGTCCTCGGCATGCTGGCCGCGGCCGGGCCGGCCGGCCTGCTGCCCTTCGACCGCGGGCACAGCCCGGCCGAGTGGCGGGCCATCCGCCTCCGGCTGAAGGAGGCGGTGTTCGCGGCCAACCTGCTGCGTGCCCTGCGCACGCTCGGCCGGGACCTGCGCCAGGTACTGATCGTCGGCGGCCCGGCCGGTGACGACGAACTGCTCGGCGTGCTGCTGCGGGCGCTGCCCGACGGGGTCAGCGCCGGACGGGCGAACGTCGGCGCCACCCTGGCCGGGCCACCCGCCGGGCACCGGCACGCCGCCGCGCTCGGCCTGGCCCTGGCCGGCGGGCCGGGCTAAGCCGGGCCGCCCGGGGAGAACAGGCCGACGAGCGCGGAGATGGCGGCGAACCCGAAGAAGCTGACCTGGGCGGCGGTGACGGTGATCAGCCCGCCGCGGAGGATGACGTAGAACACCACGGCCAGTGCGCCGCCGCCCCGGCCCGGCGATGAGATCGTCAGCGCCGGTTTTCCGGTGGCGGCCCGGCCCCGGGATCGGCAGGATCGGGGAGATGACCTCCGAACCGCACCGGCGGGCGATCGGCGCACTGCGGGCCGTGGCGCTGGACGCCCCGGACATCGACCTCCTGGCCACGTTCTACGAGCAGCTCGCCGGCTGGCGGCGCGTCCCCGACGACGACGAAGACGACTGGATCACGATCGACTCCGGTGACGGCTGGCGGATCGGCCTGCAACGGGCCACCGACCACGTGCCGCCGCACTGGCCGGACCAGGACCGTCCGCAGCAGGGCCATCTCGACTTCCGGGTACCGGACATCGATGCGGCGGCGGAACGCGCCCAGCAGCTCGGCGCCAGCCTGCTGCGCCGCAACGAACGGTGGCACACACTGGCCGACCCGGCTGGCCACCCGTTCGATCTGTGCGTCAACCCGGATGATCCGCGGACCACCCTGATGGGCGTCATGCTGGACTGCCCCGACGCGAAGGCGCTGAGCCATTTCTACGCGGAGCTGCTCGGCAAGCCGGTGACGTACCAGGCGGACGGAGTCGCCATGATCGGCGAAGACGGCGCGCAGCCGGTGATGTTCCAGCAGGTGGAGCACTACACCGCGCCGCGCTGGCCGGATCCGGCGTACCCGCAGCAGGTCCACCTCGACGTGACCGTCCAGGACGTGGACGCGGCGGAACGGGCCGTCCTCGGCATCGGTGCGACCCGGCTGGACGGCGCCGGCCCGAACTGGCGCGTCTACGCCGATCCGGCCGGCAAGCCATTCTGCCTGATCTGGCCGGTCTAATCTGGCCCGCTACTGACCGGTCAGGACAGCACCCGGCGCCGGAAGTTGCGCAGCCCGATGGCCAGGAACACCGCGCCGAACGCGATCACCACCGGGTAGATCACGTACAGCGGCAGGTGCGGCGCTTCGGTGAACGCGGCCCGCATCCCCTCGTTCACGTAGATGAGCGGGTTGATCAGCACCAGCGTCTGCAGCCAGTGCCAGCCGCCCAGCGTCACCGGCGCGAGCCGGGTCCACGAGTAGTAGGTGCCGCCCAGGAACGTGATCGGCAGGATGATGAAGCCGAACATCAGCCCGATGTTGCGCGGCTCGAAGCTGGTGCCCAGGAGCAGCCCCAGCCCGGCCATGGCCACGCTGGCCAGCGGCACGAACGTGACAATGATCCACCAGTGCAGCGACAGGTGGGCGTGCACCCCGGGCGCGTGCACCACCGAGGCCATCGGCAGCACGATGATCGCGGACAGCACGCCCTGGGCCGCCCCGGACAGCACCTTGGCCACGGCCACCAGCCAGATCGGGCAGGGGGCCTGCACCCGGTCCTCGATCTCCCGGGTGAAGCCGAACTCCTGGGCCATGGCCAGCGCGATGGACTGCACGCCCTGGAACATCACCGAGATGCCGACCACCCCGGGCACCAGGATGGTGGCGAACGCGGACTCGGCCCCGGTGGTGTGCCCGCCGATGCCCTGGCCGATCTTGGGGAACACGAACAGGAACACGAAGCACAGCAGGAACGGCTGGATGATCGTGCGCAGCACGAACTCCCACAGGTGCTTGCGCAGCACGACCAGGTCCCGCAGCATGAGCGCGCCGAGCGCGGTCCAGCTGGCCGCGGCGACCGACCGGGTGGGGCCGCCGCCAATCCGCTGGGCCGGGGCGGCTGGGGTCAGCGAGGTGGTCATCAGTCGCGCAGCTCCTTCCCGGTCAGGTTGATGAACACCGTCTCCAGGCTGGGCTCGGCGACGGACAGGTCGACCAGGTCGAACCCGCCGCGCTCGGCGGTCAGCACGATGCGCGGCACCAGCCGGTCGGTGCCCTGCATGTGCAGCTGGAGCCCGCCGTCGATCTGCCGGGTGCGGGTCACCCCGGCCACTTCCTGGCTGAGCAGTTCGGCCAGCCGGGCGGTGTCCCCGGCCGTCTTGACCGTGACCACCGTGTCGGCCTGCACGCTCTGCTTCAGCGCGGCCGGGGTGTCCAGCGCCAGGATGCGGCCGTGATCCATGATGGCCACCCGGTCACACAGCTGGTCCGCCTCTTCCATGTAGTGCGTGGTGAGCAGGATGGTCTGGCCACTGCGGTGCAGCTCGCCGAGCAGATCCCACAGGGCCAGCCGGCTCTGCGGGTCGAGCCCGGCGGTCGGCTCGTCGAGGAACAGCACGGACGGGCGGTGGAAGATGGCCCGGGCCACCATGAGCCGCTGGGCCATGCCCCCGGACAGCGCGTACACCGACGCCTGGGCCCACTTGGACAGCTGGAACTGGGCCAGCAGCTCGTCGGCGGTCCGCCGGGACGCCTTGGCCCCCATGCCGAACAGCCGGCCGTGGAAGTACAGGTTCTCCCACACGGTGAGCTGGCGGTCCAGCGTGTTCTGCTGGGACACGATGCCGCTCAGCTGCTTGGCCAGCGCCGGGTGCGCCGCGACGTCCACCCCGGCCAGGTAGGCCCGGCCCGAGGTGGGTACCACCCGGGTGGTCAGCATGCCGGCCGTGGTCGTCTTGCCGGCCCCGTTCGGCCCCAGCAGGCCGAAGATCTCACCGGCCGCTACGTCCAGATTGAGCCGGTCGACTGCGGCGAAGTCCGTTCCCGGGTAGACCTTGGTGAGGTCCTCGGTATGGATGACCGCGTCCGGCCGGCCCTCGGGCCGCTCGGTGGTGCCGGCCGGCATGTGTGCGGTGCTCATGGCGTGCACATCCTAGTCAGCTGGAGGGAGTGCTGATGGCCCGGGTTCTGGTCACTGGATCAGCCGACGGTCTCGGCCTGATGGCCGGCCGCCTGCTCGCCGAGGGCGGGCACGAGGTGACCCTGCACGCGCGCAACGAGGCCCGGGCGGCCGACGCCCGCGCCGCGCTGCCCGCCGCGGCGCACGTGGTCGTCGGTGACCTGGCCATGATCGCGGGCATGCGGCAGGTAGCCGGGCAGGCCAACGAGCTAGGCCGCTTCGACGCGGTGATCCACAACGCGGGCGTCGGCTACCGGGAGCCGGCCCGGATCCAGACCCAGGACGGGCTCAGCCACGTGTTCGCCATCAACGTGCTCGCGCCCTACCTGCTGACCGCGCTCATCACGCCGCCCAGCCGGCTGGTCTACGTCAGTTCCGGGATGCACCGGATGGGCAGTCCCGACTCCGCCGACCTGCAGTGGGTGGGCCGGCCGTGGAACGGCACGCAGGCTTACGCGGACTCCAAGCTGTTCGTGGTGGTGCTCGCGTTCGCGGTGGCCCGCCGCTGGCCCGGCGTGCTCAGCAACGCGCTGGAGCCGGGCTGGGTGGCGACCAGGATGGGTGGCCCGGGTGCGCCCGACGACCTGTCCCAGGCCCCGGTCACCCAGGCCTGGCTGGCCACCAGCGACGACCCGGCTGCTCTGGTGACCGGCCAGTATTTCTACCACCAGCTGCCGCGCGCGTTCCACCCGGCCGCGGCCAGCCCGTCCGTGCAGGACCATCTGCTGGCCTCATGCGCCGAGCTCACCGGCGTGGAGATCCTGAAGGAGCCGGCCTGAGCCTGTGGTCAGGACCCGCCCGCCTGGGTCAGGACTCTCGCCGCCCGGCAAGGTGGCCTGCTGCTGACCCAGATCCAGCGGCTTTGCCCTGGCCGTCGGCTCTCGCCTTGTGGTGGCTGCCGGTTTACACTCGCGCCGAGGGCTATTGCATGGAAGATGACGTCGCTGGCCAGTTCCTCGACCTGATTCACGGTCTCGAGGAAGTCCGGGATGCCATGACCCCCGAGCGCGCCCATGCCGAGTTCGACGAGACAACCCTGCAGGTTTTCTGGAAGAAGTGGCCTAGCCTCTCTGCCTGGTCTGGCTCGCTGTGGCGGATGCTGTCCGAGGAACTGGCCGGGCCCTCCTCTCCGCACCGCGACGCCGAACTGGACGAGGTAGGCGGCAGTGAGTGAGAGCCCGCGGCACCGGGGGCGGTGGCCGTGACGCAACTCCGGGACCTGATGAACACGCACGTGGCCACGACCACACCGGACACGTCGGTAGCGGCTGCTGCTCAGGGCATGGTCCGGGCGAACGTGGGCTCAGCCGTCGTCATGCAGGGGCCGTTCCTGGCCGGCATCCTCACTGAGCGGGATGTCCTGCGGGCTGCCGCATCCGGGGAGGATCTTTCGGCGGCCCGGGTTTCGGCCTGGATGACCCCGGACCCGCAATCGGCCAGCCCGGACGCGCTCATCGAAGACGCGGCCCAGATCATGCTCCTGAACGGGTTCCGCCACCTCCCGGTCGTGGACGGCCGCGCGGTCTGTGGCGTGGTGAGCCTTCGCGACCTGTTCGCGGCCAGAATCCGCCGGCCCCTGGTGCGCTGAGCCCGTGGCCGGTCCGGATGCGGGGCTGGTGGTGCGGGACGTCACGGTGCGCATGGTGGTGGTCCCGTTCCGGCGGCCGCTGGCCACCCGGGTCGGGAACTTCGTGCAGTGGCCACTGCTGCTCATCGACGTCCGCACCGAGCAGGGCATCACCGGCCACGGGTACCTCGCGCCGTACCTGGACACGGCGGCCACCGCGATCCGCGCGATCCTGGCCGGCCTGGGAGAACGGCTGCGCGGGCGGCCGGCCGCGCCGGCCGCCGCGGCCGGGGACGCCCGCGGCTGGTTCGCGCTGGCCGGCTACCAGGGCCTGGCCCTGTCCGCGGTGGCCGGGCTGGACATCGCGCTGTGGGACGCGCTGGCCCAGGCGGCCGGGCTGCCGCTGGCCCGGCTGCTCGGCGGGACGCTGGACCCGGTGCCGGCCTACAACAGCAACGGGCTGGGGCTTATCCCGCCGGAGACGGCGGGCGACGAGGCGCTGGAATTGCTGGCCGAGGGCGGGTTCACCGCGCTGAAGGTGCGGGTCGGCCGGGACCGGGCCGCCGACGACCTGCGCGCGGTCCGCCGGGTCAGGGACGCGGTCGGCAGCGACGTCACCCTGGTCGCCGACTACAACCAGGGGCTGGCACTGGGCGACGCGCTGGAGCGCTGCCGGGCGCTGGACGCCGAGGGGCTGACCTGGATCGAGGAGCCGCTGCGCTACGACGATCTGGACGGCCACGCCCGGCTGGCCCACGACATCAGCACGCCGGTCATGCTCGGCGAGAACTTCTACGGCCCGCGGGCCATGCTGGCCGCCATCCAGGCCCAGGCCTGCGACCTGGTCATGCCTGACCTGATGCGGATCGGCGGGGTGACCGGCTGGCTGCAGGCCGCCGCGCTGGCCGACAGCACCGGGCTGCCGATGTCCTCCCACCTGTACCCGGAGGTCTCCGCGCACCTGCTGCGGGTCACCCCGACCCGGCACTGGCTGGAGTGGCAGGACTGGGCCGACCCGGTGCTGGCCCGGCCGTTCGAGGTGCGCGACGGCCTGCTGCACCCGCCCGACGTCCCCGGCACCGGCCTGGCCTGGGACGAGGACGCGGTCGCCCGCTACCAGGCGGACTGATCAGACCCGCCGCGCCGCCGCGTCCCAGGCGGCGGTGGTGCCCTGGCTGGGCGCGTAGCGGCGCAGCGGCGCAGTGGCGCGAAGCAGGGCGCGCATGCCGTCCAGGCCGCCGGGGGCGGCGCCCAGCGTGCGCGCCTGGACCAGGATGTTGCCCAGCGCGGCCGCCTCGGTGGGGCCGGCCACCACCGGCCGCCCGCAGGCGTCCGCGGTCAGCTGCATGAGCAGCTCGTTGCGGGCGCCGCCGCCGACCACGTGCACGACATCCACCTGCCGCCCGGACAGCTCCTGGGCCTGGCGGATCGCCCGCCGGTAGGCCAGCGCGAGGCTGTCCAGGATGCACCGGACCACGCCCGGCGGGTCCGGCGGCGCGGGCTGGCCGGTCCGGCGGCACGCCTCGGCGATCCGCCCTGGCATGTCGCCCGGCGGCAGGAACACTGGATCGTCCGGGTCGATCACGGCCTGCCGGGCCGGCCGCCGGGCGGCCGCGCCGAGCAGGCCGGCCAGGTCGGCGGGCTGGCCCGCGTCGGCCCAGGCCCGGACGGATTCCTGGAGCAGCCACAGGCCCATCACGTTGCGCAGGTAGCGGACCGTGCCGTCGAGGCCGGCCTCGTTGGTGAAGTTGGCCAGCCGGCTGGCCTCGGTGAGCACCGGGTGGTCCAGCTCCACGCCGACCAGGGACCAGGTGCCGCACGAGATGTACCCGAAGCTGGCGCCCGAGGCGGGCACGGCGGCCACGGCGGACGCGGTGTCGTGCGAGCCGACCGTTATCACCGGAAGAGGGGTGCGCCCGGCGATCTCCGGCCGCAGCGGCCCGAGGATGGTCCCGGGCTGGCGCAGCGGCGGGAACAGCTGCCCGGGCAGGCCCGCCGCGGCGATCACCCCGGTGGCCCAGCACTGCTGGCGCGCGTCGTAGAGCTGGGTGGTGGACGCGTTAGTGATCTCCGCGCCCACCTCGCCGGTCAGCCAGTAGCCGAGCAGGTCAGGGATCAGCAGCAGGGTCCGGGCCGCAGCCAGCTGAGGTGTGCCCGCCGCCGCGGCCAGCTGGTAGATCGTGTTGAACGGAAGCTGCGCCGTGCCGGTGGTGGCGTACAGCTCGGCCGCCGGGATCCGGGCCAGCACCTGCTCGGCTACTCCGTCGGTGCGGGCATCCCGGTAGTGCACCGGGTTGCCGAGCAGCGCCCCGGTGTCATCGAGCAGCCCGTAGTCCACTCCCCACGAGTCGATCCCCAGGCCGGCCAGGTCGAAGGTGCGGGCCGCTGCGCGCAGCCCGTCCAGCACGCCGCGGTGCAGCCGCAGGATGTCCCAGTGCAGCGTGCCCGCCACGGTGACCGGGACGTTCCGGAACCGGTGCGCCTCGTGCAGCTCCAGCTGGCCAGCCCCGGCCCGGCCCACCATCACCCGGCCGCCGGACGCCCCGAGGTCGACCGCGGCTACTGCTACGTGCGCCATCGCGGATACCTCAGCGCAAGAACGCGGCCGCGACCCCGGCATCCACCGGGATGTGCAGCCCGGTGGTCAGGGCCAGGTCACCGGTAGTCAGCGCGACCACCGCGGCGGCCACGTGCTCGGGCAGCACCTCCCGCTTGAGCAGGGTGCGCTGGGCGTAGAACGTGCCCAGCTCCTCCTCGGCCACCCCGTACACGGCCGCCCGCTGTGCGCCCCAGCCGCCGGCGAAGATGCCGGACCCGCGGACCACGCCGTCCGGGTTGATGCCGTTCACCCGGATGCCGGCCTCGCCCAGTTCCGCGGCGAGCAGCCGGACCTGGTGCGCCTGATCCGCCTTGGCCGCCCCGTAGGCCACGTTGTTCGGCCCGGCGAACACCGAGTTCTTGCTGCAGATATAGATGATGTCGCCACCCATGCCCTGGGCCCGCAGGAGGCGGGCCGCCTCCCGGGCGACCAGGAACGAGCCGCGGGCCATCACGTCGTGCTGCAGATCCCAGTCGCCCAGGCTGGTCTCCAGCAGCGGCCGGGAGATGGACAGCCCGGCGTTGCTGACCACCAGGTCCACCCCGCCGAAGGCCAGCGCCGCCTGCCGGTAGGCCGCGATGACGCTCTGCTCGGCGGTCACGTCCGAGGTGACCGCGACGGCCACGTCGGCCGCCTGCGACTGGCCCGCGCCGATCTCGGCCGCGACCTTCTGCGCGGCGGGGCCGTCCCGGTCGGCGACGACCACGCACGCGCCCTCGGCGGCCAGCCGCCGCGCGGTGGCCCGGCCGATGCCCGAGCCGCCGCCGGTGACCAGTGCCACCCGGGTAGCCAGCGGCCTGGGCTTGGGCCGCCGGCGCAGCTTGGCTTCTTCCAGCGCCCAGTACTCGATGCGGAACTTCTCGCTCTCCGGGATGGGGGAATAGCTGGACACTGCTTCCGCGCCGCGCATCACGTTGATCGCGTTGACGTAGAACTCCCCGGCGACCCGGGCCGTCTGCTTGTCCGCGCCGTAGCTGAACATGCCGACCCCGGGGACCAGCACGATGGCCGGGTCGGCGCCGCGCATCGGCGGCGAGTCCGCGTCCGCGTGCCGCTCGTAGTAGGCGCGGTAGTCCTCGCGGTAGGCCGCGTGCAGGTCGCGCAGCCGGGTCGCCGCCTCATCCAGCGGGGCCGCTGGCGGGAGGTCCAGCACCATCGGGCGCACCTTGGTGCGCAGGAAGTGATCGGGGCAGGAAGTGCCCAGCGCGGCCAGCGCGGGATGCTTCTCCCGGGCCAGGAAGTCCAGCACCACCGGGGTGTCGGTGAAGTGACCGACCTGCGCGTGGTCTGTGCTGGCCAGTCCCCTCAGTACCGGGGCGAGGGCAGCCGCCCGGCGGCGGCGTTCGGTATCGGGAAGGGGCGCGTAGCCGGGCAGCAGCGGGCCGAACGGCGCCAGCCCGCCATGCTCGTCCAGATAGCGCTGGGCCGCGGCGATGATCTCCAGCGAGTGCGCCTCGCACTCGTCGCTGGTCGCGCCCCAGGCGGTGATGCCGTGCCCGCCCAGAATGACCCCGATGGCCTGCGGGCTGTCCCGCGCCACCGCGGCAATGTCCAGGCCGAGCTGGAAACCAGGCCGCCGCCACGGCACCCAGACCACCCGGTCACCGAAGCACGCCCGGGTCAGCGCCTCGCCGCCGGTCGCGGTGGCGAACGCGATACCCGAGTCGGGATGCAGATGGTCCACGTGCGGCGCGTCGACCAGGCCGTGCATGGCCGTGTCGATGGATGGCGCGGCGCCGCCGCGGCCGTGCAGGCAGTAGTCGAACGCGGCCACCATCTCGTCCTCGCGATCCACGCCCGGGTACACCCCGGTCAGCGCGCGGAGCCGGTCCAGCCGCAGCACCGCCAGCCCGTCCGCGGTCAGCGTGCCCAGATCACCGCCGGACCCCTTGACCCACAGCAGGTCCACCGGGGTGCCGGTCACCGGGTCGGTGGCCGGGCCCTTGGCCGAGGTGTTGCCGCCCGCGTAGTTGGTGTTGCGCGGGTCCGACCCGAGCCGGTTGCTGCGCCGCAGCAGTTCGGCGACTTCGGCCGGTGACTCCGGTCCCATCTCTCCTGCTCCTCACCCGGTGGCTGGCTCACTGCGGTGCATTGTGTGTGGCCGGACGCCCACACTGCACCGCGCTGACCAAATGCACCGCACTCTCAGGTACCCCAGCTGGCCGGGGTGCCGCCGACCCGGTCGGCGACGATCTTCTCCCCGTAGCCGGAGCGGTGGTAGGCGGCGACCGGGTCCGGGTCCAGGCCCATGTCCGCGCGCAGTTCCGCGAGCATCGGCCGGACGTCGGTGTCATAGGCGTCCATGAACACGGCGTTGGCGCCGAGCACGTCGCCCGTCCGCTGCGCGGTGGCCAGCGCGGCGGCGTCGATGAGCAGTGCCTTGGCCGTGGCCTCCTGGACGTTCAGCACCGAGCGGATCTGCGCCGGGATCTTGGGCTCGATGTTGTGGCACTGGTCCAGCATGAACGCGATCCCGGCCGCCGGGCGCAGCGCGTCCGCGGCCACCACCTCGTGCAGGATGCGGAACAGCTGGAACGGGTCGGCCGCGCCCACCATCAGGTCGTCGTCCGCGTAGAACCGGCTGTTGAAGTCGAAGCCGCCCAGCCGGCCGGCCCGCAGCAGCAGGGCCACGATGAACTCGATGTTGGTGCCGGGCGCGTGGTGCCCGGTGTCCACCACGACCGCCGCCTGGTCGCCCAGCGTCATGCAGTGCAGCAGCGAGGTGCCCCAGTCCGGCACGTCGGTGGTGTAGAACGCCGGCTCGAACAGCTTGTACTCCAGCAGCATCCGCTGCCGCGGGCCGAGCCGCTGGTAGACCTCGGCCAGGGCCTCGGCCAGCCGGTCCTGGCGGGCCCGGATGTCGTCCTGGCCCGGGTAGTTGGTGCCGTCGGCGAACCACAGCTTGAGATCCCGCGACCCGGTGGCGTCCATGATGTCGACGCACTCCAGCAGGTGGGCCACGGCCTTACGGCGCACCGCCGGGTCCGGATGGCAGACACTGCCCAGCTTGTAGTCGTCATCCTGGAACACGTTCGCGTTGACCGTGCCGATCCGGACCCCCTGGCCAGCCGCGTAGCCGGCCAGCGCGGCGTAGTCGTCCACCCGGTCCCACGGGATGTGCACGGCCACGCTGGGCGCCACCCCGGTGTACCGGTTTACCTGCGCCGCGTCGTCGATCTTCTCCTGCACCGTGCGGGGCACGCCGGGCTGCGCGAACACCTTGAACCGGGTCCCGGTGTTGCCGAACGCCCAGGACGGGAGCTCGATCTGCTGGGCCCGCAGGGCGGTCTTCACAGCGGTCAGGTCAGGCATCTCAGGTCATCTCCAGGCAGCAGATCTCGGTGCGGTCACGGGATACGCCCTAGTCCAGGTGGAAAATTTCGTCGATCCGCTGGAAGCCCTGGTCGGGCTGCTGGCCGCCGAGATCGGCGAAGTACGGTGCCATGCCGGCCTGCCAGCGGCGGTTGACGTCGGTCTGCGCCATCCGCTCCAGCGCGGCCGGGTAGTCGTCGGTTTCCAGGTAGCCCACCAGGAGGCCGTCGCCGGTCAGGAACAGTGAGTAGTTGGTCCAGCCCGCCGCGCGGAGCGCGTCGAGCATCTCCGGCCACACCTCGCCGTGCCTGCGGCGGTATTCCGCCAGCCGGTCAGGCCGGATGCGGCCGAGAAAGCAAACCCGCTCCACGGGTCCTCCGGGAAAAGCTGGGCGCGGCGGCGTGATCATGGGATTGCTGTCGTGATGACCACACTGATCCCATGATCACGCACGCCGCCGCCGGGTCAGAAGTTGAAGTTGTTGATGTTGGACTTGGTGAACACGAACGGCGGGCCGAGCAGCACGCTCTTGTCGGCGCCGATGGTGAACTTGCCGAGCTTGCCCGCGGTGAAGGTCTGCCCCTGGGTGCCGTTGATCTTGCCGGAGGCGTAGTTGACCGCGGCATATCCGGCCAGGTAGCCGAGGTCTGCGGGGTTCCACAGCTCGAACGCCGGGGCGACGCCGTTGGCCACGTACTTCTTCATCGAGTCAGGCGTGCCCAGCCCGGTCACGATCACCTTGCCCTTGTACTTGGACGAGGAGACCACCTGGGCCGCGGCCAGGATGCCCACCGTGGTCGGCGAGATGATGCCCTTGAGGTTCGGGTAGTGCTGCAGCAGCCCCTGGGTCACCTGCGTCGCGGTGGTCGGGTCGTCATTGCCGTACACCGTGGTGACCAGCTTCATCTTCGGGTACTTCTTGAGCTGCTGCTTCATGAACCCGATCCAGGCGTTCTGGTTCGTCGCCGAGGCGGCCGCGGACACGATGGCGATCTGCCCGCTGCTGTGGATCTCCTTGGCCAGCAGGTCTACCTCGCTGGTCCCGATCTGGGCCGTGGACGCCTGGTTCACGAACAGGTTGCGGCAGGTGGGGGCGTCTGAGTCGTAGGTGATCACGGTGATCTTCTTCGCCATCGCCTGCTTGAGCGTCGGGCACAGCGCGGTCGGGTCGGTGGCGGACACGATGAGCGCGTTGGCGCCCTTGGTGATCGCGGCCTGGATGGCCGGGATCTGCGAGGCGGGTGTGGCGGCCGTCCCGCTCGTCTCGGTGCCGGTCTCACCCAGCGAACTGAGCGCGGCCAGGGCGCCGCCCGTCTTCACGCTGTCGGCGGTGGTGAAGTACGGGTTGCCCAGGTTCTTCGGGATCACGAAGACCTTGAGCCCCTTCTTCAGCGCGCCCGAGGAGGAGGCGGAGGCGGGCGTCGATGACGAGGACGAGCCCGAGCCCCCGGTGGAACTGCAGGCCGCGAGCAGGGCGGACGCGGTGAGGAGCACGAGGGGGCCCCACACCGCATGTCTGGCGGACCGTCTCATATCTGAATCCTTTCATGAATCTGGGCGGACGACATCGATGGGGTGGCCGGCCGGGTGGTGGCCGGCCTCTGGTGCCGCGCGGCCGGCCGGGATGTCCCCCCGGGGCCGCGCTCGGTCATGTCTGGCCGTGTTCAGTCATGTACGGCTCCGATGGACGAGGACCGGGCACCGAACCGGCCGCGCACCCACCGGGGCAGCACCGCCCGGCGGAACGACGCGACGTTCGGTGCGAAGACGCTGATCAGCAGGAGCGCACCGATGACGATCCCGGTGGCTTCCTGGTTGAAATTGGTCAGCAGCAGCGCGTTCTGCAGCGCGGCGAAGGCGATCACGGCCAGAACCACGCCCGCCAGTGACCCCTTGCCGCCGAAGATGGACACCCCGCCAAGCAGCACGACGGCCACCACGGACAGTTCGAGGCCGAGCCCGTTGTTCTGCACCGCCGTGGCCAGGCGGAACGTGTACAGCACCCCAGCCAGCGCGCAGACCAGGCCGGACACCACGTAGAGCATGGTCTTGACCCGCTTGACCCGGATCCCGGCGAACAGCGCGGCCTCCGGGCTGGCTCCCATGGCGTAGATGGACCGGCCGGTCGCGGTGGAGTGCAGGACCACCCCGAAGATCACCGCCAGCACGATGAAGATGGCCACGTTCCACGGGATGTCGGTGCGCGGCACCGCGATCACCCCGATGTTGGTGTAGCTGGCCGGGAAGTTCGAGATCGTGTTCGGCCCGAGCAGGATCAGCGCCACCCCGCGGTAGAGCGCGAGGGTGCCGATGGTCACCGCCAGCGAGGGCAGCCCGACCCGGGTCACCAGCAGGCCGTTGATCAGGCCGGCCACGATGCCGAGCACCGCCACCATCACGAAGATGGCCAGCATCGGCCAGTGCCGGGCCCACAGGTAGCCGAGCAGCGCGCTGGACATGCCGAGGATCGAGGCTACCGACAGGTCGATTTCGCCGCTGATGATGATCAGCGTCATGGGCAGCGCCATGATCGCTATCTCGCCCGAGGTCACGCCGGTATTGAAGAAGTTCGAGCTGGTCAGGAACTGCGGGGAGGAGACCGCGCCGAAGATCACGATGGCCACGACGAGCAGTGCGAGGCCGCTTTCCCAGCGGACCGCGCTGTGCGCGGCCGCGCTCAGCCGGTGCCGATCAGGTTCCAACGCCGGCGCTCCTTCGTCGCAGCGCGGCCTGCAGCCGCACGGAGATGACCCGGTCGAGCGTGATGGCCACCAGCAGCAGGAAGCCCGAGATGGCCTCCAGCCACAGGGACGAGATGCCCAGCACGTTCAGCGCCGAGTTGATGCTGGACAGCAGCAGGGCGCCGATGGCCGCGCCGACCGCGCTGCCACTGCCGCCGAAGATGGCCACGCCGCCGACCACCACCGCGGAGATCACCGTCAGCTCGTAGCCGGTGCCGGCGGTGGAGTCGATGGTCTGGTACTGCGCCGCCCACAGCACGCCGGCCAGCCCGGCGATGCCGCCGCTGACCGTGAACGCGACCAGCACCCGCCTGCCCACCGGGATGCCGGCCAGCCGGGCCGCCTCCGGATTCGAGCCGATCGCGTAGAGCTCCCGGCCGGACCGGAAGGACCGCAGGTAGTACGCGCCTACGCCGATCACCACGGCGATCGCGATGGCCAGGTACGGGATCCCGAGCACCGTCGCCCGGGGGATGTTGGTGAACGAGTTCGGCAGGCTCTGCGCGACCACCTCGTTGCCGCCGACGATGAGGATGTCGATGCCCCGGATGATGTACAGCGTGGCCAGCGTGACGACCAGGCTCGGCACCCGCCCGATGGCCACCATCAGCCCGTTGCCGATCCCGCAGGCGAGCCCGATGCCCAGCCCGGCCAGGAACACGACCGGCACCGGGATGCCCGGATGCGGCCCGAACAGGCTGGCCGACACGTAGGCCGACAGGCCCAGCACCGACCCGATGGACAGGTCCACGTTCCGGCTCACCACGACCATGGTCTCGCCCAGCGCGAGCAGCGCGAACACGGTCGTGTTGATCAGCAGGAACTGCAGGTTCTGCTCGTTCAGGAAGGACGGCTGGATGCTGGTGGTGACCGCGACGAACACCAGCAGCACGGCGATGATGCCAGACTCCCGGATCCGGAACACCCGCTCGGTCAGCCGCCGCGAGCCGGCCCCGGGTGGCGCGCCGGCCGGCTCCTGGCGCTGCGTCACGGCCGTGGTCATGACGCCTGCTCCGAGAGCTGGCCGGTCGCCGCGGCCATGATCTTCTCCTCAGAGGCGCCCGCATGCCCGAATTCCGCGGTCAGCCGGCCTTCCCGCATGACCAGGATCCGGTCGCCGACGAGCAGCACCTCGGGCAGCTCCGAGGAGATCATCAGGATAGCTACCCCGTCCTGGGCCAGCCGGGCCAGCAGCCGGTGCACTTCGGCCTTGGTGGCGATGTCGATGCCGCGGGTGGGCTCGTCCACGATGAGCAGGGCCGGGCTGCGGCCCAGCCACTTGGCCAGCACTACTTTCTGCTGGTTGCCCCCGGACAGCCGGGACACCGGGTCGATCAGCTGGCCGTACTTCAGGTTGAGCCGGACGGCCCAGTCGGCCGCGAACGCCCGCTCGGCCGCGGACCGGATCAGCCCGCCCCGGCGCAGCCGGCTGAGCGAGGCGAGCGCCACGTTCTGCTGCACCGACATGTCCATGACCAGGCCCTGCTGGCGGCGGTCCTCGGGGACGAAGCCGATCCCGGCGGCCATCGCGGCGGTCGGCGACGCCCGGCGCAGCTCGCGGCCGCGCATCACCACCCGGCCCGCGTCGTAGCGGTCGATGCCGAACACGGCCCGGGCCACCTCGCTGCGCCCGGAGCCGACCAGCCCGGCCAGCGCTACGATCTCACCCGCCCGCACCTCCAGCGAGATGTCGGTGAACACCCCTTCCCGGGTCAGGTGCTCGACCAGCAGCACCCGGTCGCCCGGGGTGGCGCGCTCGCCAGCGGTGCGCTCCTCCATCTGCCGGCCCACCATCGCGCGCACCAGGTCATCGGCGGTCAGCCCGGCCAGCTCGCTGGTCAGCACGTGCCGCCCGTCCCGCATCACGGTCACCCGCTGGCAGATCTCGAAGACCTCCTCCAGCCGGTGCGAGATGAACAGCACCGCGGCGCCCGCCGCGCGCAGCGTGCGCACGACCTCGAACAGCCGGGCTACCTCGGCCGCGGACAGCGCCGCGGTCGGCTCGTCCATCACGATCACCCGGGCGTCCAGCGACAGCGCCTTGGCGATCTCCACGATCTGCTGGTCGGCGATGGACAGCCCGCGGCTGATCCGGCCCGGGTCGAGCCGGACGCCGAGCCGGGTGAACAGCTGCGCGGTCTCGGCGTGCATCCGGCGCCGGTCGATGCGCCGCCCGGCCACCAGCGGCTGGCGGCCCATGAAGATGTTCTCGGCAATGGACAGATCGGGGAAGAGCGTGGGTTCCTGGTAGATGACCGCGATCCCGGCGTCCTGGGCATCAGCCGGGCCGTGCAGGGTGACCGGCTGGCCGTCGATCAGCAGCGACCCGCTGTCCGGCTGGTGCACCCCGGCCAGGATCTTCACCACCGTGGACTTGCCCGCGCCGTTCTCGCCGACCAGCGCATGGGCCTCGCCGGGGAACAGCTCGATCGTGCCGTCCACCACCGCGCGCACCGCGCCGAACGACTTGGCCGCGTGCTCCAGGGCCAGCACGGGCGTGACCGTTCCGGCCGGGGAGGTCCCGTCGTCCGCACCGGGCGGCGTGGTGGGCTGGCTGGCTGGCCCGGGAGGGCCCGTGACGGGCGCCGCCGCACCGGGGTCATTCCCCGCTGGCCGCGGCCCGGCGGCCGCCGGGCCGCCCGTCGCGCGCCCGG
>Ga0207664_10000906_pt1 | contig 20023 bp, 17 predicted proteins | sample LARL83metaG_FD_184349 | JGI IMG/M metagenome (GOLD analysis project Ga0207664, IMG submission 184349) | Corn, switchgrass and miscanthus rhizosphere microbial communities from Kellogg Biological Station, Michigan, USA - LAR L8-3 metaG... | ecosystem: Host-associated > Plants > Roots >... | reverse complement strand
CATCGGATGGTCGAGCTGGAACGTGCGGCTCTCCCGCGCGAGCGCGGCGAAGTTCGGCAGCTTGCCCTCCGCCGCCCAGCGCCGCACGAGCGACGCTTCGCAGGCGTCGAACCCGATCACCAGTACCCGGGCGCTCATACCGGCTGCTTCACTCCGGATGCCGCGCTTTCGTGCGCGGCCCTCTCGTGCGCGACAACGCCGTCGCGCCATCCTCCGATGCGCCCGCGCGCAACGGCGGCGTGCAGGCGCGCCTCGGCCCAGCGCGCGCGCAGCAGCGAAAGCATGGCGCCGGTGACCGCGCGGGCGACGTGGTACGCGAGTTCGAGCCTACTGCGCCGATGCTTGGCCAGGACGTAGCCCATCGCCCGCCCGTAGCGTCGGCCGCGCTCGAGAATTTTCTGCCGCGGCTGGACTGGATTCCCCGGGTGATGGACCGCGAGACGCGGGTCATACCAGATGCGGGCGCCCCGGGCAACCGCGCGCAGCAGATAGTCGGTCTCTTCGGCTGCCGGCCACAGTGTGCCCGATCCGACGCCCAGCGCTTCGTCGAACGGGCCCACCAAGGCGATCAGCTGCCGGCGCAGAAATATCGCGCTCGACATCCCCTGCGTCCACGCGCGCGCCGCCGTCACCCATTGCGCGCCGCGCGCAAACCGGCCGCGCGGCGCGCCGCCGGCACTTGCCGCGCCGCCGCCGCTCAAGCCATGCGCTGAAGGCTGCGCGGCGAAAAATTGCAAAACCCGGGCGACGATGTCGACGTCGTACCAGCAATCGTCATCCGGAAAGCCGATGATATTCCCGCGCGCCAGGCGCAGGCCGACATTGCGAGCGCGCGACAATCCCTGCGGCGCGCGCACATGCGTCAGAGGGAATGGCAGCCGTTCGCGCTCGAGCAGCGCGGCAACGCGATCGTCGGGGTTCTGATCGACGATGACGACCTCGAAGTCGCGGCTGGTCTGGGCGGCGAGGCTGGCCAGACAGCGGGCGAGCTCGGCCTCCCGGCCCAACGTGGCAACGATCAACGAAAGCTGTGGGGACGATGGCATGCGGCAGCGGTTGACGCTTCGGCAGCGATTCTACGGCATCGCCGCCGCCGTGTACCGCGGGTCGCGAAGACACCGGCGCTGAAGGTTCGATAGTGCGCGACCGGATGGAAGCGGCTAGACTTCGTGCCCATGGGCACGCCGGTCCTCCTGGTTCTCACCGCGCTGCGCTGGGTCGGCGCGGCACGGATGCCCCGCGCTCTCGCGCAAGCCGGGTTCGATGTGACGCTGCTGACGCCGCCGGGATCGCTGGCGGAAAAAAGCGGCTTCGTCGCCAAGATCGCCTATCTTCCGGAAAAGGCGACACCCGACGCGTGGGTGCATGCATTTGCGGCGACGGCCAAAGCGACCGAGGCTCGGCTAGTCGTTCCTTGCGACGATAATGCTTTTACCCTGTTGCATCGGCTCGTGACGTCGCCGCCCGAGGGCCTGCAGCCGGCGCTGCATCGGGAGCTCGCGACGTTGATCACGGACTCGCTCGGCGATCCCGCGCACTACGCGGCCACCGTCGACCCGACCTTGCTTCCGGCGGCCGCCGCGGCGCTCGGGCTCGGCGTCCCGACGCACGCGGTCGTCACCGACTTTGCTGGCGCCCAAGCGTTCGGCGCCGCGCACGGCTATCCGCTGGTGCTCAAAAATCGCCGCTCGAGTGACGGCGTGACCGTCGGCAAGCATAGCGAGCTCGCCGGCGCGATCGGCGCACTTGCGCCGGTCGGGGCGAATGGTCGGGACGAGACGCGCGAACGGCTGCTGGTCCAGGCGCAGGTTCGCGGCCGGCTGCGGTCGTACCAGTCGGTGGCGTGGCGAGGCGAGCTCCTGGCCGGATTCGCCGGCGAGCGAATCCATGACGAGGCGAGCCGCGGACGCCAGACCGGCGTCAACCGGTATTTTCGCAGTGACGCGCTGCGAGAGACCGCGACCCGGGCTGCCCGCGGATTCGGCATCAGCGGCCTTTTTTCGCTGCAGGGCGTCGTTGCGGAAAGCGGAGACTTCCGTCTGCTCGAGATCAACCGCCGCCTGCTCGGCGGCGCTCATCGCGGCAGCGATTTCGGCGTCGATCATTGCGCAGCGCTGCACGCGGCGATGCATGATCGTCCTTACGCCGGACGCACCGATCTCGACGAGGGCGAAGAGCACATCTGCGTTTCGTTTCCACAGGAATGGCTGCGCGATCCGGAAAGCAAGTGGCTGCGCGACTATCCGGTCGACGTGCCATGGGACGAGCCCGAGCTATTCGAGGCGATGCTGGACTTGTATCCGACGTCCTAGGCAGCATTCACGGTTAGGCGCGCGATCACGGCGCCTGGACCGGCGCCGTCCCCGTCATCCTGTCGGCGCGCATGAAATCGAAATCGCAGCCGGCATCGGCCTGCAGCACGTGCTCGACATAGAGACGGCCGTAACCGGTGGCGAAGCGGCTCAAGCCGGGCGGGCGCAACCGCGCCCGGCGCCGCTCGAGCTCGCCGGCTTCGACGCATAGCTCGAGCCGGCGCTGCCCGACATCGAGCTCGATCGTGTCGCCGGTTTGGACCAGCGCCAGCGGTCCGCCGGCGGCGGCTTCGGGCGTAACGTGCAACACGATCGTGCCGAACGCGGTGCCGCTCATCCGGGCATCGGAGATGCGCACCATGTCCTTCACACCCTGGCGGGCGAGCTTCCGCGGGATCGGGATGTAGCCTGCCTCCGGCATCCCCGGGGCGCCGCGCGGCCCCGCGTTGCGCAACACCAGCACGTCGTCGGCGGCGACATCGAGCTCGTCGGCGTCGATCCGCGCGGCGAGATCGTCGAGCGAGTCGAACACGACAGCGCGCCCGCGATGGGTAAGCAGTGCCGTGGTCGCCGACGCATGCTTGATCACCGCTCCCCCGGGCGCAAGATTCCCCTTGAGCACCGCGATCGCTCCTCCCGGATGCACCGGATCGTCGACGCGCCGAACGACTTGCTGCGCAGGAACAATCTCGGCGGCGTCGATCGCTTCGCCCAGTGTCTTGCCCGACACCGTCGGCGCATCCAGATGCAGCAGCGGCTTTAGCTCGCGCAGCACCGCGCTCAAGCCCCCGGCCTCGTGCAGGTGCTCCATGTAATGCAGCCCGGAAGGTTTCAGGTCGACCAGGACGGGGACCTTGCGCCCGAGCGCATCGAAGGCGTCGAGATCGATTTCGATGCCCCGTCGCGCCGCAATCGCGGTGAGATGGATCAGCGCATTGGTCGAGCCGCCGATCGCATGCAGCACGACCAGCGCGTTGGTGAATGCCTCGGCCGACAGGATCGCGTCGGGACGCGGGCCGCTCCGGGCCAGCGCCGCGGCACAGGTCCCGGAAGCCTCGGCGAGCCGCAGGCGCTCGGCGTGAACCGCGGGTATCGTCGCCGCCATCGGCAGGCTCATCCCCATCACTTCGGTGATGCAGGCCATCGTGCTGGCCGTTCCCATCACCATGCACGTGCCGGCGGTCGGAGCGAGCCGCGCGTTGACCGCATCGATCTCATCCTGATCGATGTCGCCGGCGCGAAATCGCGCCCAGTAGCGGCGGCAGTCGGTGCATGCGCCCAGACGCTCGCCGTCGTGAGTCCGGGTCAGCATCGGTCCGGTCGGCACGACGATCGACGGAATGTTCGCCGACGCTGCCGCCATCAGCTGCGCCGGTATCGTCTTGTCGCAGCCGCCGATCAGCACGACCGCATCGACCGGCTGGGCCCGAATCATTTCCTCGGTGTCCAGCGCCATCAGGTTGCGCAGATACATGCTGGTCGGCCAGGCGAACGACTCGTGCAGCGAGATCGTCGGAAATTCCATCGGCAGTCCGCCGGCCAGCATGACGCCGCGCTTGACGGCGGCAACGAGCTGCGGCACCGTCGCGTGACAAGGATTGAAATCGCTGTAGGTGTTGGTGATGCCGACGATCGGGCGCTCGAGAGCGTCGTCGGAATAGCCGAGCGCCTTGATGAAGGCCTTGCGCAGGAACAGCGAGAACTGCGCGTCGCCGTAGCTGGTCAAGCCGCGGCGAAGGCCGCGAGTCATGCGGCGGCCGCCGGCCTGTCCAGCGCGAAGCCCAGTGCAGTTAGCGACGTCATCAGCGCATGTCTTGCCTCGTCCCCCAGCATTCGTAGCGGCGGCCGCACGACGTTCCAGGCCGGCGCCTGGCGCAGCTCGGCGAGGATCGCCTTGTTCGCCGGTACCATCGGGAACTTCTGGATTGCCGCCCGAACGCCGGCGAGCTCCTGCTGCAATCGGTCGGCCGCGGGCGTGCGCCAGACCTGCAACAGATGGTGCATCGCCGCCACGTTGACGTTTGCCGTTGCGGAAATGCAACCCGCGCCGCCCAGGCGCAACGCGTCGAGCAGATAGGTCTCGCTGCCGGGAAAAACCTCGAACCCCGGAAAAGCTTCCAATAAGCCGCGCGTGTTATTCCAGTCGCCGGAGCTGTCCTTGAGCCCGACGACGATCCCGGGATAGGCCTTCAGCAATCGCCCGATCACGTCGAATGAAAAGCCGACGCTGGCCATCGGCGGAATGTGATAAAGGTACACGCGCAGGCGATGATCACCGACGCGCTCGATGACCTCGGCGATGCTCGCAAAGACGCCATCGTCGCTGACCCCCTTGTAGTAGAAAGGCGGCAGCATCAGCACGCCGAAGCAGCCCTGCTCGACCGCGTGCCGGGTGAGCGCCACCGTATCCGGGAGCGCGCAACACCCGGTGCCCGGCATCAGGACGCCGGGCGAGATGCCGCCATCGATCAGCCTTTCGAGCAGCTGCCTGCGCTCGCCGGTGTCGAGCGAATTGGCCTCGCTGGTTGTCCCGAAGACAGCCAGCCCGTCGGCGCCTTGGGCGAGCAGCCAGCGGCAATGCGCGGCAAAGCGTTCGCCATCAACGGCAAGATCGGCTTGAAAGGGCGTCAGCGCGGGGACGAGCACGCCGCGCGGGAAATGATCGAGGCTGATAAGTCGGCTCCTGGGGCGATTGAGTCAACGTCGCGTACACGACCGCCGGCAGGCGTCGTGGCAGGCTCCTTGCGATTATAAGCGCCTTTGGTCGGCTGCATCGCGTTGCCGGCGCCGCGACGGGAACTCCGTGCAAAGGCGCCGGTCTGTGCCGATAGAGGCTCACGCCGGCAATGGCGTCGGCCGCTTTCGATTGCCTCGGCGGGGCGCCGGGCATACGATGACATGCGTCCGTCTCTGGAGAGTCCTTCGATGCGCCTGCTTCCGATTGTGCTCGCTGCTTGTACCGCGGCAGTGTCGCTGCTCTCCCCTGTCGCCGGTGCATTTACCTGCTACATGCTGTACGACCGCAATGACAACCTCGTGTATCGCGACACGATTTCGCCGGTAGACATGAGCGACCAGGGTGCAAGCGCGCGCGAATCGATGCGCGATCGCGGTGATTACCTGGTTGTGGCCGATGCGGATCGCTGCCCACCCGTGACGTTCGTGTTCGGTGCCGCCGGCTCCAGCACGCTGTCGGTCGATTCGATCGTCGGCGGCATGCCCGTCGGTGCGGGTTCCTCGGGCTTCGCCGTGTCGCGATCGGCGTCGCGTCCGATACCTCGCATCGCGCCGCCGCCGGCGACGCGCAGCAGCGGCAGCAACTAGGCGCGGGGCCGGCGGCGCTTCAAGCCAGTCGGCTGTACCAGAGCAGCGAGAGGGTTCCCGCGGCGAGCAGCAGGATGGCGGCGGCAGCGACCGCCAAGGCGCCGACCTCGGTCTCCTTTTTCTCCAGCACGTACCGCGCGTTCAGCTGCTGATAGATCTTGGCGAGCTCGGTTGCGCTGGCCGCGTGGAAATATTCGCCCTTCGTGATCTCGGCGATCGACTTCAGCGTTTCTTCGTCGAACGCCATGTACATCGAATAGCCGTCCATGTCCGCGGTCCCGCCGCCGGGCATGCCGAAACCGACCGCATAGATGCGCACGCCGTGGTCGGCCGCGAGCCGCGCCGCATCGAGCGAGTCCGGCCCGGTGGTGCGCCGGCCGTCGGTGAGCAGAATGATCGCGGCCGAGCCGTTCGATCCTGGCGGCACTGCCTTGAACGGTTTCTTCGCCGGCTCGGTGCTCCTCTCGATCGACTTTCCGAGCGGCTGCGCGCGGGGGCCCATGGCGCCGAACAGCAGCGATTCCAGGTCGATGCCCTCATCCGGAAAGAGCGTGGCCAGCGACACGATGATGCCGCTGCCTATCGCCGTGTGCCGTTGCAGCTCGAAGCGGTCGATCGCCGCGATCAGGTCGTCGCGATTGTGCGTCGGAGGCTGCACGACAGAGGCCGTACCGGCGAAGGACACGATCCCCACCAGCACATCGGCCGGCTGCTCCTGCACGAACGCCTTGGCCGCGGTCTGCGCGGCCTCCAGCCGGCTGGGCTTGATGTCGTTCGCCCGCATGCTGAGCGAGACGTCGATCGCGAGTATCGTCGTCCGCTGATCGGACGGGAGCGTGACGACGGCGTTGGGCCGGGCGATCGCGAATATCGTCGCCAGCAGCGCGATAAGAAAAAGCAGCGGCGGGACATGGCGGCGAAAGCGCTGCCGGCGGCCGATGGCTTCCCGGACGAGCCCGACGCTGGCGTAGCGCAGTGCGTGCTTGCGCCGCCTGGAAAGCAGCCAGATATAGATGCCGATCAGCACCGGGGCGAGCAGCAGCAGCCACAGCATCTGCGGCCAGACGAAAGTCATCTTTGTTGCCCGGGTCGGTTGCGGCGGCTGCGCATGATCGGATTTCGGCTTTCGCGCCGGCGCTACGGTCGCGGCGCATTGCTACGACAAGTCTATGCCGTGTGATGGCGCAAAAGCAACCGGTCGATCGCGTGCAGAACCCCGAAAAATCCGGCAAAGTCGGCAAACAACTCGTCGTCGCCCGGCGCAGCCGCCGCGCATGCCGGCTCCGCGCGTACCCGCTCGAAGATCTGGCGGAAGGTGCGCTTGCCGTCGATGTGCCTGAGCACGTATTTGGCGAAGCGTCCCGGATCGACGCGCGTCGTGATGCCGCTGAAGCTGTGGTTCAGCACGAACGGCCGGTCGTGATGGCGGGTGATCAGGTCGTACAGCTCGGCGCCCGTCACCGGCTCGTGAAAGAAAAACGGCACATAATCGGGATCGCCGTACGGCGCCTTGGTCCCGGCGCCAGCGGTGGCATAGAAGACGTGCATCTTGATGCTTCCGCTCAGCAGCTCGGCGATCTCCTGTTGCCGGCGCAGCGGCAGCGCATCGACGTCGCGCCAGAGGGCGGACTCGCCGGGCGGCACGAGCAGCCGCGGCATATAGGCCGCGGGTCCGCGGTTGACGTCGGTAAACTGGATCGACAGTCCGCACTTGTCCTCGAACCAGGCGTAGATCTCGGCCACCGTATAGGCCCGATCCTGCGAATGAAGCAGCATGTCGTACATGCCGGCATCGCCGCCGATCACGTGCTCGCGATAGAGGTCCTGGGCACGCGCGAACCAGTTGGTTCGCGGCAGGCATGGCAGCAGTGCTTTCGCGTTGGCCAGCTTGCGATCGGGATCGTCGAGCCCTGCATTGATCAGCCGCAGCAGCGATTGCATCTGGTAGATGCCGGTGCGCCCGTATTGCGCGTAGACCATGATGCCGAACGCCCCGCCCTCCGCACGCAGCGGCAGCAGCGCGGACATCCCCGCTTCCGGATCCTCCAGGTGATGCAGAACACCGCAGCAGTTGATGTAGTCGAAAACGCCCAGATCGCTTTGCGCCAGGGACAGCAGCGACCCGTTGATCCAGCGGATGTTGCGCAGCTGCCGGACCGCGGCCCGTTCCCTGGCGATTTCGTTGCTGCGGGCGCTGATGTCGACATGGACGATTTCGGCGTCGGTCTCGCGCAGCTGTTCGGCGAGATAGATCGTCCCGTCGCCGGTGCCGGCGCCCGCGACGAGGACGCGGAATCCGCGGTCGAAGCGGCGCCGTCCGCCGAAACAGTACTGGTTGATCATCGGCAGATCGTCCAGCCAGGTGCGGATGATGCGCGTCTTCTCTTCCGCAGCTTCGCGCAGCGGGTAGGGGAAACGCTCGTACTGGTCCTTGACGGCGGGCAGGATCGTTTCGGGGAGGCTCGCCTTCATTTCGCTCCTGGGTGGCCGGCGTCCGGGCGGCTCGGGTCCCAAGCAGCGGCGGACAAGGCTAGGAGTTTAACGATTGATTCAGCGCCGCGCTCGCCGCGAAGGCCGACGGGCCCGCTTCTTGCGCTGTGGCGGCGATCCGTCTTGACCGACGCAGCCGCCCCGGGCTACGCTCGATCCCACGCTGCCCGTGCCATCGAATCGTTGCTGGCGCCGCCAGCCGCATCCGCACCCGCCCCCCCAAGGAGTAGGCAATGAGAGGAATGCAATCGACGGTGGCCGCGACGCTGCTGCTGGTCGGCCTCGGCGCGACCGGCTTGAGCGCGGCGGGTTCGATCAAAGGCGCGGTGATTCTGAGTGGCCCGGTGCCAGCGCCGAAAAAAGTCGAGGTCACGATCGACCAATACGTATGCGGCACCGAAAAAGACTCCGGTGATCTCCTGTTGTCTTCGCGCAAGGAGCTGAAGAACGCGGTCGTATGGCTCGAGAATCCTCCGGCGAACGCCGCCCCGGCCGCTGCCGCCAAGGTCGAGATGGACCAGAACGGCTGCGTGTTCATTCCGCGCGTCGTCGTCGTTCCTGCCGGCGGCACCGTTGATTTTCTCAACAGCGACCGCCTTCTGCACAACATTCACGCGACGCCGAAGCTCAACGTTTCGTTCAATCGCACCCAGCCGAAGGACCGGACGATCCCAGTGACTTTCGCCAAGCCGGAGATCGTCCGCATCAATTGCGACCTGCATTCGTGGATGGTCGGCTGGGTGGTCGTCGCCGCGCACCCTTACTACGCGATAACCGGCGCGGACGGGCAGTTCAGTTTCGACAATCTGCCGCCGGGCAAATACGATCTCCACATCTGGCACGAACGCCTCGGAACCGCCCAGGCGAGCGCGACCGTCGGCGATCAGCAGCCGGCGCGCGTCACCGTGGAGATGAAAGCGCGCTGAGCCGGAACGTCTAAGGTCGTACCTCGATTTTTTTCGACGTCTCCCACGCCGCCGAATGGGTCGGCTCTTCAATCGCGCGCAGTGACCCGCCCTCGTCCAGCGCTATGGTGAAGGTGACGATCGGCGCCGAGTAGACCGGGTGCAGGTACGTGCGCGCGATCTCGACCGAATCCTTGTACAGTGCGATATAGCGGACGAAGTGCTCCTGCAGCGACGGATGCTGGCTGCCCTGGCCGACGCTGACCGTGACGTTGAACCACTCGCCCCGCTTGACCGAATCGGGCGCCGCGATCTTCGGCGAGTGCTTGGCGTCGACGCCGGTGTGGATCTGGCGGAACTCCGGCGTGAACTGCTCGGCCTGCTCCTCTGCGGCGAGAACCGGGCCGGCGGCGCCGAAAAGGAAAACCAGCAGCGCAACCGATGCGGCGCGCATCGAAACTCGAGTGGCATTGTTCATCGGGTAACCTCCAGTGCGTTGGTCAAGCTTCCGGCAAGTATTGCCGGACCAGCGCCAACAGCTCGCGCGGGCTGTATGGCTTGGCGAGATAATTGTCGGCGCCTGCCACGGCGGCCTTTTCGCGGTCACCGCTGAGCGCGAACGATGTGATGACGATGATCGGTATGCCGCTGGTCCGCGGATCCGCCTTGAGCAGCCGGGTCGCGTCCAATCCCGACATTTTAGGCAGCTGCACATCCATCAGGATGAGCTGCGGCACGAGCTGCTGCGCCAGCGCAACGCCGCTTTCTCCGTCGACCGCCTCGACCAGCTGATAGGAGGTGCGGCCGAGCAACTGGCGGACGATCTTGCGGTTGTATTCATTATCCTCGATGTAGAGAATCGTCCGCTCGCTCATTTTTCCTCACCTTTGGCCCGCACCGGGACCGCAAAATAGAAGCTGCAGCCCTTGCCGAATTCGCTCTCGACCCAGACGCGGCCGCCGTGCATTTCGACGAATCGCTTGGTGATGCTGAGGCCCAGACCCGTGCCGCCGAATTCTCGGGTCACCGCGGTGTCCACCTGTCCGAACTCGGTGAACACTTTGTCGAGATCTTCCTCCGGAATACCGATCCCCGTATCGGAAACGCGGAAGACGAGCTCGCTTCCGACCAGCTCGACGCCGATCTCGACACGCCCCTGCCGGGTGAACTTCAGGGCGTTCCCGGCCAGGTTCATCAGGCACTGCGTCAGGCGCCCATTATCGCCGTAGGCGACAGGGAGATCATCCGGCACGCTGGTTACGAACTCCAGACCCTTCTCCACGGCCAGCGACCGCAGCGAGACCTGCACGATGTCGATGATCTCGCGCACCGAGTAGTCGCCCAAAGCGAGCTGCATACGGCCGGCCTCGATCTTGGACAGGTCGAGCACGTCGTTGATCAGGCGCAGCAGATGGCGGCCGTTCAGCTGGATGTCGGTCAGCGGCTCCTTCAATTCGGGCGGGATGTCGCCGTAGAGCCCGTCGATCAGCATCTCGGTAAAGCCGAGGATCGCGTTCATCGGTGTCCGCAGTTCATGGCTCATGTTGGCGAGAAACTCGGACTTTGCCTTGCTCGCCTGCGCCAGCTGCCGGTTGAGGAGGCCCAGCTGGGCGGCGGCGCGGCGTTGTTCGCCATCGAACCGCTGCAACTCCGCACTCATGTGGTTCATTCGCTCGGCCAGCACGCCAAATTCGTCCCGATTGGATACCTCGATGCGCGCACCGAAATCGCCAGCCGCGACCTCGTCGAGAAAGCCTTGCGCCTCGCGTACCGGCAGGATGAACGACCACGATATGACGAAGCCGCAGAACAGCGCGAAAATCACCACGATGACGGCGAACGCGCTGGTCAGAATCAGCGAGCGTTTATTGGCGGCGGCGACGCTGTCCCGCAATCGGGTCATCCGCTCCTGCTGCGCGGCAACCAGGAGCCCGACGCGCGTGGTGATCTCGGTGTCGAGGCGCTCCTGGCGGTGCAACAGCGCCGCGGTGACCGCGCCAAGCTTGCCGTCGCGAATCGCATTGGCGATGTCTGCCACCACTGACATCGCCTCGTCCTGCGAGGTCCTTATCTGCTCGACCAGCGTACGGTCGGCGGTGCCGGCGGCTTCGAGCTTCGCCAGCCGGTCGTTGAACTGGTTGTTCTCGCGCAGGATCCGGGCGATCGCCGCCTCGTCCTGCGACAGAAGCGCGACGTCGGTGTAGTGCATTTGCCTCGCCAGCGCGCGCTCGCTCTGCTGCGCGAGGCTCACCAGCTCGTGCGCCTCGTCGAGCTGGCGGCTCTGCTGCGTGGCATTGACCAGCGTCTGCAGGCTGAACAGCGACACGGCGATGAACAGCAGGGTGGCGATCAGGAACGCGGTGAGGAGCTTCGTGTGAACCGACGCACGCAGTCCCGCGACCCACCGCACCAGAAGGCGCAGCGGCGTTCGTCTTTGCACCAGCTCGGCGAGCTCTTCCAGCGCGGCTTCCGGACGGGCTGCCGATGACGGATTGTCGAGTGAGGATTGCACGTTTTGCAAATGTCGCTTTCGTCCCGCTTTGGTGCGCAGTACTGCCGATTTTTCCTTGTGCAACGCCGTCCGAGGCCGTATATTTCGCGGACCTCTGGGAATATCGCTGGTGAGAGCCACCCCCTGCATCCTCATCGTCGACGACAACCCGACCAACGTCAAGGTCCTCCAGACCCGGCTGGCCGCCGAAGGCTACGAGGTCATCACCGCGGCCGACGGTGAAGAAGGGCTCGCCGTCGCACGGCGGGACAAGCCCGATCTGATCCTGCTCGACGTCATGATGCCCAAGCTCGACGGCTTCGAGGTCTGTCGCCGGCTGCGCGGCGACGCTTCGTTTCCGTTCACGCCGATCATCATGGTTACCGCGATGGCGGACTCGAAGGACATCATCGCCGGACTCGAGGCCGGCGGCGACGAGTATCTGACCAAGCCCGTCGACCATGCATCGCTCGCCGCGCGCGTTCGCTCGATGCTTCGGATCAAGCGACTGCACGACACGGCCGAGGAGCTCGCCGACGAAGTCAAGCAGTGGAACGCCAAGCTGGAAGAGCGCGTCGCGGCGCAGGTGAGCGAGCTCGAGCGAGTCGGCCGCCTGCGCCGTTTCTTCTCGCCGCATCTGGCCGAGCTCATCGTCACCGGCGGCGCCGACGATCCGCTGAAAAGCCATCGCCGCGAGATCACCGTCGTATTCCTCGACCTGCGCGGCTTCACCGCGTTCGCCGAGGTCGCCGAGCCCGAGGAAGTCATGGGGGTGCTGCGCGAATACCACCAGGTCGCAGGCAGGATGGTCCTCGAGTACGAGGGCACGCTCGAGCACTTTACCGGCGACGGCATCACGATCCTGTTCAACGATCCGGTGCCGATCCCGAATCCCGCCGAGCGCGCGGTTCGCATGGCGCTGGCGGTGCGCGAGCGCGTCGGCCGCATGGCGCAGGACTGGGCGAAGCGCGGCTACGACTTAAGCCTCGGGATCGGCATCGCCCAGGGCTTCGCGACGATCGGCGCGATCGGCTTCGAAGGGCGTTGGGACTACAGCGCGATCGGCACCGTCACCAACCTGGCCTCGCGGCTTTGCGGAGAGGCACCCGGCGACCAGATCCTGATCTCGCAGAAGGTGTATGCGGGCGTGGAAGCACTGATCGAGGTCGAGCCGCAGGAAGCCCTGACGTTGAAGGGGTTCCGTCGCCCGGTCATCGCCTACCGTGTGCGCGGATTGAAGGCCTAGCCCGCAGCGATCGAACCAAACCGTTCAGCCCGGGCGAGCCGCGGCGGTCAGCGCCTGGTCGAGATCCCGGAACAGGTCGTCGACGTCCTCGATGCCGGTCGACAGGCGCAGAAGGTCGGGCGGACAGGGCGAGCCGGCGCCCTCGATCGACGCGCGGTGCTCGATCAGGCTTTCGACGCCGCCGAGCGACGTGGCGCGCTTCCACAAGCGGACATGGGCTGCCACGGCGATCGCCGCCGGCTCGCCGCCGCGCACCCGTAGCGACAGCATACCGCCGAAACCATCGCGCATCTGGCGCGCCGCGATCGCATGGCCCGGATGCGTCGGCAGCCCGGGATAGAGCACCTCGGCCACCGCCGGATGCTGCTGCAGGCGGCGCGAGAGCGCCATCGCGCTGGCGCAGGCCTGCGCGACCCGCAGATGCAGCGTGCGCATGCCGCGGATCAACAAATAGGCTTCCAGCGGTCCGACGATCGTGCCCAGCATGGCGCGAACGCGCTTGATGCGCTCCCAGAATTCGTCGCTGTGCGCGAATGCCAGCGCGCCGGCCACGACATCCGAATGCCCGTTCAGATACTTGGTCGCGGCGTGCATGACGATATCGGCACCGAGCTCGATCGGACGCGTCAGGACGGGGGTCGCGCAGGTCGAATCGACGACAACGCGCGCTCCCGCGGCGTGCGCGATGTCGGCTACCGCGGCGAGATCGGTGATCGTCCACAGCGGATTCGCCGGCGTTTCGAGCCAGACCAGACGGGTGGCGCCGGGCCGGACCGCGGCGCGCACCGCTGCCAGGTCGTCGGTGTCGACCAGGTCGACTTTCAATCCCCAGCTCGTCGCGTCGTTCAGCAGCCAATTGCGCAAGCCCCAGTACATGACCGTCGGCGCGACGACATGATCGCCCGGGGCCAACGCCAGGAAGACCGAGGTGGCGGCCGACATGCCCGAACCGAGGACGAGGGCCGCTTCGGCGCCTTCGAGCATCGCGACGATCGCTTCGGCTTCGCGCACCGTGGCGTTGTCCGGCCGCCCATAGCTATAGCCGCTGCGATACTGATTGTCCGGATCGCGAATGAAGGTGGTCGCGACATGGATCGGCGCGACGACGGCACGGGTGGCCGCGTCGACGTTGCCCAGAGCCTGCGCGGCGAGCGTACGGCGGGAATAAACAGGATCGGACATGATGTCCTTTCGCGCTGGCGATCAGGCCCGAGTGTCACCGATTGCCCCGCTCGATGCAAAGTCCGCGGCGATCGGCTGCCTTCTCGCCCCTGGGCGCTGGCGTAAATCGGCCGGGAATGCCCTGGCGCGTCGCTTTACGCGTCGGCACGTCCGGGTCCTCGGGCATGCGCGCTGGCATGATGCTTGCCTTTTACGCCCTACGCGTCAGGTAGGCGGATACTGACGCGCGTCCGCGTTTTGCGAAATGGTTCGCGAACGACGCGCCAGGGAGGCGGGAGTGGGGCTTTTGGGCCAGCAACGGGCAACGCGCACGAAGCCCGCATCGCAACCGGCATCGGCACGGCGCCACGGGCGGCCGGTCGCCGCATTCTGGTCGAGCTTCACCGGCCGGGCGATCGCGGCGGTGACCCTTGCGCACCTGGCGCTGCTGCCGTTGTTTTACGCCGGGGTATTGAGCGGCGTGGCCTACGCGCTGCTGGTGCTCGCCTTTTCTTGCGCGGCGATCGCCGTGATCGGTCGTCGCATCTCGCGCTCGGTGGCGGCGTTGCGCGCGGCGCTGACGCGGTTCCGCGCCGGCCGCGATGAACCGCCGCGGCGCCTTGGCGCCGGCAAAGCGGAACCTGAATCGACCGAGCTCGTCAGTCTGCAGCGTGGCCTCGAGAACATGTACCGGCGGGTCGCCCGGCGCGAGCAAAGGTTGAAGGCCGCGTACGAGGCGGCGGAGAGCGAAAGCGCCGCGACCCGCAACCTGGCGCAGCAGCTGGCGCGCACCCAACGCATAGCCCGCATCGGGAACTGGGAGTGGGCGCGCGCGAGCAACAGCATCGTCTGTTCGGGCGAGGTATTCCGCATCCTCGGCGTCACTGCGACGCAGATCGCTCTGCGGCCCGACGCCATCCTCCGTCTGGTCCACGTCGACGATCGCCGGCCGTTCAAGCGCTGGTTGGTGCGCCTCGCACGCGGCCAGGCCTTGCAGGGACACGACGTGCGCATCGGCGGCGCGGACGGCGAGCAGCGCCACGTACACGTCCTGGCCGAGCCGCTGCTCAGCCCCGCGGGAACGGTCACCGGTGTGGCAGGGACGATCCAGGATGCGACCGAGCGAACGCGCGCGATCCAGCAGATTCACCGCCTCGCTTACTTCGACGCCGTCACCGAGCTGCCGAATCGGTCCCGCTTCGACGAAAAGCTGGCCAAGACGCTCGACAGCGCGCGGCGCGAAGGCACGTCGTTCGCGATCATGTATCTGGATCTCGACCAGTTCAAGCGCATCAACGATACGCTCGGTCACGCGGTCGGCGACGATCTGCTGCGGGTCATCGCGCAGCGACTGACGCGCGGCCTGCGACCCGACGACATCGCGGGACTTCCGCACGCGCAATCACCGGAGCGCGACGTGTGCCGGCATGGCGGCGACGAGTTCATCGTGCTGCTCAACGGAGTCGCGAGCGAGCAGGACGCGGCGCGAGCCGCCACGCGGCTGCTGGCGATGCTCGCACAGCCGATCATCCTGGGCACGCACGAGGTCTTCGTCTCGGCATCGATCGGCATCGTGCTTTACCCGCGCGACGGAGACGAGCTCGATACGCTCCTGAAGAATGCGGACGTGGCGATGTACCACGCCAAGGCGCAGGGCCGCAGCCGTTATTTCTTCTACCAGGATTCGATGCGCGCCGCGTCTGCGCAACGGCTTTCGCTCGAGCACGATCTGCGCAAGGCGCTCGAAGGCGAGCAATTCGAGCTCTACTATCAGCCGCAGATCGAGATCCGGACCGGAAGGATCGTCGGCATCGAGGCTCTGATCCGATGGAATCATCCGACGCTTGGCATGCTCGGCCCCGCGCATTTCATCGGCGCCGCCGAGGAGGCGGGGCTGATCATGGCGATCTGGGAGTGGGTGCTGGTCGCGGCGCTGATCCAGCACAACGCATGGCTGGCGGATGGCCTGCCGGCAGTGACGATCGCGGTCAATCTGTCCAGCGTTCAGTTCAGCGATCCGGCGCTCGCCGAGCGGGTCGAGGAGATCGCGCGGGTCGTCGGAGTCCCGCTCGATTATCTGGAGCTCGAGGTTACCGAGTCGATGCTGCTGGGTGACGCCGACCTCGCGTTGCGCACGCTGACGGCGCTGCGCGCGATGGGCGTGAAGATCGCGATCGACGATTTCGGCACCGGCTATTCGTCGCTGTCGTATCTTCGGCGGCTGCCGCTGGACAAGCTCAAGCTCGATCAGTCGTTCATCCGCGACGCCGGCCAGAACGAGGGCGATGTTGCGATCACGCGGGCGATTATCGCCATGGCGCACAGTCTGAAGCTGAGCGTAGTCGCGGAAGGCGTCGAAACCCAGGCGCAGATCGACCTGCTGCTGAGCCTGGGCTGCACGATGGTTCAGGGCTTCATGCTCGGCCGTCCGCTGCCGGCGGCCGCGACCGCCAAACTGCTGCGCGAGAGCATCACCAATCCCGACGCCGTCGCCACCGTGCGAAGCGATGCGAGCTGGAACGCGATCCTTCAAGCGTCTTCGCGTTAGCGACTTTGTACGATTTACACGCGCGCGCGCGGCGCGCGGCGCGCCGCAGGATTTTTTTTCGTCGCCTGCAACTTTGCGCGGAATGGCCGGCGCGGACCCCTTGTTTGCTACCGTGTATTTCGACCATTCAAGGAGGCGCTATGAAGACGACCCGGTCGACGGCAAGGTCTGCCGCCCTCATCCGTTCCCACTCCGCTTTGGCCATCGCCCGCGCCGGTGCAATCTTCGGCGTGAGCATCGCGCTCGCGCTGCCGGCGGCAGCGACGTCGTTTACCGTCGTCAATCTGGTCACCGACGACCAATCGGCCAATGCGGCGCAGATCACCGATCCGAACCTGAAAAACGCGTGGGGTATCTCGTATTCCCCGACGTCGCCGTTCTGGGTCTCTTCGAATGAAGTCGGCCTCGCCGTGCTGTACCGCGTGGATCCGCTGAGCAACGCCACCACCAAGCAAGGCTTGGAGGTGACCATTCCCGGTGCCGGCAATGTGACCGGCCAGGTCTTCAACCCGGCATCAGCCGGCAACTTCAACGGCGACCTCTTCCTGTTCGTCAGCGAGGACGGAACGATCTCCGGATGGAAGGGCTCCCTGGGGACCAATGCCGAAGTGCTTCAGGTAGGCTCGACCACCAACAGCTACAAGGGGGCGGCCATCGCGGTTATCGGCAGCGACGCCTATTTATACGCGGCCGATTTCGCCGGCAACCAGGTCGACATCCGCAAGGGCAACGCCGCTGCACCGGATCTCACCGGATCGTTCACGGACCCGGGCATCCCCGCGGGCTACGCTCCGTTCAATGTGCAGAATCTCGGCGGCACGCTGTATGTGACATACGCGCTGCGCGATCCGGTCACCGGCGACGACGTGGCCGGACCCGGCAATGGCTTCGTCAGCGCTTTCGACCTGCAGGGCAACTTCCTTGGCAGGGTCGGCTCCGACGGCACGCTGAATTCGCCCTGGGGATTGGCACGGGCGCCGGCGTCCTTTGGCGCGTTCGCCGGGGATCTGCTGGTCGGAAACTTCGGCGACGGCCGCATCAACGTCTTCGACACGACCACCGATACGTTCATCGGACAGCTGCTGGGCGCCGGCGGCATCCCGCTGACGATCGACGGCTTGTGGGGGCTGATCCCGGGGAACGACGGCGGCGCCGGCAACTCGCACTCGATCTATTTTTCGGCGGGCCCCGGCGACGAGCAGCACGGGCTGTTCGGCGTGCTAGCCGTGCCCGAGCCGACCACCGCGGCCCTGCTTGGCTTGGCCATGATGATCCTGGGGGTCGCGCGCCGGCGCACGTCCGCCTGACCGCGACCGGCGCTGCGCGGTCATCGCGCCGAGCAGCGCCGGCCGGTTATCGGCTCGCAGCTGGCAGGACTCGGATCGGATTGCCGTCGAGAAACGCCAGCGCATTTTCCACGGCATGCTCGTAGTACTCGCGGTAGACCTCGACCGCGCTGTATCCCAGATGCGGTGTCAGCACGACGTTGGGGGCGCGCGCCAGCGGGTGCCCCGCAGGCAGCGGCTCGCGGTAGAAAACGTCGAGCGCCGCGATCAGCCGACGCGACTCCACTGCGGCCATAAGCGCACCCTCGTCGACCAGCTGAGCGCGCGCGGTATTGACCAGGATCGCGCCGGGTCGCATGCGAGCGAGATCGGCAGCGCCCAGGATGCCACGCGTGCGGTCGGAGAGCACCAGGTGCAGACTGACCACGTCGGCCGCCAATAGCAACTCCTCTTTGCCCACGCGAACCGCCCCGGCGGCGGCCGCGGTCTCGGCGCTCAAGTTCTGGCTCCACGCCAGAACCGTCATGCCCAGCGCTTTGCAATAGGCTGCCATGCGCGAGCCGATCCGGCCCAAGCCGATCAAGCCGACCGTCCTGCCCGCGAGTATGTGACCCGCTTCGGTGCCCGTCTGAAAGCGTCCGTCGCGGACGGCCGCATCGCCAGCAGGAATCCGTCGCGCCGCGGCGAGCATCAGGCCGAGTGCGAGCTCCGCGGTCGAGGTGCCCGACGGGCCGCCGCCGGTATAGCAGACGGTGACGCCTTGCGCGGTCAGCGCCGCGCTGTCAATCAATGCGGCGCGCGCGCCGGTCATCCCGAACATCTTGAGCTTCGGCAGGCGGGCGACCAGCGAGGCCGGAAACGGCGTTCGCTCCCGCGTGGCGAGCACGATGTCGAAATCGGCAAGTCGTCGGGCCGCGTCGTTCTCGTCCGCGAAAGGCGCCTCGAAAAATTCCACGTCGGCACGCGCCATCAGCGCCGACCAGTCGGCGCTGCGGCGGGCGATGTTCTGCCAATCGTCGATTACCGCGATCCTATGCACCGAAACTTCGTCGTTTTACTGCGCGGGGCTCGCATTTCACCATGGTAGCAAATCCCGTCTATCATTCGTCTCCACGGCGGGCCGGAGCCGCCGTCCTCTCCCGAGCACGCGACCGATGTTCCTGCGCTGGGTCACCGCCGGCTACCTCGCTTTCCTGACCGTGCCGATCGCGCTGCTGCTGGTCGGCTCGTTCGGCGAGCTGTGGCTCAATACGCTGCTGCCGACGGGCTTTACGACGCACTGGTATCGCAATGTCGCTTCCGACCCCAGTTTTCGCCGCGCGTTCGCGGCGAGCCTTGCCGTCGTGGCGATCGCATGCTCGGCCTGCGCGCTGATCGGATTGCCGCTTGCGTACGCAGTGTTTCACACGGAGAGCCGCCGCATACGCGCGCTTACCCGCGTGCTCTACCAGCTTCCGGTCGCGCTTCCGCCGCTGGTGCTTGCCTTCGGCTTCATCCTGGTCTTTTCGTCGGACACCTTGCCATGGCTGGGAAGCATCTGGCTGCTCGCGGCGGGCCACGTCGTCCTCACGTTGCCCTACTTTCTCCAGGCGGTCGTATCCGACATGCAACGACTGGGTTTGCGCCTGCTGGAAGACGCCGCCGAGTCGCTGGGCGGGAACGCGTGGCAGCGCTTCATGCACGTCGTCCTGCCGGCTCTGCGGCACTCGATTCTCGCCGGCCTGATCATTGTCGCGGCGCTGTCGATCGGCGAGTTCCAGTTCTCCAATCTGGTGGCAGGCTTCCTCAATCGAACCTATCCGATCGTGCTTTTGCAGGCGTTCTACGGCGCGACAGGATTTGCCTGCGCCGCGACGGTGATCCTTCTTGCGCTCGCGCTCGCCGCGGCGATCGGTGGCGGGCTTACCGCCGGCGGCGCAACGCGGCTGAAAACCGCAGCGGCATGAGCGCGCCGGCCGTAGCGCTCGAGGGAGTCACGTTCCGCTATCCGGGCACCAACGCCGGAGTGTTCGATCTGACGATGACGATCGCCCCTGGTGAATTGGTCGTTTGCCTCGGGCCGAGCGGTTGCGGCAAGACGACGTTGCTGCGGCTCGTCGCCGGCTTCCTCAAGCCCGATGCGGGCGTCATCGGCCTGAATGGCAGCGATGTGGGCAGCCTGCCGGCGCGGGCGCGCGAATGCGGCGTGGTGTTCCAGGCGTATGCGCTGTTTCCGCACATGCGCATCTGGGAGAACGTCGCCTATCCGTTGCGCGTGCGC
>Ga0207664_10000905_pt1 | contig 20030 bp, 16 predicted proteins | sample LARL83metaG_FD_184349 | JGI IMG/M metagenome (GOLD analysis project Ga0207664, IMG submission 184349) | Corn, switchgrass and miscanthus rhizosphere microbial communities from Kellogg Biological Station, Michigan, USA - LAR L8-3 metaG... | ecosystem: Host-associated > Plants > Roots >... | reverse complement strand
CGCCGATGCCGCGAGCAGTTCACCGGCGTCGGCGAGCGTGGCGGCCAGGCGCAGATCGTCCCCGGCCCGCGCGCGTAGCTCCTGCCAGGCACGCTCGGCGAGCGGAACCTCGAGCAGTTTGCCCTGGTCGCGCAGCCAGGCCTCGACCTCGGTCAGCGCGAAGAGCGGCACGGCCGGCGTGCCGCCGGCCGGACGCGGGAAGTCGGCGTACCGCCGCCGCCAGTTGCTCACCGCTGATCTGCCCACGTCAGCTAGCCGAGCAATGTCAGCGGCGTTCACGAGGGTACTGTCTTGCACGCTTGAAACACTATCGCAAGCCATGATGATGATCCATAACCATTTTGCTTGTGTATCAAGTTCACAAGTGCTTTGATGTACGCGAATCGAAACGACACAACACAACCAGGAGAAACCCCCATGTCTCTGATCCCGAAGGCCGCGGCGATCGCTGCAGCGGGCGTGTTGCCGCTGCTTGTCGCGGCGTGCTCGGCATCGTCAGGCTCTAGTCCCGCGTCTGGCACCTCGTCACAGGCGTCGGCCACGGCGGTGGCGACGTCATCGTCGGCGGACGGCTCGCCCGGGGGTTCGGGTGGTGGCCCGCTCGCGTCGCTGAGTGCCGAGCAGATCGCGACCAAGGCGACCGCCGACTTCAAGGCGGCGTCTTCGGTGCACGCTGCCGGAACGGCCAGCGGCGAGAAGATCGACCTGACGATCGCGCCCGGCAAGTGCGCGGGCACGATCACGACGTCCGCCGGGCCACTGAAGGTGATCCAGCTCGGCCACGCCTTGTGGATCGGCGCTGGCGGATCCGGTCAGTATCTGAAGACGACGACGGGCAACTCGCAGTACGAGGGGATGGTCGGATTCTGCACCTATGCGGCGATCGCCCAGGACTTCAGTGCGGCGGGAGCGGCCCTCGTCAAGGGTCCGGTAACCGACATCGATGGCCAGCGGGCGATCAAGCTCACGGTGCAGGGGATGGCCGACAGCACCTATGTGTCCGACACCGCCACCCCTGAATACCTGCGTGCGGATCTGTCCGGCTTGAAGCTTGATTTCTCCCGCTACAACGCGCCGGTCTCCATCGCCGCGCCGCCGCCCAGCGACGTCATCGGCGGGTAGGACACGCAGCATGCGTCATCGTGACGGCGGCCGCGGGGCGACACGCGCTGTTCGCGGAGAAGTGCCCCGGGTGGGACTCGAACCCACACTGTGCGGCTTTTGAGACCGCCCTCTCTGCCGAATTGGAGTACCGGGGCCTCATCCGGCCGTGGCGATCGTACCGCGCTCGCCGGAGGGTGGCACGGTGACAATCTACCTGCTGAGGGTAGGCTCGTGCGCGTGAGTGGAGATCCGTTGCGCGTAGTGATCGCTGAAGATGAGGCGCTGATCCGGCTCGACCTCAAGGAGATGCTGGAAGAGGAGGGCTACTCCGTCGTGGCTGAGGCGGGCGACGGGGAAACGGCCGTGGAACGGGTGCTCGAGCTGCGCCCGGACCTGGCCATCCTGGACGTCAAGATGCCCGTGCTCGACGGCATCTCCGCGGCGGAGCGGATCGCGGCCGAGCGAGTCGCGCCGGTGGTCATCCTTACTGCCTTCTCGCAGCGTGAGCTCGTGGAGCGGGCCCGTGACGCGGGAGCGATGGCGTACCTGGTCAAACCGTTCACGAAGGCGGACCTCGTGCCCGCCATCGAGATGGCGGTGAGCCGGTTCGCCGAGATCAGGGCGCTCGACACCGAGGTGGACACGCTGCGGGAGCGGCTCGAGGTCCGCAAGATGCTCGACCGGGCCAAGGGCCTGCTTCAGTCGGAGTACGCGATGAGCGAGCCGGCCGCGTTCCGCTGGATACAGAAGACATCCATGGATCGCCGCCTGACCATGCGCGCGGTCGCCGAGGCGATCCTCGAGGGCAGCATGCGCTTGCCCGCGGATACCAAGCAGCCCTGAAACCGCAGGTCATGTACACGAGGGGGTCTGGGGAAGCATCCCTCGGAAACAGATAGGCAGGAACCCGGGGAGCCGTTGGTGCCGTGTCCGCCTTCCCCGGCCGACACGTTGTCTACTTGAACCCCCCGGGCCTGCCGACACAACGTTAGCGACCCCGCCGGGTGTGGCGCAAAAGGAGGTTGTCCTGCTGGAGTCCCGAAGATCGGTTACTGATCACGCTCTGTTCATCTAATACCGCGATGCGCCAGGCACCTCGGCCACGTGCCTCGGCCACGCACCCCTCCGCGCCGTCACGGGAGACGCACGCACGCTGGCGACATGTCACAGGTCCGAAAACTTTGAGGACGCGATTTTGTTAATTCTGCGTGACTTTGACGTTGTTAGCGCTCACAATCAGAGTTCGGAACTTGCGGAGCGGACCCAAGGTCCCCAATGAAGGGAGCGCATTGTGCGCGTGAACGGGAGAAAGATGCGCCTACGGCCGGCGACCGCGGGGCTCGTGGCCGCGATTGCGCTGGCGGGTGGCGGCGCATTCGCGGCGACGGCGACGTCGGCGGCCGCCGCAGGCACGAAGACCACCCATACGAGCGCACATCACGGCCAGCTGAGCGTCACCAAGCAGCTCTTCGGCAACGCGGTCGAGCCGTACACCGGCAAGCCGACCGACGTCTTCCGGTACACCCTCACCAACGCCAACGGCATGAGCGTGCAGATCCTGACCTACGGCGGGATCGTGCAGACCATCAACGTGCCGGACAAGCACGGCAAGAAGGCTGACGTCGTCCTCGGGTTCCCGACCCTGGCCGACTACGTCGCCAAGGTGAGCCCGCCGGTGATCGCCAATGGCGGCCCGTACTTCGGCGAGCTGATCGGCCGGTACGGCAACCGGATCGCCAAGGGCATGTTTACCCTCAACCAGCCGGGCGTCGGCAAGGTCACCTACACGCTGCCGCTCAACAACGGGGTAAACGCCCTGCACGGCGGACTGGTCGGATTCGGCAACCACATCTGGGCCGACCAGGCGGTAAAGACCAGCACCGAGGTCGGTGTCCAGCTCACCCTCGTCAGCCCGAACGGCGACGAGAGCCACCCGGCAGGTTCGCCGGGCTGCCCGAACGGCTGCACTGGTTACCCCGCGCAGCTCAAGACCGTCGTCACCTACACCCTGAACAACTCCAACCAGATCGGCATCCACTACTCCGCGACGGACCAGTCGCCGAACCTCAACACGGTGCTGAACCTGACCAACCACAGCTACTTCAACCTGGCTGGCGAGGGTTCGGGAAGTGCCGCGAACCAGGTCATCCGCATCAACGCCAACCGCTTCACCCCCACCGACTCGACGCTGATCCCGACCGGCGCCGAGCCGTCGGTCATCGGCACGCCGTTCGACTTCACCCACCCGCGGACGATCGCGTCGGCGATCGAGGACTGCACCGGCGGCCTGAACTCTCTGGGCTGCCAGCAGCTGCTGTTCGCCCAGGGCCTGGACCACAACTGGATCCTCAACAGCACCGGTCCGAAGCTCGGCGGCCTGAACCTGGCCGCTACCGCACTTGACCCGCGCAGCGGCCGCAAGCTGACCGTCTGGACCGACCAGCCCGGCGTGCAGTTCTACACCAGCAACTTCCTCAACGGCACCCTCGTGGGCACCTCCGGCCACATCTACCGGCAGACCCAGGCTTACACGTTCGAGACCCAGCACTTCCCGGACTCGCCGAACCAGCCCAACTTCCCGTCCACCGAACTGGACGCGGGCAAGACCTTCACGTCCACGACCATCTTCGCTTTTAACTAGTCATACCGGTCGCCCCGGTCCGCCTCGCGCGACTCGCACGCGGCGGACCGGGGCACCTCTGTCGTTCAGCCAATAGGATCTTGACCTATGGAACGGCTGCTGCTGCTCGACGGTCACTCTTTGTCGTATCGTGCGTTCTTCGCGCTCCCGCAGGAGAACTTCTCCACGTCGACCGGGCAGACCACAAACGCGGTGTACGGGTTCACCGCGATGCTGATCAACGTGCTGCGGGACGAGAAACCGACGCACGTGGCGGTTGCCTTCGACCGGTCCGAGCCGACCTTCCGGCACGAGCAGTACGCCGAGTACAAGGCCGGCCGCAGCAAGGCGCCGGACGAGTTCCGCAGCCAGATCAGCCTGATCTTCGAGGTGCTCGACGTGCTCGGCATCCGCCGCCTGTCGGTGCCCGGCTACGAGGCGGACGACATCATCGCCACGCTCGCCACCCAAGCCGAGGCCGAAGGCATGGAGGTCCTGGTCGTCACCGGTGACCGGGACACGTTCCAGCTCATCGACGACAAGGTCACCGTGCTCTACAACAGCCGCGGCGTGTCTGACATGAAGCGGTACGATCCGGCCTCGCTTTTCGAGAAATACGGCCTGACACCGGAGCAGTACCCGGACTTCGCCGCGCTGCGCGGGGACAACAGCGACAACCTGCCCGGCATCCCTGGCGTGGGGGAGAAGACCGCGACCAAGTGGATCACCGAGTTCGGGTCGCTCGAACAGCTGGTGAACCGCGTCGACGAGGTGAAAGGCAAGGCCGGCGACGCGCTGCGGGAGCATCTCGGCAGCGTCATGCAGAACCGGCGGCTCACCGCGCTGATCCGCGACATGCCGCTCGAGCTCGGCCCCCGCGAGCTGGCGCCGGAGCCGTGGGACCGCGACCGGATCCACCAGCTTTTCGACACGCTCCAGTTCCGCGTGCTGCGCGAGCGGCTCTACCAGACGCTGCCGCACGGGATCGCGGCGCACGCGGCCGGCGACGCCGGTCCCGCCCCGGCCATGACCCCGACTCCGGAAAAATCAGGATTCGACGTGGTTTCGGCGTTGCTCCAGACCGGCGAGGTCAGTGACTGGCTGGCCGCCCATGAATCGGCGGAACGAGCTGGGGTTGCCCTGACCGGGACCTGGGGCCGTGGCACCGGCAATGTGACTGGGCTGGCTATCGCGGCTTCGGATGGGCATGGTGCGTTCATCGAGCCTACGCAGCTTTCTCCCGACGACGAGCAGGCACTGGCCGCGTGGCTGGCCGACCCGGACAGGCCGAAGGTGCTGCACGACGCCAAGGGGCCGATGCACGCGCTGATCGCCAGGGGGTTCTCGATCGCGGGACTGGCGTGCGACACCGCGCTCGCCGCGTACCTGGCGCTTCCTGGCCAGCTGACCTTCGACTTGGGCGACCTGGTGCTGCGCTACCTGGGCAAGGAGCTGGCGCCGCCGGCCGAAGAGGGGCAGCTGACACTCGACGGTTCGGGGGAGCGGGACGCCGCACTCGCGCTCGTGCTGCGGGCGCAGGCGACACTCGAGCTGGCGGCCGCGCTGGACGAGGACCTGTCCCGCCGGGGCGGCCTGGCGCTGCTGAACGACCTGGAGCTGCCGCTGGTCACCGTACTCGCGAAGATGGAGCGGGTGGGCATCGCCGCGGACGTGGACCACTTCGCGGCGATGTCGGCTGAGCTGCACGGCGAGGTGAAGGCGGCCGAGCAGGCCGCGTACGCGGTGACCGGGCACGAGTTCAACCTCGGCTCGCCGAAGCAGCTCCAAGAGGTGCTGTTCAACGAGCTCGGGCTGCCGAAGACAAAGCGGATCAAAACCGGTTACACCACTGACTCCGAGGCGCTGACCTCGCTGCTTGCCTCGACCGGGCATCCGGTGCTCGAGCACCTGATGCGCTGGCGGGACGTGGCGAAGCTGAAGTCGATCGTGGACTCGCTGATTCCGATGGCGGACGCCGACTCCCGGATCCACACCACCTACAACCAGACCGTCGCCGCGACCGGCCGGCTGTCCTCGACGGACCCGAACCTGCAGAACATCCCGATCCGCACCGAGCTGGGACGGCGGATCCGCGAGGGGTTCGTGGTCGGAGCCGGCTACGAGTGCCTGCTGACCGCCGATTACAGCCAGATTGAGCTGCGGATCATGGCGCACCTGTCGTCGGACGAGGCCCTGATCGCCGCGTTCGAGTCCGGGCACGACTTCCACGCGGCGACCGCGTCGCGGGTGTTCGGTGTGCCGCCGTCGGAGGTTGGTCCCGAGCTGCGGTCCAAGATCAAGGCGATGAACTACGGGCTGGCCTACGGGCTGTCCGCGTACGGGCTTTCCCAGCAGCTTCGGGTCTCGGTCGACGAGGCGAGCGAGCTGATGGATGAGTATTTCAAGGAGTTCGGCGGGATCAGGGACTACCTGAAGTCCGTGGTGGCGCGGGCGTCGCTGGAGGGGTACACCGAGACGATGATGGGGCGGCGGCGGTATCTGCCGGACCTGACCTCGGACAACCGGCAGCGCCGGCAGATGGCCGAGCGGATGGCGCTGAACGCGCCGATCCAGGGCTCGGCCGCGGACGTGATCAAGGTGGCGATGCTGGCCGTGGACCGGGGGCTTAGCGCGGCGGGCCTGCGGTCGCGGATGCTGCTCCAGGTGCACGACGAACTGATGATCGAGGTCTGCGAGGGCGAGCTCGAGGCCGTGGAATCTCTGGTCAAGTCCGCCATGGCGGGCGCCGCTTCGCTCCGGGTACCGCTGGAGATCTCGGTGGGAACCGGTCAAAGCTGGGCTGGCGCGGCGCATTTATGATTGGGGGGGACGACCCCCCCGATCCCCCCGCGACTGGGGGGAACCTCCCCCCAGACCCCCCGGCCCTCCGGACTGAGGCCGGATTGTAGCCAGTCTCAATTGACCCGCCGGCCAAGCTCTCATATTCTGAACGCTGCGCTATGTCGTCGTCGTGCGCTCCGTCGCGGTCACCTGACATCTCGTCACCTGGTCCTGTAGGGGTAGTGCGAGTGTCTGGCGCGTCCAATTTGCATCCTTGTCCGCATCCGGAGCCAACCTACACATGACGAGCAGCACGCAAGCCAACTCGACCCCCAAGGTGGCGGTCAACGACATCGGGTCTGAGGAAGCTTTCCTCGCCGCGATCGACGAGACCATCAAGTACTTCAACGACGGCGACATTGTCGAGGGGACTGTCGTCAAGGTCGATCGAGACGAGGTCTTGCTCGATATCGGCTACAAGACAGAAGGCGTCATCCCTTCTCGTGAGTTGTCGATCAAGCACGACGTCGATCCACACGAGGTCGTCAAGACCGGCGAGCACATCGAGGCCCTTGTCCTGCAGAAGGAGGACAAGGAAGGGCGCCTGATCCTGTCCAAGAAACGTGCGCAGTACGAGCGCGCGTGGGGCACGATCGAGAAGATCAAGGAAGAGGACGGCGTCGTCACCGGCACGGTGATCGAGGTGGTCAAGGGCGGCCTGATCCTGGACATCGGGCTGCGCGGCTTCCTGCCCGCGTCGCTGGTCGAAATGCGCCGGGTGCGCGACCTGCAGCCGTATGTCGGCCGGGAGATCGAAGCCAAGATCATCGAGCTGGACAAGAACCGCAACAACGTGGTGCTGTCCCGCCGTGCCTGGCTCGAGCAGACCCAGTCCGAGGTGCGCCACACCTTCCTGAACACGCTGACCAAGGGCCAGATCCGCAAGGGTGTCGTGTCCTCGATCGTGAACTTCGGCGCGTTCGTGGACCTCGGCGGCGTGGACGGTCTTGTGCACGTGTCGGAGCTGTCCTGGAAGCACATCGACCACCCGGGCGAGGTCGTCGAGGTGGGCCAGGAGGTCACCGTCGAGGTGCTGGACGTGGACATGGACCGCGAGCGCGTGTCCCTGTCGCTGAAGTCCACCCAGGAAGACCCGTGGCAGCAGTTCGCGCGGACGCACCAGATCGGGCAGGTCGTGCCCGGCCGGGTCACCAAGCTGGTGCCGTTCGGGGCTTTCGTGCGGGTCGAGGAGGGCATCGAGGGCCTGGTCCACATCTCCGAGCTGGCCGACCGCCACGTGGAGATCCCGGAGCAGGTCGTGCAGGTGGGCGACGAGATCTTCGTCAAGATCATCGACATCGACCTGGACCGGCGGCGGATCTCGCTGTCGCTGAAGCAGGCCAACGAGGGCACGATCGGCGAGGCCGTCGGCGAGGACTTCGACCCGACCCTCTACGGCATGCCGGCCTCCTACGACGAGCAGGGCAACTACCTGTACCCGGAGGGCTTCGACTCCGAGACCGGCGAGTGGCTCGACGGCTACGAGAAGCAGCGCGAGGAGTGGGAGCACCAGTACGCCGAGGCGCGTGCCCGCTTCGAAGCCCACCGCAAGCAGGTCGAGGAGTCCCGCAAGGCCGACGAGGAAGCGGCGATCGCCGCCGCGACGTCCGGTGAGGGCGAGGGCGAAGGATCCGCTTCCGGAGCAGGCCGTGGCAGTCGCGGGCGTAGCAGCGGGCGGCCCGGCGGTCCGAGCGGACCCGGCGGACCTTCCATGACCTCCAGCTCCAGCCCGGGCGCGGAGTCCGCTGGCACCCTGGCCTCGGACGAGGCGCTTGCTGCCCTGCGCGACAAGCTCTCTGGCAACCAGAACTAACACGCTCGGTTACGGTGGGCCGTACGGGACGAACTGACGTCCCGTACGGCCCACGGTCGTATACGCGCTCCCGCGTGGCCTTGGGAGGGGTGCATGATGCGGGTGGGACTGACGGGAGGGATCGGCGCCGGGAAGAGCGAGGTGGCCCGCCGGCTTGCGGCGTTTGGCGCCGTGATCGTCGACGCCGACGTGGCGGCGCGCGCGGTGGTGGCTCCCGGGACCGAAGGCCTGGAGCGTGTGGTTGCCGCGTTCGGGCCATCGGTGCGGCAACCTGACGGTTCGCTGGACCGGGAGGTCCTCGGCGAGATCGTCTTCGCGGATCCCGGTCGCCGAGCGGAGCTGAACGCCATCGTGCATCCGCTCGCCGGTGCCTGGATGCTCGCGGCCGAGGAAGCGGCCGTCGCGGCCGGCGGCCCGGACATCGTAGTGGTCCACGACGTCCCGCTGCTCGCGGAGAACGGCCTCGCCGGGATGTACGACAAGGTCGTCGTCGTGGACGTCCCGGCCGAGCTCCAGCTCGAGCGGCTGGTCCTCGACCGGGGCATGACATCGGCCGGAGCGCGGGCCCGGATCGCCGCCCAGGCGACCCGCGAGCAGCGCCTCGCCGTCGCCGACCTGGTCATCGACAATTCGGGCACGCTCGCCGACCTCGACCAGCAAGTCGCCAAAGTCTGGGCCGAACTCCTGCCATAGCGCCCTGCCATAGCGCCCTGCGGCGCCCCCGCCCACCTAGGCGCCCCGCAAACGACGCGGGGCGCCCACCTCGAACCAACCCGCCCCCCCGCAAACAACGTGGTAGATCGCCGCTTCGTGGTCAAGTAACCCCCGTTTCCAGGGGTTGGGCTACCACGAAGCGATAGTCGACCACGCTAATTTGGGCACGTGGGCCCCGTGGGGGTCCTGGAATGTCAGACCCCCGGCCTAGAGTTCTAGTACGAGCCCCCGGAGGAGGTCTTGCTGTGCGTCCCGTAACCGATCTGCAGCGCAGCGTCGCGCCGTTTACCGTGGTCACCGAGATGACCCCGGCCGGAGACCAGCCGCAGGCGATCGCGGACATCGCCGGCCGGGTCAAGGCCGGGGACAAGGACACCGTGCTGCTCGGCGCCACCGGCACCGGGAAGACCGCGTCCGTGGCGTGGATCGCGGAGCAGGTGCAGCGCCCGCTGCTGGTCATGCTGCCGAACAAGACGCTCGCCGCGCAGTTCGCCAACGAACTGCGCGAGATGCTCCCGCGGAACGCGGTGGAGTACTTCGTCTCGTACTACGACTACTACCAGCCGGAAGCGTACATCCCGCAGACCGACACCTACATCGAGAAGGACTCCTCGCTCAACCAGGAGGTCGAGCGGCTCCGCCACTCGGCGACGAACTCGCTGCTCACCCGCCGGGACACGGTCGTGGTCGCGTCGGTGTCCTGCATCTACGGCCTGGGCACCCCGCAGGAGTACGTCGACCGGATGCTGACCGTCAAGCTCGGCGACACGATCGAGCGGGACCAGCTGCTGCGCCGGCTGGTCGGCATGCAGTACAACCGGAACGACATCGCGTTCACCCGCGGTACGTTCCGGGTTCGCGGCGACACCATCGAGATCATCCCGATGTACGAGGAGCTGGCCGTCCGGATCGAGATGTTCGGCGACGAGATCGAGCGGCTGATGACGCTGCACCCGCTGACCGGCGAGGTGGTCAGCGAGGATACCGAGCTGTACATCTTCCCCGCCTCGCACTACGTGGCTGGCCCGGAGCGGATGGAACGCGCGATCCACGGCATCGAGGCCGAGCTGGCGGAACGGCTCGCGGAGCTGGACAAGCAGGGCAAGCTGCTCGAGTCGCAGCGGCTGCGGATGCGCACGACCTACGACATCGAGATGATGCGCCAGGTCGGCAGCTGCTCCGGCATCGAGAACTACTCGCGGCACATCGACGGCCGTGCGGCCGGCAGCTCGCCGAACACCCTGCTGGACTACTTCCCCGAGGACTTCCTGCTGGTCATCGACGAGTCGCACGTCACCGTGCCGCAGATCGGCGCCATGTACGAGGGCGATGTGTCACGGAAGCGGGTCCTGGTCGAGCACGGCTTCCGGCTGCCGAGTGCGATCGACAACCGGCCGCTGACCTGGGAGGAGTTCCTCGACCGGATCGGCCAGACGATCTACCTGTCGGCCACGCCCGGCCCGTACGAGCTGCAGCGCGTCCAGGGCGACGTCGTCGAGCAGGTGATCCGGCCCACCGGCCTGATCGACCCCGAGGTCGTCATCAAGCCGACCAAGGGCCAGATCGACGACCTGCTGCACGAGATCAGGCAGCGGGCCGAGCGGGACGAGCGGGTGCTGGTCACCACGCTGACCAAGCGGATGGCCGAGGACCTGACCGACTACCTGCTGGAGAACGGGGTCCGTGCCCGCTACCTGCACAGCGAGGTGGACACGCTGCGCCGCATCGAGCTGCTCCGCGAGCTGCGGGTCGGCGAGTACGACGTGCTGGTCGGCATCAACCTGCTCCGGGAGGGTCTTGACCTGCCCGAAGTGTCGCTGGTCGCCATCCTCGACGCGGACAAGGAAGGTTTCCTGCGTTCGGCGACGTCGCTGATCCAGACGATCGGACGTGCCGCCAGGAACGTGTCCGGCCAGGTCCACATGTACGCGGACCAGATGACGCCCTCCATGCAGAAGGCGATCGAGGAAACCAACCGGCGCCGGGAGAAGCAGATCGCCTACAACAAGGCGAACGGCGTGGATCCGCAGCCGCTGCGCAAGCGCATCGCAGACATCCTGGACCAGATCGTCCGCGAGGACGCGGACACCGAGCAGCTGATCGGCGGCGCCGGCCGGCAGCAGTCGCGCGGCAAGGCCCCCGTGCCTGGCCTGTCGTCGCGCGCCCGTGCCACCGCGGCTCAGGCGGCGGCCGCGCGGGCCGGTGCCGAGCTGAGCGAGGCGGCCAAGGGCGGCGGGGTCGCGCGAACCGAGCTGATCGGGCTGATCACCGAGCTGACCGAGCAGATGCACGCGGCCGCCGCCGAGCTTAAGTTCGAGGTGGCGGCGCGCATCCGCGACGAGATCAAGGACCTCAAGCACGAGCTTCGCGGCATGCAGGCGGCCGGCGTCTGATGGCCTACGCCATCGACGATGTGGTGGCTGAGGTCTGCGCGGGTGTGAACGCGCGGTGGCGGGGGATCGATCCGCTGAGTTCGGCAACGGCTTGGTCAAAGACCGAAACTCATGGGACCGGCACGCTAGCATGGATCGCGACATATCTGGAATGCTGAGGGGTGTCTCAGCGTTCGCTCCGGAAGTCTGGCTCAGGGGATGTTACGGCCGGGCTTATCCGGGAAGGTGCTGATACGGGGACGGCGCCCTAGGGGGTAGGTAGCACGTGCTGGTTAGCCTCATAGCGGCGATCGTGGCCGCGCTGCTCTACGGCGTCGCGTCGGTGATGCAGGCCATTGCCGTGCGCGCCGCCAGCACGCGCAATCCGGACGAAGTGGCCGGCGGCGGCGTCAAGGTCGACCCCGGCCTGGTGGTCCGGCTGCTCGGTCAGTGGCGTTTCGTGGCCAGCATGGTGCTCGACACGCTGGGCTTCGTCGCCCAGCTGATCGCGTTGCAGCGGCTTCCGCTGTTCGCCGTCCAAGCCTTCGTGGCCAGCAACCTGGCGGTCACCGCGGTCGTCGCCAGCAGGCTCATCGGGGTCCGGCTACAGGGCCGCGAGTGGGCCGCCGTCCTGGGTGTGGTGGCCGGCGTGGGCCTGCTCGGCTCGTCCGCAGGCGCCGAAGGCGCCAGCTCGACCGGCGCGGTCTTCAAGCTCGCCCTGATCCTGGCGGTGGCGGGCCTGGCACTGCTCGGCATGGCTGCCGCCAAGCTCGCCGAGCCGTACCGGACCACGGCCCTGGGCATCACCGCCGGACTCGGCTACGGGGTGCTGAGCATCGCCGCCCGGGTGCTCACCGGCTTCGCCCCGCTGGCGCTCCTCAAGGACCCGGCCGCGTACGCCGTCGCGGCGGCCGGCATCATCAGCTTCGTGTTCTACGCCACGGCCCTGGAGGGCGGCAGCGTCACCACCGCCACGGCGGCGGTGGTGCTCGCCGAGACCGTCCCGCCGGCCGTGATCGGCGTCATCTTCCTCGGCGACGCGACTCGCCGGGGCCTGGCTGGCGTGGCCTGGCTGGGCTTCGCGCTTGCCGTGGCGAGCGCTGTGATGCTGGCCAGGTTCGGCGAGGCGCACCATGTCGAGGACATCCAGATGGCCGACGCCGCGGCCCATCGACGCGCCAGCGAGGCTAACGAGGCCAATGCGGGGCCCGCTGCCTGTGGTCTGTTATCCTGGTGGCCCGTGGACCTGCAGCTTCTTTGCGCGCTTACCGCCATTAACGGCACGGAACCCACGGGAGACTCATAGTGGCCGCCTCACATAGTCACGCCCGGCCTGGCCAAACCAGGCATCTGTTCGTAACCGGCGGCGTCGCTTCCAGCCTCGGCAAGGGCCTGACGGCCTCAAGCCTGGGTCGTCTGCTGAAGCTCCGCGGCCTCAACGTCACGATGCAGAAGCTCGACCCCTACCTCAACGTCGATCCCGGCACGATGAACCCGTTCCAGCACGGTGAGGTGTTCGTCACCGACGACGGGACCGAGACCGACCTGGATGTCGGTCACTACGAACGCTTCCTCGACACGAACCTCAAGGGTGACGCGAACGTTACGACCGGCCAGATCTATTCGGCGGTCATCGCGAACGAGCGCAAGGGCGCCTACCTCGGGGATACCGTCCAGGTCATCCCGCACATCACCAACGAGATCAAGAGCCGCATCCTGGGCATGGGCGGGGATGACATCGACGTGGTGATCACCGAGGTCGGCGGCACGGTCGGCGACATCGAGTCCCTTCCGTTCCTCGAGGCGATCCGCCAGATCCGGCACGAAATCGGCAGGGACAGTTGCTTCTTCCTGCACGTTTCCCTGCTCCCGTATATCGGCCCGTCCGGTGAGCTCAAGACCAAGCCCACCCAGCACAGCGTGGCCGCGCTGCGCAGCATCGGTATCCAGCCGGACGCGATCGTGGCGCGCTCAGACCGGCCCATCACCGAGCACCTCAAGCGCAAGATCAGCCTGATGTGCGACGTGGACGAGGAGGCGGTGGTCTCCGCCCCTGACGCGCCGAGCATCTACGACATCCCAAGGGTGCTGCACGCCGAGGGCCTGGACGCCTATGTGGTGCGCCGCCTCGGCCTGCCGTTCCGCGACGTGGACTGGAGCGAGTGGGACGACCTGCTCAGGAGGGTGCACCGGCCCGCGCACAGCATCACGATCGCGCTGGTGGGGAAGTACGTCGATCTCCCTGACGCGTATCTCTCCCCGGCCGAGGCGCTGAAGGCCGGCGGCTTCGCCAACGACGCCCAGGTGAACATCCGCTGGGTGGTGAGCGACGACTGCGAGACCGCCGAGGGGGCGGCCGCGGCGCTGGAAGGCGTGGACGGGGTGCTGATCCCTGGCGGCTTCGGCGTCCGCGGCATCGAGGGCAAGATCGGCGCGATCCGGTACGCACGCGAGAACGGCATTCCGCTGCTCGGCCTGTGCCTGGGCCTGCAGTGCATGGTCATCGAGGTCGCCCGCGACCTGGCCGGTCTCGAGGAGGCGGACAGCAAGGAGTTCAATTCCAGCACCCCGCACCCGGTCATCGCCACGATGGCCGACCAGGAGGACGTGATCAGCGGCGAGCGGGACATGGGCGGCACGATGCGCCTGGGCCTGTATCCGGCGGCGCTGAAGCCAGGCACGATCGTGCGCGACCTGTACGGCGCGGACACCGTCGAGGAGCGGCACCGGCACCGGTACGAGGTCAGCAACGCCTACCGTAGCTCGCTGGAAAAGGCCGGCCTGATCTTCTCCGGCCTGTCCCCGGACGGCCACCTCGTCGAGTTCACCGAGCTGCCGCGCGAGATCCACCCGTTCTTCGTGGCCACGCAGGCGCACCCCGAGTTCCTGTCCCGCCCGACCCGGCCGCACGCGCTGTTCAGCGGCCTGATCGCCGCCGCCCTCGCGCAAGCAAAGGCCCCCAAACTCCCCGCGAGGGCTACCGCGTGAGCCACGTGAGCGAAGCCAGGGGCGCGTCACCTCAAAGCGCCCCGCCCGCGGGCGAACAGAGGGATACAGCGTGAAAGACACGCCCGAACGCTGGCCGGTGGGCGAATCTACCGAACTGCTTCGCAGTCGGCTGATCACCGTTCGGAGCGATAAGGTTCGCATGCCGGACAGCACATACGCAGAACGGGACGTGGTTATACACCCGGGCGCCGTGGCGGTTCTGGCGCTGGACGGCGCGAACCGGATTCTCATGATCCGCCAGTACCGCCATCCGGTGGGCCGGATGCTGTGGGAGATCCCGGCCGGCCTGCGGGACGTGCCGGGGGAGGACCCCTTGGTGACCGCCCAGCGTGAGCTGGCGGAGGAAGCCAGCTACCGGGCTGGCGACTGGCGCGTGCTCACGGACTTCTTCAGCTCGCCCGGATTCAGCACCGAGCGGCTGCGCGTTTTCCTCGCGCGGGGACTCGAGGAGATCCCAGAGCAGGAACGCACGTACGTTCTGAAGGAGGAGGAGGCCCACCTGGAACGGGCCTGGCTGCCTTTGCCGGAGGCGGTCAGCATGGTACTAGCCGGTGACTTGCATAATGGCGTGGCGGCCATGGGCATATTGGCCGTGTACGCTGCGGCATCTGGTGATTTCGCCGACCTGCGGCCGGCGGGCGCACCGGAGACCTGAGCAACGGCGCTCTGGAGGAGCACATGAAGGTCGGGATTCCCCGGGAGATCAAGAATCACGAGTACCGGGTGGCCATTACGCCCGCGGGCGTGCATGAGCTGATCCGCGGCGGGCACGAGGTGCTCATCGAGGCGGGTGCTGGCGCGGGGTCGTCGATACCCGACGAAGACTTCGCCGCCGCCGGGGCCAAGATCCTCCCCACGGCGGATGACGTGTGGGGCGCCGGGGACATGATCCTGAAGGTCAAGGAGCCCATCGCGGACGAATACCACCGCATGCGCAACGGGCAGGTGCTGTTCACCTATCTGCACCTGGCCGCCTCTCGTGCCTGTACCGAGGCGCTGTTGTCGCGAGGCGTCACCTCGATCGCCTATGAGACCGTGCAGTTGCCGGACGGATCGCTGCCGTTGCTCGCGCCGATGTCCGAGGTCGCGGGCCGGATGGCGCCGCAGGTAGGGGCGCATCACCTGCAGCGGGATGGCGGCGGGCGGGGTGTGCTGATGGGCGGCGTTTCCGGCGTGTACGCGGCCAAGGTCGTCGTGCTCGGGGCCGGCGTATCTGGCATGAACGCGGCCGCGATCGCGCTTGGCATGCAGGCCGAGGTGCTGCTGCTGGACAAGAACGTGTCGCGGCTGCGGGCTGCCGACGCGATTTACCAGGGTCACCTGCAGACAGTCGCCTCGAACACGTACGAGGTGGAGCGCGCGGTGCTGGACGCCGACCTGGTCATCGGGGCGGTGCTCATTCCCGGTGCCAAGGCGCCGAAGCTGATCACCGACGAACTGGTCGGGCGGATGAAACCCGGCGCGGTCCTTGTCGACATATCGATCGATCAGGGCGGGTGCTTCGAAGGCTCACGGCCGACCACGCACGCGGACCCGACTTTCAACGTGCACGGCACGCTGTACTACTGCGTGGCGAACATGCCCGGCGCGGTGCCGCACACCTCGACGTACGCGCTGACCAACGTGACGCTGCCGTACGCGATCGAGATGGCGAACCGTGGCTGGCGCGCGGCGCTGAAGGCGGACAGGGCGCTCGCGCAGGGCTTGTCGACGCACGCCGGGGCGCTGACCTCCGGGCCGGTGGCCGAGGCGCATGCCCTCCAGTTCACCCCCATCCCCGAAGTACTCAACTAGGGCTTCCCCAGTGCACCGCCACCAAAGCCCGCCCGCGCTCGCCCGCCGCCCCAGCCCGCCCGCGCCGGCCCGCCGCCCCAGCCCGCCTGCGCCGGCCCGCCCGCCCGCGCCGGCCCGTGCCGGGTGTCCAATTATTGCGGACACTTACCCCCCCAATCCGGGGGGGTAAGTGTCCGCAATCTTTTGTGGGCGGGTCACATGGTGACGGTTCGCGAGGGAATGCGGGAGTACCTGGACTTCCTTGAGGTCGAGCGCGGGCTGGCGGCCAACTCGGTCGAGTCGTACTGGCGGGACCTGCGCCGGTACGAGGAGGTGCTCGCGGAGCGCGGGCGGGGCGACCTCGACGAGGTAACCGCCGGCGACGTCGCGGAGTTTCTCGCTTCGCTGCGGGAGGGAGACGGCGAGCACGATCCGCTGGCGGTCAGTTCGGCGGCGCGGGCGCTGGTCGCGGTGCGCGGTATGCACGCGTTCCTCGTCAAGCAGGGCCTCGCGGCAGCGGACCCCGCCCGCGACATCAGCCCGCCCGCGCCACCCAAACGACTACCCAAAGCGATCCCGCTCGCCGACGTCGAGCGGCTGCTCGAAGCGGCCGGGCCGAGCGACGGTCCGCGCTCGCTGCGCGACCGCGCGCTGCTGGAGTTCCTGTACGGTACCGGGGCGCGGATTTCCGAGGCGACCGGCCTGGACGTCGACGAACTGCAACTGGATGACGATCCGGTGGTACGACTGGCGGGCAAGGGCGGCAAGCACCGGATCGTCCCGGTCGGCAGCTACGCGACGCAAGCCCTGAACGCCTACCTGGTCCGCGCCAGGCCCGCCCTGGCCGTGGCCTCGAAACGTGCGGCCGTGGTGCCGGCGGTGTTCCTCAACGCTCGCGGCGGCCGGCTGACCAGGCAGGGCGCGTGGGGGATCCTGCAAACCACCGCCGAGCGGGCCGGCCTGGACGACGTGTCGCCGCACACGCTGCGGCACTCGTTCGCCACCCACCTGCTCGACGGCGGCGCGGACATCCGGGTGGTCCAGGAGCTGCTGGGCCACGCTTCGGTGTCCACCACCCAGCTCTACACGTTGATCACTGTTGACAAGCTGCGTGAGGTGTACGCGGCCGCGCATCCCCGGGCGCTCGGCTAAAGCAGGCTGAGCTGACCAGCGATCGCCTCGCGCCGGGACGCGGACAGCAGCTTGGAGTCGGTCAGCCCTTGCGGCGGCGTCGGGAACCCGGGCCGGACGATCACCGCGCATACCGTCACCGGTCCCGCCCACGCCCCGCGGCCCACCTCGTCGACCCCGGCGACGCAGGACAGCCCGGCGGCGGCAAGCGACTCCTCGATGTCGTAGCAGGTGACATAGTCGGTCTGCGCCGGAGCGGTTGCGTCGTCGAACAGCGGCTCTTCCACCAGCCGCAGGATAGCGCCTATCCGGGCAGCGGCCCCAGCAGCCGAGCGAACAGCCGCGCCAGCGAGCGAGGTTCGCAGGTCACGGTCTCTGGAGGCCCTTCGTCACGGTCCACCGTCACGCTGAGGGCGCCGTTACGCTCCAGCGTGATGAGCAGCTCATGGCACGCCATCTCGGCATCACCCTCGGCGGCCCGGAACACCGCCACCTGCCGCGGTGGCTCCTTGCGGGTGTACCTGGCCCGGAATGGCGTCTGTACCCACCAGGTCAGGAACCGTACCGCGGCGTCGACGGACATCAAACCGAACTCGTGCAGCGGTCCGAACAGCCCGTGGACCTTGTCCATGACGATCTCGAGGACGATCGCGCGCGGTCGCTGGCCCGGATCGCCGATCCCGTACAGCCGCGGCGCCCACGCGGTCACCCCGTCTGGCCTGGTGCAGGCCACCATGACCGATGGATCCTGCCGGGCCGCGAGCGTCACCGCGACGCCGGGAGCCACCTCAAGGGAGTCATCGGAACCCGGCAGCAGCAGTTCACGGGACAGCAGCATGTCCACGGCGACCGCCTTCATCGCCGCGCGGCCGGGCTCGGTCATGCCCGCCCACCAGGTCGCCTCGTCACCCTCCAGAGTGACCTGGCTCTCGCCGCACAGCGCGTACAAATCGCCAGCGGTCAGCGGCGGCAGCAGCACGCCCCCATAGCGGGTGGCGGCCGTCAGCAGCCGCTCCGTCTCAGCGTCCACCGACTCGTATTGCGTTAACCCCATACGTCAACTGTCCGTCGCGCCGGCCGTCGTGTAAATGCCCCCGAGCTTGGTGAGCGTCTCGCCGAGTGGCGCGTCGAGGATTACCGTGGCGAGATCGTCGCCCCGGGTGGTCCCCTGGTTGATGATCACGACCGGCAGGCCGAGCGACGCCGCGCGCCGAACGTAACGCAGCCCGGACATCACCGTCAGCGATGAGCCGAGCACAGCAAGGGATCGCGCCGATTCGATCAGGTCGTAGCACGCGGTGGCTCGCGGCGGCGGCACGTTCTCGCCGAAGAACACGACGTCCGGTTTGAGCACGCCACCGCACGTCGCGCACCCCACGACGGCGAACGACGACACGGCCGAGTCCGCCAGCGCCACGTCGCCGTCCGGGTTGATCCCGGCAGCCGCCGCCGACCAGCCCGGATTCGTCGCCCGGAGCCGCGAGTCCAGCGTCAGCCGTGACGTCCGCTCGCCGCAGGACAGGCAGACCACCCGGTGCAGGCTTCCGTGCAGCTCGGTCACCGCCGTGGTCCCCGCCGCCTGATGCAGCCCGTCCACGTTCTGCGTGATCACCCCGGCGAGCAGCCCCGCCCGCTCCAGCGCGGTCACGGCGAGATGGCCGGCGTTCGGCTGGGCGGTGGCGATGTGCCGCCAGCCGAGGTGGCTCCGGGCCCAGTACCGGCGCCGGGCCTCCTCGCCGCTGGTGAACGTCTGATACGTCATCAGGCCCGCTGCCATCCGCTGGCGCCGCGCCTGCCCCGTGGGCCCGCGATAATCCGGAATGCCTGACTCCGTAGACAGTCCCGCGCCGCTGAGGACCGCTACGCCGCCGTCGGCGAAAATCTCACCTATTCGGCGGAACGAGCTGTGGTTGCTCTGCTGAGTCACTCTTCCAGTATCAGCGAGGGGCGTGACCGCGGTGGTGCGTCGCCTGGTCGGTGGCTACAGCCCAAGCCCCGACACTCTGCCGGCCCGGGGGCAGTGAACGAACCCCATGGCTCTTGTGATGCGGCACCACCGCGGTCACGCGCTTGTGGCACGTCGCCCGCTGGCGGCGGCGGGAAGACGCCGCCAAGCGAGCGACATGCAGACGGTCCCCCCTGGCCCGTCCGTCTTCAGTTAAGTCATTCGCAGACTCCCCAAGCCCGTCGCACAGGGTTTCAGGCCCAGTTGATGCGCACGTCCTGCCTCCCTCCGGCAGTTACACGCAGCCACCATACGGCCTCCCGCCGCAATCACGGCGGGTAATCGTGGCTTGTCAAACACCATTTAGCGCCTTACGTCGGGATAACGCAACGCGAATCCGAATGATTGGTGTCGAAGATGGTCAACCCGGGGTTATGGTAGCTATTCGGAGCTAGTCATTTACGGTCAGCTTCCGACTAGACAGGAGCCCGTTGGGTCACATCCGGAACGGTGAATCATGGGAGCATCATCCGTCGCTCGCTTCACATTGGCGTGGGCAGACTTCCGGAAGTGGGCGTGGTGGCGGCTACCCATGCCGCTGCGGTGGTATGTGGGGATCGCGGTACTCACGTTCGTGGGCTTCGTCGGATACGCGGCCTCTCAGACGACCTGGCACTCAGCCGATCTGATCAAGTATTCACTGCTGCT
>Ga0207664_10000903_pt1 | contig 20054 bp, 16 predicted proteins | sample LARL83metaG_FD_184349 | JGI IMG/M metagenome (GOLD analysis project Ga0207664, IMG submission 184349) | Corn, switchgrass and miscanthus rhizosphere microbial communities from Kellogg Biological Station, Michigan, USA - LAR L8-3 metaG... | ecosystem: Host-associated > Plants > Roots >... | reverse complement strand
TCCGATCTGGAGGAACCAATGGGAAGCTGGCGAGTTTCGCTTTCTGCGAGCAGAAGTCTGGGGATTTGCGCAGTGTTCGCCTTGATGGCGACGGCAGCATGGGCCGCAAGCACGACCAAGTTAATCTACAGCTTCGCCGGCAGTGCTGACGGTGAATACACCGACACAGAACTTGTGATGGACGGCGCTGGCAATCTTTACGGCACATCGGTGCAAGGCGGCACGTTCGGCGGAGGCACGGTTTTTCAGGTCACTCCCGCTGGCGTGCACACGGTGCTCTATAACTTCACAGGCGGCGCCGATGGCGGTGAACCATATAAGGGCGTCACCCTTGACGCTCACGGCAATCTCTTCGGCACGGCGGTCACCGGTGGCGGCGGATCGTGCGAAGGTGGTTGCGGCGTGGTCTTTATGCTGGCCAACTCCGGCGGAGGCTGGAACTTCAGCGTGATTCACACCTTCACTGGCAGCGATGGATCGGGGCCGGGTAGTCCGGTTTCCATCGACAAGAATGGAAATGTTTATGGCACGACTCCAACCGGTGGCGCTAACGGTATTGGCGTCGTCTACAAACTCCGGCCCAACGGAACCGGCGGCTGGGGAATGCGCGTGATTCACACTTTCACCGGTGGCGCCGACGGCGGAGGTGGATCAGCGGGGCGGTTGTTGATCGACGCGGGTGGAAATCTCTATGGCGCATGCACGGTGGGTGGCGTGAATGGATTCGGCACCGTGTTCAAGATGTCTTCCGTGCAGGGGCAATGGCAGTTCGCGACGCTGTACGCCTTCACCGACTCGCCGGATGGGGCTCTACCTTACGGCGGCCTGGTTTTTGATAAGCTCGGAAATCTTTATGGCACCACGTATTACGCTGGCGCCAACGACCTGGGTACGGTGTATAAACTGACGCACAACAACGGAGCGTGGACCGAGAGTGTGCTGTACAGCTTCAAGGGAGGCACGGACGGGGCCAGCCCCATCAGCAGCTTGGCTGCGGATCCGGCGGGCAACTTCTATGGAACCACCAGTGACGGCGGCGCGGCGTCATGCAGTTGTGGCGTCATCTTCAAGATAACTCGCGGCGCGACTGGCAAGTGGACGGAGAGCGTGGTCTATCGCTTCCCCGGCTCACCAAACCCGGGCTTCGCCTATAACGGAATGGTCGGCGATTCCGCGGGGAACTTCTACGGCGCGACGGTTCACGGAGGCAGCGGCAACGACGGCGCGATTTACAAGTTCACGCCGTAAGCGACCCTCAGTTGTGCGGCGTAGTTGCGCTCGCATCGACCAACTGCTGTACCGGCGCAGCCACCATGAGCAACATATCGGCCGACGGCTTCTTGGCCTGGTCGATCAGCGTGGATTGTTGTGTCTTCCACGAATCGGGTGCGGCCTGAGACTTGTCGATATAATCCAGCGCCTGCAGTCCGGCCGTGCCCAGCGCGGATAAGGTCTGAGACAGTGGTACGTCTTCCTGCAGAAGAGACGACCCGTCGAGCAACGTGTGCAGATGCGCATCGTTGTCACGCCAAGCTGTGAGCCAATATCGAATATGTGCTTCTGTGGCCTGGTCCTTGTAGCCATTCTGGATGTAGGCCCGCACTAGAGCGCTGAAATTCCGCGCAGTATCGCTCTCCGGATAGACCGCATCAATCATGCGGGTTAGCGGGGCGTGGAAGTCGATGGGACCTTTTGCATCGCTCCAACGGTCGTAGTCTTTCACGGGCTCTACCACATCAGCCAGCACGCGCAGCGCTGTAATGTCGGAGGTCCCCGCCATGCGATGAAGCATGCGCATGCGCGCAGACCTATGGGTCAGCCCCAGCCACTCAAGGTCAAGACTGACAGCGTTCATTCGTGCATACATCGAGGCAACGTCAGTGACACTCTGCGGAGACCACAGCCGCTCGGCGATGACAGCATTGCGCGGCCAGATGTGCGAATCGATATTTTCCGGCGTGACCCATTCCGCCCACTGACAAGACTCGCCACCAAGTATCCGGCTCTTCTCGTCGGGAGCCAGGGTCGCGGCGGCATCGCTCATGGGATCGACGGCATAATGCCGTGCCGCCGGCCACATTAAATCGAGGTAGTAGCCGAACGAAAGCAGGCCACTGTAGCCTTGTTTCGCCGCTGCGGCGAGAGACTGTTGTCCGCGCCAGGATTGCACTACGATCGTCTTCGGCAAATCAGGGTGCAGTATTTCGTCCCATCCGACCATGGTTTTGTGGTTCTTGGCCACAATATTTTGCAGGCGCTCATTGTAGTAAGCCTGCAAATCGTTGTTGGTCTTCATCCCGTGCGCTTGTTTGAAGGCCTGAATTTTGGGATTGCTATCCCAGAACTTGCCGTCAACTTCATCGCCGCCGATGTGGAAATACGCGTCGGGAAAGAGCTTCGCCATTTCCTCGACGAACTTGCCCATGAACTTATACGTCTCTTCCCTGGTAGGATCGGTGACCGACTCAGGACCGTGTTCATTTTCGACAGTAAACGGTCCCGTATTGCTCGCTAGTTCGGGATAGCCGACAAACCAGGAACGACTGTGTCCGGGAGTGTCGAACTCAGGCACAACGCGGATGCCTCGATCGTGGGCGTAGGCGATGAGTTCTCGGATTTCTCCTTGCGTGTAGTACATGCCTTCGGAGCCCATGCCAGTCAACTTGGGGAACTTCTTGCTCTCGACGCGGAAGCCCTGGTCGTCCGACAAGTGCCAGTGCAGAACGTTCATCTTCACGGCAGCCATTCCGTCGAGGTTGCGCTTGAGAACGTCGAGCGGGATGAAGTGACGGCTGACGTCAATCAGCAAGCCGCGCCAGGGAAAACGGGGCTGGTCTTTAATAGTGACGGCGGGAGCGGCGAATCCGGTGGGCGTTATGGTGACCAGCTGAAGAAAAGTCTGCAGACCACGTATGGCACCCAACACCGTGAGTGCTGTGAGCTTCGCGCCCGAATCGGAGACCGTCAGTTCGTAGGATTCGTCCTCGCCAAGCTTCTGAACGGCCTCGCGGCCGCGATCGGCGTGGATCTGCAGAGACGGAACCGATCCAGACTTCGTGCGAAATGGGATTCCAGTCTGCCGCGCAAGCTGCGTCTGGAACCGCTGGATCTCGCTGTCGAGAGATGCATCGTGAGCGCCGGTAACCGCGACGGAGAACGATGCGCTGATCGGAAGTTGGCCTGAGCCAGTTTGCACGGAAGCGGGCATCGGCATCAGGTTCAGTTGTGGTTGGGTTTGGGTTACGGCGAAGGTCGTCAACAGAAGTATCGCAAGAAAGATAAGAACCGTTCGCATAATTTTCATAAGTCCTGGGACTCGTCAGCTGTCAATGTCCTCCGCCCAACTCGCGCACGATCCCGCCTACAAACTGCTTCGCATCGCCGAACAGCATCAGCGTCTGGTCGAGGTAGTAGAGCGGGTTATCAATGCCGGCGAAGCCGGGGCTCATACTGCGCTTGATGACCATGACGGTATGCGCCTTGTCCACGTCGAGGATGGGCATCCCGAAAATCGGACTCGAATGATCGGTGCGAGCCGCCGGGTTGGTCACGTCGTTGGCGCCGATGATCAGGGCGACGTCTGTCTGCGGAAAGTCGCCGTTGATCTCGTCCATTTCGATAAGCCTGTCGTACGGGATGTCGGCTTCGGCAAGCAGCACGTTCATGTGGCCCGGCATGCGGCCGGCGACCGGGTGGATGGCGAAGCGAACGTCAATTCCCTTTTTCGTGAGCGTATCGTATAGCTCGCGCACTTTGTGTTGCGCCTGCGCTACCGCCATGCCATAGCCGGGAACAATCACCACTCTATTGGCCGCGGAGAGAATCGCGGCCGCCTCCTCCGGAGAGGCGCTTCGGACGACTCGATCTTCCTTAGCGGCTGCGGCGGATACCTGAACTTGGCCGAAAGCTCCGAACATTACATTGGTGAAGGAGCGATTCATGGCCTTGCACATGATCACGGAGAGAACGAAACCGGAAGATCCATCAAGCGCCCCCGCCACGACCAGCACTTTACTATTCAGAACAAAGCCCAACAATGCTGCCGAAAAGCCGGCGTAAGAATTCAGCAACGAAATGACGGTCGGCATATCCGCGCCGCCAATGGGAGTAACCAGCAGCACGCCAAAAATCAGCGCGACCAGCACCATGATCGGAAACAGCAATGTGTGTGCGGGATTCACCACCAACGCGATGGCCAGCCCAAGGGCTGTAGCCAGCACAGAAAGGCTGACGATATTCTGCCCGCGATAGACGACGGGCCGCTGCGGCAGTATTTCCTGTAACTTTCCCGCAGCGATCAGACTGCCAGTGAAAGTGAGGGACCCGATAATGACTTCCAGGGCGATCTCGCCCATTTCAAAGCGCGTGACCGGGGCGGTGCCCACGTAAAACTCGGCAACGCCGATCATGGCTGCCGAAAGAGCGCCGAAAGCGTGGCTCAGGGCGGTTCGTTGCGGCACCGCAGTCATCTGCACCAGGCCCAGAGGAACGCCGACTCCGGCGCCGATGATCAGGGTGATGATGATCCACTTGTACTGAGCTACCTCAGGGTTGAAAAGCGTGACAGTGACCGCGAGCGCAGCACCGATCTCTCCGGCCAGAACGCCCCAGTGCGAACTCGCCGGCGAACTTAGGAACTTGAGAGAAAGAATGAAGAGAACAACCGCGACAATGTAGGCGAAATCGAGATACTGCTGAAGGGCCAGCGTGGTCATGATTGTTTCGACCTGCCGGATTTGAACATGCGCAGCATGCGGTCGGTAATCAGGAATCCACCCACCATGTTGCTGAACGATGCCGCCACGGCAATCGCGCCGAGCACCGTGGTGAGACGCGTCTCATGCCGCCCCGCGATGATTATGGCCGCCACCACCACGATCGCGTCGAGGGCATTGGTCAACGACATGAGCGGCGTGTGGAGCAGCGGGGAGACACGTTTGATCAATTCAAAGCCGACGAACCCGGCCAGGATGAAGACATACAGATTCGAAATGAAATCCGCTGGCATGATTGCTCCTTTTGCGTTGGTTGCTCGTTTCGCTCAATCATTCGCAGTACGATCAGGCGCCGACTACTGGCTTCCTAGTGCCGGCATCTTGAAGAATTCGCGCACGCGGGTGTTTACAACTTCCCCACCGGTGGTGATCATGGTCTCGCGCACGATCTCATCCTGCAGGTTCAATTGCAGCTTGCCCTCTTTCACCATGTAGAGAAGAAATGTCGTAACGTTGCGGGCGTACATCTGGCTGGCATGATATGGAACGCTGCTAGCGAAGTTGATGGCGCCGATGATGGTGACGCCATGCACCTTCACGGTTTCTCCGGTGCGAGTCAGTTCGCAGTTGCCGCCGCGCTCGGCGGCTAGATCGACGATCACCGACCCGGGAGCCATGCTTTTGACCATATCCGCAGTGATCAGTACCGGAGACTTTTTCCCGGGGATCACAGCTGCGGTAATGACTACGTCACTCTCGGCGACCACGCGCCCCAGCAGTTCGCGCTGGCGGGCATAGAACGTTTCGTCCTGTGCCGTGCCATAGCCACGGGCGTCCTGCGCGTTCTGGGCTTCGATGGGGAGTTCGACGAAGCGTCCACCCAAACTCTGCACCTGCTCTTTCGCGGCAGGGCGCATGTCGTAGGCCGATGCCACAGCACCAAGACGCCGAGCCGTTGAGATGGCTTGCAGTCCGGCCACGCCGGCACCGATCACGAACACTCGCGCCGGCGTAATCGTGCCAGCCGCTGTCGTCATCATGGGAAAAATGCGCGGCGAGGTCTCGGCGGCCAGCAAGACTGCCTTGTACCCGCAGCATGTGGCCATGGACGAAAGCGCGTCCATGCTCTGAGCACGCGTGGTGCGCGGCATGAACTCCACGGAAAAGGCAGTGACCCCTGCGTCAGCGATCTCTTGCACGACTTCGTTGGATCCGAGAGGCCGCAGGAATCCAATCAGCGTCTGACCGCGGCGCATCAGAGGCAAGTCGGCTTTACCCGTGACGTCATTCGAGCCGTAGCACAGCACCTGCACGACAATGTCCGCAGTGCCGAAGACGGCGGCGCGATCGGGCACGATTTTCGCACCCTTCTCTGCGTAGTTGGCATCGGGGTAGCCCGCCTGCTCTCCGGCGCCAGCTTCTACGATGACTTCGAGCCCAGCTTTGGTGAGGTTGGGAATAGCAACGGGAACGAGTGCAACTCGACGTTCCCCGGGATAGCTCTCTTTCGGAACTCCGACAATCACGCGGCTCTCGTCCTTTCCGTGCAGATCAGCACACGGATACACAAAAGCGAACTGAAAACAGTAACAGATCAGCGAAGGAACTGGAAGAAGGGAACCTTAGGATTGATAGCGCTACTGCCCAAATCGGTAGTGCCACACGCGCGCGGCGCCGATCAAATTGGTGTCATCGCCTAAAGAAGCCAGCGTGATCACCGTCTTGTCGGCTGGTACGAAGCGGCAACCGCTGCGAATCAAGGCGCGGATGCGATCAAGAAACAATGGCGCACTCTTCATTACGCTGCCACTTAGGACAATGGCATCTGGGGTAAAAAGATTGATCAGATTGGCGAGGCCCAAGCCCAAATAGAATGCTTCCGTTTCAACGGCCTGCTGGGCTACGACATCTTCTTGCTGGGCCAGTTCGCAGATGCGCTTCGCGGTGATGCCCTGCCGGTGGGGATGGTCCGCAGGTGCATGGGCTTCAAACCACGCTACCATCGCCGGACCGGCAGCCAGCGATTCCCAGCATCCACGAAACCCACACGAACATTGCGGACCGTTCAGGTCGACTACTTGGTGAGCGACTTCCGGATGAGCGCCATCGACACCGCGATAAAGCTTGCCGTCGAAAATCATTCCCCCGCCGATACCGGTACCGACCGTGACGTAGATCAGACGTGTACGGTTGCGCCCCGCGCCCCACCCTGCTTCGGCCAATGCTGCTGCATCGGCGTCATTCTCCAAGGCCACTTGCACGTTGAAAACCGTGGCCAGATCCTTCACTGGACTCCTGCCTCGCCAACCGGGAAGGAAATCAACGTCGCCAAACTCTCCGCTCATCGGATCGACCGGCCCGGTGGATCCGATGCCGATACCGGTGATTTCCGCGCCAGCTCGCTGCGCCGTTTTTCGCAGCATGTGCGCAATCAACTCGATTCCGTCGGAGTAGCGATTCGGATCAGTAGGTGCCTCCATGCGGGAAAGCACCTTCCCGCTGTCGTCGACCATGCCGACTGCGATCTTCGTTCCTCCGATATCAACCGCGCCGATCATAGACATTTCCCTGCAAACATAATGGACTTAACCTCGAGATGAGTTGGATTTCTGGATCGCAGCGCCGCTGCCCCGGAGCTACGTGGCGCATTCGCTTCAATATTCCGGCACCATCGCCTTCGCTTCTTCCAAGGTGACCCTCTTCTTGTTCCTATAGGCGAGGTTCGCCATGTGAACGGCAATCGCCGAGCGATAACCGATCTCCGGCGGGGCATTCGGCACTCCGCGGCTGCGGATGCAGTCGATCCAGTTGGCCATGTGGTTCTGATTATGCGATCCGCCTTTCTTAGACTCCCCGTCGGGACGGTTCATCTTCTCGGGCCAGTATTCGAGAGCCTCTTCGAAGTGATGTTCGAGCGTGCCATCGCTGCCCAGAATGCGGTCAGCCATGTCGTAGTGCTTGTTGCTGAAGGTGGACTGCCAAGTCACGACGATGTCTTTCGGGAAGTCGAGTGTAACCGCGATCGTGTCGGGCACTTCGCGTCGATCTTTTTCAGAGAAGACGCCGCCCGACATGTACGCCGCTGAAGGCAGAGGCAGATCGAGCGCACCCATGATCCAAGCAATCTGGTGCACCATGTTTTCCGCGCAATTACCGCCCGAAAATTCCCAGAACAGTCGCCAGTTGATCAACTTGAATGGATCGAATGGACGATCGGGTCTGCCGTTGAGAAACGCGCTCCAATTGACGTTCTGCGCGGTGCAATCAGATGGAACAGGGCGCACCCACTGGCCTTTGCCGTGAGGAGTGTTGCGGCTCATCCAGGACTCAACCTGCGTAACCTTGCCGACCCAACCGTCTTTAATCCATTGCCGCGCGTCGGTCTGGGCGCCAGAACTCTGATGCTGCAGCCCAATCTGTATGACGCGATTTGATTCCTTTGCAGCGGCCATGCACTTGTCGGCCTCAGGAATCGACCAAGTCATGGTCTTCTCGGAATAGAGATCCTTGCCGGCGGCCAGCGTGTCGAGGAAATGACTCGTATGAATGTGCAAAGGGCTGGCGACGATTACAGCGTCTATATCTTTCATGTCGAGCAAACGGCGGTGATCGTCGAAGGTCTGAATGCCGGGCACTTTGCTTTTCGCCTCGTCACGGCGACGGCTGTAGACGTCGGCCATGGCTACGAGTTCAACTCCGTGTGCACCTCGCACTTGCCCCAGCAGATCGTTGCCGCGATCGCCCACGCCGATCATTCCCACGCGCACGCGATCGTTCGCGCCGAGCACGGTCGCAGCTGGATACGCCAGCATGGCGGCTGTTCCTAGCGCAGCCTGCTTCAGAAATGTACGTCTCGTTTGATCCGTCATTCGCTCCTCCTGATTCCGTTGATTATGAGTCGAACAGCGTGTGCGCTATAACGCGTCGGCCTGTTGCAGAAGCTTTTTCATCCCTGCCCAACTCTGGCGCGATGACTGTTCCGGCGAGCCGCCACCACCCCAGTGCGTTTCAAGGCTCACCGCGAATTGGTAGCCGTCGCGCTTCAGCGCCTTGAACTGGCCCGCCCAGTCAATGAGTCCGCCGCCCATGGGTGCCCAGTCGTATTTCTTCCCCTTCTTGACGGCATCCTTGCAGTGGCAATGCCCGATACGATCCTTGGGCAGAAGATTGTAGCCGTCAGGAAACGGCGTCTCGCCCGCCGCAGCAGCGTTGCCCGGATCCCAATTCAGCATGAACGATGGGGTCTGCACCGCGCTGAGAACTTTAGTAGCCTCGGCTCCTGTGGCCGTATTGCATGCCGATTCATTTTCGAGCACGAGAATGATGCCGTTCTTCTCCGCCTTGCCGGCAGCATCCCGCAGTTTCTCATTGATCGCGGAGCGATACGGAGCCTGATCCTCAAGCCGCCAGAAATCGAAGCAACGCACTCGATCGGTCTGGAACGCCTTTGCCATCTCGATAGCACGATCGAGAACCTCGTCCTGCTGCTTCCATGAAAAGTCTGCGCCGAAGCTTTTGCTTTCGCTGAACTTGGATTTCGGAGCGCCTGGCCAATCCACCTTGAAAAGCGGGCTCGCAATATCGGTGACCTTCAGTTGATATTTCTCGAGAATGCGGCGGGCCTCGGCGACTTCCTTTTCGTCCAAGTTGCAGATGTTCTTCTTCCACATGCCGCGGAGTTCAATCCATCCCATGCCAAATTCGTGTGCCGCGATCTCGCACGCATGGCCAAAGTCCTGCGAGATTTCGTCGTTGATGACAGAAATGCGAAACGGCGAGTGGGATTCAGGTGCTGGCATGAAACGGGCGGCCGCATTCGCGGTGGTCATGGCAACCATTCCCGCGAGGAACTCGCGGCGTCGAAACCGAATGGGCATTCCCTGCTCCTTGGGCAACGGTGGGCACAGCAACGAAAGGCGCAATCAAATCTACCACCATCGAAACTTTGGCGGGTAGCGAAGCAGTCAGGTGCCTAAGAACTAGGGGGCTGAGGCTTATGGAGATCGGGAGGCGGATTGGAGGCGTGGCAGACTTGAGGTTGTCACGCGCAAAACAAAACGCCTCAGACTCGATTTGAGTCCTAGGCGTCTGTTGATCAGCCCTCCCCCAAGTGCTGCTCAATGACAACTCTAATCCCGCTCAGAAATCCGGTAAATGGCTCAACCGTGCCATGCAGCGCGAATGGTGCAATGAGAAGAAACTTTAAGTTTCACGCGCAAAACAAAACGCCCCAGACTCGATTTTGAGTCCTGGGCGTCTGTTGATCAGCCCTCCCCCAAGTGCTGCTCAATGACAACTCTAATCCCGCTCAGAAGTTCGGTAAATGGCTCGTCCGTGCCATGCAGCGGGAACAGTGCAAGTCGGGACGATACCGTTATGCGCGCAAAACAAAACGCCCCAGACTCGGTTTGAGTCACGGGACGTATGTTGATCAGCCCTCCCCCAAGTGCTGCTCAAGAACAACTCTACTCACGTCCCCGGAATCCGGGAATGGCTCTGACGTGCTACATATGGCACTAATGGGTAGGTAGAGGGGAAATCATGAAAATGCCTACTCCCGAGTGCATCCCCCTTCCAAAATCACCCTACCAATCCATTCGTTGATTACTTCCGTACTAGCAACTGTAGACGGAGCCAATCGCTTACCTGCACCAGCCGTGGCGCCGCGTCTGGTGCAGGCCAATTCCTGACGGGCACCGTATTCAATTCAATCTCCGAGGAAAAGTCATGAAGCAACTGAAGTCAATGGTGGCCCTCGCCATGGCGCTGCTCATGTTGGTCCCGGCCAACCTGTTTGCATCCAGCCATCGCGAGGCTCCTATCACGGCGCTCGATCGCACTGCGGACGTGACGGACTGGTACGCCTTCCTCAGTTACGACCATCCGGATCGCGTAACCATGATTCTCAACGTCGATCCGTTTCTCGAACCCTCCAACGGTCCGATTTACTTTCCCTTCGATCCCAACGTGCTCTACGAGATGAAGGTCGACAACTACCAGGACGGAGTTGAAGACGTAACTTTCCAATTCCGCTTCAAGACTGAGATTCGCCAGCCCGGATTGTTCACCGGATTTGTCGGGGGGCATCGCCGGTATTCCGCCGATCACTTCGCTTTCGGGACAAGGTTCGGCGGGCCTCAGCCTCCGCCAAACTTACAGCGTCGTTATGGTTAAGAATAGGCAAGCAACATGCCTAAGCTGCGGCCAGACGCTCTATTCGGTTCCGTCCAACGTGGGGCCGCGCACCATGCCCGATTATTGTTCAACCAGGGAATCTACAGCCTAGGCAATCTGGCTCACTGTCGGGGAATGTCGTGTACCCTGATGGCGCAGCCGTCGCCCGGGCTCGGGTGAAGCTGCAAAGACCAGCGCTGGGCGCTGAGCCGTAAGCCACGTCCGACGCCGAAGGTCACTTTGAATTCAGCTCCATCGACCCGGGAGCCTACCAACTCACCGCTGAAGCACATGGATTTATGGCATTGAATCTGGACGTCGCCATCGTCTCCGGCCGTGCCAGCGCCGCCTGTCTGGAATTGATCAACTGTGAATTATTCCAGTTGAATGACTTACCTCTCAGGGTTAGCCTGTTGGCGGCGATACTGACGTTGCGCACCGCCGTGACGCTGGAACACCGAGGGCCCCATAACGGAGGAAACGATGGCCAGCCCGATTTCTGTCAGGTCTGTTGAGCCTGTTCTATTTCCAGTTGAGTCCGGAACTCCCCATCCATTGGGGGCCACACCTTCGCCTGGGGGAGTGAATTTCTCAATCTTCTCCTCGAACGCCACGGGTGTCGAGCTGCTCTTATTTTCAACTCATAACTCGTTGGAGCCATTCCAAACGATTCGCTTCGATCCTTACGTAAATAAGAGCTTCCATCTGTGGCACGTCTTTGTGCGCGGGCTGAAACCGGGCTCGCACTATGCCTACCGTGTCGATGGCCCGTCGGACCCCGGGCAGCGATTCAACCGGAACAAGGTCCTCATCGATCCCCATTCCCGCGGCAATACTGATTCTCTTTGGGATCGTGGCAGCGCCTGCACGCCGGAAGATAACGTGAAGACCTCGATGCGCTCGGTTGTCATTGATCCGTCCGACTATGATTGGGAGGGAGACAAGCCCCTCAACCGCCCGATGGAGGACAGCGTTATCTATGAAGCGCACGTCCGAGGCTTTACGCAATCTCCCACTTCGGGGGTTCGGCAACCGGGAAGTTTCGCCGGCCTCATCGAAAAAATCCCTTACCTCAAAGATCTGGGCATAACGGCGGTGGAGTTGCTGCCGGTCTTTGATTTCGACGAGACGGCGGTGCTCAGAGTTGTCGATGGCAAGCCCGTCCGCAATTTTTGGGGATACAGCACGATCAGCTACTTCGCGCCCCAGTCCGCCTTTTGCATCGAAGCAGAATCCGGCGGCCACCTCCGCGAGTTCCGCGATTTGGTCAAAGCAATGCACAAGGCGGGCATTGAGGTCATTCTCGATGTGGTCTTCAACCACACGGATGAAGGCAACCACCAGGGACCGACCTTCTCCTTTAGAGGGGTCGATAACAGCTCGTACTACTTACTCGTGCCCGGGAATCCGCAATATTACATGGATTATTCGGGGTGCGGGAACACAGTCAATTGCAACCATCCTATTGCCCAGAATCTGATCGTCGCATCCCTGCGGTACTGGGTACGGGAGGCGCATGTGGATGGGTTCCGCTTCGACGAGGGATCAATACTTTCGCGCGGTGAGAATGGAGCGCCCGTGGCTCATCCCCCGCTGGTTTGGCAGGTCGAGTTAGATGAAGACTTGGCGGATACCAAGTTGATGGCGGAAGCGTGGGACGCCGCCGGCCTTTACCAGATCGGACATTTTCCCGGCGACCGGTGGGCCGAATGGAACGGCCGCTATCGCGACGACGTCCGCCGCTTTGTGAAGGGCGATCCCGGGCTAGTGGGCACGATCGCGTCGCGCCTTGGAGGTAACGCCGATGTCTACGCGGGACGAGGCGGTTCACCGTTGAACAGTATTAATTTTGTGACCTGTCACGACGGTTTCACCCTCAACGACCTGGTTTCGTTCAACCAGAAGCACAACGAGTCGAACGGGGAATCGAACAATGACGGCATCAACGACAACCTCAGTTGGAACTGTGGCGCGGAGGGTGAGTCTGACGATCCCGGGATCGAGTCGCTCCGTAATCGCCAGGTCCGCAACTTTATGGCAATTCTGCTGCTCTCGCGTGGCGTTCCGATGTTTGTCGCCGGCGACGAGATAAGGCGCTCGCAGAAAGGGAACAACAACGCATATTGCCAGGATAACGAGATCAGCTGGTTCGATTGGAGTCTGGCGGACAAGAACTCGGAGCTACTGCGTTTCTGCAGGAGCATGATTCGTTTCCGAAAGGCGCATGCTGCAGTCCGCCGAGGCCAGTTCTTCAATGGCGCGGTGAATGAGCGCGGCTTGCCAGACGTATCGTGGCATGGCACGAAACTCAATCTTCCTGGATGGAACGATCCGGGGGCGCGTGCGCTGGCGATGACGCTTGCAGGCTTCGGCGGGGATTCCGACATGCACGTAATGTTCAACATGTTCTGGGACCGGCTGGATTTTGAACTCCCAGTTGTACCCGGCAGACATTGGTGCCTGGCCGTGGACACCGCCCAGCCTTCGCCTCACGACATCGCAGATCCCGGGTCTGAGCCCGAAGTGCCCGGAAAAATGTATCCGGTTGAGGCGCGAAGCATCGTGGTCTTGGTGAATCGGGCATGAGAATTTAGGCATCTATACCGCCGAAGTTGGGCGGTGGATCGTCTGTTTGACGTTGTTTCAGATGGCTTCGTCCGGCTTTCGCGTTGCCATTTTCAAGTTCCGCCTCCCCCAGCCACAGGCGTGATTCGAGCGAAAGACTTACATAACCCATGTGATCCGCCCTTGCGCACGCTCCCTCCAAAGCTTTAACCCCATCCAATGTCTTCGCGTCGTGGATGGCATCGCTGGTCTGGGAGATCGCGGTAATGTAGCCGTCGTCGATATCGACCTGGAGATGGGTCGCCTGATCCATCGATTTGGACGAAGCGAGAAATCCGTCCAAACATAAACGGTCGATGGCGCGACTGGCACGCCTTCCGGCGTGGCCTGATGGGAATCTTTGTTCGAGGCGGGTGTCGACGTCGAAGTGGCCAAGACGATCTTGCGTCATAGCGACTCATCCGTCACCGGCAGGCTCTCCCTCATATGAAGTCTGAGAAGGACGGGAAGGCTGCCATGAAGAAACTGGAACGGACACTCTTCATTATGGCGCAAGAGCGACGGGGCGTGTCCCAAGAGTGACCCAGCGGGACTCGCGGGAAAACGGGAAATCGCACGAAAACGCGCATGAACAGCGGGGAGAAGATGGAGCCGACGAGCGGACTTGAACCGCTGACCTGCCGATTACGAATCGGCTGCTCTACCAACTGAGCTACGTCGGCCTCTCATCGATTCTAAATGGCAAGCAGGAAAGCGTAAAGCTGCATGCGACCGGAAGTAACGCGCATTGACGCGGGGACAGATTACGCAACGAATCTTGCACTGAGCGTATCGGCTAAACCCTCAGGCCGCCCGCGTTGTGACTAGCGCATCGTATTCACGCTCGGATTCCGCGGGCAGCAGCACCCACATGGTGTAGATCCCGAGCGCCGTTCCGAAGGGAATGTTCGTGAACAAGGAGATGAAGGCGAGTACCAGAACCGCAATCCGAGCCCAGTGCTCCCGCTGCAGCAAGCCCCATCCAGCAGCGAATCCACATGCTGCCTTGGCCAGCAAGAGAATTGCTACCGCGCTGAGCAGCGGCCGCAGAAACGCAGTCGAGGACTCTGGCGCACCCAAGCCATTGAGGCGCGCGAACAGCGTGTTCGCCAGCACGTAGAGGATTACGCCACCGACAGTATTGAAGGCCGAGAACGCGAGCCAGAACAAACCGAGTAACCGCACATGCTCCTGAACGCGTCCAGGAAGTGGTTGCATGATCGAAACTGGACCGACGATCTGCTTACCGCAGCGACTGCAAAAGGCTTGTCCCGGTTGCACCGCTGTGCCGCATCCATCGCAGAACATGAAGTCCCCCCGAATCGGTTCGCAAGTTGTGAGTAAATCGCACAATACTCTCAACAGATGATACGCAGTGAAAGCTGGAAACGTTCCATGCGGTACCGCTGGATCTCTTCGCGAAACACTCGAAGTTTACTCCGCGCGAAGAAATGCGAAAGCAAAAACGAAAAGGCCACCCGGCAACTGGGTGGCCTCTTCTTCAAGGGAGAATAGTTCCAACGGAAGGCAAAGTCCGTCAAAACTTTCTGGAGAAATCTTATGAGTCCAAAAACGGGGGTGTCAAGCGATTTTTCTTAAATAAATGTCTTTGTTTTCAATCAGTTACAAAACCAATCAATATCCGCGCGGAGTGTAACAATTTGAGACAAAAAGGCTTGGAAAACTTTGTAAGCCAATACTTCTAAAGCCACTTACGCGAGGATTAGGCGGGGTTTTGCGGCGCCCGAGGACTTCCATCCGAGCCTGACGGAGGCATTCCCTTCACGACAGTTTCGGTGAGATGCAGAGAGATGAATTCCATCTGTTCCGGACGATCAAACACCTTATTGGGATACCAGCGCTTCATCAAAATACGGATTCCACCAAACGCAACGCCTGCCACGATCGCGAGCCCCCCGAGAATCGCGCAGAGCACGACGATATTGAGAATCAACTGATACAAGTCGCGCACCTGCGGATCGCTGGTCGGCGAGTTCCACGTGACGTTGGCTTCGTAGTTCACCATGCCCAGTAGTTGCTTGGCATCGCTATCGGCAATCGGTCCAGAAGCAATCGCAACGATTGGCCCAGTTCGTTTGCAAAAAAACGGGCCCACGCTTTCGACCGTGGAAACTCCCGTCTGCGGCTGAGTCAGTTGATGCGCCGCATCAATACGGCGAAGATGTTCCGCGGCAATCTGCGGCGTCGGGTATGAGATCAACATCAACGTCGCTTCGCCACTCGAAGTGTTGTAGCGGCCCAGCGAAACCTCAGCGCTCACGCCGAAGTCCACCAGACCCCCTGAAACCGGCGGCGCGAGCGCGGCCAGGGCTGCGGGGCCCATCGCGTATTTCTGCGTGTTCGGAATGTAGCCGCGCTGCGGCATGAACTCAATAAAACTGGGCAGGTTGGCGGCATTGCCGCTGGGGCGCGGGAGAACTCCAGCCAGTTCGCTCAACTGTGCGCCCGACATCGGTGATTCCCTGCTGAAGAGAGCATCCACCAGCACGTTTCCGCGATAGAAAAGAACACGCTGATCCAGCGACGCTGCCTGATCGCCGATCTTTTCTTTCCTCATTTCGGGCTGCAAGTAGAACAGGTAGGCGCCGAAAGCGCCAGATGCGTCTGCAAACCGCGCCGCGCGAATCTTCAACGTTCGGCCATCATCGCGAATATACGCAGCAGAGGAGACATCCGTTAGGCGATATTCCCTCAACACAGCGGCATTCGTCGGATCCGCTAACGCCGGGTCAGTGCTGTTTTGCGGCTGTCCTTGCATCTGCCATCCGCCAAACTGCTGAGGAAGGATCGCGGGAGTCTCCGGCGAAGGAGCCTGAGTTGGTGCCTGCGTACTGGCGGCAAAAGCCACACTCAGCAGACAGCCAACACAAATACCGCCGACTGAACGGAAAACCTTCATGGATAGCCCCGCGATGAGAACTGCTTCCAATTTATTAGACCACATACCACCAGGAAAAGTTTCCGAAGGCTTGCAACTCATTGATTTGGCAGTGCCCCGGTTAGTTACCTTCGTGCCTCACGTACCTACACATCAGAGCCATTCACAACTGTCGTGTTTCAGGGCAAACTAGGGGTGGGTGAAGGAATGCAATCGGGTAGCAGTGCAAATAATCATCGCCGAGGGTGTCGCACAAAAGCAGTTCTACCCGTCAGAGTAAAGGGCAAAGACAGCTCCGGGAAGGCTTTCGAAGAGCTGGTGCATACGCTGGATGTAACGCCTACGGGCGTGCGCTTGGGATCGGTTCGGCGCGAGTTGAATGTATTGGACGAAATCACAATTTTTTATCGCCAGCGAAAAATGCAGTATCGCGTGGTCTGGACCAAGAAGCTCAAAGGAACTTCAGAGTTTCAGGTAGGACTCGAGGCGGTAACGCAAGATAGGGAAGCTTGGGGGCTGAGCTTCCCGGATACCAAGAGCCAACAGGCTCCGCAGGTTGCGGCTTCGCACGCATAAGAAATTTCGCGAGGTCGCGCAAGGCTTAAGGAGAAGTTATGGATAATTCATTCTGCAATCGTTCGTTGACTAAGCTTTGGTCGGACGAAGAAGGTCAGGACATCGCCGAATATTCGGTGATGTTGGCGGTAATCCTCGTAATCGTGGTGGGGACTGTCCGTTTGATCGGATCGAATGCGGGAAACATCTTCTCGCAGGTAGGCAGCGCCATCCAGTAGGCAGCGGCTCCCGCTGCCCTCGAACTCCCTAGCAATGAAATAGTTTCGGCTCTATTGGCCGGCGGCTTTGTCCATCTTGCTGGCCATCTTCACGCCGCTCAGCCCGTTCACGTACTTGGCGATGCCCCGGTAGAGGGAGTCGGCGATGCGCTGACGGTATTCGCTGGTTTCGAGGCGATGCTCGTCGGTGGGATTGCTGACAAACGAAACCTCCGCCAGGATTGAGGGCATGTTGGCGCCGATCAGCACGATGAAGGGCGCTTTCTTCACGCCGCGATTTCGAATAGCAGGACTCTTGGCGGCCAGTCCGTTGTGCAGCGATTCCTGCACATCGCCGGCGAATTCGCGCGACTCTTCGATCTTCTCTTTGAGCGCGATCTTCTTGACCAGATCCTGAAGCTCGTAAATGGACTTCTCAGATACCGCGTTCTCGCGCGCCGCCACCTCCAGCGCTTGCGGAGACGAGGTGAAGTTCAGGTAGTAAGTCTCGACGCCACGAGCGTCAGGGTCTCCACTGGAGTTGGCATGGATCGAAATGAACAGGTCAGCCCTCTGCTGGTTGGCAATGGCCGTGCGCGTTTCAAGCGGAATGAAGGTGTCATCTTTCCGCGTGTAAACGACTTCCGCGCCCAGGCGAGTCTCGAGAAGCTTGCCCAGCCGCCGGCCGACTTCGAGGACTAGATCCTTCTCTTGCAGTCCGTTCGGGCCAATCGTCCCCGTATCGTGGCCGCCGTGGCCGGGATCAATGACGATCCTGCCGATCTTCAAGCCCAACGCTCGAATCAACGACCGGTCGCCGCTGGCCGTAGGACGCGCCTCGTGGATATCCAAGTCTTTGGCCCGGCTCGCACTAAGCCGTGACGAAGACTTGCTGCGCGCACCGCTGGGGACAGGAGAATCAGCAGTGGGACTGTCGTCTGCGACCGTGGAGTCGGAATCCTCGGCGTCGCTCTTTTTGCTGCCCGTGACTGCGGTCGACGACGAACCGGAGTGCACGGTCCTGCTGCGCTTCGTAGGCTTCGCCGGCGGAGGATCGTCGTCGCTCGCCTCGACCACCACTTTCGTCGGCAGCGCCGGAGCCTTCCCAGTTGCCCCCGCACGCTGCGCTGATTGTGTCGAAGCGGACTTCGCTGCAACCTCGCTCTTTGGAAAAATCTTGGTATCATCCCCTACATCTTCGCTTGTGACAGGAGCCTTCCCCGTCTGCGCAAGCAGGTCTTCTTTCAGCTCCGCACCCGATGAAGCATCATGCTTCGATCCCGCCGTCGGCGCAGCTTCCACATCGGCCGTCGTCTCTGGCCGTGTGTGCGCATTCCGAGCGTCTTTGCCACGTGCATCTTTCCCGTGGATATCAATGATCAACCGGTAAGGGTTGGGCAGCAGAAACGCATCGTAATCAGAGAGATCATCCACTTCCAGCACAACGCGAGTTCGGCCCGGCGCGAATTGCGCCACGCGAATTTTCTTGAGGAAGCCGTCGTCCACATCGAAGCTCTTGCCCACCAGCGTCGAAGCCAGCTTGGTGTCGCGCAGGTCGAAGAAGATTCGATCAGGATGTGAAATGCGCTGCGATCCAAACTTGATTTCGCTCTCAAGATCAATTGCGACGCGCGTGTAGTCGGGAGTAGACCAGTGCCGGATTGCGGTCACTCGCGGCTGGTGGCCCGACCGATGCTCCGATGGTTCCTGCGCGCTGGCATCGGCATGAGCGACTTCAGGGGTATCTGCATCTTTGGCCAGCACGGGTTTCGTGCCCTTGCTCTTCTCGCCCGCACTTTTATCGGCTACGTCCCTAGCGGGTTTCTTCCGCCCCTCGGCCTTCTTCTCGTCCAGGGCGTGCTCATCGAGCTTAACGACCGCTTGCTGAGCGTCCTCCGCTAAGCGGTTGTGTGGGTAGCGGTGCAGAAAATCCTGAAACACAAGCCGCGCCTGCTCCGGATTGTTCAAATCGTCTTTGTAGATCTCACCAATCGTGAACAGTGCGTCACAGCGATACTTGCTGCCCGGATATTCTTTCCGCAAGAACTTGTACTGAGCGATGGCTTCGTTCAGGATCTTGTCGTCATCGAAGCGGCGCCCCATCTCGACCAAGGTTTCTGCCACGGCGACCACGCTGGGGTCAGCCTTCGTAGAAGTCGGCGCCCCAAAATATACGTTGCGGTAGGCATTGATGACTCGCTGGTAGTCGTGTCGCGTGCGGTCAGCGGGAGGACGTCCGTTGAGCGCTTCCTGCATGCGTTCAGCAGAAGCAAAGCGGTCGCGGGCCCACGATTCAGTGTGGCGCGCGCGGGCATGGGCCTGCAATCCGGGCAGGGCTACCAACAGCAGCAGCACTCCCCAGTGCATTCGGCACTGGCTCGATCTGGTTTTCAAAGTCGTCGGTCCGTAACTATCTCGATCCGCCGTTGCAGTTGAACTGCCGTGGTACCTGAGAGAATCCCAATGCTGCTTAAAACAGATGCTTGGAACTTAATCGGTGTTGCTGATGTAAAGCACGCCCCTCGCATCTCGTTGAACCTTAACGGGATCGCGCGAAGGACCGGACGGCGAAAGATCAAAACCTCCGTAGTAGAGGTTCGTGATCCGCCGGACATAATTTTGAGTTTCGGCGAAGCGCGGCACGCCGTTATTGCGCGCCACCGCTCCGCTACCCGCGTTGTATGCGGCCAGGGTCAAATTCACGTCGCCGCCATAGTTTTCCAGAAGCTGTTTGAGATGCCGTACTCCCGCATCCACGTTCTGATTCGGGTCGAACGGATTCTTCACGTTCAACTGCCGTGCAGTCGCGGGCATCAGTTGCATTAGCCCCATGGCGCCTTTGCGCGAGACCGCGTTGGAGTTGAAGTTGGACTCGACCTTCACGACAGC
>Ga0207664_10000901_pt1 | contig 20063 bp, 18 predicted proteins | sample LARL83metaG_FD_184349 | JGI IMG/M metagenome (GOLD analysis project Ga0207664, IMG submission 184349) | Corn, switchgrass and miscanthus rhizosphere microbial communities from Kellogg Biological Station, Michigan, USA - LAR L8-3 metaG... | ecosystem: Host-associated > Plants > Roots >... | reverse complement strand
AGTCTCAATTTCATCGTGCGGCTGGATGGCGTGGACGCGTTCGGCCGCGACTCCGGCCTGGCGATCGTGCCGGCGCCGCGCGTGCTGCCGCGGCTGATCCGCATGCCGCTGGAGATCTGCGAGGGCGGCGACAACTACGTGCTGCTGTCCTCGATCATCCACGCGCATGCCGACGAGCTGTTTCCCGGCATGCAGGTGCTCGGCTGCTACCAGTTCCGGCTGACCCGCAACGCCGACCTCACGCTCGACCCCGAAGACGTCGAGGACCTGGCGCTGGCGTTGCGCGGCGAGCTGTATTCGCGCCGCTTCGGCGACGCGGTTCGGCTGGAAGTGGCGGACAACTGCCCGAAGGACCTGATCGACTACCTGCTCAAACAGTTCGGCCTGAACGAATCGGAGCTGTACGAGGTGAACGGTCCGGTGAACCTGGCCCGGCTGTTCCGCATTGCCAGCAACGTGAGCTATCCGCAGCTGCAGTACGCGCCGTTCATCCCGGCCCTGCCCGGGGTGCTGAAGCATGCTGAGGATCTGTTCCAGGTTATCGGCAAGCAGGACGTGCTGCTGTTGCATCCCTACGAATCGTTCTCGCCGGTGATCGACCTGCTGCGCCAGGCGGCGAAGGACCCGCAGGTGCTGGCGATCAAGCAGACGCTGTACCGCACCAATGCGAATTCGGAAATTGCCGACGCGCTGGTCGATGCCGCGCGCGCCGGCAAGGAAGTGACGGCGGTGGTGGAGTTGCGTGCGCGCTTCGACGAGGAATCCAACCTCACGCTCGCCTCGCGCCTGCAGCAGGCCGGCGCGATGGTGATCTACGGTGTGGTGGGCATCAAGACGCACGCCAAGCTGATGCTGATCCAGCGGCGCGAAGGCAGCGAACTGGTGCGTTATGCGCACCTGGGCACGGGCAACTACCACACCGGCAACGCGCGGCTGTACACCGATTACAGCCTGCTCACTTCCGACGAGGCCCTGTGCGAGGACGTGCACAAGTTGTTCAGCCAGCTCACCGGCATGGGCAAGGTCGTGCGCATGAAGAAGCTGCTGCACGCGCCGTTCACGCTGAAGGAGACCCTGCTGGAACTGATTGCGCAGGAAACCGCCCATGCCGAAGCCGGACGGCCGGCGCAGATCATCTTCAAGATCAACGCGCTGACCGAGCCGAAGATCATCCGCGCGTTGTACAGGGCCAGCATCGCCGGCGTGCAGGTCGAGCTGATCGTGCGCGGCATCTGCAGCCTGCGGCCGGGCGTGGAGGGCGTTTCCGAAAGCATCCGCGTGCGCTCGATCATCGGCCGCTTTCTCGAGCACAGCCGCGTGTACTGGTTCGCCAACAACGGCGAGCCGCAGTTGTACCTGTCCAGCGCCGACCTGATGGAGCGCAACCTGGACCGGCGCATCGAAACCGCGTTTCCGATCGAGGGCAGGAAACTGCAGCAGCGCATTCGCAACGCGCTGGACCTCTATCTCACGGACAACACCAGCGCATCGCTGCTTCAGCCCGATGGACAGTACCTGCGGCTGACCGCGGCCGAGGGCGAGGCTGCCCGCAACGTGCAGGCGGAGTTGCTGGAACGGCTGTGCGCTACCACGGCGGCCAACGCACACTAGAAAGCAGCGGTGCCGCGCCACCCTTCGCCCTGGCCGCCATGTCCGGTAGAGTTATCATCGTCCGCTGATCGAGCTGGGGCTGCCGATCGGATGATGCGGGTGGGCCATCGGCCGGAACGGGCGCTCGGCCATCGGCGCCATGCTGGTGCCTGCTGGCGCACACGCCGGGGGCCGGCCGGGCGCAAGCGGAGCAAGGCTGGATGGCCTTGATGAATCGGCCTCTGCGTCAGCTGACTTCGACGGCGAACCGTTGCCGGCAGCTCGCTCGCCACGATCCAACAAGGGGGTGCTTGCATGTCCCGTTCGGGTGGCTTTTGCAAAGAAACCGCGGCGTGAGTCGGCGGATGCCCATGCTTCGCGGGGGCCTGTTCCTGACGTGGCTGGCGTTGCCGATGGGCGCGGTCTGCGCGAACGTCGTGCCGCAGGATCTGAGCCGGCTTTCGCTGGAGGATCTTGGCAAGGTGGTGGTGTCCTCGGTGGCGAAAACCCCGGAGCCGCTGAGTGGGGCGCCCGCGGCGGTGTACGTGATCAGCCACGAGGACATCCTGCGTTCGGGCGCCAACAGCCTGCCGGAAATCCTGCGGCTGGCGCCGAACCTGGAGGTCTTCCAGAAAAGCCCGAGCGAGTACGTGATCACCGCGCGCGGTTTCAGCGGCAACGGCGCCGCGCAGAATTTCTCCGACAAGCTGCTGGTGCTGATCGACGGCCGCAGCGTCTACTCGCCGATCTTTTCCGGGATGTACTGGGACGAGCAGTACGTACTACCGGAAAACATCGAGCGCATCGAGGTGATCAGCGGTCCGGGCGGCGCGCTGTGGGGCGCGAACGCGGTCAATGGCGTGATCAACATCATCACGCGCAAGGCGTCCGATACGCAGGGCGGACTGCTGAGCATGAGCGCGGGTGACCGGCAAAGCGGCGCTGCCCTGCAATACGGCGGCTCCTTGGGTGACCACGCGCACTATCGGATTTACGCGAGGGACTTCCATCAGCGCTCGTTCGACGACAGCTCAGGCCGCCGTGCGCACGACGGCTGGAGCAATCCCCAGGCCGGCTTCCGCGTGGACTGGGAAGCGGGTGCGGCCGACCTCGTCACCGCGCAGGGCGACGCGCATGACGGCAGCATGGAACAGGCCGTCGGCCCGAAGTCGCGCATCGCGGGCGGCGACCTGCTGGCGCGCTGGCAGCACACTAGCAGCGACACTTCGGGGTTCCAGATCCAAGCCTATTACGATCACGTGCATCGCTGGGACGACGCCCAGGGCGACGGTTTCTCGCTGGATACCTGGGACGTCGAGGCGCAGCAGCATTTCTCGCTGGGCGAGCACCACCAGATGACGTGGGGGCTCGGCAGCCGCCGGTATCGCTACGACATCACGCCACGCATCGGCATCGCCGATTCGTTGCTGTGGGATCCGGCGCGCAATAGGCAGAACCTGTCGAACGCGTTCGTGCAGGACCAGATCGCGCTGGGCCGGCGCACCGAACTGACGTTGGGCGCCAAGTTGGAGGACGACCCGTATTCGGGCGCGTCGGTGATGCCCAGCATCCGGCTGTCGTGGGCGCCGGGACCGAACGCCATGCTGTGGGCCGCCGCCTCACGCGCCGTGCGCACGCCCACGCCGTTCGACGAGGACGTCGTCGAGAAGCTCGGCTCAATCGACTTCCTGGTGGGCAACCCGGATTTCAGGCGCGAGCGGCTGACCGCCTATGAAGCCGGCTGGCGCGGGCAGCTCGCCACGCGGGCGACGGTATCGGTTTCGGTGTTCTACAACGTCTACGACGACCTGAAGACCATCGAATACTCGCCCACGCTGCTGCCCTTGCTGTGGGGCAACGAAATGGACGGCCATACCTGGGGCGTGGAAGCCTGGGGCAGCTATGCGGTGGCGGACTGGTGGCGCCTGGGCGCGGGCGTTTCCACCTTGCGCCAGCATCTGCGTTTCAAGCCCGCTGCCAGCGGATTGCTGGGCTTGTCGCAGGCTGGCGACGACCCCACGCACCACGGCTTCATCCGCTCGTCGATGAATTTTTTCGGACGGTGGACGCTCGATGCCAACTTGCGTGAAGTCGGCGCGCTGCCCGATCCCCGTGTGCCGGCCTACGTGGAACTCGACGCGCGCCTTGGCTGGAGGGTGAACGAACGGCTGGAATGGTCGTTGTCCGGTTTCAACCTGCTGCACCGCTGGCACCAGGAATACGTCTTCCCGGACAGCGACCGCATCGGGCGCGGCGTATCGCTCGACACCCGGCTGCGGTTCTGACGCGCATGCTTCGCGCCGCCGCCAGAAAGATCGGAGTCCGTCACGCGACGTTCGTTCGTGGCCTGCGCACGTGCGCGGTTGCGCCACGCACCTGGCCTGGCCGCGGCGGCGCCGACCAGTGGCTGCTGGCGCTCGCGGTCGTGTGCTTTGCCGCCGCGGCACCGGCGCGATCCGCACCGCCGCCCGTTTCCCTGGAATACCAGGTCAAGGCCACCTATCTCTACAAGCTGGCGCCCTTCGTGAACTGGCCGCCGGAGGTGTTCGCCTCGCCGCGCGAGCCGTTTCGCATCTGCGTGGTGGGCCGTGATCCGTTCGACGATTTCCTGCGCAAGGCCGTGGCAGGGCATCGCTTCGGCACGCACCCGTTCGAAGTGCGCAGCCTGGCGGCGCTGGCACCCGGCGTGCCATGCCAGATCGTCTTCCTCAGCCGCCTGCAGACTCAGAGCGTCCACGACGCACTGGCGGCGGTGAATGGCCAGCCGGTGCTGACGGTGATGGACTCCGGCATGGCGGACGATGGCGAGGTGATGCAGTTCGTGATCGACCGCGGACGGGTGGGCTTCGAGGTCGACACGGCGGCTGCAGCGCGCCATCACATCACGATCAGTTCGAAGCTGCTAAGCCTTGTGCTCGCGGTGCGGGAAGGCCCATGAAGGCACACCAGAGCCTGTTGCAGCCGCTCATCTTCCGGCCGGTGATGACCCTGGTGGCGGCCATGATGCTGCTGATCGCCGGCGCGCTCGCCGCTGCCTACCAGCATCATGCCGATCAATCCGAACAGCGGCGCCAGCTCATCGTGCAGGCCAACATCCTGGCGGCCAGCGTGACCGCGGCGATCACCTTCGACGATCGCGCCACGGCGCAGGAATACGTGAACGCGCTGATGCTCGACCCGAGGCTCGACGCGGTAGCGGTGTACAACGAAGCGCATCGGGAGATGGCCGGTTTCCAGCGGCCTGGCAGCGCGCCGATCGCCGACAGCCTGGCCCGCGGCGGACGGCTGGCGGCGGACCCGCTGGTGGTGGAAGTGCCGGCGCAGCAGGGCAGCACCAGCCTCGGCAGGGTCTATCTGCGTGCGGCGGAAACACCGCTCATGGTGTACGTGGCGCGTTACAGCGGAGTCGTGCTGCTGACCATCATGGCGATCGTGATGCTGTCCGCGCTGGCGGTTGCGCAGCGCACGCTGACCCGCGCCAATGCGGCCCTGCTTCAGCGTGCACAGGAACTCGCCGACGCCAACGAGCGGCTCGGTGCCGAGATGGAGCAGCGTGCGCGCACCGAGGAGGCGCTGAGGCAAAGCCAGAAGATGGAAGCGATCGGCCAGCTTTCCGGCGGCATCGCGCACGATTTCAACAATCTCCTGATGATCGTCAGGAGCAGCCTCACGCTGCTCGAGAGGAAGCTGCGCGAGCAGGGCCCGGCGGTGGAGCGCATCGTCGAAGTCGCCCGCGAGTGCATCGCCGACGGCGTCGGCGAGCAGGCGGACCATCGTCTGCCGGCGTTGCAGCAAGGCTTGCAGTTGCTTGGCCAGCGCGAGGCGCTGGACCGGCAGATCACGCATTACCTGACCATCGCCCAGGAGGGCATCGACAAGTCCGCCAGCCTCACCCAGCGCCTGCTCAGCTTTGCGCGCCAGCAGCCGCTGTCGCCGCAATCGCTGAACCTCGATGCGCTGATCCGCGGCATCTGCCCGCTGCTGGACCAGTCGGTGGGCTCCGGCACGAAAATCGAATACCGGCTCCGTTCGCTCTGGCGCGTCTTCTGCGACGCCAACCAGATGGAGAGCGCGATCCTCAACCTGGTCATCAACGCGCGCGACGCCATGCCCCTTGGCGGCGTGATCACCGTCGACACCGAGGACATCACCGTCGATACGGAGCATCCGATGAGCAGCCTGCGCAGCGGCGAGTACGTGCGGCTGCGGGTCGGCGACACCGGGGCCGGCATGAGCGAGGAAGTTCGCCGCAAGGCGTTCGATCCGTTCTTCACCACCAAGCCGGTCGGGAAAGGCACCGGCCTGGGGCTCAGCACCATCCTGGGCTACGTCGAACAATCCCACGGTGTCGCCAGCATCGACAGCGGCATCGGGCGCGGCACCACCATCACCATCGCGCTGCCGCGCGCCCCCAGCGAAACGATCACCGAGGTGGCCTGATGCTTTCCGACAACACGTACGCACCGCATATCCTGCTTGTCGAAGACGAGTTCTTCCTGCGCGAGCTGGTCACGGAATTTCTGGTGGATGCGGGCTTCAGCGTGTCGGGCGTGGGCGATGGCATGAGCGGACTCCAGGCGCTCGAGTCGGACTTGCGCATCGATGTGCTGCTGACCGACATCAAGCTGCCGGACATCGACGGCTACCGGGTCGCCGAAGCGGCCCGCACGCTGCGCCCCGGGCTGAAGGTGATCCTGATGACGGGCTACGCACCTTCGCCGTTGCCGCCCGCGCTGAACTCCGTCGTCTACCAGGTGCTGCAGAAACCCTTTCCGCTGGAATCCCTCGCCGTGACGGTGGCCGCAGCGATGGAAAGCTGAGCGGGAGCGGCAAAAGCTGGACGACTCGCTGGAAGGCAGGCACAAAAAAACCGCGCCGGGCGCGGTTTTTTTGTAATGACATGGTGGAGCGGATGGGGATCGAACCCACGACCTTCGCATTGCGAACGCGACGCTCTCCCAGCTGAGCTACCGCCCCACGTAAGCGGCGGATATTAGCAGCGTGCGAGGGGGTTCGCCAAGACCCCGCGGCTTCGTCGGCTCAGCCTGGAAGCAGGGCGACAAGCCGATCGTGCAGCACGTCGCGGCGCCAGCCCTCGAGGAACTCCGGCCATTCGGCGGTGACCACGTACTCCTCCAGCACCTTGCGCGGACACAGCAGGCCGGGGGGCAGGTCGAGTTCGCCGGCCAGGCCGTCGACCAGCAGCTTCATGGCCACCAGCGATTTCTTGGCCTCGCCCTGCGGGTGGCCGGGAATGCGCGCGGTGGCGGCGATTTCCTCGGCGCCGGGCGCGGGTGCAAGGAGCTCGAACAGCTCGCTGCGCTGGGCCGAACGCAGCGCGCGCTGGCCACGGCTGCGCTGCTCCAGATCGCCCTGGTTCGCCGGTGGGTGTTGCGCCAGGCTCAGCGCCAGCGTGTCGTCGAGCAGCCACGGGCGCGGCACGTCGAGCCGGCGCGCGCTGCGGTCGCGCCACAGCAGCAGGCGCCGCAGCAGCGCCTGCTGCGCGGCTGGCCATTCGGCGGCAGCGCGCAGCGAACGCTGGGGTTGTGCGTCGCCATCGCGATGGGTCGAACGGCGCTTCAGGCGATCGCAGTCCTCGGCATGCCAGCCGCTGCGGTCGCGTTGCAGCAGGCGCTCGGACAGCTGCTCGTGGATGGTTTTCAGATACACCACGTCGAGCGCGGCGTAGCTGCGCTGCGAAGCGGTGAGCGGGCGTTGCAGCCAGTCCGAGCGGGTCTCGCCCTTGTCCAGATCCACCCCGGTCAGCTCGGCCACCAGGGCGCGGTAGCTGATGCCGAGGCCCATGCCGACGAAGGCGGCGGCGATCTGCGTGTCGAACAGGATGTGCGGCCCGCCCGGCAGCAACGGCGCCAGGGTTTCAAGATCCTCGCTGGCGCTGTGCATGATGGTGGTCGCGGAGCCTGCGCCGAGCAGCGGCTGCAGGGCGTCGCCGATCTCGAAGGCGAGCGGATCGACCAGCGCGTGGCGTCCGTTCCAGCCCAGCTGCAGCAGCGCCAGCTGCGGATAGAACGTATTGCGCCGCATGAACTCCGTGTCCAGGCCGACCGCCGCCTCCGCGGGCACCGCGGCCAGCCACGCCTGCAGCGCGTCGCGATGATCGATCCATTCGGCAGCAGCCGTTTCGGGCAGTGACATCGGTACTCCTTGGACGGCGCCAGCGCGGATTGCCCTGTCGCCGGTTTGTGCCTATGGTGGACTGCCCACGATAACAGGCCGCACCGAGGACGCCCATCCATGCCGAGCAATGCAACCCTGCGCCGACAGCGCACCCTTGGCGGGGCGCTGGGTGTGATCGTGCTGGGGTTCGCGCTGATGTATCACTTTTTCCCGCGCCTGTTCCACGTCGATCCCACGCTGACGCCGCGACGGTCGATGTCGATGGGTGCGACGGCTCCGGCCGGAGGCTTGCAGCCGGAACGTCCATCGGCAACCAACGAACTGAATGCGGGGCCGCCGCTGACTCTGGCGCCGGCTGCCGTGATCGCCGCGCACAGCAACCGCAACGCCGACCTGCCCAGGCAGCTGAGCGCGGATCCTCCCGCCGTGCAGGCCCTGCTGGAACGCGCATCGAAGGCGCTGCGCGCCGGCCAGCTCGCCGGCGGCGCGGAAAGCGCGGCCAGCCTGTTTGCGCAGGCACTTAAGGAAAAGCCGGACAGCCGCCGCGCCGCGCAGGGCCTGTTCGACGTGCGCGCCCGGCTGGTGGCGGAGATCGACCAGGACATTGCGCTGGGCGACGCGGACGCCGCCTCCGACCTGATCGACGCGCTGCGCACGCTGCCGGACACGGCCGCCGACGTGACGCAACTGGAAGCGGGCCTGAAAACCCTGGTCAAGGTGCGCCCGATGCTGGTGCGCGCGGCCAGCCTGTTGCAGCAGGGCAAGGTGGATCAGCCGCGCGGCGAAAGTGCGCTGGACATGTACCGCGAAGTGCAGAAGCTCGACCCGCAGAATGCGGTGGCCGAACAGGGCATTTTCCAGGTGCAGCGTGCGGTGCTCGACCGCGCGCTGGCCGCGGTGGCGCAGAACGATTTTGCCGGCGCCGACCGCGCGCTGGCCGAAGCGCAGACGATCCGCCCGGGTTCGCAGCAGATGCTGGACGTGCACAAGCGCGTGGATGACATGCGCACGCAGCGCGCGAACGGCGTGCTTGCGCAGGCCAAGTCGGCGCTGGATGCGGGCAACATCGAACTGGCCAGGAAGCTCGCGGCGCAGGCGCGCGGAATCGACGCGGCCGTGAAAGGCCTGCAGGATTTCGACGAACAGCTGACCAATGCCCGCCTTTACGCGAGCTACAAGCCCGGCCAGGTCTTCAGCGACCGCTATCTCGATCTTCCCGGCAAGACGCCGGCGATGGTGGTGATCCCCACCGGCAATTTCCAGATGGGCGCGCCGAATGGCGACGATGGCCACATCGATGCCGAGCTGCCGCAGCACACGGTGGCCATCGGCAAGGGTTTCGCGATGGCGCGCACCGCGGTGACGGTGGGCGAGTTCCGCGAATTCGTCCGCGCCAGCGGCTACGTGCCCGATTCGCTGAAGCTCGGCGGCTCCAGCGTCTACGACGAGCGCAGCGGCGCGCTGCGCGACGACTCGGACGCCACCTGGCAGGACGACTACGCCGGCCACAAGGCCGATGACAAGCTGCCGGTGGTGAATGTGTCCTGGAGGGACGCCACGGCCTACGCCGACTGGCTCAGCCAGCGCACCGGCAAGGTCTACCGGTTGCCCAGCGAGGCCGAGTTCGAATACGCGTTGCGCGGCGGCACCACCAGCCGCTACTGGTGGGGCGATGGCGTGCCCACGCATCCGGTGGAGAACCTCACCGGCTCGGGCGATCGCTCGCATCGGGGGCGGCGCTGGAGCAATGCCTTCCGCGGCTATCGCGACGGCTACTGGGGACCCGCGCCGGTGATGAGCTTCGCGGCCAATCCGTTTGGCCTGTACGACATCAACGGCAACGTCTCCGAGTGGGTGCAGGACTGCTGGCACGACAGCTACATCCGCGCGCCGAACGACGGCACGGCCTGGCTCAACCCCGGCTGCCGCGCGCGCGTGGTGCGCGGCGGTTCCTGGGGCAGTTCGCCCGACCAGGTGAACTCGGCCTATCGCCAGGGCGCCAACGGCGACGTGCGCAACGGCCGGGTGGGCTTCCGCGTGGTGCGGGAACTGTAGGCGACACGCCGGGATGACGGCGTAAAAAACGAAAGGCCAGGCTGGCGCCTGACCCTTCTCTATTGGTACCGGTGATAGGACTCGAACCTACACGACATCGCTGCCAGCGGATTTTGAGTCCGCCGCGTCTACCATTCCGCCACACCGGCATGTGAGCCGCCGCATTATGCCGGGTTCAATGGACGCGGTCGAGCCCCAGCTGGCGCACATCGCGGCCGTACCAGCGATCCTCGGGCAGCGGCTGGAACACCGCGCAACGGAGCATCGGGCCGGAGTAGATGTGCAGGCTGACGGTGACCGAGTTGTCGCTGGGATTGCGGATGCTGTGGTACTCGTGCGGCGGGATCAGGCTGCCGGCGGAACCGGCACCGGCCTGGATCGAACCGACCGGCTGGAAGCAATAGCGCTGCGCATCGTGTTCGAGCAACTCGTACTGCACGATTTCCAATGCGCCGTTCCACACGCCCTCGACGCACCACATGCCGTCGTGGTCGTGGATCGGAGTGCCCTGGCCGGGGCCCCAGGTCATCGCCACCACGCAATAACCGTGTTCTTCGCTGCGGTAGAGCTCGCGGCGCGCGTAGTGTTCGGCGTTCGCCTCGAACACGCAGTCGGGCAGGGTGACTGCCTTGTCGCGGATCAGTTTGCACAGGCTGTTGCGCAGGCTGTCGGTGAGCTCGTGGGTGGTCGGCTTGGCCACGGCAGCGTCGATCGCGTCGATCAGGGTGCGGCTGCCGGGAAAATCCAGGGTAAGCATGGCGGTCTCGGGTGTACGTGATGTGATCTATCTTAACAGCGTGGCCGTTATCGAGCCGGCAGCCGGTTCAGGAATCCGCCGATGGCGCGGCTGTAGTTCTCGATGTCGACCAGGAAGGCGTCGTGGCCCTGCGGCGAATCCAGCGCCACGAATTCCACCTCGGCACCCGCAGCCTGCAGGCCCTCGGCGATCTGTTCCTGCTGCTGCAGCGGAAACAGGATGTCCGTGCTGACGCCGATCACCATCGCCTGCTCGACGCGGATGCGCCTGAGCCCCTCGAGCACGCTGCCGTGGCCGTACTCGGCGATGTCGAACCAGTCGCTGGCGCGCGACAGGTAGAGGTAGCTGTTGGGATCGAAGTTGCGCACGAAACGCTGCGCGTGGCCTTCCAGGTACGACTCGACCTGGAACTCCCGGCCGAACGGTTCGTCTTCCCGCTGCTCGGGATCGAGCCGGATGCGCGCGAAGCGGCCGTTCCACTCCATCGCCGAGCGATAGGTGATTACGCCGAGCTTGCGCGCGATGCTCATGCCGAGGTCGGGATAGGTGCCGCCTTCGGCCGCATGGATGTCGTAGCGGCCGTCGTTGAACTGCGGGTCGAGCCGGATCGCCTCGCGCTGCAGCGAGCGGATCGCGATCGCGAACGGCTGCGCCTGCGGCGCGGTGTCCACGCTGATGTGCGCACGCACGCTGTCCGGGTGCAGCAGCATGTAGGCAAGCGCGCTCATGCCGCCCATCGAGCAGCCGATCAGGCAGGCAAGCCGCGTGATGCCGAGGCTGGCGATAGTGGCGTGCGCGGCATCGGCGACATCTTCCAGCGCCAGCTCGGGAAAACTCAGGCGATACGGTTCGCCGGTAGCGGGATCGATCGATGCGGGGCAGGTCGAGCCCTTGTCGCTGCCCAGCGAGTTCACGCAGATCACGAACCAGCGCGTGGTATCGATCGCCTTGCCGGGGCCGGCCATGTCCTGCCACCAGCCGGGCGTGGGGTCTTCGTCGCACGAGGTCATGTGCGCGCTCGGCGACAGGCCGGTAAGCACCAGCACGGCGTTGTCGCGCGCGGCGTTCAACGTGCCCCAGGTTTCATAGGCAATGTGCGCGCCGCGCAGCTCGCCGCCGCGCTTCATCGCGAACGGCGAAGGCAACCGGAAATAGCGGCGCGCATCGCCCATCGTCAGTGCACCTTGTCGATGGTGATGGCGACCGGCGCCTTGCGGGTCACGGCAACAACGCCGGCATCGCCCTCCAGATCGCCGGCTTGCGCGATCGGCTGGCCGCTGTGGCTGATCCGTGCGCCGACGAAAACGCGCGAGGCCGAGGACAGCTTCATGGCTGGCGTCATGGCCATGGCATCCGTCAAGGCGACGCTCGCCGGCAGCCGGCCGGCATCGAGCCTGGCCACGGCCAGCGGCATCGGCGGGCCGTTCTCGGCGCGGGCGTAGACGAACAAGACGTCGCCCGCGCGCAGCTTGTCTTTCAGGGCAGGGGCGAGGGTTACTTGCACTTGCAGCGTGGCGCCCTGTGCCGCAGGGGCACTGCTGGCGGCGCTCGCCGGCGCGCCACCGGAGCGGGCATCAGCCACGGCGATCTGTTCGGCGACGGCCTTGGCGACGGTCGAGCCGGGCTCGAGCTGCGGCTGCAGCAGCCGCCAGGTGGCCGCGGCGTTTGCATAGTCACCGCGCTGGAAGTCGCTGATGCCGAGCAGCCACAGGCCGCGCTGGCTGTCCGGGTGCATCTGCACGGCACGCTTCAGCAGATCCAGCGCGCGGCCCTCGATGCGATGGTCGCTGCGCGAGATCGAATCGTTCTCCGCCCAGCCCACCATCGCCTCGGCGTTGTTGGCATCCAGCGCAAGCACATGGTCGTAGGCGTCGCGCGCGGCGACCGCGTCGTGCTGCATGGCGCTGGTCTGCGCCAGCAGCATCCAGCCCTGCACGTCGTCGGGTTGCCGGGCCAGGTGCGTGCGTAGTTCGGCCAGCGCCTGTTGCATGGTGAGCGGCGCAGCCGCTTCGATGGAAGGCGCATTGAGCGCAGCGGGCGTGCCCACGAGCAGATACAGGCCGGCGGCGGACAATGGCAGCGCGAAGGCTATCGCCAGGGTCAGTGCGAAGACGCCGGGGCTGCGTCCGGATTTGCGGCCCTGGCGCACCAGCGGCAGCAGCAAGGCGGTCAGCGCCACGGCGATCATCGTGGCAGCGGCCAGCAAAAAAGCGGTTTTCACCAATCGTCCCCATTGTCGGTTGGCGCCTGCTCGAACGAGGCGCGCTCGGTGGCGCCGTCGCCGCGGCTGCGTTTGCGGATCGCCACCAGCACGGCCGCCGCGCCGCCAAGCAGGATCAGCAACGGACCGAACCAGAGCAGCCAGGTGCCCGGGGTCAACGGCGGGTCGTACAGCACGAACCTGGAGTAGCGCGCGACCAGGTACTGCTTGATCTCGTCGTCGCTGCGGCCCTGCTGCATCATCTGGAAAATCTGGTTGCGCAGGTCGCGCGCGATCGGAGCATTCGAATCGGCCAGCGTCTCGTTCTGGCACATCGGGCAGCGCAGCTCGCGGGTGAGGTGCTGGAAGCGCAACTCCTGCGCGTGGTTGGCGAACGGCATCGGCTCGATCGCCTGGGCATGCGCCATGCCGGCAAACGCCAGCAGCGCCACCAGCAGCATGCGGATGAAGCCGCGCGTCATGGCGCGGCCTCGTGTGCCATCGCCGCAATCGCCGGCTTCAGTTCGTTGGCCAGCACCTCGGGCGTGATCGGGCCGATGTGCTTGTAGCGGATCACGCCCTTCGCATCGATCAGGAAGCTTTCCGGCGCGCCGTACACGCCGAAGTCGATCGCGGTGTTGCCGGGTTCGTCGGCGATCAGCAGGCCGTACGGGTTGCCGTGTTCGGCCAGCCAGCGCTTGGCGTCGTCCGGCGCATCCTTGTAGTTGTAACCGACCAGCTGCACGCCCAGCGTCGGGCCGGCGGCCTGCAGCACCGGATGCTCCACGCCGCATTCGACGCACCAGCTGGCAAACACGTTGAGCAGGTACGGCTTGCCCAGCAGATCCGCCTTGCTGACCTTTTGCGCCGGCTCGTACAGCTTGGGCAGGTTGAACGCTGGCGCCGGCTTGTTCAGCAGCGGCGTGGGGATCGCGTTCGGGTCATGTTGCGTGTTCCACCAGATGCCGAAGCCGAACAGCAGCACCAGCAACATGAAACCGAAGAAGGGCAGCAAGCGGTTCATGCGCGGGCTTCCTGCACCTGCAGATCGGTCGTGGCGATCCCGGCTTTCACTGCGCGCTTGATGCGGAAGCGCTTGTCGCCGGCACAGACGAAACCGCCCAGCATCATCAGCAGGCCGCCGCCCCAAATCCAGCGAATGAAGGGCTTGTAATACAGCCGCAGCGACCAGGCGCCCTCGATGTCGTTGGCATCCATCGGCTCGCCCAGCGCCACGTACAGATCGCGGAAGATGCCCGCGTTCACGGCGGACTCCGTCTGCACCTGGCCGCGCAGGTAGGTGCGCTTCTGCGGGTGCATCACCGCCACCTCGCTGCCGTTGCGAGTGACTGTGACCACGCCCTGGTCGGCGCGCCAGTTCGGACCGGTGGCGCGGTGCGCGCCGTCGAAGCGGAAGTCGTAGCTGCCGATGTGCTGGGTCTGTCCCGGCGCCATCCGCACGTCGCTGGTGACGCTGAGCGATTCGGACAGCAGCACGCCGGCGACGAACACGCCCACGCCAAGATGCGCCAGCAGCATGCCGGCCATCTCGGCCGGATAGCGCCGGCCGCGAGGCACTTCACGCCAGCGCTTGATCGCATACAGCAGCACGCCGACGGTCAGCCAGACCAGTGACGCCACGCCGGCGATCGCCTTCAACTGGCCGTCCACGAAGAACGCCGCCACGATCGCGCATGCTGCCGCGGCGACGCCGGCGCGCAGCAGCACCTGCTTCAGCGCCGGCGAATCGCCCTTGCCCCAGCGCAGGAACGGGCCGAACGGCAACAGCAGCACCACCGGCAACATCAGCAGGGGAAACAGGAAGCCGAAGTAGGGCGGACCAACCGAAACGCGGCCCAGGTTCAGCGCGTCGCCGATCAGCGGGAACAGGGTGCCCAGCAACACCATTGCCGCGGCCACCGCGAACATCAGGTTGCCGATCAACAGCACGGTTTCGCGCGACACCACCTTGAACGACTTGCCGCCGACCACCTGTGGCGCACGCAGCGCGTACAGCAGCAGCGAGCCGCCGACCACGATGGTGAGGAACGCCAGGATGAAGATGCCGCGGCGTGGATCGGAAGCGAACGCATGCACCGAGGTGAGCACGCCCGAGCGCACCAGGAAGGTGCCGAGCAGGCTCAGCGAGAAGGCGAAGATCGACAGCAGGATCGTCCACGCGCGCAGCGAGCCGCGCTTCTCGGTCACCGCCTGCGCGTGGATCAGCGCGAGCCCGACCAGCCACGGCATGAAGCTGGCGTTCTCCACCGGATCCCAGAACCACCAGCCGCCCCAGCCCAGCTCGGCATACGCCCACCAGCTGCCCGCGACGATGCCGCAGGTGAGGAAGGCCCAGGCGATGTTCGTCCACGGCCGCGCCCAGCGCACCCATGCCTGCTCAAGCTCGCCGCCGAGCAGGGCGGCGATCGAGAATGCGAACGCCACCGAGAAGCCGACGTAGCCCATGTAGAGCATCGGCGGATGGAAGGTCATGCCCGGATCCTGCAGCACCGGGTTCAGGTCCGCGCCGTCGCCGGGCATCGGCAACAGCCGTCCGAACGGATCGGAGGTGAAGATGATGAAGGCGAGGAAACCCACCGCGATCAGGCCCATCACCGCGATCACGCGCGAGGCGAATACTTCCGGCAGTTTCTGGCTGAAGGCGGCCAGCGCGACCGTCCACACGTTGAGGATCAGGATCCACAGCAGCAGCGAACCCTCGTGCGCGCCCCATACCGCGGCGATGCGGTAGTACCAGGGCAGGGCGAGGTTCGAGTTGTCGGCCACGTACTGCACCGAGAAATCGAAACGCAGGAACGCCCACACCAGGATGCCGAAGGCGAACGCCACGAACACCGCCTGGCCAGCCGCCGCCGGGCGCGCCACCGCCATCAGCGCGCGATTGCCGCGCCAGGCGCCGACCAGCGGCAGGATGCTCTGCGCCAGCGCCAGCAGCAGGGCGAGGATCAGTGCGAGCTGGCCGAGTTCGGGCGTCATGGCTGCGGGTTCCCCGGCATGGCTTCCTGCGCTGCGGCGGACTCTTCGATCTTCTTGTTCGCGTGCGCCTTGGCCATCGCGTCCTTCAGCTCTTTCGGCATGTAGGTTTCGTCGTGCTTGGCCAGCACTTCGGTGGCGACGAAATGCGCGCTGTCCATGTGCCCGGTGGCGATCACCGACTGGTTGTCGCGAAACAGGTCGGGAAGAATGCCGGTGTACTCGACCGGCATCGCACCGCCGGCATCGACCACGGTGAAGGTGACCTTGAGCGAATCGTTGCTGCGCTGGATCGAGCCGGCCTTGACCATGCCGCCCAGGCGGAACGTCTTGTAGCCGGTCGCCTCGCCCGACTGCACCTGGCTCGGCGTGAGCAGGTAGTTCATGTTGTTCTGCAACGCCAGCACGACCAGCACCGCAGCGATGGCCGCTGCAGCGAGGATCGACAGCACGATGGTGAGTCGGCGTTTGCGGGTGGGATTCATGGGCATGGTGTCGGTGCGCTCCGCTCAGGGCGAAGGTGAAGTGGGAGGCGTGCTGCCAGTGCGTTGCTGGCGTGCACTCTGACGCGCGAGGCGGGCGCGAAGTTCACCGAGCACGCGGCGCCGGCGCAGGCGCGGCGCGACGGTGTCGACGACAAGCACGATGAAGAACACCGCGTACGCCGGCCAGACATAGGCGGCGTAACCGCCCATCGCGAGGAAACCCTGCAGCACATTCATCGGCCGGCCTCGTCTTCGGCGATCCTGCGCACCCAGTCCTTGCCGCTTTCCAGTGCCAGCAGATCGGTGCGCGCGCGGCGGAACAGGCTGGCGATGTAGTAGAACTTGGTGGCCAGGGTCATCGTCAGAAGCGGCCACAACATTGCGCCGGAGATCTTCGACTGGCCGAACACGTTCACCGTGCTGCCCTGGTGCAACGTGTTCCACCAGTTCACCGAGAAATGCACGATCGGCACGTTGATGATGCCGATGATCGCCAGGAACGCCGCGGCGCGCGCACCCTGGCGGCGATCCTCGAACGCGTGGTACAGGCCGATCACGCCGAGGTAGAGGAACAGCAGCACCAGCTCGGAGGTGAGCCGCGCATCCCAGGTCCACCAGGTGCCCCACATCGGCTTGCCCCACAGGGAGCCGGTGACCAGGGTGATGAAGGTGAATGCCGCGCCGATCGGCGCCGACTCCATCGCCACCACTTCGGCCAGCTTGATCCGCCATACCAGCGCGATGAACGCGGCCACGCCCATCACCGCGTAGATGAACATGCTCATCCAGGCACTGGGCACATGGATGAAGATGATCCGGTAGGCGTCGCCTTGCTGGTAATCGGCCGGCGCCAGCACCAGCCCGCCGTACAGTGCGATGGCACCGAGCAGCAGCGCCAGCGTCGTCGCCCACGGCTGCAGCGTGCCGGCGAAACGGTAGAAAGTCGGCGGCGAGCCGAGCTTGTGCAACCAGAGCGGAATCCAGTTAGCCATAACGACTCAGGCATCCAGGGCAATGCGAAGGGCGGCGGCGCAGGCCAGTGGCGCCAAAACCACGGCCAGCACCAGTGCGGCAGCGAGCCAGGCAATTGGCGCGAGCCACGGCAATCCCTGCTGGGCAGCTGCCACGGCACCGGCGGCAAAGATCACCGCAGGCACGCACAAAGGCAGCAACATCAAGGCGAGCAGCATACCAGAGCGCCGCGTGCCGGCCGTCAGCGCCACCAGCACGGCGCCGAGCAGGCTGAGCAGCGGCGTGGCCAGCAGCAGCGCCAGCAGCAGCACCGGAATCACCGCGCCGGGCAGGTGCAGCATCGCGGCCATCAGCGGCGCGATCACGATCAGCGGCAGCGCGGTGGTGATCCAGTGCGCAAGAATTTTCATGCCCAGCATCAGCGCCAACGGCTGCGGCGCCAGCACCAGCTGTTCCAGCGACCCATCCTCGATGTCGCTGGAGAACATCGCGTCCAGCGCCAGCAGCATCGCCAGCAGCACGGTGACCAGCACCACGCCGCCGGCGATCCGCTGCAGCAGCGTGTCCTCCGGCCCCAGCGCGAACGGGAACAGCATGGTCACGATCAGCGCATACAGCACCGGCATCGCGATGTCGCCGCGCCGGCGCCAGGCGAGGGTGAGGTCGCGCCGCAGCATCGCGGCGCAGGCGGCCGCCAGGCCGGGCGGATGCTTATCCATGCATGCGGATCCGTCGCGGCTCGCCGCCATGAAAGCTCACCGTGCCGTGGCTGGTGACCATCGCCGCGCCGCCGGCGTCGGTGTGTCTCTCGATCAATGCGTTGACCAGGGCGATGCCGGCGCGATCCAGGTTCGCGTACGGTTCGTCGAGCAGCCACAGCCTGGCCGGCAGCAGGACCAGCCGGGCGAGTGCCGCGCGTTTCTTCTGGCCCGCCGAGAGGCGGCGCACCGGTTCATCCTCGTAGCCGCGCAGACCGATGTCGGCCAGCACGGAAGCCACGCTCAGGCCTTCGCGCGCGCCGTGCAGGCCGACAGCGATGCGCAGGTTTTCGCGTGGACTCAGGTCCGCCTTCAGGCCCAGCTGATGACCGAGGAACAGGATCTCGCCCGCGCACTGGTCGCGCTGCAGCGCTTCGCCGCGCCAGAGCAGTTCGCCAGCGCCGCGATGGAGCAGGCCGGCCAGCATGCGCAGCAAGGTCGTCTTGCCGCTGCCGTTGTCGCCCTCGACCAGGGCCAGCTCGCCCGCGAGCAGGCGGAAATCCAGCGGCGCGAACACCGGCTCGTCCTGGCGATGGAAACTCAGGGCCCGCGCTTCGAGCAGGGGCACGGTGGTGCTGGCGGCAGTCATTCCCACGATTGTCCGCAATGGCGTGGATGCTGTCCATGCGGCGCGCCGCCGCTGAAGCCCTCAGGCCAGCGTGCGCAGCAAGGCGGGCCCCGTGGCCTGGCCATGCACATAGGCCAGTTGCCCATGCGCTGTCGCCAGCTGGTCGAACATGGCAAGGTCGGGACCGATGGCGAACAGGCTCGGTTCGCTCCAGCCACCGCTGCCCACGCCGATGGCCGGCAGCACCACACTGTCCGGAAGTGCCCGCAGGGCGGTCAGCAATGTGTGCTGGGCGGCCAGGTTTTCTGCCGGCGCGCGTCGGCGTGCCTGCGGATTCCATGCGGTGATGAAGGCCCATGAGCGGGCACCAACCAGGTCGGTCAACGCGGCAGGCAGGGGCAGGTCGATCCGTATCGTCGCCCAGTTCACGGTGTCGATGCACACGTGATACGTGGTGGAGCGGAACGCTTCGAGCAGGGCTTCATCCATGACGCAGCGCCGGTAGCGGAGGCAGCGTGGAAACGAACAATTGCGCGGCGGCGTCGATGTCGATCGTCGCCACCTGCGAGCTCCCTGCCAGCAGTTCCTCCAGCAGCCGATCCTGCGCGCGGCCACGCTCCAGCGCATAGGCATAGGGAAGATGGGTGAAGGTGACCATGCGGTAGCGCGCCATGTAGTGCTGCGGCACGCGTGTCGCCAGCAGGGCGCCAAGCTCGCGCTTGGCGAGGTAGTGCGGGTCGGCGACCGAATCGCGCATCTCGATATAGTTCTCGAGCGCCATGGCGGCGATCGCGTTTGCGTCAGGCTGACGAATGCGCTGGAACTCGGCGAACACGTCGGCACTGTCGTTCGGCGCTTCCGCCAGCAGGTTCGCCAGCACCACGGTGTCCTCGAAGCCGCAATTCATGCCCTGGCCGTGGAAGGGCACGATCGCGTGGGCGGCGTCGCCGATCAGGAGCGCGCGGCCGTCCAGATGCCAGCGGTCCAGATACAGCGTGGACAGCGTGCCGACCGGATGCGCTTCGAAGTCTTCGTTGAAACGGGGAATCAGCGACAGCAATCCCGGGAACTGCTGGCTGAAGAACGCGGCGGCGCTGGCGGCATCGGGCAGGGTGGCGAAGCTCGGTGCCGCACCTTGCACCGGCAGGAACAACGTGACGGTGAAGCTGCCTTCGGTATTCGGCAGCGCAATGCACATGTATCCCCCGCGTGGCCAGATGTGCAGGGCGTTCGGCTCCAGCGCGAACTGGTCGTGGCCGCCACTCAGCCTCAGCACGGCGGGGGCCAGTTCATTCGCGGGCGGAATTTCCAGTTCCTTGTAGCCGTGGCCGAGCGATTCGATGCGCTCGCCCAGCGGGCTGTGCGCGTTCATCGCCGCACGCACGGCGGAACCGGCGCCATCGGCACCGATCAGCATGCCCACCGCAAGATCGCGCTCGATGCCCGCCGTGTCCGCCAGGCGAATGCGCTGCGCGTCGAAGTCGGCGCTGACCAGCGACTGCCCGAAATGGAACTGCACGCCGGCGGCGTCGGCCGCATCCAGCAG
>Ga0207664_10000899_pt1 | contig 20090 bp, 17 predicted proteins | sample LARL83metaG_FD_184349 | JGI IMG/M metagenome (GOLD analysis project Ga0207664, IMG submission 184349) | Corn, switchgrass and miscanthus rhizosphere microbial communities from Kellogg Biological Station, Michigan, USA - LAR L8-3 metaG... | ecosystem: Host-associated > Plants > Roots >... | reverse complement strand
CGTCGTACACGGCATTGGCCAGCGCTGCCGGGACCGTTGTGGCCGAGGCTTCACCTGCGCCGAGCGGTGGATCCAGCGGCCGGCTGACGAGCTCGATCAGGATTTCCGGCGTGTCCGGGAACCGCAATATCGGATAGCTGGCCCAATCGACACTCGTCACCCGCGAGCGGTCGAACGCGACCTCCTCGAACAGGGTGCGCGACAAGGTCTGCAGGATGTTGCCTTCGATCTGCGCTTGCAGCGCCGCCGGGTTGATGATCAATCCGCAATCGTGCGCGCAGGCGACGCGCCGCACGCGGATCGCGCCCGAGGCCCGGTCGACGTCGGCCTCGATCGCCATCGCCACGTAGCTCTCGTTGTGCTTGTAATGCATGTAGGCGAACCCGCGGCCGGCGCCGGGCGCGCCCGGTGCGGGCGATGGGCGGGGCTGCCATCCGATCAGCGCTGCGGCGCGGCGGATCACCTCGATCCCGCGCGAGTCCGATATTCCCTGCAGGCGGAACTCGACCGCGTCGCGCCGCGCCGCCGCGGCGAGCATGTCGGTGAAGCTCTCGACGGCGAAGCAGTTCGCGACCTTGCCCGGCGCCCGGAAATTCGACGGCCGCAGCGGCGACGACTTCAGCCAGTGGACCACGACGTCCTGATGCGCGACCGCATACGGCGGATCCCCGTTCTGGCTGATCAGGCCGGTCGTCAGTCCCGGCGTCTGGGCGATGCCGGCGGCGTCGAGCGCCAGCAGCGGCATGTTCGGCAGGTCGGCGGTGGCCTTGGGAATCCACATCTCGGTGCGCCACGCGGCGATCTTGCCGTCGGCGCCGACCGCGCCTTCGAGCGCGAGCAGCTGCGGCGGCGCTTTCGGGTCCCAGCCGTGCTCGTCCTCGCGCGACCACTGGACGCGCACCGGCCGCGCCAGCGCCTTCGACAACAGCGCCGCGTCCGCCGCCGCATCGTCGTGTCCATTCATGCCGTAGCAGCCGGAGCCATCGAGATAGACGACGCGCACCGCGTCTCTCGGCAGCGCGAGCGCTTTGGCGATTGTCTCGCGGAAGCGATGCGTTGCCTGCGAGGCCGACCAGATGGTCGCCTTGCCGTCACGGACATCGGCGACCGCGCACGAGGGCCCCATCGAACCGTGCGACTGCATCGGCCAGTAGAACTCGGCGTTGATTTTCCTCGCGGCGGCGAGCACCTGCCGCGCATCGCCTTTTTTCACCAGCGTCTCGTCGGCGTCGAACGGACCCGAGCGCATCCATTGGCGCACGGCTCCGGCGCCGAGCAGCGATGCCGGCTCCGACCACTGCGCCTTGAGCATGCGCGCCGCGGAAATCGCGTCCCATTCGCTGGCGGCGACGACGGCGACAAAATCATTGATCCGCACGACGCGCGCGCCCGGGATCGCGCTGATCGACGCCTCGTCGACGGCCGAGAGCTTCGCGCCGACCGCCGGCGGGCGCACGACGCGTGCGTGCAGCATGCCGTCGATCTTGAAATCGTGGACGAAGACATGGTGGCCGGCGACTTTGCCCGGAATGTCGGGCCGAGCGAGCGGTTGACCGACGATTCGGTACGACGCGGGATCGCGTAGCTTCGCCTTCGCATCGACCTTGACGCCGAGCCGTTGGTCGCCGACGAGATCGCCAAAGCGTATGCCGGCACCGCCCGATTTCGGTCGCACCTCGCCGTCGATCGCGTCGAAGTCCGCTGCCGACTTGCCGGTGCGCGCCGCGGCGAGGCCGATCAGTGTCTCGCGTGCGGTCGCGGCCGCCTGCCGGATCTGCACGCCGCCGCGCACGATGCCGCTGCTGCCGGCGGTGGCACCCTGGTCGGGCGTCAGCGCGGTATCGCCTTCGACCAGCGCGATACGCTCGACGCCGATACCGAGCTCCTCGGCCGCCATCTGCGGAATCGCGATGCGCAAGCCCTGGCCGAGATCCACCTTGCCCGAATAGATCGTCACCGAGCCGTCGGCGTTGATCGCGATAAAGCCGTCGACCTCGCCGATATCGAGCGTCTTGCCGCGCGGCATGTCGCCGCGCGCGCGTTGCGCGAAGACCGGCTCCGGAAAGGTGAAGCCGACGACCAGGGCTCCGCCGGCCTGCAGGAACTCGCGCCGCGACAGAAGCGCGCTCATGCCATCCTCTTGCCCGAGGCGCGCAGCATCGCGCGGAGAATCCGCTCATGCGTACCGCAGCGACACAGATTGCCCGAGAGCGCCTGCTGCGCCTCCTCGCGGCTCAACGTCGGCTTGCGCGCCAGCGCCGCCGCGCCGCTCATCACCATGCCGGTGACGCAATAGCCGCACTGGGCCGCCTGCTCTGCGACGAAGGCCGCCTGCAACGGATGCGGCTTGTCGGCGCTACCGAGACCTTCGATCGTCGTAATCCTCTTTCCGGTTGCCTTCGACACCGGCATGCGGCACGAGCGGACGGCTTCGTCGTCGACGATCACCGTGCAGGCGCCGCATTGGCCGAGGCCGCAGCCGAACTTGGCGCCGGTCAGCGCCAGCGCGTTGCGCAATACGTAGAGAAGCGGCTCGTCGGGATCGCGAACCTCGACGGTTCGGGATTCGCCGTTGACGTTGAGTGTGAAGCTCGGCATCACATCCGCCTTTCCTCGCCGGCCGGGAAAAAATCATCGCATCGGCCCTGCGGCTTGTCCAGCGAAGCTCGAGAGCTGGCGGCTAGCGCGAACCCGTAAATGAAATCCAATGCGCATTCAAAACGACCGGCGGTCAGCCGCGCCACGTGCATTGCACGTCGTCACGCCAGTTTGCCGAGCCACACCGACAGATCGCGCAGCGTATCGCGCAAGGCCCTGAACCGCCGCGCGCCCAGGTGCGCCGTCCACTCCTGCTCGATCGCGGCCACGCACTCGCGTATCGGCGCGACCATCTTCCAGCCCCGGTCGGTCAGCCGCACGACGCGCGCGGCGGGACTCGATCCGGTGTGCCGCTCGATGTAGCCGCGGTGTTCGAGCCCCGCCAGCACATAATTCATCGCCTGACGGCTCATATGGCATTGCCTGGCCAGTTCGATCGGGCGGCGTCCCTCCGGACCGGGATACAGGAAAACGCCCAGCTCGGTCGGGGAGATGTCGAAGCCCCTGGCGTTGAGCGCGGCCAGCATGCGGGTCACGATGACTTCATGCGGCAGCCGCAGCAGCGAGCCGATCATCGGCGTGATCGCCTGCTGTGCGCGCCTGCTGCGGGCGGGGAGTCGGGCGGCTGGCATGGCAGCTGCAATGGCCATTGACAAGCGTGTAAAGAGTTTGTACATTAACACGTACAAATTCTTTACGCAAGGAGTTTGCCATGAATGAAGTCCTCTCGCCGTTAGCGCCCGAAGTCATCCGCGTGGGGCAGCTGGAAATACGTTATATGCAGGAGGCCGGCAACGGCTGCCGGATGGGGGCATTCGAGCTGCGCGTGCCTCCCGGGTCCAATGTCCCGCCGCCGCACAGCCACTCCGCCAACGAAGAGCTCGTGGTTGTGCTCGAGGGAACGCTGCGCTACACCGTCGGCGGCGAAACACGCGATCTTCAGCCCGGCGACTCGATGGCCACGCCCTGCGGTGTCGTGCACGCGTTCAGCAACCCGCACGCCGCCGTGGCTCGTGCGCTCGTGATCAATACGCCGGACATCGGAGCGCAGTACTTCCGCGAGGTCAAGGCCATCATCGACGCGGGAGGCCCACCGGACAGAGTCAAACTGACGGCGACGATGCAGAAGTTCGGACTGGTGCCGGCCGCGCCTCCGGGAGCAACGGCACACTGACAGCGGGCGACGGAAACTTCGACCGCGGGCAGCTGGTCGAGCGCCCGCGCCTCGTTCGATCGAACCGTGCGCGGCGAATGCGCGCTCAAAGCGTCAGCGGTTTCCCGTAGCCGGTGAGCTCGAGGTAGCCGCGCCCGATCTCACGCCCGCCGCGAAGCGCCCGCACCGCGCCTTCCCAGTAGACGGTGCCGGTGCTGGCGCGCGCGTCGAGCTCCTGGTCGTCCATCAATGGCTCCAGCGCGTACTCCTCGCCGCCCGCGCTGACCCGCATTGCGACCGGGTATTCGATGCCGGTGCGCGGCGAGCGCCAGCGTCGCTCCGCGGTGAAGCCGATCTCGGCGGGCTCGAACGATCGCGACGGCCGATCGGGCGCGCGAAACGTGCCGCCCGCCCAAATCGGGGCGCCCGAACGATCCCGCATCCGGAACGCCATCAGCGCGCCGCCGTCGTCCAGATTGATGCCGATCCAGTCCCAGCCGCTCGCGTCGGGCGCCAGCGCGGCACTCGACCATTCGTGATCGAGCCAGGCGGTGCCGGTGACGTCGGCGTTCCCGCCGTCGACCGCGACCTTGCCCGAGACGGCAAGTTGCGGCTGGCTATAGTAATAGCTGGCGTTCTCGCGGCTCCGGCCCTTTTGCGAAAACCCCCGGTCGCCTTCGAGAAGCGCCGGTTGCGTCGATGCGAATCGAAGCTCGAATCGAAAATCGCGCGTCGCGATTGCCGCGACATAGACATCGCCGACGAGCTTCAGCGACCAGTCGTCGATCCACGCAGCGGTCGTGTCTTCCGCCGCTCCGGCGAGCTCGAAGCCCTCGCGCGCCGCGCGCTGATCGTGGCGGAGCCTGCCGAGACGCGGATCGGCGAAGGCGGCGTGCGCGAACAGCAGCTGGCGCGGCGCAAATGCGCTCGGATTCGATTCGGCGACGCGGGGCCGGTTGCGGAAGAAAGTTATCTGGATGCCGAAGCGGTTGGCGTCGGTATCGCGAACCCAGCCGGTGATATACCACCATTCGCTGCGAAAGGCCGGGTGCGCGCCGGCGTCGCGCGGAAAACCTATCGCATGGCCGGCGACCACGCGTGGATAGTCGTCGTCGGCGCGAGCGCGGCTGGCGAGGAGCGCGATCGGGCTTGCGAGAAACCGCCGGCGTCTCATGTGCCGCGTCTTCCGCGTGCTGCGGCGATCACCAATCCTCCTTCACCGCCAGGACGGCCCGCCGGCTCATCGCCTGGCGACCGCTGGCGAGCGCGGTGACGATCGAAAGCGCGAGCACGACGACCGCGGAGCCGGCGAGCGCCAGCCAGGGCACGTTGAGCTCCATTCCCCAATGGAACGATTGGCGATTGACGACGTGGATCAGCACGAGGCTGATCAGCCACCCGAGTCCGAAGCCCGCGAGAAGGCCGACGCTGCTGACGATCAAGCCTTCGGTGCCGAGCATCGTCCCGATCTGCCGCCGCGTCATGCCGATATGACGCAGCATGCCGAACTCGCGCCGGCGTGACAGAACCAGCGCGCCGAAGGATGAGGACAAACCGAACAGGCCGATGACGACGGCGGCGAGCTCGAGCGCGTAGGTGACGGCGAACGTGCGATCGAATGCCTGCAGCGACAACGCGCGGATTTCACCGGGGGCGGCGATCTCGAGTCTCGCGCCCCCGGGGATGTCGTGCGCGATCGCCTGGCTCACGGCTTCCGGCGTCGCGCCAGCCGCGAGCCACAGTGCGCCGCTGCTGGCGCTGCGATCGCCGGTCAGCGCGATGTAGCGCTCGCGTTCGATCACGACGGCGCCCTGCGGCCGCGCGTAGTCGCGCCACACTCCCGCGACGGTAAAGGCGGACGGCTTGCCGGCGATCGGCAGCTCGACGATCTTGCCGGGTGCGTATCCATACAGGTCGACCATCGCCTCGTTGACCCAGACCGGCGGCGGCGCACCGGCGCCCACGGCGACCGGCCCGCTCACCAGCTGCAGCTGGCGCGACAGGTTCGCCGCGTCGATGCTGCGCGCGAGCAGGACGATGCGCGGCCGGGCAGGATCCAGCAGCAGTTGCTGCTCGCGCTGGAATTCGACGCGGCGCACGCCGGGCAGCGCGGCGAGCCGTGCCTGCTCGTCGGCACCGACGTAGGCGGTATCGCCGGAGGCGCCGGCACGCACGTAGAGATCGGCCGGCAGCACGCGCTCGAGCCAGGCGTCGAGCGAAATCCGGAACGACGCGACCATGATCGCCATCGACACCATCAGGCTCACGGCCGCGACGATGGCGGCGAGGCTCACCGCTACCCGTCCGGGCGCACCGCGCAACTGCAGCAAGGCGAGGCGCGATGGCGTGCCGCGGGGCAGCGGCAAGGCGCCCAGAAGCAGCACGGCGATCCGCGGCATCAGCAGCAGCGTTCCGATCACCAGCAGCGCGATGGCGATATAGCCGAACAGCGGCAGACCCGCGACCGGCGGAACGAGCGTTGCGATCGCGCCTGCGCCGATGGTCGCCACTCCGGGCCACCAGGAGCGCATGCGCGCGAACGCGCGCTCTTCGTCGCCCGCCTTGAGCGCGGCGGCGGGAGCGGCGCGTGCCGCCTCCAGCGCGGGAGCAAGGCCTGCGAGCATCGCGATCAGCACGCCGAGACTGAAGAAGATCGCCAGCGGAATCGGCGCCGCCGACAACGTCGGCGCGGCGCCGCGAAAGTATCCGGCGCCCAGGTCGGCCCCGATGACCCGAATCGCGATCTGCGCGAGGAAGAATCCGGCGCCTAAGCCGAGGGCGCTTCCGACGATGCCGACCAGCGCGCCTTCGAGCACGAGCAGGCTTGCCAGTTGGCGGCGCGTCATGCCGAGGACGCGCAAAAGCGCAAGCTGCGGGCGACGGCGCACGACCGCGAGCGCCTGCGTCGAAAAGACGAGAAGGCCGCCGGTGAACAGCGCCACCAGCGCCAGCACATTCAGATTGACGCGGTACGAACGCGACAGGCTTTCGCTGGCGGCCACACCGGTCTCCGGCCGCTGCACCGCAAGGCCTGCGGGCAGCTGCGCCTGGATGCGGGCGCGCACGGCATCGATGTCGACGCCGGGGCGCAGACGCAGATCGATCCGCGTGATCCGGCCGAGCCGGTCGAAGTTCGACTGGACGCCGGCGATATCCATCACCGCGAAGCGCTGTTGCACGTCGGCCGGCACCAGTCCGGCGACGCGCAGCGCCACGGTGTGCAGGCCCGCTTGAAAGACCAGCGTGCCGCCGCGATCGACGCCGAGCGAATGCGCCGCCGCGGGACTGAGAAAAATCGTGTCGGAGCGAAGATGATCGAGCCGGTCCGCCGATTCGGCGATGAGCCCGGGCTGCACGGCACCGGCGCGAAAGACGTCGATGCCGATGATCCTGAGCACGTCGTCGCGGTCGGCGAGCTTGGCATCGGCCTCGACGACCGGACTCGCCACCGCCACCTCGGGAAGCCGCGTCAGCTGCGGGTAGATTCGTTCGTCGAAACCGCCGCGCGGACCGCGCACCTGGAGATCGGCGTCGCCGGCGAGAAACTGCACGCCGAGCGCGAGCTCGTTGACCGCGGCGCCGGTGATCAGCGAAACCGCGTAGCCGAGCGCGACGCCGAGCGCGATCGCGAGCACCGACAAAGCGCTGCGCGCCTTGTTCTGCACGAGGGCGCCGGCAAGCACGGCGCGCACCGCGGAGAAGTTGGGCTTGCGCATCGTCAACTCCCCGGCGCTGCGCGCAAGCCGGCGGGCGTCAGCTGCAATATCCTATCGCAGGTCCGTGCCGCGGCGTGCGAATGCGTGACCAGGATGCCGGCCGCGCCCCGGCGCTTGATCTGGTCGCGCAAGAGGCGCAACACCTGGCTCGCGGTGTCGGCGTCGAGATTGCCGGTCGGCTCGTCGGCGAGCACCAGCTGCGGCCCGTGCACCAGCGCGCGGGCGATCGCAACCCGCTGCAGCTCGCCGCCGGAAAGCTCGCGCGGCATGCTGTCACCGCGTTCGTCGAGGCCGACGCCGGCCAGCACTCCCGCCACCCGCGCGTCGGACTCCGGTGCGGCAACGCCCTGCAAAGACAACGGCAACGCCACGTTCCGGGCGACGCTCAAGTAGGGCAGGACATGAAAAGCCTGAAACACGAAGCCGAAGCGTTCGCGGCGCAACGCAGTCAGCGCATCGTCATCGAGGGCCGTGAGCTCGATGTCGCCGAGCTTGATCGAGCCGCGGTCCGGGCGGTCCAGGCCGGCGATCAGGTTGAGCAACGTCGACTTGCCGACGCCCGATTCGCCCATGACGGCGATATAGTCGCCGGCGGAGAGTTCCAGATCGACATCGGCGAAGACGGCGCGCGGCCGGGGCCCGGCGTACGACTTGGTCAGGCCATGGACCGCCAGCATGGCTGTCAGCGTAGCGGCGGCACGGCACGGTGACAAGCAGGGCCGAATGGGCGCTGGCGACGGCGGCTGTAACGAATTGTCGCTGACAAAACCGTGTCTGCAGACGGTGGGCGAAAGTGTCGACATTCTTTACGTTGACCACGCCGCCGGCGGAATGCCTCGCCGGTAAGCGGCTGAACCTTCGCAAGTTGGCGGTCGATGGAACGTCTTTTGCGACATACAGGGACGAAATGCGCTGAGCGCTTTCGTACTTCACAGCACCGAAGTGGAGGTTATATGAAGTCGATCCTCGATCCGTCGTTCCGTTACACCAAAAGCGTGGAAACGGATTTGCGCAAGACTTTTGCGAGAGTTCGCCGCGAGCTGCGCAAGCAAACGCTGCAATCGGCCAACGTCGAGGCCATGCGGAAAATCCTTCCCTTTCAGTCGCGGAAGGACGCCGCGTAGGCACGCCGCTGCGGTTATTCGCCGAGAACCACTAGACCCTCACCAACGCGAAGTCTTCAAGAGAGCAAGCCGGCCACGATCTTATGGGTACGCTCAATTCTTCCGGTGAAGTGATCCTGAACGCCGACGGCAAGCAATACGCCGCCTCCTATCAATTCCAGCGCGGCGTGTTCACGGTGACATCCGGGTGCGCATCGAGAGTCGTGCGAGTGGGCGCGGTAGCGGCCCCCGAATCGCTGGCGCGGACGATTCTGAAGGCGATGGTCAGGGAGAACGGACAGCGCGCCGAGCTGGAGCGCCGTATCTACGAATCAAAGGATGCACGCGGGCATTGAGAGCAAGCAGCCGCTTTGGTCCCACATGGGACCGAAACGGCGATTCTGAGGTGTGTTCATGGTGCTTTACTGAACCCCCGGCTTTCGGGGGTTCTTTTTTTTGGCAGCCGAGCCCCGCGCCGCTGCGCGAATCAATCCCGGCCGACGCGCCTTTCGCTCGCGACCGAAGCCTCCTGGGTCGCACCTGCCGTATTGCGGCCCGGCATCCGATACCGGCGCGCCAGGCAGTAGAATCCCAGCAGCGCAAGCAGCGCTCCGGGCGCACCGACGATCCAGCGCTCTCGCACCCTCGCTTTGCCGCGCAGCACGTCCAGCACGAAACGCTCGCCTCGGGTCATCTCGTTGAAGCTCTGCTGATACGAGGCAATGCGCCTTATCTCATCGTCCGCCAGCGGCGCTCCCTGGTACCGCGCGGCTTTTTCCATCGCGTCGATGCGCGCGACTTCGCCCTGAAAGCGGACGGCATCGCGCTCGGCGCTTTCATAGGTCTCGCGGTCGGCCGGTCCCAGAAACCGCGCAGGACCTATTCCGGCCGCACTTTCAAGCATTGCCAGAAGCGGCTGATCGGCGGTCGGATTGAGCACCAGCCAGGCGCTCGATGCCAGCAGCGCGAACAGCAGCGCTACGGCGACGGTTTCCGCAGCGACATGCAGATTGGCTCGCCGCGTATCGCTCCCGGCGCAGATCAGGACTCTGGCGAGGCCGGCCAGCAGCAGGAAACCGGCGAGAGCGACCACCATCGCCGCTCCGGTCGGCAGATCGAAAGCGTACGAGGCGGCAAGGCCCGCGGCGCAAGCTGCGATGCCCGCACACCACGCGATCGCCAGCACGGCATGCAGCTTGCCGGAAAACAGCGATCCGATTACCGCGGGCACGATCAGCAGACTGAAAACGAGGAGCACACCGGCGATCGCCACCGAGCTCGTCACCACGATGGCGAACGACAGAAAGAAAACGAAATCCCACGCCCACACGGCAGCCTGCGTCCGCCTGCCGGGCATTGCTTCGCTCGACAAGGCGATCAGCGGTCGCCGCGCCAGCCAGTGCAGCAGCCCGATCGCGGCATACAACCCGGCGAACTTCAGCACATCGATGGAATCGACGGTCAGAATGCTGCCAACCAGGATCTTCTTGACGTGCTCCGCGCCCTGCGGCGAGCGATCGACGACCAAAATCGTCGCCGCGGTCGCAACGACATAGACGATGCCGACAAAGGCCTCCTGGCTGACGAAACGGGCGAGACTGCGCGTCAGCGTCAGCAGCACGGCGCCGACGGTCGTGAACAGAAGGGCGTAGCCGAATCCCGCCGCGCCGGTTGCCGGGTAGCCGTTCGCGAACGCGACAGTGGCGCCCAGCGCGGACAGCTGGGCCAGCGCGAGATCGGCAAAGACAATTCGCCGGCGCAATACGTGCACGCCGAGATAGGCATGCATCAGCACCAAGACGACCGACGCTGCGAATGGAAGCGCGAGCAACGCCAGCGCGTCGCTCATGGGCCGCGCGCACCCAATGCCCTGGCGAGCGTCGCGACGTTGTAGTCGAACAAGGCCAGGTAATCGTCGGTTCCGGGCAGGCTGCCGACCGAAATCGCCAGCCGAATCACCGGGACCCCCAGCTTTTGGCCGACGAAGCGCGATGCATCGTCCGGCTCGTAGGGCTCATGCACGATGGCGCGCACTCGCGCCTCGCGTCCGGCTGAAATCACTTGGGCGAGATGGGCCGGGCTCGGCGCAACCCCCGGCTTGGTTTCGACGAAGGCGATGACATCGAGACGAAAGCGGCGCGCGAAATAGGGCCACGAATTGTGATAGGCAATGAGCTTGGCGCCGGCGAACGGCTCCAATGTCCGGCTCCAGCGCGCGCGTCTCGTCTCAAGCTCGGACAGAAATCGCTCGCGATTGGCCACGATTCTTTCCCGTTGCGCCGGTGCGTTGCGCACCAGCGCTTCGGCGATGCCGGCGGTGATGGTGATGGCGTTTTCGGGATCGAGCCAGAAATGCGGGTTGGCGACGCCGTGCGCATGGCCGCCTTCGTTGACTACGCTCTGGCCGCGTATTTCGAGCAAGGGAATGCCCACGGAGGCGTCGACATAAGCCTCGCCTCCACGCATCAACCGCTTATCGCCCGTCCGGTTGACGATTCCGTCGAGCCAGTAGTCGTAGCCGAGGCCGACCCGCACCAGCAGGGCGGCCTGGCGCACTTTCGCGATGTCACCGGGACGCGGCTCGAACGCCTCGGGGTCGACGCCGGCCGGTACGATCGATTCGACGCTGACGAGGTCGCCGCCGACCACCGCGACGAGCGCTGCCAGATCCGTCGTCGTCGCCACCACGCGCGTGGCGGCAAGCGCCGGAGCGGCGGCGAATATCGCGAGCTGTGCCGCCGCCACCACCAGGCCGAAAAAGCCGGCCCGCACGACGAATCTACCGCGACGCTACCCAGGTGCTCTTCGGGACCAGACAATGCACGGCTTTCACCGCGGCCCTGGGTGCGGCCAGACGGCAATCCATCACCATGCTGGCGAGGCTGTAGGCATCGAGCCGGCTCAGCTTCTTTTCGCTTTGCAGCAGCTCGATCATCGCCCACGAAGCGTCGTCCATCGCCTTGTTGAGGTCGGCGTCTTTCCCCACGGTCACGAGGTAGGACTTGTTTTCCTGATCCGGCAGCGCCTCTATCCTGCGCGCCGCCTTGGCGCCCTTGGCGGTGAAGCAGTGAATACCCTTGTTGACATCGACGACCTGGGTGATGCGGCAGTCCCAAGTCGCCATCATCATCTTCTGCGCCTGCCCATTGTCCAGTGATCGCTGCTCCATCAGCAGTTTGCTCGTTTCGCTCATCTGGATGTCGAGCGCCTTGTTCAGATCGCGGTCGATGCCGAGGGTGATCCACGCATCCCTGGTTTCGATGCGCGGCCATTCGAGTTTCATATTCTTGACGACGTTGACGGTGACGTTCATTTCCTTGTAAGCGGTCTCGAGCGCGGTGAGGTTGACCTCGCCGTTGCCCTGCGCCGCGTGCGAATCGCCGGTCCAGAGCAGCGCGCCCTTGACGAAGACGGGAACGTAGAGCGTTGCGCCTTCCGTCATGTCGCGCACGTCGATGTTGCCCGCGTAGCGTCCCGGCGGCACCGAGCTGTATTGGCCGGGCTCGGCGCGGGCGACGCCGAGAGTACCCGGGAACGGCGCCAGCGGGATCTCGATGCCCGGGGCGAACTCGGCGACCTTGCGCTCCAGATCAAGATAGAAGTACTTGACCTGGCCGTCGGGAAACTTGCCCGGGAACTCGCCGAACATTCCCGGAACGTTGAAGTTGGTCGCGTAGGCGCGCGGAACGATCTTGTTGATGCGCACCGTCAGAACGTCGCCCGGCTCGGCGCCCTCGATATATACCGGTCCCGTCAACGTGTGAGGACCGCGTCCTGGGAAGTCGGTCCGCAGCTTCTTGATCTGCTCGATCGTCGCGCCGGGCACGACCTGGTTGTGCGAATGCATCATCGTCTCGAAGACGATCGAATCGCCGGAATCGACGTGCAGGACCGGAGGCTGGGCGTTGTTGAACCATCCCCATTGCGTCGTCTCCATCGTCGCCGGCAGCAGGTGAACTTTGCCCGGATAGCGCTTGGCCGGGACGACGCGCAGCTGCTCCTGGTCCGGCGTCGAGGCCGGAGCAAACGGCTGGATGACGGGCGCCGGCGGCGTCGCAGCGGCAGGCGCCGGGGCGGCAGCCGCCGGCACAGCGGGCTGGGCGGGAGGTACCGGAGTCGCGGGTTGTTGCGCTCCCGCGACGGAGAGCGTAATCCCCATCGTCAGTCCGACGATCATGCGAACGCGCGCAGCGCAGGTTTGCTCGGCCATCGTAACCTCCCCGGTCCGTCGTCACTGGGCGATCTGGTGCGGGATCGCCGCCCGCTCTGATTCTAGCAGCTCGGACGACTTGGTTTTCGATGTCTGCTGCGGGCGGCTCGCCGAACCGTATGCGCCCGTGCGCAGGCGATGCCCGACGCCGGTCTAGCCGGGACCGGGTTTTTCTCCGGCGCGCTTCGCCGCCGTGTGCGCCACGGCGAATGCGCGGCCTTCGTCGCCGCCGTATTCCTTGTACGCGTTGTTGAACGCCTTGAGGAATGCTTCCTTCTGATGCGGGTTGTACTGGTCGGTCTGGGCCTTCGGCAGGTCCGCGATGGTGTTGTAAGGCATCATGGCCTCCTTGAAGTGTGGATCGGCGGGCGCTCCCAAAGCGCCCACTCGTGGGATCGGTGAATGGCGGGGCGAGTTCCCGACCGGCCCGACGGCGCGGTGCCTTTTGCATAAGGTTCGACGGGGCGATAACATCGACCTTTGTATCTCGATCGCCGCCACGTCGGGGATACGCAATGAACGACCTCTCGCCTCCTCGCGCCAGCATGCGAGTCGACCCGACGCGGCGCGTCCGTGCTCCGCGCGGCACCGTCCTCAGCGCCAGGTCCTGGCTGACCGAGGCGCCGCTGCGGATGCTGATGAATAACCTCGACCCCGAGGTGGCGGAAAAGCCCGACGAGCTGATCGTCTACGGCGGCATTGCGCGCGCTGCCCGCGACTGGCAGTGCTTCGACAAAATGGTCGAAGTGTTGAAAGCGCTTGGCGACGACGAGACGCTGCTCGTGCAATCGGGCAAGCCGGTCGGCGTGTTCAAGACCCACGCCGACGCGCCGCGCGTGTTGATCGCCAATTCCAATCTGGTGCCGCACTGGGCGACGTGGGAGCACTTCCACGAGCTCGACGCCAAGGGTCTGATGATGTACGGGCAGATGACGGCGGGCTCCTGGATCTACATAGGCAGCCAGGGCATCGTACAGGGCACGTATGAAACCTTCGCCGAAGCAGGCCGCCAGCATTACGGGGGCGAGCTCGGCGGAAAATGGATTCTCACCGGGGGCCTCGGCGGCATGGGCGGCGCGCAGCCGCTGGCAGCGACGATGGCCGGCGCATCGATGCTCGCCGTCGAATGCGATCCGTCCCGCATCCGGATGCGGCTCGATACCGGCTATCTCGACCGGCAGGCGGCAACACTCGACCGCGCGCTGGCGATCATCCAGGAAGCGCACGCCGGCGGCCGCGCGGTCTCGGTCGGATTGCTCGGCAATGCCGCCGACGTTTTTCCCGAGCTCGTTCGCCGCGCGCAGGCCGGCGACAGAAAGGCGCGCCCGGACATCGTAACCGACCAGACCAGTGCGCACGATCCGCTCAACGGCTATCTGCCCTGCGGATGGTCGCTCGAAGAAGCAAAGACGCAGCGCGCCGGCGATCCGGCCGGCGTCGTCAAAGCCGCGAAGACATCGATGGCGGTGCAAGTGCGCGCGATGCTGGCCTTTCAGCAAATGGGCGTGCCGACGTTCGATTACGGCAACAATATCCGGCAAATGGCGCTGGAAGCCGGCGTCGGCAATGCGTTCGATTTCCCCGGCTTTGTGCCCGCGTATATTCGTCCGCTGTTCTGCCGCGGCGTCGGACCCTTTCGCTGGGTGGCGCTGTCGGGCGATCCCGAGGACATCTACCGCACCGACGCCAGGCTCAAGGCGCTTCTTCCGCAGAACGCGCAGCTGCATCACTGGCTGGACATGGCGCGGACGCGCATCAAGTTCCAGGGATTGCCGGCGCGCATCTGCTGGATCGGCCTCGGCGATCGGGCGCGCGCCGGCCTCGCGTTCAACGACATGGTCGCGAGCGACGAGTTGAAGGCGCCCATCGTCATCGGCCGCGACCATCTCGATTCGGGATCGGTGGCAAGTCCCAACCGCGAGACCGAAGGCATGCGCGACGGATCCGATACCGTCTCAGACTGGCCTTTTCTCAACGCGCTGCTCAATTGCGCGAGCGGCGCCACCTGGGTCAGCATCCACCACGGCGGCGGCGTCGGCATGGGCTTCTCGCAGCATGCCGGCATGGTCGTCGTCTGCGACGGAACCGCCGCCGCCGCGCGGCGCATCGAGCGCGTGCTGACCAACGATCCGGCAAGCGGCGTGATGCGGCACGCCGACGCCGGATACGAGGACGCGATCCGGTGCGCGGCCGAGCAAGGGCTCGTCCTGCCGATGGTCGATCGAAAATGACCACGGGCCTCGCGCCGAGCGCGCCGCGCTGACGGCCGCGCTTTCCGCCTTCGCGACTGACGCACGCATGCCGAACAGGACGCCGGCCTGATGAAGGCCGCGCTCACCGTTGCCGCGGGCAAGCTCACGCTGGGCATGCTGCGCCGGATCGCGCGCGGCGAGGCGCGCGTGGTGCTCGACGTCGCGACGCGGTCTGCCATCGACGCTTCGCGGGCCGCGGTGCAGCAGGCGGTCGAGCACGGCGCGCCGGCCTACGGCATCAATACCGGCTTCGGCAAGCTCGCCAAGACCCACATTGCGCACGATCAGCTGGAACGGCTGCAGACCAATCTCGTCCACTCGCACGCCGTCGGCACCGGCTCCTTGCTCGACGATGCGACCGTGCGTCTGGTGCTGGTGCTCAAGGCCGCGAGCCTCGCGCGCGGGTATTCCGGCGTGCGGCCGGAAGTGATCGATGCCCTGGTCGCGCTCTACAACGCCGGCGTCCTGCCAGCGATTCCCGCGCAAGGATCGGTCGGAGCCTCGGGCGATCTCGCCCCGCTGGCGCACATGACGCTGGCGCTGATGGGCGAGGGCGAAGTGCGCGTCGACGGCGCCCCGGTGGCCGCCGGCGAGGGCTTGCGACTCGCGGGAATCGCGCCGGTATCGCTCGCCGCCAAGGAGGGACTGGCAATGCTGAACGGCACGCAGGTGTCGACGGCATTGGCGCTCAAGGCGCTGTTCGAGGCGGAAGACATTTTCGCCGCGGCCGTCGTCACCGGCGCGCTGTCGGTCGACGCCGCCAGGGGAAGCGACACGCCGTTCGACGTCCGGATCCAGGAAGTGCGCGGCCAGCCGGGACAGATCGACGTTGCGGCGAAATATCGCGCGCTGCTCAGCGGCAGCGAGATTCGCCGCTCGCACCTGGTCGACGACGACCGGGTCCAGGACCCTTATAGCCTGCGCTGCCAACCGCAGGTCATGGGCGCCTGCCTCGACCTCGTGCGGCATGTCGCGGCGACGCTCGCCATCGAGGCGAACGCGGTGACCGACAATCCGCTGGTGTTCGCCGACGCGGGCGAGGTGCTCTCCGGCGGGAATTTCCATGGCGAGCCGGTGGCGCTCGCCGCCGATGTCCTCGCACTGGCGATCGCGGAGATAGGGGCGCTGTCGGAAAGGCGCATCGCCCTGCTGATCGACGAATCGCTGTCTGGATTGCCGCCGTTCCTGGCGCGCGATCCGGGCATCAACTCGGGCTTCATGATGGCGCACGTCACCGCCGCGGCGCTCGCCTCGGAGAACAAGTCGCTCGCCCATCCGGCCAGCGTCGACAGCCTGCCGACCTCGGCCAACCAGGAAGATCACGTCAGCATGTCGACGTTCGCCGCGCGCCGGCTGGGCGACATGACGCGGAACAGCCGCACCATCGTGGCGATCGAACTGCTCGCGGCGGCGCAGGGGATCGACTTCCGCGCGCCGCTGAAGACTTCGGCGAAGCTGCAGGCCGTGCACGCCGCAGTGCGACAGCGCGTTGCGTTCTACGCCGAGGACCGCTACTTGGCGCCGGACATTGCCGCGATCGGCGAATTGGTCGGGAGCGGCGGACTCAGCGCAGAAGTCGCCGACCTCTTGCCTTCCTCGAACGGCTGATCGCTTTTCGATGCCGCGCCGGTACCTTGCTCCCAGCGCGATGCTGCCTTCGGGCTGGGCCGACGACGTGCTGATCGTCGTCGGCGACGACGGCGTGATCGCCAGCGTCGCGACGAACATGATCGACGTCGCCGCCGAGCGCTTGAACGGTCCGGCCATTCCCGGCATGCCGAACCTGCACTCGCACGCGTTCCAGCGGGCGATGGCGGGGCTCACGCAACGGGCCGGTCCCGAAGGCGACAGCTTCTGGGCGTGGCGGGAGCTTATGTATCGCTTCCTGGCACGACTGACGCCGGACGACGTCGAAGCGATCGCGACGCGGCTCTACGTCGAGATGCTGGAAGCGGGCTACACGTCGGTCGCGGAATTCCACTACCTGCATCACGATCCCGCTGGCAAGCCTTACGCCAACCTGGTCGAGATGGCGGAACGGCTTCGCGCCGCCGCCGACAGCGCCGGGATCGGCCTTACGCTGTTGCCGGTTTTTTACGCCCACGGCAATTTCGGCGGCCTTGCGCCGACCGCCGGCCAGCGCCGTTTCATCACCGACATCGAGCAGTTCTCGCGGATGCTCGACACGCTCAACGCATCGCTTGCGAAGCATCCGATGCAACGGCTCGGCGTGGCGCCGCACTCGCTTCGCGCCGTGTCTCCCGGGGAGCTAAAGCGCCTGCTCGAGCTGCGCGACGATCTCGACGCCGCGATGCCGGTGCACATTCATGCCGCCGAGCAGCAGAAGGAGGTCGACGATTGCATCGCGTCGCTCGGCGCGCGTCCGGTGCAATGGCTGCTCGACAACATCGCCGTGGACGAGCGCTGGTGTCTCGTTCACGCCACACACATGGACCGGGGCGAGACGGCAGCGCTGGCGGCTTCGACCGCGGTCGCCGGACTGTGCCCGACGACCGAAGGCGATCTCGGCGACGGCTTGTTCAGCGCCAAGACTTTTCTTGCGCGCGATGGCCGCTTCGGCATCGGCGGCGATAGCCATGTCAACGTCGATCCGTTTCTCGAGCTGCGCCTTTTCGAATATGGGCAGCGCATCAAGTACGAGCAGCGCAACGTATTCGGGCTCGCCAGCGCGGAATCGTTCGGCGGGCGCCTCTACCGGTCCGCCAGCGGCGGCGGCGCCCAGGCCCTCGGGCAGCGCATCGGCGCCATCGCCGCCGGGCACCGGGCCGACTGGGTCGTGCTCGATCAGGCCGATTCGGCGCAGGGGCAACGGCGGGGCGATGCGTTGCTCGACGGCGCGATCTTCGGTCCGGTGAAAGCACCCGTCGGCGACGTCATGGCAGGCGGCCAATGGCATGTCCGCAACGGCGTGCATACGCGCGCCGCGGAAAGCGCGGCACGGTACGCGATCGCCTTGAAGGGACTGTTGACGTGAGCGCCGCCGCCGGCTGGGATGCGGTGTGGATCAACGTCCATCTCGCGACGATCGATGAGGCGACGGGGAGCGCGGACGGATACGGGTCGATTCGCGACGGCGCGCTGGCGGTTCGCAACGGCCGCATCGCCTGGGTCGGTCCGCGGCGCAATCTACCGTCCGGTTGGCGCGCCGCGACCGAGCACGATGGCGGCGGTGCGTGGCTCACTCCCGGGCTCATCGACTGCCACACGCATCTGGTTCATGCGGGCAACCGCGCCGACGAGTTCGAAATGCGGCTCGCGGGCGCAACGTACGAGGAGATCGCGAAGGCCGGCGGCGGTATCGCTTCGACCGTGCGCGCCACCCGTTCTGCCGCCGAAGACGAGCTGGTCGCGCAAAGCGCGGTTCGGCTGAAGCGTCTTGTCGCCGAGGGCGTCACCACGGTCGAGATCAAATCCGGCTACGGACTCGATACGGCGAACGAGCTCAAGATGCTGCGCGCCGCCCGCCGCCTGGCGACGGCGTACGGCGTCGACGTCAGGACGACATTTCTCGGCGCGCATGCCTTGCCGCCGGAATTCGCCGGCCGTCCCGACGAATACATCGCGCTGGTTTGCGACGAGATGCTGCCCGCGGCTGCCGCCGCCAAGCTCGCAGACGCGGTCGATGCGTTCTGCGAGCGCATCGGCTTTACGCCGGTCCAGACGGCGCGCGTATTCGACGCCGCGAAAAAACACCGCATGCCCGTCAAGCTGCACGCCGACCAGCTTTCCGATCAGGGCGGAGGGCGGCTGGCGGCCGACTATCGGGCCTTGTCCGCGGACCACCTGGAATACGCGTCGGCCGACTCGGTGCAGGCGATGGCCGCCGCGGGCACGGCGGCCGTCGTGCTGCCTGGCGCCTTCTACTGTCTGCGCGAAACGCGATTGCCTCCGATCGCAAGCCTCCGCCGGCACGGCGTGCCGATAGCGATCGCCACCGACTGCAATCCGGGCACGTCGCCATGCACTTCGCCGCTGCTCATGTCGAACATGGCTTGCACCTTGTTCGGTCTCACGCCTGCGGAGGCGCTTGCCGGTCTCACGCGACATGCGGCCAAGGCGCTCGGCATCGAAAGCGATGTCGGCAGGCTGGCACTGGGCCAGCGCGCCGACTTCGCGCTTTGGGACGTCGCGCGACCGGCCGAGCTCGCCTATGCGTTCGGTGCGAATCCCTGCGTCGGGCGAGTCGTGCGCGGCATAGCCGACGCCGCCGAGATATCGTCGATTCGGTAATTCTTACAACGCGCAGCCGGAAGGCGCGCTTTGTGGCGCGATTCGAATGCGATCGCCGGCTCGCGGCAATCGCACTCGATCGTGGCAGGCGTCAGTGCGTCGTCGTCTGGTCGTGCTTGCCGCCCGGGGTGGAAACCTTCGAGACGGCCCGCCCGATCGTCGTCGGGTCGTCATTGCGCGCGAGGTCGCCCAGCGAGACGATGCCGACCAGGCGCTTGGCGTGGTTGACGACAGGCAAGCGGCGCACCTGGGCCTTGGCCATGTTGCGTGCCACGTCGTCGATGCCGTCGGTTTCGAAGCAGTACAGCATCTCCTTGCTCATGACTTCCGCGACCTTGGTGTCCAGCGATTTGCCCTGGGCGATTGCGCGGACGACGATATCGCGGTCGGTGATCATGCCGACCAGCCGGTCGTCGTCGCCGACCGGTAACGCGCCGGCATCGATGTCGGCCATGATGCGGGCTGCCTCGCGGATCGTCTGTTCGGGGCTCAAAAGGTGCACATCGCGAGTCATGATGTCGCTGACTTTCATCGTTTTACCTCCGGGGCTTTCAACCTGCGGGCAGGATGTCCGCAGCGGCGAGGGCCGATGACGACCCGTCCCGGCCGCGCCGATGCCTGTGTGACAGCGCGTGCAGGCGCGTGTTCAGGCGACTTTTCCCCTCAGGCGCCGCCCGCGGTGCATCAATCGGCGACGAACAGTTCTCGCCTCAGCAATCCGGCCTCGACGGCCGCGATGGTGGCCTGCCGGTGCTCGACACGTTCGGTGAATTCGCTCGAACCCAACACCTCGACGAGGGCCCCGGC
>Ga0207664_10000898_pt1 | contig 20097 bp, 15 predicted proteins | sample LARL83metaG_FD_184349 | JGI IMG/M metagenome (GOLD analysis project Ga0207664, IMG submission 184349) | Corn, switchgrass and miscanthus rhizosphere microbial communities from Kellogg Biological Station, Michigan, USA - LAR L8-3 metaG... | ecosystem: Host-associated > Plants > Roots >... | reverse complement strand
CAACCTCCAACCTCGGCGCGGCGCTGATCGACCAGACGGCCGCGCGCGGGATCCCGTCGTGGTTCACGACGCACAACTACTGGCTCGTCTGCCCTCGCGCGTACCTGATCACAGGTGAGGGCACGCTCTGCGCCGGCCCCGGCGACGGCCGCCGCTGCGCGACGTGCACCGGCGGGCAGGCCCGCGAGGACTACGCGCGGCGACTGGCGGAGATCCGCGCGCGCGTCGCGCGCGGGGTGACCGGCGTGCTGGCCGTCTCCGAGGCGGTCCGGCGCACGCTGCTCGCGGCCGGCTACCCGGCGGAGCTGGTCGACGTCGTGCGCCAGGGGATGCCGCACGACACGCTGATCTGGGAGCGGCTGGGCCGGGATCGCGCGACGGGCCGCGCGGCCGGGCCCGACGGGCCCCTGACGGTCGCCTTCCTCGGCTCGGCCTACCCGCACAAGGGGCCGCAATTGCTGGTGGAGGCGGCGCAGCGCGTGCGAGCGGAGCTGCGCGTGCGGATCCACGGCGAGGTGCCCGACGCCTTCGCGCCGCAGTTGCGCGCGTTGGACGCGCGCGGCCTCTGCTCGCTCGAGGGCGCGTTCGCGACGGACCAGCTGGCGGACGTGCTCGCGGGCGTCGACGGCGCGGTGCTGCCGTCGATGTGGTGGGACTGCGCGCCGCTGGCGGCGGCCGAGTGCCTGGCGGCGCGGGTGCCGCTCGTCGTGCCACGGCTCGGCGGGCTGGCGGAGGCCGTGCGCGACGGCGTCGACGGGCTCGTCGTGGATCCGCTGTCGGCCGACGCGCTCGCCGCCGCGCTGGAGCGCCTGGCGGGCGAGGACGGCCTGCTGGAGCGCCTGCAGGCGGGGATCGAGCCGCCGCGCTCGTTCGCGGCCCACGTCGACGAGCTGGAGGCCTATTACGGCGGCGAGCGGCCGGGAGGCGTCCGCGCGGCCAGCGCGCCCGACGAGCTGGCCGTGCTGTGCGAGGGCGAGCCGCCCACGGGCCTGGGCCGCGCGCGCGTGCAACGCCTCGGCAGCGCCGACCCGCCGCTCCCCCACGCCGCCGACGTCGAGCTGCGCACGACGTGGCCGCCGGCGACGCGCGCGGCGAGCAGCGGGCGGCTCGTGATCGTGCAGCCGGAGGGCGCCGCGCCCGCGCACGCGCTGCCGCCGCTCGACGAGCTGTGGACCGGCGTCCCCGAGGACGCCGATGCGCGGCTGCGCGCGCTCGCGGCACGGCCGCCGCGCGCCGCCGACCCGGCGGCCGCCGAGCCGTGGCCGCTCCCCGAGGACGTCGCGCTGCGCGTGATGGCGACGCCGGCGTGGCGCGGGCACGACCGGCTCGCGGAGCTGCTCGGGCAGTGGTGCACCGCGAGCACGCCGGCGACGAGCGCCTGCCTCTACCTGCTCGCCGACCCCGCGGTCGACGGAACGCCGGAGGAGATCGAGCGCCGCGTGCTCGCCGCCTGCGCGGACGCCGGCGCCGATCTCGACGCGGCCGCCGACGTGACGATACTGCTGGAGCCGATGAGCGCCGAGCGCGACGCGCGCCTGCACCGCGCGATGAGCGCCTACGTGCCTCTGCACGTCGCCTGCCCCGGCCACGAGCGACTCGCGCGCGCGACCGGGAGCGTCGTCCTCGCGCTCGACGACGACGCGCTGGCAGAGGCGCTCTCCGACGTGACGCCGGTCGCGACTCCGGCCTGAGAAGCCGACGCGCTCTCGGCCGGGAAGGGAAGACCGGAGCGCGTCGGCGGGCTCGGGATGTGAACCTGCCTTCATCATCTCCGCCGCGTCGGACGGCACGCGCTCGGCGCCGTGGGCAGTCCGCGAGCGCGTTACGACGTCCGACCGGGACGGGCGGGGTCGTCGCGGCGCTTGACGAGCAGCCACTGCGGCTTGGCCCCGCCACGGGTTCGCTGGAGCGCGAAGCCGCCGCGCAGCTTCTCGCCGTGCAGCACGAAGACGGCGTGGCCGCGCTCGAGCGCGTCGGGCCACGGGACGCGACCGCCCTGCTCGTATGGACCGCTGTCCCATACGGCCCCGTCGCCGGCGGTTGCGAGCTCGACGGCGAAGCGCTTGACCGCCGGGTCGAGCGACGGGCCCTTCGGCAGCGCCCACGCGCGCACCGCGCCGTCGACCTCGAGCGCCAGCTCGAAGCCCGCCCCGCGCTCGCGCACGGCGAACGCGCCGGCGCTCACGCCGCGGACCGCGAACTGCTCGTGGCCCTCGACCTTCACGCTCTGCGCCAGCAGCTCGGCGACGCGCGCGCCTCGCGGCCCCTCGCGCACGAACGCGACGAGCGCGTCGACCGCGTCCGCCGGCCCCTCGGCGTGCACCTCGACGCCGCCGTCCTCGCGGTTGCGCACCCAGCCGAGCACGCCGAGCGCATGCGCCCGGCGCACGGTCGCGTCACGGAAGCCGACGCCCTGGACTCGGCCGCGCGCGACCGCGCGGACGGCCGCCTGCGCGTCGGATGCCGCGGGATCGCGCATCGCTGACAGCCTGACACGCTCAAGCGCCGTCCATCGCCGCCGATCCACCCGGACGATGGCCGCCAAGCCGCTCGTCACCTGCATCGTGTGCGCCTACGACTACGGCGCCTACGTCGAGGCCGCCGTGCGCAGCGCGCTCGAGCAGGAGAGCGTGGCGGGCGCGCTGGAGGTGATCGTCGTCGACGACGGCTCGACCGACGAGACGCCGCAGGTGCTCGCCTCCTTCGGCGACGCGATCACCGTGCTGCACCAGCGCAACGAGGGCCCCGCCGTCGCGACGAACCGCGCGATCGCTCGCGCCCGCGGACGCTACGTCTCGCTGCTCGACGCCGACGACCTGTGGCTGCCCGACAAGCTCTCGCGCCACGTCGCGCTGCTCGAGCGCGACCCCTGCGTCGGGCTCGTGCACGGCGACATGGAGGTGATCGACGCCGCCGGTCGCGTCACGCGCGCCTCCAAGCACGCGTGGTACGGCGAGGCGCCCGTCGTCGGCCGCGCGCTCGGTCGCCTGCTCGCCGTCAACGAGGCGACGACGTCCGCGATCACGCTGCGCGCGGAGCTGGCGCGCGTGATCCCGCCGACGCCGGCATGGGCCTGGTGCCGCGACTGGTGGCTCGCCGCGCACGTCGCCGCGAGGCACGAGATCGACGCGGTGCCCGGCCCGGTCGCGCGCTACCGGATCCACGGCGAGAACGTCAGCGCGCAGGACGCGTCCTCCGAGCGTGCGGTGCGGCTGTGGGAGCGCGACCTGAGAGTCCGCCGCATCCTGCTGCGCACGCTCGACCTCGCGAACGCGACGCTCGACGAGCTGGCGCTCGCGTGGGCGCGCTACGCGGGCTTCCTGCAGCGCGTCGCGCAGGCGCGCGGCGTCACGCAGGCCGCCGTCGTGGGCGTGGACGACGCCGACCGGGAGCAGGCCGCCGAGCTGCGCGCCGACGCGACCGCGCTGCTCGGCGCCGAGCCCGGCGCCGCCGCGCGCCTCGCGGTCAAGGCGATGGCCGCCGACCCGTTCGACCCCTCCAGCGCCGCGCTGTTCGAGGCCGCGCGCCGACCCGGCGGCGACCGCGCGCCGACCGCGCGCGAACGCGAGCGCGCCTTCGTCGAGCTGCGCGCGGCGGTGGGCGCGCACGACGAGGCGCAGCGTGCGCGCCACGCCGCGCGCGCGCTCGTGCTCGACCCGCGTGACGACCACGCGGCCGTCCTGCTTCAGGGTCGCCAGACGACATCGATCCAGGACGACCGCCAGCGCGCGCGCTTCCACGCCGCCGCGCCGGCCGCGCTCGACGGCGCGCGCGCGTTCGTCGCGGTCGCGGCGGCCGATGAGCTGGCCGAGGCGCCGGCGCTGCTGCGCGCATGGGCGAGCGCGTTCACGCCGCACGACGACGCGACGCTCGCGATCGTCACCGGCGAGCACGACCTCGAAGCCGTCCGCGCGCGCCTCGCGCGGGCGCTCGCCGCCGCCGGGCTCGACCCCGACGGCGAGCACGACCTCGCCCTCGCGCTCGCCGCACGCGGCAGCGCCGCCGAGGCGGCGCTCGCGCGCCAGGCGCACGCGCTGCTCACGGACGCCCGCGCGCCCGGCGACGACGCGCTCGCCGGCCACCCGCGCGCCGGCGCCGGCGACGCCGAGGCCCTGCGCGCTCTGGCCGAGCGTCGCTGGTCGCACGACGGCTTCGGCGCGCCCCTCGACGTCGCGATCCAGATCTGCCCGCAGCGCTGGGACGGCGCCGAGCGCTGGGGCGACACGCACTTCGCGCGCGCGCTCGCCGACGAGCTTCAGCGCCGCAGCCACCGCGCGCGGCTGGAGGTGCTCGCCGACTGGGACGCGCCCGACCGCCCGCCGGCGGACGTGACGATCCACCTGCGCGGACTGTGGCCCTACGTGCCGCGCCGCGCCGTCGGTCGCGACGAGCTGTCCGTCCTGTGGAACATCAGCCACCCCGACCTGCTCACGACCGCCGAGCAGGACGCGTTCGACCTCCTCCTCACCCCCTCGGCGCGCCATGCCGAGCAGCTCGCGCAGACGACCTCCACGCCGGTCGCGGTGCTCGAGCAGGCGACGGACCCGGTCGTCTTCTTCCCGGAGGCCGACCCGGCCCATGCGCGCGAGCTGGTGCTCGTCGGCAACTCGCGCGGGATCTTGCGCCCGATCCTGCGGGACCTGCTTCCGACCGACCGCGACCTCGCCGTGTGGGGACAGCAGTGGGAGCCCTTCCTGCCGCCCGCGCTGATCGCCGGCGAGCACCTGCCCAACGACCAGGTGCGACGCGCCTACAGCTCCGCCGCGATCGTGCTCAACGACCACTGGGACGACATGCGCGAGCGCGGGATCGTCTCAAACCGCGTCTACGACGCGCTCGCCTGCGGCGCGCTCGTCGTCTCCGACTGCCTGCCGGAGCTGGAGGAGCGCTTCGGCCAGGCGGTCGTCACGTACCGCACCCGCGCGGAGCTGCGCGCGCACGTCGAACGGCTGCTGGCCGACCCGGACGAGCGCGCCGCGCGCGCGGCCGCCGGTCGCGCCGCGGTGCTCGGCGCGCACACCTTCCGCCATCGCGTCGACGCGCTGCTCTCCTCCATCGCCTCGCTCAAGACCGCGTCCGCGCGGCCGATCGTCTGGGCATGAGCATCAGCACGGACGCCGGCCTCGCCGCCGGCTGGCGCGCGCAGGCGCTCGCCGCGCTGGAGGCGGGCCAGGTCGCCGAGGCGCGCGAGCGGCTGCGCCGGGCGCTCGCGGAGGCGACCGAGCTGGAGTGGCTCAACGACCTCGCCGTGCTCTCGCACCAGCTCGACAGCGGCGACGAGGCGGAGGCGCTGCTGCGCGCCGCGCTCGCGATCGACCCTTCGCGGGAGGACGCGGCCGAGAACCTCGCCGCGCTGACCGGGAGCGCGACGCCCGACGCCGCTTGGCGGGGCTCGCAGACGCTCGGCGGCCCCGACCCGGGCATGTACGAGCGCGCCTTCCCCGGCATGGCGCGCCCCGACATCATCAGCGAGCACACCTCGCGCTACGCCTACGCGCTCTCGCTCGTCGGCGGCCGTCACGTGCTCGACCTCGGCTGCGGGACCGGCTACGGCTCCGAGATGCTGTCGTGGTCGGCCGCCTCGGTGCGCGGCTTCGACCTGTGGCGGCCGGCCCCAGAGGAGCACCCGAGCTGGCCGGGCGTGCGCGAGCTGCGCTACGGCCACGATCTCTGCGTCGAGCCGCTCCCCCAGGCCGACGTCGCGGTGATGTTCGAGGTGATCGAGCACCTGCCCGACGCGCCGCGCGCGCTGGCGATCGCGTTCGGCGCGGTCGATCAGATCGTCGGCTCGTTCCCGAACCCCGTCTACCACGGCTCGTGGATGAACCGGTACCACGTCAACGACTGGTCGCTGGAGCGCTTCGAGCAGGAGCTGGACGCCGCCGCCCGCGCGTCCGGCCGCTTCGGTGGCGTCGAGCTGACGCACCACCACCAGGCCGTCAAGAGCCCGCTGCTGCAAGCCGGCCGCGACCCCGAGTCGTCCTACTGGGTCGTCCACGCGAAGGGCGCGCGGTGAGCAACCCGACCGCGATCCCGGTGCAGGACCCGGCCGTCGTGACGGTCGAGAACAGCGTCCCGCGCGCGATCTCCGTCGGCCCGGACACGCCGCTGCGCGACTACTGGGCCGCGCGCGCCCACCAGCACACGCAGGACCGCTACCTGGGGATCAAGCTGTCGAAGTTCCCCGAGGACCTGCGCGTCTACGAGCACCTGATGTGGGTCGCCGCGCCGGACGTGGTCGTCGAGCTGGGCGCGCAGTCGGGCGCCTCGACGCTGTGGCTGCGCGACCGCCTGCGCACCCTGCACGGCTACGGCGCGCTCGCCGCGCCGCCGAAGGTGATCGCCGTCGACGTCGACCTCGACGCCGCCCGCTTCAACGTCGCCCACCGCGACCCCGCCTGGGAGGAGTCGATCGCGTTCGTCGAGGGCGACGTCTGCGACCCGGCCGTGCGCGAGGCGGTCGGCGCGGAGATCCCGCACGGTGCGGTCTGCATGGTGATCGAGGACTCGGCGCACGTCTACGCGACGACGAAGGCCGCGCTGGAGCTGTACAGCGACCTGATCCCGCCCGGCGGCTTCTTCGTCGTCGAGGACGGCTGCGTCGACGTGCCGTGGATGCGCATCAAGCCCGACTGGCCCGACGGCGTGCTGCCCGCGCTGAACGAGTGGCTCGCGACGCCGCAGGGCTCCGCCTTCCGCGTCCGCCGCGACCTCGAGGTTTACGGCGTAAGCTGCCATCCGAGCGGCTTCCTGCAACGGGTCGCCTAGCTCCAGTCTCCCGGCCGCACGACGCGCAGGCCGGGCACGCGCGCGAAGTGGCGCACGTTGCACGTCACGAGCGGCAGCTCGACGTCGAGGCATATGCCTGCTTGCGATGCGTCGCGCACGTCGATGCCGCGCCCGTCGTCGCGCAGCCGCGCGAGCGCCGCGCCGCCGAGCAGACCGCGGCGCGCAGGCGCAGCCGAGCAGATTCGCATACCTCGCCGCGCTCGCGATCGAGCACGGCGCCGAGCTGATCACCGCGGACCGCGACTTCGCGCGCTTCGCCGGCGTGCGCTGGCGCCACCCGCTCGACTGAGCCCCGCGCGCCCGCTCAAGCGGCGCATCCGGGCGCCGATCACCCGAGGCGAGTCATGTCAACGCTCGCCGATCCGACGACGTCCGCCGCCCCGCCGAGCGACCTGCTGGCCGCCGCGCTCGCGGCCGAGCGCGAGGCGCTCAAGGCGCGCTTCCTGCAGCTCGCGCTGGACGCGCAGCAGACGGTCCTGCCGGACAACCTCGACCCGCTCTTCTTCCCGTGGGGCCACGCGCTGCCCGACCCGGCGCAGGCCGGCGGACGGCTCGCCGAGCAGCTCGCGATCCTCGAGCGCTGCACCGCCCTGTGGCGGCGCCTCGGCGACGAGCCGAGCCGCGAGCTGTTCCTGCGCTTCCTCGCCTACAAGGCGCTCGGCCCCGCGCACGTGCGCCTCCAGCTCGACCCTGCCAGATACCGCCGCGCGGTGATCGAGCTGTCCGCGAAGGCGATCGCGCAGCCTGGCCCGCTCGGCGCGCTGCGGCTGCCGCTCGAGTGGCAGTTCCACCTCTACGACCTGTCCGTCGCCGGCTACCCGATCCGCCTGCTCGGCCAGCAGCTCCCGCTCGCCTCCACCTTCGTGCTCTCGCAATACGCCTACCGCGACCTCGCGGCCGGAGCGCATCCGCGCCCCGGAGACGTCGCGCTCGACGTCGGCGGCTGCTGGGGCGACACCGCGCTGTGGCTCGCGCACCACGTCGGGCCCGAGGGCGCCGTCCACACGTTCGAGCCGACGCCGCGCAACCGCGCGCTCCTGCAGCGCAACCTCGACCTCAACCCCGAGCTGGCCTCCCGCGTGACCGTGTGGGAGGACGCGCTCGGCCCGATCGCCGGCGAGACCCTGTGGGTCCACGACGCGGTCTCCGCGGGCGCGCAGCCGCAGGCCGAGGCGGTCGCATCGAACGACGGCGTCGAAACGGTCGAGCTGCGCACCGAGACGATCGACGCGCTGGTGGAGCGCGGCGCGCTGGAGCGCGTCGACTTCCTCAAGGTCGACGTCGAGGGCGCCGACGTCGGCGTGCTCGAGGGTGCGGCGCGGACGCTCGCCGAGCACCGCCCGCGGCTCGCGCTCGCCTGCTATCACAAGCCCGACGACCTGGTGCGCTTCCCCGAGCTGGTCGACTCGCTCGGCCTGCCCTACCGCTGGTACCTGCAGTGCTCGACGATGACGCACGTCGACACCGTGCTGTTCGGCGTGCCGGCTGGGCGCGGTCGCTAGCGCGTCGCGGAGGCGATCGCGGCCAGCTCTCTGGGCCGCAGGAAGACGTGCAGCTCGCCGTCGGCGATCCCCGCCAACGCGCCCTTCTTCATGCGCACGCGCGCGCCGGTCGCGTCGAGCACCGCCTGCGCCATGTCGGGGTTGTGGCCGACGAGCAGCACGTGCTCGCCGAAGCCGGCCGCGACGCGCTCGGGGTCGAAGCGGCCGCCGTCCAGCTCCTGCGCGATCTGCACCTGCAGGCCGAGCGGCTCGCACGCGAGCGCGGCCGTGTCGCGGGCGCGCACGCGCGGGCTCGACAGGCACGCGTCGAGCTTGACCTCCAGCGCCGCGAGCGCGGCGCCCGCGGCGCGCGCCTGCGCGCGGCCGCGCTCGGTCAGCGGGCGCTCGGCGTCGGGGCGGCCGTTGGCGTCCTCCGCCTCCGCATGGCGCAGCAGCCACAGCATCAGCGCGCCCCCGCGGCCGCCTCGGCGCCAAGCTCGGCGCGCCGCCCGGGTTCCTGGAACGGCGCCGGGTCGCGCAGGTAGGCGGCGATCACCTCCAGCTCGCGGTCGCTCGCGGCGCCGCGCAGCCGCTCGACGCTGTCGGCGTCGAGCACCGCGAGCGAGACGAGCCGCACGCCGGCCGCGGCCGCGCGCCGCCGCGCCTCCGCCCCGCGCTCGAGGAACACGACGACCGCCTCGGCGCGCACATCCTCGATCCCGCGGCGCTCCAGCTCCAGCTCCAGCTGGCGCAGCGCGATCTCCTTCGAGTCGAAGCCGGTCACGAGGTCGTCGACGAGCGCGACGCGGTCGCCGGGCCGGAAGCCGCCCTCGACCAGCCGGTGGCTGCCGTAGGACTCGGCCGCCGCGCCGTCCGCGAGGTCGGCCGCCCGCCGCACGCCCGGCAGCTTGCGCGTGTAGCCGAGCGGCAGGCCGAGCTTGTACGCGAACCCGGCCGCGAACGGGACGCCCGCGGCCGCGAGCCCGACGAGCTGCGTCGCCTCCGGAACCTCGGCCGCCAGCAGCTCCGAGCCGGCGTCGATCAGGAAGCGGAACAGCTCCGGGTCGGCCGGCGCGTCGCGGAAGTTCACGTAGAAGGGGCTCCACGCGCCCGACATCAGCTCCCAGCCGGCCGGCTCGTCGCGCAGCCAGGTGCGGATCACGCCGGCCGCGTAGAGACGCCGCACGAGCTCGCCGGCCAGCTCCCGCTTGCGCTGCTCCCAGCTCATGGGCGCGAGCGTACCGGGTGCGGGGGCGCGTGGACGACTCGGCTGGAGGGGCGCCCCGTGCGACGCCGGCGCGCGCCCGCATGGGAGCATCCGGCACGTGCTCGGGATCGCCCTGACGATCATCGTCGCGACGGTCGTCGGGGTGCTCGTCGAGCGCCGCGCCGGCTCGGCGGCGCATGCGGCACGCCACGCGCTGATGCGGCTGATGCTGTGGGTGCTCGTCCCGTTCGTCGCCTACGTGAACATCGCGCGGGCGCAGCTGACGCTCGACGCCGTGCTCGCGATCCTGCTCGCGCTCGTCTCGATCCTCGTCGCCGGGGCGATCTCCGGCACGCTCGCGCGCACCCCGTTCCGCCTGCGCGACGCCGGCGTCGGCGCGGCGATCGTCTGCACGATCCAGGCGAACACCACGTACCTCGGCATCCCGCTGGTCGCCGCGCTGTTCTCGCACGCGCAGCTCTCGCAGGCGGTCGTCTACGACGGGCTCGTCTCGCTGCCGCTGTTCGTGCTCGTCAGCTTCGGCGTCGGCGCGCGCTTCGGCGGCGCCGGCGGACAGGGGCTGCGCGCGCAGCTGCGCGCCGCGCTGCTGCGCAACCCGGTCCTGCTCGCGGTCGCCGCCGGCCTGCTCGTGCCGCGCGCGTGGGCGCCGCATGTGCTCGTGGAGCCGGCGCACCTCGCCGTGCTCGCGCTGCTGCCGCTCGGCTTCTTCGTCGTCGGCGTCACGCTCGGCGACGAGGCGAAGGACGGCGCGCTGCGGATCCCGCCGCCGCTGAGCCCGCCGATCGCGGTGGTCGCGCTGCTGCGGATGGCGTTCGTCCCGCTCGTGCTGGCGCTCGCGGGCCTCGCGCTGATCGACGTGCCGGCGCCGTTCTACGTGATGGCGGCGATGCCGGTCGGCGTCAACACGGTGCTCGTCGGCCACGCGACCGGCCTCGACCTGCGCCTCACCGCCTCCAGCATCGCGTGGACGACGTCGATCGCGCTCGCCGGGATCGTCGTGCTGACACTCGTGCGCACGATCGGCTGAGGCCGGCGCCGGATCGGGTATCACGCCTGTTCTTGGACGGGCGGCCATCTCGGCGCGTGGCTTCTCCTCCGTCTGGCGATACCGGTGTTCCCGCCGCTCCCCGACCTTGTGGAGGTCCGCGATGAGCTTCTCCCCACCGACATCCGCCCCGACCGGCCCGCTGCTGCTGACGGGCGCGACCGGGTTCCTCGGGATGGAGCTGCTCGCCCGCTACCTGGAGCGCAGCGACCGCACCGTCTACGCGCTCGTGCGCGCACGCGACGACGCGGAGGCGCAGGCGCGCCTGCGGGCGGCGGCGCGGCGCGTCGTCGAGGCGCCGGAGCGCTTCGAGCACCGCCTGCTCGCGGTCCGCGGCGACGTGGCGCTGCCGGGCCTCGGCGTCCCGCGCGACCGCCGGCTTGCGCTCGCCGAGTCGATCACGGAGATCGTCCACGCGGCGGCGTCGGTGTCGTTCACGCTGGGACTCGAGGAGGCGCGCGAGATCAACGTGGAGGGCACGCGGCGGCTGCTGGAGCTGGCCGGGCTGTGCGCCGCGCACGGCGAGCTGCGGCGCTTCTCGCACGTCTCGACCGCGTACGTGGCGGGCACCGCGACCGGCGTCTTCGACGAGGACGACCACGACGTCGGGCAGAGCTTCCGCAACAGCTACGAGCGCACGAAGTGGGAGGCCGAGCGGCTCGTGCGCGCGCACGCCGAGCGGCTGCCGGTGCAGATCTTCCGGCCGAGCATCGTCGTCGGCGAGCAGGCGACCGGCTGGACCGCCGCCTTCAACGTCATCTACGGGCCGCTGAGGGCGTACGCGAAGGGCGACGCGGTGCCGGTCGTGCCGGGACGCCGCTCGGCGCCGGTCGACGTCGTCCCGGTCGACTACGTCGCCGACGCGATCTTCGAGCTGGCGAGCCGCCCGCGCGGCGCCGGACGCACCTACAGCCTCGCCGCCGGACAACGGGCGAGCAGCGTCGGGGAGCTCGTCGCGCTCTCGGCGCAGGCGTTCGACCGCAGACGCGCGCTGACGGTGCCGCCCGAGCTGTACGCGCGCACGCTGCACCCGCTGCTCGTGCGCCGCAGCCGCGGTCGGCGACGGCGCTGGCTCGAGCAGGCGCCCGTCTTCTTCCCTTACTTCGCGCTGCGCGTGCGCCACGACACGACGCGCGCGCAGGCGGAGCTGCGGCCGGCGGGAATCGCCCCGCCGCCGCTGGCCGACTACTTCGAGCGTCTCGTCGACTTCGCGCAGGCGGCCGAGTGGGGTCGCCGCTCGCTCAGCCGACACGACGCCGCGGGCGCGGTGCGGAGGCGGACGGCGTTGGCGGCGCCGTCCGCCCCGTTCCGCGAGCTGGAGATCGCATAGTGGGTATATCGTCCCCCGCTAGAACGGCGCCTGGGAGCTGCGCGAGTCGGCGAGCACGCCGGCCGGCCCGCGCAGCCGCACGCTCGCGAGCTTCCGCACGCTGACGAGCGCGGTGGTCTAGCACGCCCGCGAGCGCGCGAGAAGACCGCTGCGCGCCGTGGACGTGCGCCGCGCGGCGGCGCGCGCGGGCGCGCCTGTCGCCCTCGGCGAGGCCGACCGCGCCGCCGCCGAGCTGCTGGCGCAGACGGCCCGCGGCCAGCTCCCGCGCCCGGCGCTGCGAGCGCTCGTCGCGGATGCGCTCGGCGACGAGCGCCGGACGGCGCCGAGCGACAGCGCCCGCGCGGCAGCCCCCTGGATCGCGGCGAGCGCGCACGAGCGGGGCGCCGCGCTGCGCGACCTGCTGCTGCTCGCCGACCGGCTGCCGGCACCGCGCGTGCCGCGGCGCGGGCAATTCCCCCGCATCGCCTCCGGACGCGCATGACCGAGCCCTCGCTGCCCGACAAGCTCGTCGCGATCCACGACGGGCTGCGCGGCGCGCGCATCGGCCATGCCTTCGGCGGCGCGCTCGCGCTCGCCTACTACGCCGAGCCGCGCGCGACGATCGACATCGACCTCAACGTCTTCCTCGCGCCCGAGCGCCACGGCAACGTGCACGCCGCGCTGCGGCCGCTCGGCGTCGCCGACGCGGTCGACGAGGCCGTGCTCGTGCGCGACGGCCAGTGCCGCTGGTGGTGGGGGCGCACCCCGGTCGACCTCTTCTTCGCCTACGACGAGCTGCACGACGCGATGCGCCGCGAGGTCCGCAGCGTGCCGTTCGGCGAGGCGACGATCCCGATCCTCGCGCCCGAGCACCTGACCGTGTGCAAGGCCGTCTTCGACCGGCCGAAGGACTGGCTCGACATCGAGCAGATCCTCGTCTGCGAGGCCGACCTCGACGTCGCCGAGGTCTCGCGCTGGCTCGCCCGCATCGCCGGCACCGCCAACGCTCGCACCGAGCGCTTCGGCGAGCTGGCCGCGGCGGCGCGCTGAGCCGGCGCGCCTCAGGCGCGATCGGCGTAGACGTCGGCCGGCGTGAGGAGGCGGATGCGCTCGGGCTGGGCGTCGGCGAGGCGGCGCAGGCCCTCGCCGAAGCCGCCGCGCGAGAAGAACCAGTGGCGGCGGACCGACTCGGCACCGGGGATCGCCGCCTCGAGCCGAGTCAGCAGCTCCTCCTCGCCGTCGTCGAGCGGCGCGTTCGTCCACTTGCAGCTGCCGGTCGCGATCACCTCGCCGCCGTCCGCCACCGCGACGACGTCGACCTCGCGCTCCTCCGTGCGGCGCGCGTCGACGCGCACCTTCCCCCACCACGCGCCGACGTCGTGCGCGCCGCGCTCGTGCGCGCGCACGTGCTCGCGACAGATGCGCTCCCAGCAGGGCCGCGAGACGAACGCGTCGAGCTGCGGAATCACGGTGTCGCGCAGGTGCCGCTCGGCGTCCGCGCGCGTGCGCAGCCGCGAGCGGTAGGGCTCGACGAAGCGGAAGGCGAAGTCGAGGAAGCCGTCGCGGATCGCGTAGCTCGTGCGCTTCGATCTCGGGCTCGCGGTCACCGGGCGGCGCCGCTCCACGAGTTGGAGGCGCTCCAGCACCGCGAGGTGCTGGTGCGCCTGCGCCGCGTCGAGTCCGGTCAGCGCGGCGATCTGGCTGTTGCGCGTGGCGCCCTGCGCGATCGCCTCGAGCACCGAGAAGTACTGGCCCGGATCGCGCAGCTCCTGGCGCAGCAGCAGATCCGGCTCCTGGTGCAGGAACCCGTCCTGGTGCAGCACGTTGCGGAGGATGTTGTCCGCGAGCGGGCGCTCGTCCGTGAAGCGCGCGAGGTAGTACGGCATGCCGCCGCAGACGGCGAAGGTACGGACGCGATCCTCGGGCGCGTAGCCGGGCGCGAACAGCGCGGCGGCGCGATGGTCGAAGGGCGTGAGCTGCAGCTGCCCGTCGCGGCGTCCGTACATCGCACCGGCGAGCACGTCGTCGCGGAAGAACGAGACCTCGCTGCCGGCGATCACGAGCACGAGCGGGAGATGACGGCCGGTTCTCCGCCACCACGTGTTCAGCAGCGTCGCCAGCTCGCGCTGACGGGTGGCGAGGAACTGGAACTCGTCGAGCACGACGAGCGTGCGCTCGCCGGCGGACGCGAAGCGGGCGATCGCCGCGAGCGCCGCGCGCCAGCTCGTCAGCGGCTGCTGCGCCAGCAGCGCGTCGCCGCTCGCGAGCGCAAGCTCCTGCGAGAGGCTGCGCAGCTGAACCGGCTCGGTCGTGTCTGTCGCCTCGAAGTAGAGCGCGCGCCGGCCCTCGGCGAAGCGCGTCAGCAGCTCCGTCTTGCCGACGCGGCGGCGGCCCCACAGCACGAAGAAGCGCGCGTCGGAGGCGCGCCACAGATCCTCGAGCGCGGCCAGCTCGTCGGTGCGGTTGAGGAACTCCACCGCACGAAAGGTATCAAAAGATTATAGATAGAGCTATATTAGATTGATCTATAATGGTTGACGCTCTCTCAGCGTCTGTGCCTCGCCCTGCGCTTCGGCTTCGGCCCCAGCGTGAGCTTGACCTTCACGCCCGCGGTGTGGATCGCGCCGGCCTTCGGGCTCGAGGAGCGCACGACGAGCGGCGGCAGGCGGTGGTGCTCGCGGGCCCGCGGCTTGAGCACCTTGCCGAGCTTGCAATGCGCCCTGCTCAGCGCGCGCTTGGCCTTCGTCAGCGTCAGGCCCTTGAGCTTCGGCACCTTGCACTGGATCACCGTCCACGTCGCGCTCGCCGGACTGCCGGTGACGATCCCGCGCGGCGAGAGCGCGCGCACCGCGAACACGTGGCGCCCGGCGCGGAGCCTCGTGTAGATCGCCGGACTGGCGCACGGCGAGAACGCCCCGCCGTCGAGCTGGCACTGGAAGCTCGCGGGCAGCGGCGCGTCCGTGCGCGCGAAGCTGAACGTCGCGCGTCTGGAGCCGGTCGTGCCGTGCGCGGCGCTCGCGATGCCCGCGACCGGCTGGCGGATCTCGTCGAGCGCGGCGGCGGCGTCGACGCTCCCGCCGGTCGTCGTCCTGCCGACGAGCGCGGCGAGCGGATGGACCGTCGCGAACAGCGCCTCGCGCACCTGCGTCACCGAGGCTGAGGGGTTGAGCGAGAACAGCAGCGCCGCGGCGCCGGTCACGAACGGCGCCGCCATCGAGGTGCCGTCGAGGTAGCCGTAGCTCGTCCCCTGCCCGACCGGCTCGACGCATCTGAAGACGACGTCCGTCACCCACGCGCCGTCGCTCGCGCTCGGGAACAGACCGGCCGAGTAGCTGAAGGAGACTTGGAGGCTGCCGCCGGCGGCGACGGTGGCGTCGTCGAGCGGCAGGAAGAAGCTGCCCGAGCTGGACGGCGATCTCGTCGCGATCGGGATGCCGTCGAGCAGGACGGTGTACGTGTATGACCCGCTTCTGCCGAGCGAGAGCCAGCGCGTCTGATCCAGCTCGCACGATCTGAGCCCGGGCGGCAGCGTCACCGGCTCCGACGTCGACTCGCGCACGCTGAGCAGGGCCGGCGCCGCGCCCGGCGAGTCGCTCATCCCCCACGAGGTCAGCGGCGCCTCGTTCGTGCGCGCCCAGCCGCCGCTGAGGCCGGTCGCTCTCCACTTCGAGGCGAAGTCGTCGACCGCGAAGGTCTCGTCGATCGCCGTGTCCCACGGGTACGTGCTGAGGATCTGCGTCCCCGGCGCGCCGACGTCGACCGTCGTCGGGCCCCAGTCGGAGAAGCTCGCGAGTCGGTCCGCCTGGTCGAGCGCGGCGACGCAGACGACGTTGTCGACGGCGCCGGGGACGCCGCTCGTCGCCGGGTCGTAGTCGCACGGGTAGTGCGGGACCGAGTCGTTGCTGACGCCGTCGTTGCCGGCGGAGATCACGAACAGGACCTGCGGGTTGGCGGCGAGCGCCGCCAGCTCGGTCGGGTCGCTCGCGCCCTCGCGGCCGAGCGACATGTTCGCCACGCGCGCGCCGTGCGCCCCGGCGTAGTTGATCGCCGCGATCTCCGAGGACAGCGGGCAGCGCGTCGCGCCCGCGGACGGCGAGTAGGCGCACACGCGCAGCGGCATGATCCGCACGTCCTGCGCGACCCCGCTCACGCCGATCCCGTTGTTCCCGGCCGCGCCGATGATGCCGGCGGTGTGGACGCCGTGACCGCCGTCGACGAGGTCGTCGTCGGTCGGGTCGCCGTCGGTGGTCGGGCTGTCGGCGTCGTCGCCGACGAAGTCGTAGCCGTGCGTGCCGTCGGCGGGGTTCGTCCACGCGACCGACGCGAGGTCCGGCTCCTCGAAGCGGTAGCCGGAGTCGATGTCGGCGACGACCGTGCTCGGCGTGCCGCGCGTGCGGTCCCAGGCCGCGAGCGCGTCGACGTCGGCGCCGGCGAGCGCGCCCGTGAAGCCCTCGACGCCGAGGCCGAGGTTCTGCAGGCCCCACTGGTCGCCGAACAGCGGGTCGTCGGTCGTCGCCTGCGGGACGTCGTAGAGGTCGGGCGCGACCGCCTGCACCGACGGGTTCGCGCGCAGCGCGGCGACGGTCTCGGCGACGCTCTGCCCCGGCTGCGGGCGCAGCACCTGGAAGCGCGTCGCGCCGAGCGTTTGCACGAAGCCGGCGTCGGCGCCGTCGCGCGCGGCGAGCCGCTGCGACTGCGTCGCGCCGTCCCTCCAGACGACCACGACGCGATCCGGCACGGCGCCGGCCGTTCCCGCCGCCCGCGGCGGCCCCGGTCGCAGCGGCCGCTCGCCGCGGGCGGGCGCCGCGGGCGAGGAGCCGGGGAGCGCGACCAGCGTCCCCGCGGCGAGCAGCGCGGCGGCGGCGAGGCGAGCGGAGCGGCGATTCGGCACGGCGGCTTCTCCCGGTCGAGAATCGGGGCCAGGCTAGTAGATCGGCCACGCGCCGCAACACCCCCCAGCATGCCGGTCTTCCTACGGACACGATGCCCCGCGGGCGCGCAACCTTCGGCTTCGCGTCCCCGACCTGACAAGACCGGCGCGAATCAGAAACGCGCTCGTCTAACCTCGTGGAATGCGGATCGAGCGGACGGTCAAACTCCTCCTGCTCGCCCTCGCCGGCCTGGCGCTCGCCGCGCCCGCCGTCGCGCAGGCCGAGCCGGTCAATCAGTTCAGCTTCCAGGTCTTGAACATCAAGTCCGGAGGCCGCTTCACCCTCTTCTTCCACTCGCAGACGTTCGACACGACGGGCGGCGTGCCGCCGGCCCCGACGACGAACTACCTGCGGATCCCGAAGGGCGCGGTCCTGCGCAAGCAGTTCCTCACCGCCAGATACTTCTGCAACGGCCCGGAGCTGCGCACCGACATCGACACGATGGACTTCAGCGGCGTGCCGTTCACGAAGCGCATCCAGAACCTCGGGCCGTTCATTCGCACCTTGCGGCACACGAAGGGCAAGGCGGCGAAGAAGGCGCTCGCCAACGCGCAGGCGTGCGTGCGCGGCCAGATCGGCAAGGGCACGGGGGAGGTCGACGCGCGCAACGTCTCGCCGAAGCTCGACTCGCTGATCAGAATCACCTTCGTCGCGTTCTTCAGCCGCGCGACCGAGCCGGGCGCCGTCGCCGGCTTCACCGTGCTCGGCGCGGCCGACGAGGACCAGGAGATCGTCAAGCGCAGAACGTTCGAGGTCCTGACCGGCGTGCACGCGGCGCTGAACGCGAACTTCGTCAACCAGCCGAGCGCGGACGGCCTCTACGGCTACCGCCTCGACCTGCCGCCGGGCGACGTCAACGGCTTCAGAGTGAGCCTCGCGCAGCTCAACGTCACCGTCAACGGCCTCTCACTGCTGAAGGGCACCTGCCTGAAGACGAACCGCAAGGGCAAGTGCGTCGCGAAGCAGAAGAGAACCATCTTCTGGTTCACGATCCCGCCGTGCCCGCCGTCGGGCAACTTCAGCTTCCAGGAGTTCTACGGGTACGACCCGCCGACGCCGAGCATCACGAGCACGACGACGGTCGCCTGTCCGCGCTTCATCCCGTAGGAGGCTGACCCAGCCACTTCGGCGAGTGCCACGTGCGCTCGCCGAAGAGGCGGATCAGCGCGGGCAGCAGGATCAGCCGCACGATCGTCGCGTCGAGCAGCACCGCGACCGAAAGGCCGACGCCGAACTGGCGCGTGTTCGTGACCGGCGAGGACGCGAACGACAGGAACACCGCGGCCATGATGAACGCGGCGCCGGTGATGATCGTGCCGGTCTTCTCCAGGCCGTAGTGGATCGCGCCCTCGGTCGTGCCGGTGCGCGCACGGCCCTCGAGCAGACGCGAGATGAGGAACACCTCGTAGTCGATCGAGAGGCCGAAGATGATCGCGAAGATGCCTGAGAGCGCGATCGCGTCGAGGTAGCCGGGGCCGCCGAGCAGCGGCGCCGAGCCCTGGAAGCAGATCACCAGCACGCCGACCGCGGCGCCGACGGTCACGAGGTTCAGCAGCACCGCGCAGAGCGCGAGCACCGGCGAGCGGAACAGCGCGAGCAGCACGACGAAGGTGATCAGGACGAGCGCGATCACGAGCCACGGGAAGCGCGCGCTCGTGGCCGCGTCGAAGTCGTGCAGCAGCACCGCCGGGCCGCCGACGACGGCCGTCTTGGCGCCGAGCGCGCGGCCGGTGCGAGCCGTCTCGGCGCGCAGCTGCCTCGCGAGCGCGACGCTCGCGCGATCGAACGGGCCGGCGTGCGAGATCACGATCAGGCGCGCGGTCCCGCCGCCGCCGGCGAGGTTGGTGACGAAGCCGGTGTTCTGGCGCGCCTGCGGGTCGGCGCCCTCGATCGCCGCCAGCACGAAGTAGCCGGAGTCGAACGTGCGCGTCAGGTCGGTGCCGCTGCTGGCGAGCTGCGCCTGCTGCGCCTCGTTCTGGCTGCGCACGCTGACGACGCCGCCGAGGATCCTCTGCATCCCCTCACCGAGCTGGTTCGTCGCCCCGGCGGCGGTCTCCAGCCCGGTCGCGAGCGCACGCGCGCCGTCGTCGCCGTGCGGCCCGTTCAGCGCGGTGCCGAGGCCCGTCGAGAGCTGGTCGAGCCCGCCGCTGAGCTGGCCGGTGCCGTTCGCGAGCAGGTGCGCCCCTCTCGCCGTCTGGCCGATCCCGTCGGCGAGTCTGCCGGTGCCGTCGGTGAGCTGGCCGATCGCTCTCTGCAGGCGCACGGTCGCGCGCGCGAGCTGGTCGGCGGCGAGCGCGTTCACGCCCTGGTTGGTCGCCGCGAGCGAGAGTCTGCCTTGGACGTCGCCGAGCTCCGACAGCGCGTCGGAGGTCGTTCTGAGCGCCTGCTGCACGTGCGGGTCGGCGGCGACAGCGGGGCTCTCGCCGTTCGCCGTGCCGAGGTCGCGCAGCACCTCCTGAACCTTCTCCGAGGCGTCGTTGAGGGGGTTGATCAGCTGCGGGTTGGCGTCGCGGTTGGCCTGGTCGAGCCCGTCGCGCAGCACGTTCACGTTCTCGACGAGCTTTCTCACGTTCGGCTGCGCGCCCACGAGCGCCGAGTGGATTCGCCGCGCGCCGCTGCCCGTGAGAGCGATCCCGGCGGCGAGCTTCTGCGTCTGCGGCGCCGCCTGCCGTGCGCCGGCGGCGAGCTGGTCCGCGCCGGTCGCGAGCTGGCCGATCCCGGCCGCGAGCTGGGTTGCGCCGTCGGCCCCGGCCGCGAGCCCCGAGCGCAGCTGAGCGGTGCCGTTCGTCGCGCTTCTCAAGCCACCTTCGAGCTGGGAGAGCAGGCCGCCGATGCCGGTCACCTGCGTGGTCACCTTGCGCAGCTGCTGGGTGCTCTGCAACAGGACCGCCGGCCCGAACACGGTCGCGACGCCGGGCAGGCGGCTGAGGCGCTTCTCGAAGTCGTCGAGCGCCTGCAGGCGCGCGGTCGACGTGATCGGGCCGGGCGTCTGGAAGTCGATCTCGAACGGGGCCGCCCAGCCGGCGCCGCGCAGCTGCTGGAAGCGTTCGAAGCTGACGCGCGCGGGGTCGTTCGCCGACAGGTTCTTGATGCTCGGCGGCCCGGTGCCGAGGCCGAGCGCCGGCGCCGCCAGCAGCAGCAGCGGCAGCAGCACGAAGAAGGCGGCGGCGCCCGGCCTGCGCAGCGCCCGCTCGGCGATCGCGACCCACGGGCTCGCGGTGCGCGCGCCGCCGAACTGCCAGCGGTTGACGTTCTCGCCGAGCACCATCAGCAGCGCGGGCATCGCCAGCAGCGCGACGAGCACCGCCACGATC